>ERZ724508.282-NODE-282-length-36820-cov-6.794070_pt1 | contig 36820 bp, 54 predicted proteins | sample MGYA00376041_ERZ724508 | MGnify/ENA primary metagenome ERZ724508 (study PRJEB28724, sample SAMN07190887) | wastewater metagenome | isolation source: effluent of sewage treatment plant in Hong Hong | place: USA: Christiansburg, Virginia | collected 2016-03-01 ...
GTATCTGCATCGGGTTTATTGACCACAGAGTACCGGTCAATCTCTGGATTCCACCCTTTGAAATTCATGAAGATATTGAGCACCTGCTCACAAGGACTCGGGTTGCTGGTCTTGGGAAGCTCAATGAGCAGGAAGCACTTGAGAACCGAAGGTAAGAATTGATGCCGCAAGATCCTGCCGTTTTTGATGTACTCTTAAAGCTTGAAGCTGGACTAGTCCTCAATCGTGGCCAATTCATGCGTTTAGTGTGTTTAGAGTGGCCTGTCGATTTCATCAACTGATTCTTCGAGTTCTCTGCTCGCACTAGTCTCCATGAGTTAGGATTCGAGCAATGTCGAGGGGTCTGTCTTCATACGCTTACTCTGGTTGTAGTCCATGACCAGCTGCTTAATGATACTGTGGATTTGTATTGCTCCTTTCTCGTGATCGCAGCCCACTATAAACAACTTCTTGCGGATCTCTAATAAAAAGCTGTGCTTCTTGCTCCGGAGCTTCACTCCAGCAGATATACGAAGCTCACCGAAACCGACGCTGGTTTATTCCTTCTGAGTTATTCGAAGACCGTCGGTGGTGGTGCTGATCAGACATCTTTACCAGCTCGAAAAGACTGAATCCTTGCGGATGAAAGCCTAGCGGTCCCGAAGACCGTCGGTTGGCTGATGGCCCATCGTACACCGAGCAATGCTGATGAAGAGTTGCACTTGGCTGTCCCTGTTGAGTTCCTTGAGCTCCCTAAGCTGGTCAGGATCAAGTTCTTCTTAATCAGCCTCCTGGGTATGAAGCAGACAGTCAGCGAGAAAGATGAGTTTGTGGTGGATGGCGGGCGGAATTGGATGCTCACGACAGTAGCGTAGGTAGTCACGATAAACGCGTTCGAAGAGTGGGGGAACCTCGTTGCTCCGCATTTAATTAATTAATTGGCATTATTGTATAATATTAAATTACCACTATTTCATGGCCAAGGACAAGAACCATTCATCGAAGAACCAGAACAGCAAGAACCACCGCAACGGTATCAAGCGGCCCAAGATCCAGAAGTACGCCTCGCTCAAGGGCGTCAACCAGAAGTTCCTCAGGAACCGACGCCGCTCCATCCGCAACGACCCCACCATTAAGAAGCAGGTCTCCCTCACCAGGCGCCTCGCTGCCTACAAGGAGAAGAACAGCGGTTGATCAAGCTGGTCCTATTTAAATCATGGAGAATGAGTCACTGTCCGGTACGAGCGCAATTGCTCCAGCCGCTGTCGCACTGCGTCCACATCCTGCGGTACTAACTATGTCCCGGGAGTAGCCAGCCTTGTCGATTGTGAAGGGCTTCCAGGTGGTGCCATCCTTGGGGAGCTGCTTATGGCGTTGCCAGCCACCATCCTGTACAGTTCATCCTTTTTCCGGGATACCTCTTCAGGGTTGCCGATGTTTATAGGCGAACGATCCTTGTAGTTGGGGTTGCTGTACTCGCCGCTTACGACTTTCTTGCGTTAGGCAGGAACTTACATTGAGTTGGTTCATGTTGAGTCGATACTCCTGCTCGTTCATGTACTTCTCTGCTTCTTGCCTTCTCTTCTTTTCAGCTTACTACATCAATCGTGGCATACCTGTTCCTTAAGGTAACGAAGGTACTCCTGCTTATCGTAACCTTTACGCTTGTCTTCGAACATCTTGTCGTAGAGCTTGTAAGAGTAGTCATTAGCGTTGAAGCTGTGGTTGGACTTTTCCTTGTTGTGCTTTTCCATCTGTTCGATCAGCGAGTCCTTTATTTAGGAGTGCTGGCGATTGCGCTGAACCATCTGTTGGCGGGCTCTAAGCTCCTCCAACAGCTCTCTCTGGGAGGCTGGCTGTTCCACCAACTTGTCATTCAGCTACCGCTCCTTCTCCAGCTTCTGGAGCTGCAACTGCTGAAATTGATTGTAGACAGCCATATTCTGCTGGTGGTACTTTATCTTTCGCTGGTCTTCCAATCGCTTTCTCTCGCGTTCCAGAGCGTACTGACGATCCTTGAGTTCCTGGTCCTGTGTGATCATGCGAGTATGCTCAATTTCCTGGTTTCGCAACTAAGCTTAACTATTGGCTTACAGTCAGTTGCTTCTCCAGCTCATCGTGCATAATCTTCACGTTTAGTTCACGGTGCCGTTTTAGTTACTATTCTGCCGCTACGCCAATTGAAAAGGTTTCCTTTCCGTCGAGAGGTTTGTGCATTGGATCCGATGGCGATCGTTCGAAGCTGGACAACATTGCTTGGTTCTGCTGTTCGACGGCTCTCCGTTCCATAATCTTTTCTTGACGAACACGGGCTTCTTCATATCGGAGTTGCCTTTCGCCCTAAATCATCCTTTCTCGATAGCGCTTCTCCTACAGTTTATCGTCCAGTCCTTGATTCTTCTTCTTGAGCACGTGCATATCGAGTGCCTCCCTACGGTTACGCATTTGCAGTACCTAAAGGCAATCTTTCTCTGATGCTCCCGCTATCGTTCCTGCTGCATGAACTCCTAGTATTCCCGTTTCTGCTGGGTAGCGATGAGAGCCCATTCCTCCTTCTTCGGTTGCGGAGTGGAAGGTGGCTGCAGGTACCCCCTCATCCAGAATAAATTTAATAGCACTGCTTTCAATAGTAACTGGTGTTAGCAGTCAATTGGCAGTGGCCTACTTGCTATTCTTCGGCATCGTTTATAATTGTTAAGTTACAGAATTATGAGCAGCCACGACGAGGTACCCTAGCCAGTTAAGTCAGTCGAAGAAGAACAGTGCAGGTACACTACCGATCCGTGCCTACCTTGATCAGACGGTGATTCCAATCGTGCTCAAGGCACTTACCGAGATGACCCGGCAGCGTCCCGAGAATCCAATCGAATTCGTAGCCAACTACCTGCTGAAGAATAACCCTGAAGATGCCGAACCGCAGAAGGCAGCGAAGTGATCCACATACTCGCCAGAATTATCTAAGCAAGCTCGTTTGTCTTTTTCGAATTAATCATGAGAGTGGAAACCGGCAGACCACCACCTCTTGCCATATCTGCGAATAGTCTTGTGCACATTGCCCTGTCACCAATAATGCAGCTACCAACAGTTAGACATATTAATATCCACGAGGCAAGGAAACATGTCGGGAACCCACCATATATAATAAATTAACCGGAGCCTGAAGAGTCACTCGATGGAAGAGCCTCTCCTGTAGGAAGGTGCGCCGCGCCCAGCCGCTGGTTGCTGGGCGAATCTTCGGCAGTACTTTCTCAATGAAGTGCAAACCTGTAATCGAACGGTCAGCCTGGGTGGCTCAGTGGAACCACCGAACCAACAACGCAACCTGGTGAGCAATACCAAGTACAATTTGATCAGCTTCGTGCCGGTCGTCCTTTTCAATCAGTTCAAGTTTTTCTTGAACATGTTCTTCTTGCTGACAGCACTCACTCAACTTGTACCAGCTCTGAAAGTTGGACTCGTGATTACATACCTCGGACCTCTTCTGCTAGTGCTCACTCTCACGATGGCCAAAGAAGCAGTCGATGACTATAAACGCTATCGCCGGGATCTTGAGGTAATCCTGGAGTTATGCAGGCAAACAGCAAAAAATACAAGGTTCTGAGAAGTACTGGGTGGGTGGACATGGAGAGCAAGGATCTAGTGGTGGGCGATATTGTGGAAGTGAAGGGGAAGGAACGGATTCCAGCAGATATGATTATGCTGTACTCTGAGGATGACCAAGGAACTGTATTCCTCAAAACTGACCAGCTCGATGGTGAGACCGACTGGAAACTTCGCAAGGCAGTAAAATTAACTCAAACATTTGCGAAGAATTCGGCATCGGAGACTGTTCTGCTGAGCGACAAGTTCAGCTGCAACGTGAAGTAACCAAAGTGTTAACAGTTAGGCCTCCTTCAGACCAGATCTACACATTTGATGCAGTCTTCCAGTAAAGATCAGAGTTTGAAGCTGCAGGTAAACGAGAAAAACTCTCGTTGGAGAATACCCTTTGGACGAGCACAGTATTGGCGAACGGTAGAGTCATAGGCTTAATAATCTTCACTGGAAAGGAAACACGTATCTCACTCGGAACCTGCACCCCTCGCACCAAAGTTGGTATCCTCGACTGGGAGATCAATACCATCTCCAAAATACTCTTCAGTGTATTGTTTCTCATGACAGTGGTCATAGTATTGCTGCAGTCGCCAGAGTGGAAGTACGTGCCCATCCAGTTCACTCGCATACTCATTCTGCTCAGCTCTATCATTCCAATCTCCATGAGGGTCAATCTTGATTTCGCCAAATTGGTCTATTCTGCCAAAATCAATAAGGACCGAGATATTTAGGGCACTATAGCAAGAAACAGTAACATTCCGGAATAGCTCGGACGGGTGAAGTACCTGCTTAGTGACAAAACTGGGACACTGACTCAGAATGAAATGTTGTTTCGAAGGCTATCACTGGAAGACTAGTTCAAGTTTACCAATGAGGATCTTGTGGAGCTTACATCATTAGTGGAGGAGCACACCAACACTTAACTTCAGGATGGAAGAACGAACCGAAAACGAAAGGAAGTGTTGGTTAAGGAGTTGATTACTTGCTTGGCACTTTGCCATAACGTCACACCGTTAATGGAGGACGGTGCGAGAAGCTATCAGGCATCAAGCCCAGACGAAATTACTTTGGTGAAGATGGCAGAATCGATGGGCATTGTGATTCTTTAGAGAACTCAAAACACAATTACGCTTCGAAATGCTCTGAAGGAAGAGGAGCAATACGAAATTCTTTATAACTTCCCTTTTACAAGCGAGAGTAAACGAATGCGCATCATCCTCCAGAATAAAAGGACGGGCAAGTATGTGTTCTACCTCAAAGGTGCAGATAGCATCATGAGGCAGTTTGTTACTGACCAGCAGAAACGGAGCTTTATTGACGAAGAATGCCGTGATCTTGCTATGTAAGGTCTTCGGACACTAGTGATTTGCCAAAAAGTCATCACCAGGGAGTATTTCTAAGAATGGAGACAGCGCTACGAAGACGGGAATACCCGACTCGAAGGGGGGAAGTAGATCGTTGAGAAGTGTATGAACTAGCTTGAGTCTTCAGTGGAGTTTCTCGGCATTACAGGAGTGGAGGATAAGCTCCAAGAAGATATCAAATCCACTCTTGAGAATCTTCGTAATGCCGATATCAGGATCTGGATGCTCACCGGTGATAAGGTTGAAACAGCTGAGTGCATCAGTATATCAAGCGGCATCCAGTCTACCGGTGCGCGCAACTTTCGAATAGAAAGCGTAGAATCTATGACTTCTTTGAAAAACAAGCTGATGGCTCTGAGGACTGACCTGTCGAGGGTGCTGGTGATCGACGGGAAGTCACTTTCGATAGCTCTTGACAACGATTAAGAGACAAGAAAGGATTTTTATCAAACTACAATGAAACTACCAGCTGTGCTTTGTTGCAGATGCTCACCCGCCCAGAAAGCTCAGATCGTGGAGGGAATCAAGAAGTACAACGTGTCCGAAAAGAACAGGGTAGCCGCTATTGGAGATGGTGGCAACGATGTTGGTATGATTCAGGCTGCCGATATTGGGTTAGGCATTGCTGGTAAGGAAGGTAAGCAGGCAGCTCTTGCAGCTGACTACTCTATGGAGAAGTTCAAGCACGTGAAGAAGTTGCTGCTATGGCACGGCCGACTGAGCTATAAACGATCCGCACTTTTGGCACAGTTTGTCATTCATCGAGGACTAATCATCTCGGTAATGCAATTCATATTTTCCTGCATCTTCTACTTCGTGTCCATTCCCGTCTTCAACAGTGTGCTTCAGTTGGGCTACGCAACCATCTTCACATTCTGGCCAGTATTCAGTCTTATCTTCGACGAAGACGTCAACGTAACCGACATGTTTGATTTAGAGGAAAACAGCGTTGGCTTATCCCCGACTTTACGCTTCGTTACAGCGAGGCAACGAGCTCACAGTTCTCACCTTCTTGAATTGGGTTTGGAAGGCTTTCTATCAGGGTTCGGTTATCCTCATATTGTCCATACTCCTATTCCCCAGTTCCTACATTCAGCTCGAAACTATCTGCTTCTCAGTGCTCATTCTTACTGAGTATTGCATGAGCCTTTCTGAACTCAACAGGCTGCACATCGTATCCCTGATCTGCGTATTTGGCTCACTCGTGGTATACGCATTGTGCATGATCTTCCTAAGAAGTGTACTGGACGTCGCCGCTCTTTCTTTTCTCGACTTGTTATGGATCTGCATTATCGTGCTCGTTTCCTGGGGACCCATCTTCGTACAACAGTACTTACCCATATCATCTTAGGCTTATCCGGAAGAGAATAGCTCCGACCGACTACGAAAAGGTCATGAAAAATGCTCAGCACAAGCGTATCGGCACCAACATTCTGAAGGAGTCCTTCGGATGATTTGTTTATTAGGTAGTTTTTAAGGATTGGCATTCGTTTATGTTAGACGACGGGAAAGTTGAGAAGGTATTCGCCAAGTACGATCAGAAGAAGACTGGCACTGTAGCCACCAAGCAATTAAGTACTGCTACCAGATATCCAGTCTATGTGCTGCGAGACCTTCGCATTGTAGTGACACCCGAAGAACGAAGGAGTATAATAGAGCAAGCTGACCCCACCAAGAAAGGTGTGTTTGATTTGCAAGGTCTCAAACATGTTGTGGAGCAGAAAAAGCGATCGATCAACCCAGAGGAGGAGCTAAGAAATATTTTCCGCATCTACGACGAAGGTAAACGGTAGACGCAACACAGGACATAGTGGCAGCATCGCTTCTTCGGACTTCTACAAGCTGCTGAAGACTGTGCTACCAGGATAGACCACGACCGACCACCAAAAGAAAGAGATGATGAAGTATGGAAGAGAAATTAACGGGATGATGGATCATCAGCAGCTGACGCATTACATAATTAAGATGACTTGAGATCGATTTCGATGGTAAAAATACTTTTTGTTGGATGCTTGCGAGGGAAATCGAGAACTTTGTTGATGGACTCTTCGGCAGCAGTGAGTTCTCCCTTCGACTGCAGGATAGGGTGGCAGTGGTAACCAAACTCAACTATGCAGGAAGTCGAAAAGTGTATGGGAAAGTGGAAACGAGAAATCACCGAGAGAAATCCCGACACAATGGTTAAGGCCACTGACCTTGTTGAGGATATTGGAGATACATTGCAACAGCTCGTGGATATCGGTCTGAGGGAATCATTGACAACTGAGTTTAGTTTTCTGACTGAAGAGACTCTCAGAGTTCGAAGCGACATCGAGGAACTGCGAGGAGAGCTGTTAAGCGATGTTTCTAATAGGAAAGAATAAATGGAAGTCCTACGAAAGTCGGTTGAGGAGGCCAGAAAAAGAACAGAGCTTAGGATGGGTGTTGAACGTGTTTAACCATCTATACGATCCAAGTTATCAAGGACAATCGATATAGATAGTTCTCCAACTCCAACAGCCACAAAGCAGGAGATCCACACCGTCCGAGAGCAGATCAAATAGATTCAGTCAAACCTGCGAGACAATCAGCAGTCGCAGATGAAGCACCAGGAGGACCTGTCGATGTCACTGAAGACCAAATTGGAGCAGAACTACCAAAAACTCAAGAAGGATTTGATTACACTGACCACCCGTTGCGATAGCCTTGCTGTCGATCGCGAACTGTTCAACCATGAACGGCTGGAGAAGGCTGTCAAGCGGCATGTGGATTCTCGGCTTCAGCCACTCAGTGAATCCGTCGAAGAGCATAAACGCTTCTTCAGCTGTTACCAATAGCAGTTCAGCGACTTCGAGCGAAGCGTCAAGAAGTTTCTGGAATGTACATCAAGCCATAATTGAGGTTCGCTATAGACCATTTGGAAGGTGATCACGGAAATTCGTTTTCAGCTCGAGTAGTTACCTTACCGACAGGAAGAGACCATCGAGGAGACCGAGAAGAAGCCCAATCAGACCTCTCCCTTCGGCTTCCTCTTCGGTTGAGCTATTAATATTAATATTCAAATAATCAATAATAATTTATATCACAAATTCATGGCCCCGAAGGACAAGCAGATTAAGAAGAAGGTGGTGGCACACAAGCCCAAGCTAGCCCATAAGCTGGCCAAGTACACCCGAGCCTACCCCGTGCACCTGACCCAGGGTGAGGGACTCCCCTCTATCTCCCACCTCGGTACTACCGCAATCTAATTCAGCTCTCGGAGGCGATGCTCGCAAGAAAGTTACCAATAAGGCTAACACTTGGTATCCCGCTGATGACGAGAAGAAGCACTTCCTGCGCAAGCGCAACGTAGCCAAGCCCGCGAAGGAGAGCAAGACCCTTACACCTGGTAAGGTTCTGATCCTCCTCGCCGGAAAGTTCCGCGGAAAGCGAGTTGTTCTCCTCTCCAAGCTTCCCTCCGGTCTTCTGCTTGTCGCCGGACCGCACAAAGTCAATGGCGTGCCTCTGAAGAGGGTCAATGCTGCCTACGTTTTGGCCACCTCTCAGTCAGTGCCTCTGGCTGGTGTCAACGTCGCTGCTATCAACGACGACTACTTCAAGAAGGTCCTCCCCAAGGGCAAGCGTGCCGAGGGTAGCTTCAAGACTGGCAAGCGAGAGGTACAACAAAGTTTAATGCAGTTCACTGAAGACCAGAAGAAGGAGCAAACTGCCCGCGCCGAAAAGAACAAGGCTACTCAGAAGACCATCGATACCGCTCTGCTGGGCAATATCAAGAAGGTTCCTTTCCTGCGCAAGTACCTTTCGAGCAGGTTCACCCTCTATAACAACACCAAGCCGCACGAACTGGTTTATTGACCATTATTTAAATACCATACCTTATCGAAGCAGTCATGTATAGGTTCGAACTCAACTTTGGGTTTAGGGACAAGGAGCCTGAGAATAAGTAGCCGCTCAACCTGAGATTACTAACCCAACAGGAGTAGGTAAACATAAAGGATCCACCCGCACCGGATTAGCAGCCAGCAATCAAGCAAAAAACCTTTTCGCCAAAAATTCTGATCGCGAAAGGCGAGATGCAACCGAAGCTGCATGACCCTGATGCTAATGCAAAGAAAAAGACTGCTGAGCTATCTGTAGACAACTGTAGGCAACTATTGAATGAATCCAACCCGAACGATCGCTTCGAGTTGTTCATGAAATTGACAGCGAAGTAATATAAACAACGGGAAGAACACCGAGGGTCTCCCAGAAGGCCATGATTCTACTATCAACTGTCTCTTCTATGAAATGCTGCCATAATCTCTGAACCTTACTTCTCTTACTTCTGCTCTGAATTTCACCTGTGTCGTTCGAAGTCTGCCATATTGGGTTGCGAGGTGGAGGACCACAATTCGACTCTCGAGTAACCTTACAGAAATCTGAACAATTGCTCGCTTCCTTTAGCAACGCCCTCGAATCAAATTAAGTCGAATTTTAAGCAAATCTAATTTGTTTTGAATTTCTCAACCGAACATCGCGGCGGGCACTTACTGCACAGCGAGCACAGAGTTAACCTGTTGGCAGGTCTACAGCCAGCAATTCCCCTTCTCACTTACATATGCTCCGCCAATGCTTAAATCATTAGTGCTCCCTCCCTAAGATGTTTACTGCCTTCCCTGCTCCGGAAGAGATCCCTTTCGGATGATCCTATCTAACCGCCGCCAACGGACAAAATATTAATACGGAGTGTGCTTAACAGAATGTGTATTTAAATTAAGGTCTGCTAAAAGTATGGACTTCGAGCTACTCTACAGTATGCTTCCAAGGGAACCCTCCCTCTGGTCGAATGAAGACGTAGTTACCTGGCTACGCTTCATCAACCTTGACGGGCTATGCGAAGCCTTCAGTACTACCTACCAATCATTCAGCCAACGCCCACATCGATGGATCTTGTTTGAAAGCTCTGGCAACTGAGGACTTGGAACATAAGCTGTTGCTTAGGTCACTGCCTCGGAAAAAGCTCATGAAGTGGATTCAAGAGGGCTTTGGCTCTTTTGAGAAATTCGTTGAGAATAAGAAGAAAACGAAATCGTTGGCTTCGTATCCGGAGGAAGTGTCTATGCGTCGTATCCACACTAGCATGATGCGCGACCGAGTCAATAGTACCCACTAGCAGCCTGTCTCTGCATTTGAGGTGGGTCCAGAGATGGTTGAGCTGCTGATCACTCCATACGAAGGCCAAAATGCAAGCTTTTTCTCAATAAACAAAGATGCAGTGATTGGCAAACACGCGAGCAACCCCATCCCGGTGTTCGAGGTAAGCCCCTTTGAGATAGTTTAGGATAGCGTCGAGAAGGAACATGCAAAGATTATTCTGCACAACAATAACTTCTACCTGGAGGATATGGGCAGCAAGTTTGGCACATACATTCGCATCCGGGATCGGGAAGTACTGCAGACCAACATGATCGTTGAGATGGGGTCATATCTTTTCGTGGTTTCGCAAGTTGACTCCGAGGAACTCGTGCTATTGTACTCCATGACAGAATTCGATACCAAAGAGCTGCAGATCAACCGAAAGATTGGCAGTAAAGGATACTCGATTGGTCGGAAGCCGGCGGCGGATCTTCCGCTTGACGACCAGCACATGAGTGGAATACACGCCAAAATATCCTATCTTGGGGATAGGTTCGTCATTGAAGACATGTCATCTACCAACGGCACTTGGATCCGATTCAGCAGGCCAGGCGACAAATCCAGTCCGTTCCTGCTGGAAGACAAGACAGTATTTAAGATCGGCAGTACCTCGACATACACATGCCGGCTGAAATCAAGGATGGAGGTGGAAGCACCTGAACCCCGACAGAAGCAGTGCTTAGGCTGCAGCCGTCCTTAAACAGATGGTTTGCTAACCCCCTGCCGGCACAACGTAACATGCTACGACTGTGCATTGTCACTGAGCAGCTGCCCAGTATGCACGATGCCCATTCAAGAATGCATCAAAATCTTCACCTGACTTATATATCGTTGCTTCAAATGTATAAGTCGTTTGAAGAGGGGCTATTCGAACGTCGCAGTCGCCTCCAACAAAAAATCCGCAGGAAGGACATCCAAAGGCGCCTAGTAGAGAAACGGGAGGAACGCTTAGCAGTACTCGACGAAGCCAAACACCTAAAGATGATTGAGGGGTTGCCTCATACAATCCCAGAAATTGGAAACGGGGTGCTGGACTCGAATGGAAGGCAACTCAAGGAGATGCTGGTAGATCGGATCGACAGGTTGAAAGCTTGCATAACCGTGAGCAGTGTCAATACGAACATGCTGTGCTTCATTTTAGCTGATCTGATAGTTTCCCTACCGTAGCGCTTAGCATTAATCATCGAAGAAACCCTGCTGGGAATACTTCTTCGTGTGCACCAATAACTGCTATCTGGCAGCCTCGAAAACACAACACCAATCATAAAGCTGCTCGCCATAGTCCTAGATTGCAATCCAATCGACAGTCTGGGGATTCAATAGTACGAGGCCATCTGCCGATTGCTACAATCTATACTTGCGGGAGTCAAGCTCGACGATTCTGTCGCTCAGGAGCTCATCCAACTTATGTCGGCCATACTAAATGAAGATTGTGAGGGAACCCACCCATCTGCTAAACTCACTCGCAAGTACCAACTCATCAACGTGTGTTTTGTGCAGCATCCAAAGTTACTCAAGGAGTTATTTTACCTATATTTTGCATATCAGGACGAAGAAGTAGTCAAGAATCCTGATGCGACCGAACTCCTGGAAGTGACTCTGATGCAGATGATGTTGAACCTGACCTACTACATTGCTCCAGAACAGGAGCACTGCATAGAAAGCTACCAAATATACTGCTTGCTCAAACGGGCTCTTTGGGAGGGGAGGAAGCCAGTTATCATGATGGGGGTTCAAATCTTCTACAACTTCCTCTTTTTTGATCGGGAGAAGATGCAGGACTTGAACGATTTTGGTTTTGTGAATCGACTGCTCATGCTCCTCAAGGAAAGTTCTGGGGAAAGTGGCTTCGACTTTATCTCGGAAGTACTGAACTCCTTGAGCCAGTATATTATAGTTATCAACCCTACCACCTAAAGTCACCTGATGAACACCTTTCTTGCCAGGGAGGGATTGGATGCGATGCTGTGGGAACTCAACAACCGCGATTTGCACGAGTACAATACTGCTGCTACTCTCGGCTGTCTCTATGCCATACAAAAGCTCACGGTCTACATCACCTCGAGCTATCTTTCCGAATACTGTAAAGTGCTGTTTGCCCACTAACCATACTTGCTGAAACTTTCGGAATCCGAGGACAAGAAGATCTCGAAGGCTGCCGAAGAAATTAAAAACAATCTCTCACAGTACTTCGCCGAGGAGAGGGATACCATTGATTGAGTTCATAAGTAGAATATACGTAAATCAAGCTATTTTGTCATTGTTCCTTGCGAATGGTAGACTTAACTTCCTCGTAAATGTAGAATCCTATGGCGTTGGCAAGGTAGGCTCGAATAAGGCAGGGGGTCAATCCTCTAAAGAAACCCTTCCAACCGTCACGCTGGTAAATGTCGTTGATGCAGCTACTGAAACCGCCATCCAGTCTGGATCGTCGTTTGTAGGTGGGATCGAGCTGCAGCCTCGTCTTGATGATGTCCTGTGGGTAGCTGACAAACCAACAGAGCATTCCTGCCAGTCCTCCCGCGACGGATACTTGTGGAACCGATAGTCTTTCTGAGCCCGAATAACGAAGGAAGGCCGATTTGAGATACTCATAGGCTGCGAACTGCCCAGCTATCGATGGTATCTCCCTGACTACAGTACTGAACATTCCTCGGTAGAGCCCGCTGATACCTTCACTTCGGAGCAGATACAACAAACATTCTCTGGAGCTACCGAACGACCGGCCACTCGTTTGCATGGTGCATTTGACCATTTCCACTGGCGATACCACTATTGAGCCGACTAATCCCGAAAATGCACCGGCTTCGAGCCCACCGGTAAACGACAACTACCTTTGGCCTTTGAATTTTTTGTAAAATTCGTAAACGCCGAAGTTTAGCGCCGTTACCACTGGGTTGGTTAGCAGAGGGTAGTATACACCGCGGTAGAGCCCCGCGAGTCCTTCATTCCGCATGGTGTTGAGGATGCATTTGATCATGCCCACACGCTCAACTTGCATCTTGACCTTCGCAGTATCGAGCACGAAGCCACTGAGGCACGAGCCGACACCTGAAATCGATCCGCACACAAGATCACTGAAGAAGTCCACTAGGAACGATGACGAGCCGAACAGGGAGTGAATTTTGACGAACTAACTATTAAACTATAGAACCGCTTGCCGGAGATTCCGTTTAAACCGGCAAACCGAACCTCTTGATAAATTCCGAAGCCAACAAGCAATCAAAAGGTCTTTTCGGTCACCTTTTTCCTTAACTTGCTTACCAGGTCCTCGTAGATCTTAATTATACGGTTTTTCTCCTCAAGGCGGATGTTGTCGTCGGCAGTCGCTACGGCTGGCTTGGTCTCGATTGAGGAACGGCCTTTCGTGACTTGCTCTGTCTGGGTCTGGGCCGCCCGTTCGTTTCGTTCTTTTTTTGACAGGGAGTATTCCTGGAGGATGCCTACCTTCTCTGCCATCAACTCCACAATCTCGTCCTTCTTCTCGAAGTGGTCAAATAGCTCCTCAATTTTACCCTGCTTATCGTCAAAGTTGGCTAACACATCATCCTTGAGAGCCTTTGTCGCTTCCTTCATTTCATCTACTTCTTCGGTTATCTTCATCAGCCGCTCCTAGAATCTCCGCTGCATTTGGTCACTGTTTCTTGCTGCTTCCTGCACCAGTCGCGTTACGTCTATGTCAGCACCACCTTTTGAGTTTCTGGGTGCAGCTTGCCTGAGCCGATCTATCTCATCGTGAAGTTGCTGGTTTTCCTCAACATATTGCTTAACCCTTTCCCTGAGCGATGCCAGCTAGTTCTCATACTAACGATAGCCATCGTCCTGCCGAGTATTAGCAGCCTCATTATTGTTGATTTCCTCAATGACATTGAGAAGTTTGTTATTGTACTCAAGCAGCGTCTCCAGGTTTTGCTTGAGCTATTAGTTTTCCTTGCTGAGCTGCTCGTTTGAAGCACGAATCTGCTCGAACTCCATTTCGCTTGTAAGATTGTACTCGAACATGATGATATAATTATTTATTCCCTGCTGCGTCTATGGTTATCATTCCTTGGGCTAGTCTGCAATCGGGGTGCTCGCGGCTGAGGGTTCAGCTGTCACTGCTGAACTTTATTGCTGTGAGGCTTCATGCTTTTCCTTTGCTTCCTGTTACCTTGCCTGGCTTAGAATAGCTTCGATGTCGTCCTAGTCGTCTATCACGTCGAAACATAGGGCTGCTTCTTCTTCCATCTTCCTTATATCGTCCTCGAGTTTCGTCACTTTGTGAATGTAGGAAGGATTGTTTAGGACGTGTAGCATGAACTCTTCGCGATTGTTGTTGTATTCATCCAAAACGAATTTGGAACAAGCTACGCACTGCTCAAAAGCTCTCCCGTAGAAGATACTTACCTCAAACTCACTCATACATCCACGTAGATGATGGGGGAGCTTACCCAAGTCTGTTTCCTCCAGCTTCTTAGCGTCTTCATTGGCCCAAACGTGATGCTCCATTGGGTGATGGATCATGGAGATGTACAGTTCAGAGGCATATGCAGAAGATGTGAAGGAGAGACCTGGGCGAGTAACGGTGCACATTTGATCGAGAGTACGATCCTTCATGGTATCCTGTGGTGTTACGATATCGTTGCAGAAGTAACAGCTCAGTCTCTCTCGATGCTTCTCCTTATCGTAAATGGCCGGCGAAACTCCATGTCGAACGATAACGAAGCTATCGAACCCGAGTCCAACCGTAATGCACGCCTTGTCGTATTTATTAGCAAGCAAGGTTGGCAGCCATCGAGCCTCTCTCGAATCCAGCAGGAGAAACAGCACGTCGTGTTCACTGACTAGCTTTTCAATAAGATCCAGGTTTCGGAAAGTTTCATCAATAAGTTCCTTCGTAGTCACAAAGTGACCGGGCATCGGAACTGACACATGATAACCTTCACTGACAATCTCGGGATAAATCTTTTTTAGTTTTTCAGCAGCAACTATAGCCTTTGGTCGCCCTCCTTTGATGCTGTCCTCATAGTCGTACAGAGTTTGGCGAACTGGGTTGGAGTAACTAACCTTAGAATAGTCCACGAACGATATATTCTTGACACCCCAACCAATCAGGTTGCGAGCCAACTGACAACCCAACGTTCCTGCCCCAAATAGCAAGCATCGCTTACTCTGGATCTTGGGGATGTCAAGAGACGGTAGGAGCCGCCACTTCATGAGTTTGATATTCAAGTCGACTGCTTCTTTGACTAGTGATCGCTCGTCCATGAACGACTTGAGATCCAGCTCCATTGGCTTTCGAGGATGCTGCAGCTTACCGTTAAGCTTGACCTCCGATAGATCAAGAGTCCAAAGTTGGCTGTTCTTGAAAGTATAGTTCTTTTCGAGGTTGTAGACCATGAAGTCCTTGAACAGCAGTAAACGAACACGGGAAAGTCGTTTTGCATCGACCTTACCTTCTTGCAGCAGAAGAGCGAATAACGAAAGCACGTTGTTAGTATGGAAGCCGGTGAGCCCTCCGAAGTTGACTGTATCGATGCAGCCAAATATGTACTCGTCCTTATCGTTAGTCAGGAACTCCTTCAGCGATGATTCAACGAGGTCGTTGCCGATCTGTTTCATCACGAACAGAGTAGGAACGATCCCTCTGTGAGTGACATTCTTGAACACCAGGTTCAACTGGGGCAGTGAGTCCTTCAGAACTGCAGCAGCTGGATCCACTGCCAGCGTTTTGTGGTCCTTCACGTTGGAGGCTACCGATAGAAACTGATACGAAAACATGTGCTTCTTGAGATCCGCGAACGTCAGTAGCTTGAAGGAGGGAAGCACAATGTCCTCCTGACCGTCAATCAACAGCCTCAGTTTGCTGATGACTCCATCCAGGAGTTTATCTACATCACTCAAGATATTTACCCTCTTCGGCTTCGAGGTCAACAGCTTTGAACTCTTCGACGGTATTGGTATTTAGGAAGGTGCCTGCTACTTGAATTTCTATTGGTCCCATCTTCTCTGCCGAGCTCTGCAGCTCGTAGCTAAAAGCATCGATGCTCAGCAAAGCCATTTTATCAGGCATGTGTGCTAGCTTGTATTTCGCGAACAGAGGCAGTTCGGAGGAAGTGAGCTTATACTCCTCCAGCTTCTTCTTGGCGAGGACTGTCCAGAATCCCACCTCAATCATCACATCCCAAAAGCAGTTCTGCATACCGAGCAAAACAATTAATATCGATTATTGATTAAAGTCACACACGGCTAGTGATGGGCTTCTGCTCCGAGAAGGTTGCGGTGAGTTTACCCTTATCGTAGAAGAGAAGGAGTAGCAGGTCGAGGGAATCTTCGTTGCGTCCGAATATCCATCTCAGAACTTAGCGGTTCAAGAGACCCACCTCCTTGAGACGGTCTTCGACCTCGCCAACGAGCACTCGCATGAGTGTTTAGTAGAATATCTTTGCTTTTTCCTGACCAGGAAGGTCAAAGCCGTCCCTCCAACGGATTTGAATACTGCTGGCCTCTGGCAATCGCTCACTCAACAACTCCATCAGAAGCTTGAACATCTCCAGGGATACCGACTCCGTTCCGGTGGGAATAAAAAAGTTCTCAAGGAATTCCAGCTTAAGGTGGTTGCTTGCTGCTCGGCTTACGAACAGTTCATGGAAGTGAAGATAGGATTGGAAAGTGAGTCCATCCTGTCCAAGAGTCAAGCCTCCCATGAACCTTTCTCGAAGGTAAGGGTCTTTTCGGATGTTGTTTCGGTAGTAGGTGCAGTACTCCTCAAACACTGTGAGCCTCAGGAGTTGCTCATGTGCAGCATTCATGGTTGTTGTGCTTCTGCTCGTGGTCTTAGTTTTCAATCCCAACATCTCTTCGAGGGTGGGTTCCTGCATGAAAGTCTTCCCCTTCACACAAGTCTTCCTGACTCTCAGAAAACCATCGATTTTGCATAAGTTGTTGTAATCCCGGATCAGGTAGTTTATTGTCGCGCCTTTTGATTATTCTACCTTCAAGCTATTGGTGGGAATGGGCTTTTTGGATGGCGTGACCTGCTTCGGCAAGGGAATGTTGTGCAGGCCAGTTCGATGATTTCCTCGAAAGAGCCGGTCGATATTCAGCACTTTCAGTTGATCATTGGAGGTGTCCTGCCTTCTGACCGTTTGTATTGGGCGGCCTTAGAAAGGATTTTCAGCCTGAGTTCTGTTCTTAAAGGCACTAAACCACTTGACCTCAGAGTTCTTGCTGACCTGCAGCTTGCTGCTGATGTACTTCTCTAAAATCTGTTTCTTTGTTTTGGTTTGGGAGAAGTGGTTAAGAGCAAGTTTATTGGTGTTGGCCAAGGAGTGGTTGTTAGGTGCAGGTAGTTTACACAGCTTGCTCGCTGGAAGCATCTTCCTTTCTGACCTCACTGAGTAGAACGATTGATCTTTCTTTTTCCGCATAACCTCCTCGACTTTCTCCGTATCGATACGCTTGCGGGTGGATTGACTGATGGCCTTTGCTTGGTACGACCGCGAAGATTTCAGCATGATGTTGCTCCGACTAAGATACTCAAGGTTCTCATCATTGTAAAACGAGTTGCGCAGGCGAATGCCGTTTGACCGATCAGTAATGGACTGATGCCGCATGTTGCTGTTGATAAGTTTGTTGCGGAAGGTAGTCCGGACTTAGTTGTTGGAGTCCATGTGTGTCTTAATGTGCTCCACCAGCTGCGGAGTGCTATTGCGTTTCACGCTGCTGTTCATTAATAGTTATACTTAACCATGAAACAGGAAGCCATCTGTGCCAAGTGTCTGCAGAGCGTTGACCGTATTCTCGCCCTCGAATGCAATCATAGTCTGTGCCTCGTATGTGCAGGACGCCTCCTGCGAAGAATGCAGAAGGGTATGTTCAGTTGGTTATTCAGCCAAGAGCCGCCTAACGAATCTAGAGTGCGAAGTATGCGGGGTGATATCGTATCTACACCCTACTGCATACGAGGAGTTGCTGGGAGTCGAACCAAAGAAAATGACATCAAGGGAACTCAGCCATAAGGATTTGTTGCATAGGCCCTCCGAAATTCCATCAGAAAGGAAGCCGTCAAGTCGACTGGACCTGTCGAATACTGACGGTCCTCCGATGCTGTTCTGTTTCAGCTGCGAGACTGTATGCTTTTCGGTAGACGATTACATCAATGGACTACATCGCAATCATGAAGTCGGCAATACTTCTCGGCAGGAAACAGTAGCGGCTCTCAAGCAGCTTCTAGCGGGTACCCCTTGCAGTCATAACAGAGATCAACGAAGAAGTCAGAAAGCGGATTGAAGTTGCATTGCGGCAGTCGACCAAACTAACCCAACGGAAACGATAGCTGATAGAGCAGCTTGGCCGAGGGAAGACGAGCGTTCGTGGTGCTTTTGAGAAGCTCCGTGAGGAGCTAGTTCAGAAGGAGGGTGAAATGCTGACGGAGCTTGAAGCCTGTATGGCTGGCAAGTTCGAGGCAGTCGACGAAGCCATCCAAAATCTAAAGATATTTACAGAAAAGTGCGAGAACGCATAGGACAGCATTCATTGCTACCAATAAGCAATTATCCAGGCGGATGTGGTCAAGGGTTTCAACTACTACGCAGAGAAAAAAACAAGTATTCTTGAGGAGATAGCCGAACCAATCGAACGGGTTTCCGATGAAGCTGTTACCAGTGCATCGAGTCTTGCCCTTGGCTTCGACAGCTTACTCGTGGTTAGCGAACATCTCAAACGAGCTAAACTCTCAGTTCGAGACTCGCAGATTTCCGCAGCTAAGGACAACTACTTCGAGACCATAAAACAGGAGATATTCAATCAGTAGACTAAGAAGGAAGCGGTGAGACCTACTCGGTAACTAACCGCTTCGCTGGCAAGAGTGAGAAGTGCTGCCAACTTAACAGCGACGAATGGCAGTATCTTCGAGGAAAAACAGACAGCAAAAAAACCTACAAGAGAAAGATAAAACCTGCAGTCTCGACTGCAGGAAAAGATACGAGGACTTGAGAAGATGCTGGATAACAAGAGTAGATCGCCGGTTCGACTCTTCCGACGTAACATACTCAACTTATGAATGGATGATGCATTAGCCGAATTACTAATTTGTTGTTTACGTCATTAATGAGTTCCAAGGGAGTCTCTTTAGACCGAACCATCAAGTGGATCAACAAGACAGGTGAGGAAGTGGCTTATCGCAGAGGGTCGAGACAAGTTCTGCAAGGCTATTCAGTATGCCTGCCGATTCCTCAAATACCATGCTGAACAAAAGGGCGATAAGGATATGGCCCTCAAGTTCAACGGTCTTTTCAGTACTGTGGCTGTAATGCAGGTGGCATGCGTGATGCCCGTAAGCTGTTCAGGCTCTTCAAAAGTATCAATGAGTACCAAAAACTGCTGGAAATACTGAAGAAAGGCAGTGCAGATCCACTGGAGCTCTCCTGTAACGTTATCACCAGGCTGGGATTCCTGTTCTACTGGTAACCTTTCGGGTAAGGGTAGGCTATTCGACAATATCTCCATCCTCTCAACTATCAAGGTTCTCCAAAAGGATCCCAAGAAGTTCGGCAAGATCGGTATGACCTTTTGGTTCATCGCTCTCCTGTCGACTCTCATCCTGACGCTCAGAGACCTTGTGAGGAACCATGCAACTATCGGCTACTACAAGAAGTAATGAAATGAGTAATGGCAGGCAGGCACCATCGTCTTCGGAGGATCAGGAGGCAGCTGCAAGGATCCGTGACCTCGACAAGAAACGAAAGGAACTTATACTCAACCTAATCAAGACGTTGGGAGATATGATTCCTGCAGGTCAGGGTTCGGAAATCCTTCCCAAGCTAAAATTAAGCTTTACCGACAGCACTGTTGGCCTCGGTGGTTTTGTTTCCGCAATCATCACGAGCTACCAGTTGTACGACTGATCCGATTGAGAATTATTATTCATCGGTAAAACAAAGATGGACTCTAAGGAGATGGCTCGCTTCGAGGAGGCTAAGGCGTTCATACAGAGTTTTCTGTCGTCGATCACGGAACTTCCTCTGGCGCAGCTCAAGGTTTTCCTTAAGAACATTGAGAAGAAGCTGTCAACAAAGGACTACGCAGAGGGCAACCCTCTTGATCAGTACAGTTCCGTCACCGAAATCATCGATCACACTACATAGGCGAAAGGGAAGGGGGCACTTCACTTCGCATGCGCTAGAGGAGATGTGGAACTGGTGAGATATCTCATCGAGGAGTACAAGGCAGACTTCCATATTAAAGACTCTGAGAAGAACACTCCGTTTCTAACAGCTGTGCAGCACGGGCACTTGTCGCTAGTTGCCTACTTCGTTGAAGAACTATCATGCCCAGTTGATTCTTCGACAGACGGAAATGTCACGGCATTGCATATTGCTGCCAACAACAATTCATCTGAGATGATCGAGTACCTGCTTGGAAAGGGAGCAGACATTGAAAAGGTCAGCATATATGGGAAGCCACTCAATTGGGCAGTGGGAAGCAACCAAACTCTTGCAGCACTGTTGCTTTTATAAAAGGGAGCCGATCCCAATGGCGATACTGCTGCACCCTTCCCATCACCTCTGATCCTCGCAGTTGACTTTGGCAACACAGAACTGTACGGGAAGTTGATCGAAAAAGGCGCTAATCTTGAAACTAAGGATCCGAAAGGGTACTCGTTATTGCAGCTTGCCGCAGAAAAGGGGAATCTGGAGTTGGTTAAGTTTCTTATTGGTCGGGGCCTTGATCTTAACTATCAGGCTGAAGGCAAGAGCAGCTATTTCTTGGCCTTTTAGAATGAAAAGTTCGAGGTGGTGGAGTACCTCAAATCAATTCTAAACCGAGATAGCTACGAAGCCATAGAGAAATTGGTGAGCGCCCTTAAACAAAAGAAGCAGGAAAGCACTCTATCCAAGGAGTAGATCGAATACCAGTCAACAGAACTAAAAAATCTCGGTAACAAGTGCTACACTGAGAAGAAATATTAGGAAGCCATTATGCATTACAGCAAAGCAATTGAAATTGATCCCGCCAACGTACTACAAATGCATAACTTAGAATATCCTGTACAGCAATCGGGCGGCCTCCTACCTTGCTCTTAAGAACTACCAGAAAACGTTGGAGGACTGTCAAATGGGCAAGAAGATCAATCCCAACCATATCAAGACTGTTGTTCGGGAGGCACAGGCCTACCTTGGACTCAACAACTACCTGGAAGCCTCAGTGAGCTTCTGGGAGGCACTCAAACTAGAACCGCACAATCATGAGATCCTTGCCGAATTCACGAAATGCTCATAAATTGCAAAGCAGCAACACCAAAACAGCCAAGGCCAAGCACAGTGACAATTCTATACATTGTGTACATTATCACTGCTGTTCCTCTTGGTTGAAGTATTCCTTGTACAGTATAAATGCAAGTCCCACCAGAACCAGAGCACCCTAGAGGATTGAAAGGGTTGTCATGTAGGTGGTAGTCAGCAGCAGCACTATCGAGCAGAAGCATGTCATCGAAATGGAAACACGCTCCTTCTGCATCATCTTTATCACCAGTAAGAATGTGAATTCCACGAGGAGGCTTGCTGCAAGCATAACTCCCCATTGCCTTATGTCCGGCTTGATCATGCTTTGAATTGGGAAGAATACGGGCAGGAAGATGCAGCAGAGCAGACTAAACTCGTGATATATTGTGTAGGGCGATGATTCTCCCAACGTGAACAATGCCGAATTGATCAGTCCGAGCAGCACTCCTGGAATGAATTCGAGCAGCTTGGTGTAGCTATAGTTGCCTTCCAGTAACACCGACCCAATCACTATGACGATGTAGCCATAGGCAAGTGAGCCCATTCTATGACCTCTGGTTACCTCCCAAATTATTGCGACGAGAATACCCCCGCTACCGTTCCAGCCCCATTGTATGCTCGTCAGAAAGCTGAAGAAGGCGAGCACACACATCACCTTCAACAGCCTATCGTACTTGTCTTCCTTGAGGTAGGGGTACAGCTGATACCTGCGCACAATGTAGTAGTTGATGAGGAATGAGAACAGCACTGTCACAAATAGATACTGCAGGGAGGGAATACTGAAGGTCTCAGCGAGCCGGATGTTGCCTGCAACCAGCAGCCCGGGAAGCACTGCAAGCGCTAGTTTCTTGAATGGCACAGCTGGCTCGTTATTAGAATCGAAGTATCCATCCTCGTTGAGATCTGGCATGGGTATCGGAGATCCAGCCGGGTTGGGACTGTCAATATTGTCTTTGAGCAGGGGTGAGCGGAGCGGAGTCTTCATATCGGACATTTCAAGATCTTGCTTCATTTGTTAGCAACAATTAATTATGTTGAGCTCACCCAGTAAGTGGTCGTATGGGCAGGTGATGCTTCTGCGGAGTATAATTTAAAATATACTGGCTGATGAAATCCCTGAGGATTGTTTTGCTGGTCTGGCTTATCGTGCTCGCTGCTACATCGACCTTCAATATCCAGGTTACTTCGACCTGCACTAACTACACCGGAGTCACCTGTACTGCTTGGAGTCAAACTGGGTCCATAATCGAGGAGACTGCGGCATGCCTGCCTGGGAATGCACTTGTAATGACTGACAGAGGACTCCTCAACATGAATCAGCTCAAGGTTGGTGATCGTGTTCTGTCGTACAATCGCTCTACCGGCAAAGACGAGTATTCTTCGGTGGAGGCCTGGTTGCATCGATACCCAAACCAACAGCGAAAGTACGTTCGCCTGTAGACTGCCGACCTGCAACTGACGATCTCCGAGAAGCATAACATTGCGACGAGCAGATCGTACGCCTTCACATTTGCAAAACAAGCAATAGGAAAGGAACTTGTAAGCAATCTTACCAACCAAACCGTCGAGAAAGTAATCGAAACCACATAATCCGGGTTGTTCTCACCGCTGACCCTGAACAATAACTTCTACGTTGTGGCTGGCAAGGGATTGGTTCTCGTGCATTGCTATTCACACATAGCCTTCCCTTAGTACTACGAGACCTACTTCACTCCACTCGTTCGTCTCTACTAGCACTTCTTCTGGTACACAGAATCGGAAAATGAGTGGATACACCCCGTTGCTCGATTCAGCAAGTACATACTGGAAAGCTTTACAGACCTGATCGAATTGTGATTAATTTGTGCAGATGAATAGCGAGATTATAGGCTATAGCGAGAAACAGGATCGTTGCCGAGGCGGCCCGTTCCAGTCCGACATCAGGTTCGACCGCATATCACCAACCAGGAGGATTCAAGTGTGCGACGTGTGGAGTTTTCGGGTCGAAGAGTAGGAGAATATGGCTCAGGCTACCAGACCATCTCAAATTTCACCAACGAAGAAAAAATCCACGTAGGTACGAGCAGAACCTCCAACAAAACTCAATGCTGGCGAATCACAGGCCAGAGATCCTAATGTATCACCAACATCCTAAAAATAGTTGAACATAAGCCAGCAAAGCATAGCTGGTAGCATGGATCTCTCTCAGATCTTTATTCAGCATGTCTCTGACTCCTTGATCCAGACCCTCAACCCGAACTTAGATCGCCGTGCATCACTTAACAATCCACCTCAGAAATTCTAACTCAGCCATTGCGAAGGTCTAGGGCCAAGTCGACTGAGTTGCCCCTCGTGATTCGTTATGTTGAGCTTCGCTAAAAATGAAAATCATGTATCGTGGTACATTGCTTGTTTGTACTGCCGCATTGCCTCTTCCTCCTCCTCGAGGCTGATCCTGCCACGCAGCTTCTTCAATAAGACCAGTCGAACTGAAGCGGCAATTCGCCGATCCGGCAACTTCTGGTCAAGTGACCAAGAAATTTCTTTCCAGGTGTGTCCCAGCTATATCACCTTGTTGCGATACTCGATTGCCACCATCTATTCCTGCTCCCGCGGTTCATCCATTGCTGTTGGCTAGGATTCCCCACGACCTCGACTTGGCGACAGAGAGCTATTCTGATTTGGAGTGTTGCGACGGGGCCTACTGCTGGTATCCTTTTCCCTTTTGAATTCATCTTCTGAAGAGGGTTAGCTGTGTGCTGCCGTACCATTGGCAGTAGGCCTACGTTCGCTACCACCAATCATAATTATATCACGCATGAAGTGTCACTGGGAATGCTGGGAGATGCTATCGTCAGGAGGTTGCTCTGAATCGCCATTCTGTTGAGACGGCATTTGCTATTGTTGTTCTGTATCGTTGGGTTCTTGTTAGTACTACTATTCATCCTGCTACCCCAGTCGCAAACGCTGGAAGAACATGTTGTAGTAGTGCTACTCCTCTTCCAAGGCGCCTCTGTACTACATCACGCTGTTCTTCAGTTGCCATATCTACATTTTTAGTTCGTAAAGATCGGAGGAGTGGGTTGCTAGCTCACGCTTCAGTTCCTAGTCGTTCTACGTTAGATTGTTCGTGTACCCTCTGAAGCTACGCTAGCTATTGTTCATGCTATTCCTCCGCCCTATCGATTTCGAATGCCAAGCGACGATACTCTTCAGAAGATTTTATTGTTTCTGGTGCGAGTGCGACAGGCGGGAGCTGTTTAACGAGAGGTTGATTAGTTCTGACGATTTGCGGTAGCTGCTGCGCAAATACGTTGGGGTTGTCGATCAGTCGTATTGGTTGCAAATTGCCGGCACCTCTTTTTCCGGGTGTCCGATGCTCAGTTTGTAGCGGAGTAGGCTTTACGACCCTTCTTCGGATGTTATTATCTGCGTCTGGCCTCCAGGGTACCTCGATGAAGCGGACGAAGCGGAGTAGATGAGTCGTTCATGCCTATGCTTATAGAATTCAATATAATGAGCTTGCCGTCGGCAAACAATATTTAATATTTATTTTATATTCGTTACGGAATGACCGAGAGCCCCACCAGCGAGGGCATCGGCAAGCTCAGCCAACTACTCGATGGCAAGATCCGAGAGGTGGCAGAGTTGCGGTAACTCCTCACCAACGAACTCGAGCGACTCCACCATAACAATCATCTGAAGCAAACTCTGCTCGATAAATTCCATCAGATCGACTGCCGCTAGCTCAGCCATTCGGTCCGAATGGAGTTGGAGAGCTACCATGTAGAGGTTCTAACAACCATACGGACCCTCCACGAAAAGCACAGCGAGCAGGCCGAGAAAGCTCGAACTGATTATCAACGGGAGATATTCTAGCTCGAAACAGAGTTGCAGAAGCAGTATCGGCTAACTCGCAGTATGAAGAGCGAAGTCGAGGAGTTGAGAGGACTTGTGGAATCCTTTATGAAGGAGAAGCAGGTCAAGGATGAGCAACCAAAGAAGGATGAGCAACCAAAGAAGCAGGAAGAGATAGTAAGCATGGTACCACCACCGTCTGCTCCCGTGAGTTGCTTGAAGAACCCAGTGCTGTAGATAATCACAGAAGAAGATGAAAGTCAATCCACTAAGCGGTAGCCGGAGGAGTTCGAATCACCCCACTTGTAAAGACCGCGAATAACAATAAAGGAGTATATCACCCTCGAGTGTCTACAAAGCAAGCTTAAAAACAGCGATGGCCCATCTCCAAAACTCTCTTTGAGCCCGAAGTTTAGTTGCGAGTCGCGATAGAACCTTCGAAGCAGGGATCTCCCCGAACCAGAAACTCCCTCAATGGTGTCAATTAAGCAACCTCATCATAACAGTAGCTCACATAGCAGCAATAAAAAACCAGCTCGGTTTTTTCTCGAAGAGTTTAAGAAATCTTTTGAAAAGACTCTGAGCGAGAACTCTATTGACAGGAAAGATTGTATCACCGCCTCCTCAAACTTGGACGCCCAATAATTGTTCTCGCTGGAGGACTCGAAGAAGTTTGAAAGCAGCGGTTCTACTCCCACAAGCACTCAAATGCTGGGAAAAGTGACCTTTGGGAAGGAGAAAAAGTTCTTTAGCTAACTCGAAGAATCCGAAGGAGAAGGTATTTCAGAATAGTTCGTCAGGGAGCCGTAGACCGTTGTGAAACATGCGACCCGAAGTCGCGAACGAAGCACAACTGCCAATAACCATAGCAAGGAACGATAGCCTCTGACAGCATGCTAACCGAATGAGCCCCAGAAGAACCAATCTTATCTGCTGGCTCACGTGAAGAAGAAGCTGAACTATAACAGCATGAGCAACAGCAACAGCAATAATATGCTCCGCGAAAAGGAACGTGAAAGCAGCTATTCGAGCCGTGACAAGATTAGTTCGAGCAAAGAAGATCGCTACAAGCTACTTATCAAAAATATCCTCAACTTGAAGGAAAAGGAAAATCATAATCATAGTGCGATGCTCTCAAGAGAAAAGAAAAAGACACCACCGAACAACAATGTTAGTACGAATTTCATTGCTGTGCCTTTGTTTGTTGGCGATCACAAAACGGAAACCAAATATTAAGGGGCCAAGCGGGACGGTCGTAGGCACGGTCGAGGCACTCTTTACTTCTCCAACGGTCTATCCTACGAGGGCGAGTTTCGGGAGGGTCTTCGTTGTGGATATGGGTACGATCTTTACATCTACATAGGATTCTAAAATTTAACAGCATTGAGATCTACAATGGCGACTGGGACCGAGATATGCTCAACGGGCAGGGCCGCATTAAAAACTGTGCGGTGATCTGTCGGAAGAAGAAATAGGCAAGCTACGGTGGGGGTCCCCAACTACAACGATGGATCAGCTACTCTGGCGAGTTCCGAGACAACCGTTTTCACGGAACAGGGACTCTATTCTTGCAAAGCGGCGAGAAATTTCTTGGAAAGTTCCATCAAGGTCTAGCCTAAGGGTAGGGCACTTTCTACAAGTACAAAATTTCTAATGTAGGGCTAATGGAGAGGTCGAATTCGGAGTGTGCCGCAGCAACGTCTTCTCGCAAAAGTTTTGACTTTATAGTGTTGACGATAAGATTATTATGGACGTGGTGGGAGGGCGTCTCGCATAGCTAGAACGGAGGTACCTGACGGAGGCTTTGACGCAATGCAGAAAATGCTACGACGACTTCTTGGATTCGGAGTGCACACAAGCATGCTCGAGCCGTTACGAGAAGTTTATGCAGCTCAAACAATTTGTGCTGCTGCCCAACCCGCAGCTGACAGTGAAGGATGTCGAACGAGTGGAAGCACTGCTGGGTCACCCGTGATTATAATCTGGAAGTTGCTAATGTTTAGTAATGCTTTTCAAAGTGGTACGCATGTGGAAGTCTTCGATTCCAAAGGTACCGTTTGCAACCACTTAGTCAACAAAGAGAAAAACGAATTCTACGCACAACTGTACCGTTCTGCGCCGGCTAATGGTGTAAAGCGCGATTTCGATAAGCAAGTGAAGGGCTATCTGCTCGAGCTGTAGGGGCAGACAACCAAACTGATCTTTCCAAGAGAGGAGCACAAAGAGTTGTGTTTAGTGCAGCAGTACCTGGTGCTGCAACTATACATTCCACAGGGATTTCCATGGTCGCTTGAGCTTACACTGACCGATACCAGCAAGACCAAGCGCCGTGTGAATCTAACAACCGCTGTCAGCAAAACTGAAGTAAAGTACTTCCACGTCAAGCAACCAATCGATCACAGGGTCAAACGAAACACTTGGTTGAATCTCGCAATCGATTGCTATTCATTTATGGCAGCTTGGAAGGGTAACAGTCATAGCTAACGAAGGGCAAACCTATCGCTCATTGGATCAGATTACGGTGGGAGCCTACTGCAAGCTGCGCAGGATCTTTACAATGCGCGAAAAGCTTATTTAGTTCTCCAACGATGATTAGGCATTCGAACCAACTCAGATTCACGGTGGGGTGTTCGTGCCTAAGGGGTGTCAGCTTAACCCAGATGTAATACAATCCACGCAAGTTCTGGTATATGAACCACCTTTCGAAGAGGACAAGATCAATAAGGAATCGAGCATCACGACCAATCTGGGAAGCTCATCAGTCAAAACTACTAAAAAGCAGCCTTCTGGACATGTAAGTCCTATCCCAGAAAAGCGGACGATTCCAAACAGAATGCACGTACCTTAACCGCCTCTACCCCGTTCTTCTAAGCAAGAAACCTTGGCAGTACAGGGCAGCAACAAACCATCGAAATAGCTACCATCAGCCCAATCGACCATAAATACCTTGGTCAAATCGACACTCTCTAATCACGGCAACAACCTATAGAAGCACCACCACACCATTCCATAACATAAGGAGGATGAATAGTCCGACGAAATTCACGACTACCAAAAGCATTTGAAGAAAGAGCTGCAAAAGTATGACAAGAACTCTAAGTTCGAACCCATGGGCAGAGCTAAGAAGGTGTTTCTCAGTGACGCCGAAGAGGGCCCAGTATCGGGTCACAAGAACGTTCGAGAAGTTCAACCAGCAAAGATCGAAATCATCCGAGTTCGGGAAAATGATAACCGATCTCCGAAGACTCCTCTGTAGGATAACGTTACTTCTGAATAACTTCCCGAATTACCCAAGGAATCATCTGGGCAAGACCAGCTGGATTCAGAGTAGTACAACTACGAAGATGAAGGATTCGAGGACAGCCTCGAAAAGGAATAGGTGCAGAAGATTCAAGAGGAGCTACAGCAGGTTCGCTCAGGTGCACAGAAGCTTCAGAGCCTGTTTCCAACCTCAACAATAACCAAGAAGAATTCCGATACGGTGGTGGTGGAGGTTAAGGGAGGTCGCGACATCGAACTAATCTACGACGATGTGCTGGACTGCTACTACGACCCGCAATCAAACACCTACTACACCATCAATTGATTTTCTCGACTGTAAGTAAGCATCAGAATGGATCACTTTGGGTGTAATTTAAGAACAGAAGTTGGTCGTAATCTAGACGTAGCTCACCGACTCTGACCGAAGGTACTAGCATTTTATCGCCCATGGCGACCGAAAGGCCGGTGCTGTTGGTAATGCCTAACTCCTCTCGGATCATTATCTGAATCTCGGTGATCGTAGTAGTGGGCGGCACTAACAATCTGAGTGGTGTGTAACTTACAGTGGGAAGGAATCCGACGTCTCAGGATCGTATTTGAAATGAGCAAGGGTAGATTTTCGCATACGTGCGAGGCAAATGACAATGCCATCAGGCAATTTACGCGACTTTCGCATGAGATCAAGCTTTTCCTTGATGTTACGCCATTCGGTAGTGTTGTTTTGGATCTCGAATCGGAGCCGGTCTTCAAAGGCGGATGACTGCTCCATTCGTTTGATTGCGCTCTTTTGCATTTTTATACCGATCAAACCTACCAAACTCTCTTGAACTTAATAACAATGAAGAGCTCAGTCAAGCCGCTTAATGGTACCCTTGAAGGTTCCCATGTTGCCTTTCTTGGCGTTTTTGTCATCGTCATCCAAGGCAACATTTGCGCCTCGGTTGTTATTGAAACCACCACGACCTCCACGAGGGGCACCTCGGTTGTTACCATAGCTGTTACCTCCGTAACCTCCGCTATTTCCACCGTAGCCTCCGCTATTTCCACCGTAGCCTCCGCTATTTCCACCATAACCTCCGCTTCCTCCGTAGTTATCTTTCTTCCTCTCTGCAGCGACATCAATGTTGATGAATCGACCATCGAGCTCACCTCCACGCTTGCCAAGTGCCTTTCGAACAGACTAGGTATCATAGAACTCAACGTATCCGAAACCACGAGGCTGAATTAGAATAAATTAGTACCCTTCCAGATTCCTTGTCAGTAGCGATACGTGCGTCCTTGATCTCACCGCAATCGGCGAAGAATTCCTTAATGCTATCAGGAGACGAAGCATAGGACATGTTACCAACAAAAATGGTGGAGCTTTCGATGACATCGGGGATAGGCTTATCGTTGGTGAAGCTTCCCTTGTTAGCAGCGTTGCCGTTGTTATTGAAACCCTTGTTGGGGTTCTCAGCTTTACCGTTGCTCTTTTCGACCTTGATGGGTCGACCGGCTTGTTCGGATTCGTTCAACTTGATAGCTTCCTCGCGAGCAGATTCAGTAGAGAACTTGACGAAGGCAATTCCCTTCGACTTACCGTCTTCCTTTCGAAGGAGACGAACAGCAAGAACCTCACCACAGTGAGCAAAGATTGCTTCAATGTCGCCCTCTGCCAATGCCCAGGCAAGACCTCCAACGTAAACCTCAAACTCTCCCTTTTATTCTTCCTTCTGAGCTGGAGCCTTGGACTTTCCAACTTGCTTGACAGCTGGCTTTTCCTCCTCTTCAGAAACGGGCTCTGGTGCCTTCTTGCCCTTTAAGGGCTGTTTTGCCTGAACCTTCTTCTGAACTGGCTCAGATTATTATGAGTCCGATTCTTCCTTAGGAGCGGGCTTGGTTGGCTTCTTTGTGACAGCGCCGAGCTTGGGAGAGTTCTTTGGAGCGACCTTGGGAGATGGCTTGGGAGCTTGCTTGGGAGAAACAGCCTTAGTTCCTTTTCCCTTAGCAACAATAGGTGGTTCCGAATCTTCATCACTGTCGGAATCTTGAGCAGGGGGAGCAACCTTCTTCGTTTGAGGAGCCGGAGTAACGTTCTTTCCCTTCACAGGTTTTTGAGGTTCTTCGGATTCTGATTCAGAAGAAGTGGCGGGCTTAACTGGCGCCTTCTTTCCCTTGGCTTGTAAGACGGGAGTAGTCTTCTTCACTGGTTTTGCCTCTTCAGATTCAGAGCTGCTTTCTTACTTTGGTTTTCCTTTTGTGACGGGAGCTTTCTTGAGCTCAGTGGATCCCTTCTTGATTGGCTTGGTGGGTTCAGCTTTCACAACCTTCTTGGGAGCAACGACAGGCTCCGAATCTGACTCGAGTTCAGAAGAAGACTCCTGGGCCTTCTTTTGGACTTGAGGAACTGGAGCAGTTTTTTTGGCTGGTGGAGGAACTACCTTCTTGGCAACCACTGGAGGGGTATCCTCCTCCTCAGACTCACTCTTTGGGACTGGCGCCTTCTTGGCAGGTGCCTTAACTCCAGCAACAGTTGCCTGTTTATCCTGGATTTTGGCTTGAAGCTTGTCCTTCTTGGTAACGACAGCCTTCTGCACAACAGGCTCACTCTCGGAAGACTCGGAGTCACTGGCATCCACGACCTGCTTTGGGGGAACTTTCTTGCCGACGATTTTGCTCATTGGTTTGTTGAATATTAATAATAAACCAGGAGGTCAACCGTCCGCTTTTTCAACTGGTTTGTTGAACTCTTTGATTGGTGAACATCCACAGAAAGTTGGGCGGAGACATCTAGCCACCCATCCACACTCAACCATCACCAACAGTGTTTGTCCTTGATGATCTTGGAGCGGAGGTTGAGCAAGTCCTCCCTTGATGCATCTTTGTCTACTTCCTCTTTGCGCACCACGTAACTCCACATGCCTTTCTTCGTACGTACATCCATTGTTGCCTTCTACTTCTGAATCTTCTTCGTTCGCTAGGTTTAGTATGTTACTTACGTGAATCTACTCTAGTCTGCGCTGGTAGTCAGATTCGAGATCCTCAGCAGGTTTGATTAGCGGTTGCTTGCGAAACTCGAACGGTCCGAAGGCAGTCTGCTCGTCGACAAATGCCTCCTCCAGCAAAATGGACTTGTCGCTGAGGATGAGCAGGATAACCCGCTACTCCTTAGTCTTGAGTGTCGGGTGGGTCAAGATTATGAAGTCGCCTAACATAAGCGCAATCGAACCTTTGTGAAGTTCTGTTCTAAAGCAAGTATCGACTCCGTGGACGGACTTCCCGCTGGTGGCTATGCGTCCTGTTCCGAGTGTTACGGGAAATTCGATTTTAGTGTCCTTTGCTTAAAGCTTTTCGCGAAACAGTTCGTCGTACTGCTTAGCTTCGTGCTCCTTCTCCTTCTGCTCGAGCATGCGTTCGGTATGGCGATCAATCTTATCCTGGAAAGTGGACTTGAACTTGAGCTTGCCGGGTTTGACGGCTGCCTTAGGCTGTGGTCTCATTCAAAAACAGAATGTATTATAAGAGAATCATCTGGGGACGTAGATCTTGCTCTCACCATTAAGCAGATACACTGAGATGGGTCCGTTGACAGTGATGCAATCGCTGGTGGGGTAGAAGATATTGCAGATAACCTCACCGTTGGAGAAGGGATGATAGCTAATGCTCTTGCTCACCGATGAGTTGACGCGATTTGTCGTGCACACCAAGAACTTTCCGCGACTGAAAGCGTAAATTTCGCTATCAGCGTAACGTTCCACCTGGTCGTAGTTCCAGATTTGGTGCTTTTTGCGAGCATCGATAACAGTGCGCAGGAAGATGTACATCTCGGAGTTTCTAAGATAAAACAAAAATGTACCTATCGAGGTTACGCCACAGAATCTCACGGTTGTTCGGATCGTTGCCTCCAGCGAAGTATTGTTCCGAGCCGTAGTAAACGATCGGGATGCCTACGCTGGTCAGTGCCAACAGATTCCCAGTCTTAAACACCTTCTTCTTCTTTTCCCAGTCACCTCCCCAACTTAGCCAGCGTGCATTATCGTGATTGTCCACGAAGTTAGCCATATAGTTTAGTTGCTTAAGGTCAATCTTCTTGCTCCATTCGCTGTAGTAGCTACGTAGGTTGGTCATGTCCTTTGTGTTAAAGAGAGTATCCCTGACCCAATAGAAGAAAGGATAGTTGAGCACAGAAGTGACAGTTCCGACATAACCGCCAACATAACCCATATCTCCGTTAAAAACCTCACCAACTGTATAGACACCGGAGCTGCCGGTGAACTGTTGCCAAAACCACTTGGGCACTTCCGGAACGGTATCTACTCGAAGTCCATCGATATTGTACTTCTTGACGATAGTGTTGATCCAAGTCAGTAGGGTGGTTCTAACATAGTCATTTTCCTGCTTGAGGTCGGCTAGTCCAGCGAGCCGACAATTCTCGATTCTGTTTTGGTTGTAAGTGGCAAAGTCATTGTCGCTAATAATGCAGTAGTCGTGGTAGTGTGAGGCATCATTAAGCAGGTAATTCGATCCGTAGTTGGTGTCGGTGTTACCCATATGGTTACCCACAACATCTACCATTACCCAGATATCTCTCGCGTGACAGGCGTTAACGAAGTCGTAGAAGTCCTGCTCGCTGCCGAAGTTACCGTTCAACGAATAGATGTTCCGGCCCCAGTAGCCGTGATAGCCGCCGTTATAGTTGTCAATGATAGGCGATATCCAAATAGCGTCAAAGCCCATTCCCTGGATATAGTCGAGGTTATTGATGATGCCCCGATAGTTCCCGCCACAGTAGTAGCCTAGGTTGCCGCATCCGTCGGAGCTGCCATCGCCGCGAGCAAACCTATCGGTGAGCAGTTGATAGATAGTCCTGCTCTTCCACTCATCTGCAGAACGACCGAAGACCATCGCCACAAGAAGGGCTAGAACGACGACTGCCAGTCGAGTGCTCTTTGATCCCATTGTAGGAATATTAATAACTTGACAGATCAGAAAATGTAGTTGATCTGAACTTGCTTAAAAGTTATAACATTCCCATGGAGGACGATAGACCAGCTGAATCAAGAGCGAAGACTGTACGCTTTCTATCCCTTGACAACGAAATCAAATCGTAATCAATATCCCCTGCACCTGCAGTCGTACCACCAATCAAACAACCAGATCTCTTCGCCGAGGATGACTACCCTAATCAGCCATTCTTGTCCCGGCAGTTTCGAGCACTACAGTTCAGATCTTTCCGCTTTTACCCATCTTGCTTAGTCGCAGCGATCTGTTGGGTGTTCATATCGCTCGCCTGTGGTGTGTTAATTGGAGTGCCGGCCTACAATTACAGCTACAGCATCGACTACAAACAGCAATGTGAAGGACTCACGATTTGCTCAGTTTAGTTCACCCTGGATTCGGATTACAAGTCGGACGTGCTATTGTACGTGTCGGTGAGCCCTCTCTACCAGAACAACTACTAGTAAATATCGCACTATGCAGCTTCCTTCAGGGATTCGATTCCAACGAGCTTGCGGGTTAAGTTGTGTCCTCAAGCAGCTGCCAAAACTATAGCAGGCTTGCAGATTTTGGACTGAACACCACAGTCGGAGGTTATCGCAAAGCAAACACATTTCGAGCAAGCCCTTGTGGCTACGCAATGAAGACCCGCTTTAACGGTATCCACCCATGCTTTATGAAGATGGCTTTGTGGTCGTGGACTCCTATGCCAACGTGCTACCAATGCTGCCAGCTTCCAACCTAACCGACCCGTTCTACTCGGGTAATCTATTCAAGAGGGCAAGCAACTACCTGTACAGCCAGTGGTTAGATGTGCAGGACCCGCTGACAGTAAGCTGGTTCACCCGTACATCCACGAACAATAAGCTCATGCTTGTTGGAGGCATTGCCTCCTCTTCAATCCCACCTGGAAACTATTCTGTAATAATATACAACAACTTCCAAACTGAGTCCAGCAAGAAGTTGCTGATTCGGACGGTGAACTCCCTTGGCACAAACAACTACGTGCTTGGCTTCAGCCTGCTTGCTTGCTGTACCGATCAAAATTATCTCAGCCGTTATGCTATTCCTTTTTGTAATCTGCCTCTGCTTCCGCAAGAAGAGTTCACCGGAAGTTTGACAGTGCATCCATAACAAATTGCAGCACTATCAACCAAACTCTTTCTCGATTTACATGCGCCTCTGTTCGGGTAGCTTGCGTAATGCCGCCTCCAGCTTCTCCACAGTCTTGTCACGAGGCATGTAAAGCAGGTCTAGCGGTCGGAAGATGTGAAGGGTACCTCCAGTGGCAGGCACTTCTGGCTACAGCTCCAAGCATGTGCTGATGATGTTCCAAGGATTGTCACTGTTCCAGTCGAAGTCATTGATTGGTCCTCTGCGTTATCAGTGGGCTACCTCATCCCGAAGTGTGTAAACACTGGTTCAAACTTCCCTGTGCTTTCGATATCCTCGAAACTGTAGACGCTGAGGTTTTCACTACCAACAGCAAAGTGGTTGCTTTCACTATTCCAATGCATCGAGAGGATTTCCTTGTTGCTTTCGAATGTGTACAGTGGAGATTTGAGTTTGCGTTCATCTGTGATGATCACATTCTTGTCTGAACCACCGCTAATGATGTAGGGACCCTTCCAGCTCACGCAGTTGATGTCCGATTTGTGCAGCTCATCGATATATGCTGTATTGGCTCCAAGTCGCAAATCCCATATACTCAGTCGACGGCTGTGTCCACCAGTTACGCAAAGTTCATTATTCTTGTCTTTAAAGGCAATATCCTCAATCTTCTCCTTGCTGCTGTTGTTGTTGCTTGTAACTTCGAGCACCTGCACAGGGAGAATTGCGTTGCTCGATAGTACCGAACCAAGTTCTCTTCGGCATGACGGCCCTTAGAGGTCAAACAACTCGATGCGGTTGTTGCTAGCAGTCATTATGCGCGGCAACGTGGGTGTAAACACCAGACTAAAGTTTGGCACTGTTGATGATGATGTAAGCAGCGTCATATCAGGAACATGAGGGTAGTTGGCAGCCGAGATCTTATGCTTTTCGGGAGTCCAAATGAACACTCCGTTATGATCGTTCTTTGTGGCGAGAATCTTCCGGTTCGAAGGAGAAGATCTGATGACATTTACTTCGCCTGGATGCATGATGACATGCTTCACTTTGAGGTTCGGGTGCTTCTTGGCTTCTTCATAGTTGAATAGGGAGCGAAGTTCATTGATGAAGTAGTGCTGGTTGTTTGGAATTTCTACTGTCGCCACCACAATGTAGTTGGGAGTCGACTTCCATGTTCCGTCTGCTTAGTTGTAGATTCCGCCCGTCCGGCATGAGAAGTACACCTTCTGTCGTGTAAATTCCGTGGAGGACTGCATCACAGGACCCCATTGGCAGGATGTACAGGGCCAATCCAGATAATTTTCGTAGAGGTACTCATAGAAGCAGTCGTTGTTCTACCTCCATGCGCCGATGACTTCCTGCTTCAGCTCGCTGGGACTTCCGGGAACTCCGTGGTGTGGTTCTTGCGGGAGCATATTTTGGTGCGTTAATAAAATACAAAGGTGTGATTCCGGTACGAATGAGTCGGTTCGGCTATTCAAATAATAATAATGAAAGCTCCGAAGAAGGAAGAGGAGAAGTACAGCTGCACCGTCAAGCTGATCATAATTGGCGATTCCAGCGTCGGAAAGACCAATATACTGTTGCGGTTCTGCGATAACGAGTTCAAACCCAGTCATGTCGCCACGATTGGCGTTGATTTCAAGATCAAAACCATACAGGTGGACGATAAGCGTATCAAGCTGCAGATTTGGGACACTGCTGGTCAGGAACGCTTCAAGAACATCAATCAAACATACTACAAGGGTGCCATCGGAATCATACTCACTTACTCCATCACCGATCTCACATCGTTTAACAATGTCGGTAAGCAAGAGTCTACTCAGAGAACTGGATGAAGCAGATACATGACCACTCTTCACCAGACGTCAAGAAGATACTGATCGGCAACAAGTGCGATTTGGAGGATTAGCGAAAAGTGTCGACGGATGCTGGGAAGAAATTAGCAGCACAATACAACATGCCGTTCCTGGAGGTCTCTGCAAAGAACGGGACAAATGTCGAGGAGATCTTCCAGATCATGGGTCACGAGATCAAGGAAGCTGTGGAGCAAGTCGAACGAACTGACCAAGCTCGCAAACGAATAAGCGTGCATGACCAGAAACCAGCGTAAACTGGCGGAGGCTGCAAATGCTGATGATGATGTCTACCTTGAGATAACTTGCTAATCGAGAAGGATATTTGTTGGAAGTTGCCTTAAAGTAACCGAAAGAGCAGCCGGTACTGGTACTGTGATGAGATCGACAGGACATTTATTGAATGGTCTGCTGATTTGTAATT
>ERZ724508.283-NODE-283-length-36746-cov-5.229293_pt1 | contig 36746 bp, 45 predicted proteins | sample MGYA00376041_ERZ724508 | MGnify/ENA primary metagenome ERZ724508 (study PRJEB28724, sample SAMN07190887) | wastewater metagenome | isolation source: effluent of sewage treatment plant in Hong Hong | place: USA: Christiansburg, Virginia | collected 2016-03-01 ...
AGGAAGAACGAATCAAAAGTCGGTCCACTGGCTTTGGGTTTAATAGTCTGTAGTGCGGTGTCCACCATATTGTCCTATGGCTTGATCTCTTCGGGCTATTCAATAGCGAACGCTTCGGGTACAGAGGGTGGCTGCAGAGGACTGTCGATGTCCATTTTAAAACTATATTTTATTTTTGAAATTCTCAGAACCAATCTCCCAAACTGTTGGACTCGACCTTTCTCCGCATATCAGCGACGATAGAAAGTGAATTGGCTTGACCAGGAGTGCGAATAGCTCTCGACGGTCTTAGTTATGCAATTAACAGTGACAATACGGTTATGTCTTTAAATAAAGCCAGCCGGAAACAGTGTCAGCGTGACCATGAGTGCTGCATCGAGCATGACCGGTTGAAGAGGCAGATAGACATCCTCCAGGGCAAACTTAAAAACATCAAGCAGGATCTGAGTCTAGCTGAGAGAGTTAACATTAGACTACTTGAACATACTCAAGGAGACAAACCCATGGGAAGGACGCTATCGCTTTACGGTTTGACTGCAACAACAACCGACAGACAATCAACAACTGACAGACTGAGTCTTCCACAATACGAAGTGGTCAAAGCCGCCGAAAGATAAGCATTTGAAGAGTAGTTGAGAAAGGCGCAAGATGACTACGACAGGAAGATAAGACACATGTAGATGCAGGTGTAGCGTATAAATGAAGACGCGAAGGGGCGTGCAATGATAACTGAGCACAAGTACCAGCTACAACTGGAGGTCTTCCAACAGAAGGAGTGGCAAATCAAAGGCTACATAAACTAGATGGAGTTGGAAGTGAAGAACCTTCGAGGAATCATCCACGGACTGGAGAAGGACAAGCAAATCATCATAAACGAGCGACAGAATGAGTCCAATAAGGTATTCGATTTAGAACGCACCAACAAAAGTCTGGAGGCTGAGTGTGTCTCCGTTCGATTGCAGATGACGCATCTCAAAGATTCAATGAAGGAGCTGGAGTCGAGCTACCAAGACATGAATAAGCAGTTCCTTCTTGAACGACAGCTTTCGAGGCAGCTAATGATGGATAGCAAGACCAAACAGGAACAGCTAGCCTATGCGAAAACGCAGCTTCGCATCAATACTGAAGGCAAGGATCGGTTGTTCACTCGCAAGGAATAGTTGGAGTGCATGATCGATCACCTGGAAGAATACGCCTTCGATGCTCGCAAGAGAGAGAATCAAGTACGTCGGAAGCTCGTCTCAGCACACGAGCCCTCGCTTAAGAAGGTCAGGTCAATCGCCGAGCTTCGTTCTGATCGGTTTAAATACGTGTGATCCCTTGATTAATTTGGAATCCATCAGGAGCTATATAATTCATCAGATGGAGGAGCAATACAAGTCCGAACTTACCTGCAGGTACTGCAAGTTGCCCTACAGCAAGGAGAGGTTCCCGGTGCAGTTTCGCTGCGGGCTCGTATGTTGTGAGCTGTGTGTCGAAATGAACAAACACTGTTCAAAGAAGACGAAGATCTGCTATCTTCACGAAAAACTTTGTTTTTAGAGGTACTCTGGACTGAAGAGCATTGATGCCGGGCATCTCATCGAGCAAATGGCGATTGTCAAGGACATCGTCGAGATGGTCGCTTCAAGGAAGCCATAATAAAATCCTCGTTTAGTTCTTGAGTGGGAGGACCTCCAGTCAAGTAAGATCATTCTCCAAAATCTCAACGAAAAGGCACACGAGGAGTTGAAAAAGAGTGTAAAAGAAGAAAGGTTGATGAAGGAGAAAAATGTGGCAATCAAGCGGACAGTCAGCAAATTTGAATCCAGCTTGAGAGAGGAATGGAGGAATGAAGTAGACGAAAAGAAGAAGATTGAGAAGGAGATACAGTTTGCTCTTGAAGAACTCAACAGAGCAAACGAAGAGTGGCGGGAGCAAGTGGAAAAGTCCAAAGCAGAGGCTGCGTAGAGAGCGAAGGAAAGGCAGAAGCAGACTGCGGAGCAGAAGCTAAAAAAGAAGACCAAGTAGGTAACTGTAAGCAGCAAATGGCTTGACATTCTCAATGAGCACAATACCGATACCACCGAGGGCGACGATACCGTTACCAATTTGCCAACAGTATCCGAACCCGTTCAAAATCATAAATTTAACCACCGAAACCCCTTCGATATGCTGGGATAGGATGATAGTGCGTGACCAACTTTGCTGATACATATCACTTTTCCCTCTCTCGGTAGAGGTTTCTGAGGCAGCTTAGCAGCTCATCCTTTTGCACTCGCTTGTCATGATTGGTGTCGATACTGTGCATTAGCTCCAAAGAGTCTTCGTAAGTAAAAGCAATTGGAAGTTATAGTTCGGCCAGCATTGCGTTGAGTGTATTGGCCAATTCTGAAACATCAAGTGAGCCTGATCGGTCAATATCGTACTTGTCAAACATTCGGTCTACAGTCTATCGGAGCTTCTTCTCAGCTGCGAGCTCTAAACTTGGAGAATTCGGCCGAGCATATCGATTTAACTCCGCAGCACCAAGAGTTGAAGTTAGTTTTTACTGTGGTGGAGGCTGAAAGGCGTTCAGAGCTTGGTTCGGTGGTTGGTTACCAACTCTGTCGTAGTGTTGAAATTGGGGCGCATTCTGTTGTGGCATAAAATTATTCTGGGGTGGCGGTGAATAGGGATGTGATGGTGCGACAAAACCACTATTTCCTTGCTGAAACTGTGGGTGATATGCTGCAGACTGACCGATAGGAGGCTGGCCCATAGGAGGCTGGCCCATAGGAGGCTGGCCCATAGGAGGCTGGGTCGCATAGCTATTGTTCATTGGCATCATAGAGTGAGGTTGACCCGGGTAGACCACAGTGTTGCCCACATAGGATGTGGTATGCATCTGTTGCTGCGGTACGATAGGTGGTAAGGATTGTGTCCCTATCAACAAACCAGGCCCGTAATGTCCACTGGTGTGGCTGGCATGATGCTGATGTTCTATGAACTGAGCCTTCCGGTGGGTATTGATGAAGTATATCGCGTTCACCAGTTCCTCCTTTGTTGCGACCCCATTCCATGATTTCAGCGCAGCCTGTATCTCCTCCTGCGAGACTGGTGTTATAAGCCTGAGCATGTGGAATGCTTCATTAAAGAAGCCATTGAGTTCGCTCCCCTCCAACGTGTATGACCTATTCATGTCCCACTTATCGAAGAGCTGCGAAACCACAGCCCTCACAATATTGTCGTCCAGCATTACCTTCAAACTTTCAGGATAAATACGTATTCTGAATATGCCAGTATCGAGGGTATATAGTTATCAAACGCGAGTAATCAGCTAAACGTAGGCCAGCACGGAAAACGTTACGAAGAGCACACCTATCACCAACCACCACAACAAGTAAATTTGATGCCTACGCAGGTTGTAGTAGCTGTCGTGGAAGTACCTGTCGTAGATGATTAAGTCGACCAGACCGTCTGTGCTTCGGTCCATCACTGCACGGTTGAGGTTCCGGTTGAACGTGAAGCCATCGATATCTGCCATGGCCAATATATGTACCTTTCAGGTTGAGCTGAAGCTGAGCGTGATGCTTACCCAACCGCTAGCATAGCTACTGATGCTACACAAACTGCTCAAAGGGGTTAGGAACAAGTCGTATGTTTCGCTTGTGTTTGGGATACTACCTGAAGAGGTGTACGATGCACCCAATAAGCCAACCCAGCACTCCAATGTTCACTAAGGGCACCAACAGTAATGCCAGCGCCATTAGGATACTACCTTAGTTGTACGACAGCATACCTAGCCAGGTGGAGTACAGCCTGTACAGATGCATAAAGGGGCGTGACTATTTTAGCGGTACAAGCTGGCTACAGTCATTCGTGGTGGTATTGTACAACTCTACGACCTCGTTGTAGTCGCCGATGGGGTATCGGTAAGTTCGTTGTTCCTCTGGTTTTCCAAGTTCGTGGTATTCGCTCATTTGACTATAACTTATAGATATGGGTTGCAGCTTTGTATGGATACCCAATCAGGCAAATGATTAGCTCCTTGGGAATTGATATAAAATTATGGCAAGTTTGAACGAAGGTCGCAAGCGACACCGCAACCGAGGCAGTCAGCTTAGCGAACCTTAGAAACCAAGTATTGTTGCACCACTGGCATCGTACATTGGGGAGGTACTCCGCAACCACCATCTCAACCTCTACACGAAATACAGTTCAAGCCAGAATTTTTATTTCACGCGATAGGTCAACGATCTGCTGGATGGTACGTCCATCACTGATAATTAGAACTACCCACCCCGCAAACCATCAGGATGAAGGACCTTGCTTACCTCGACCGGGAAGAGGAATTACTGAAGTCCTACAATCGAAACCGAATCCAAACAAAACAACGAGTGCTGCAACTCTGCGAGTACTTTAAGTACTACAACAACAGCCCACAGTTCTTTATGAGACCAGCCTGCGCAATTCTACGGCAATACGCTGAACGGAAGAAGATGCTGCTGTACAGAAAGATCACACGGGAGGCTCAGCAGATCAAGGAGGATTCGGAAGAGTACCGCTCAACTAATAATCACGAGAGCTAGAACAGAGTGCTTGATTATTTCGCCAAGGCCAAGATCCGTATGGGTAAGTTTGCTAGCGGCAAGAAAGCATCAAATACGGGAGTGAAGCCAGCAAAGAGGGATAGTAGCTTTGAGGATTTGAACATCCTCAAGGAGAAGCTGGGGAAGGTGATTAGGAGCTACGAGAAGAAGACTCCCTCGCGATTGCGGACAACTGACCTTCCAGAAGCACATCAACACTTATTCACTTTTGACTCAACTGTGGGGCAGTTGAGCACTATACTCTCTCCCACCGTCGAGCCCAAAGACCAGGACATATACGGTCTGAATATATTCAAGGAGGTGCATTTGAAGAAGCGCAAGAACAAGAAAAGCCAAATCCTCCAGTACGGTTAGCAGCCGAAGCAGAAAAAACCCCAACTCGGCAAATCCGCATCAAAGAAACTGTAAAGAAACAAAAGCCTGGTTCCCCGTAACCTGCCCAAAGATAAATCCGAGAGGAAGCTGACTCCAGTGCGGGGGAGACCATCCCACAAACGGACCTTATCTTCGGAAGCCAGCATGAAGTCACCGAAGATGCTGCATAAGTACACATCCAGCAACAAATGATGAGCAAAGGAGGCTGCAAATGCCCTTTGAAAACACATGAGCAGATGATATTTTTCTAATTAAAGAGTAACTAACATCACTTCGTTCTTGGCTCCAGTATGAAGTAGTTTTATTCTCTGACCAGGGTAAGTGCAGCCCGACAACTCTTCCAAAGCACGGATGCTACGAGAGATATGATCACCATCCCGCAGATGATTATCGCAATGACTATCCAATAGTATAGCTCCTGCTGCTGGTTGATATCACGATCAGTACGAAGATGTTGCTGGCCATGCGCTCCAGTAGCTACGTCTCCAAATTCGCTGTGAGTTTCGATACAAAGATCATCTCATCAAGCATCGGCAGCTTCAGCACATCAGCCAAATTCACGCCTGGCTGACCTTCGTACTTCTCTACAAGCTGCTTCATGAAGTCTATCTGCTTGACTTTATGAGTTTCAAGAACGGTTTGGCCAATCCTCTGTGCATTCTACTTGCAGTTGTTGTAGTCACAGAAGTAACTAAATTTGATCTTTTTATAGAGATCGTTAAAGGAGCTGAGCTGTGGCTCAGACATGATGGATGCATCGTAGGCAAGTGAACTCTTCTCCTCTCGCTGTGCTGGTTGCGGAAGTATTGAGTCTGCTGGAAGTCAGACTCTACCAACTCTCGGTGAACATGAAGCCTTGCCGAGTCGTCTTAAGGTCAATTCTGTCGCACATAATGCTTTTGGAATGGCAGCGTGGCCACATACATCCCAACCTTAACGGATATTCCTCCGTTAGTGAGTGCCCAGCCCCAACGAATACTTCAAATTCCCGAAGACGCTTACTGAATTATCGCAAAAACAATATCTGAAGTATTGTATTTCGCGAATTCATAAGATTGTATTGGCTATATTGATTAATGGAATGGAATACTATCAAATCTCCGTCACTGTTGTTTGGTTCGGTATGTACATCGTTGTTTGGTTTGGTGGGTACATCATCCCTGGCTGGGCCATGGGAGGGTATTGAAGTGAAATGGTCGTAACATTCCTAACCTCCGGCAGATAGGCAATTCTCTTGTAAGATTGAGTTGTCTTCATTTGGGTGCTCAATGTTGTAAGATTGAATTCGGCCTGTTCGTTGTCGAATTCGGAGGGAGCGCACATTATGATGCTGATTCCATCTTGTGAAAACCCATAGCCAGTGCACATGCAACAGAAACAAGTATAGCAGCAACATTTACAACTTTCCTGCATCATGTTGGTGAGCGAGTTGAACTTGACAATGGCACAGCAGAAGCAGTATTGCCCATTCCCAACGTCGCTCTCCAGGCAGTTCCAGTAGCAACAGCCTGAACAACAGCGGCACTTGCACATTGTGAGAATATAAATAGCTAACGGACTGTATGACCAGTAGTCTTTAATGGGGATTGGATGGTTATAAAAACAGCTAACTCATGAAGTTGCAATATTTGCTGATGAGCCTGAGCCGACAGCTTTTTCACGACAAGGTAACGACTTTCTTATTGGAACAGCCGGCTATTTTATTTCGAGGTAACTGGTGGCAGGCCATCATAAGCATGGCTTATTGAACAGCAGTTAGCAGAGCCGAAGGCCCCTATCATAAAATATTGGCCGATTACTTCAAACCTTGTTCGTAATTTCGTGTGTCTCGATCTTCGCTTGAAAGGTGTCGATAACTCTTCGGCTTCTATTCTTTCCATTGCCTGCTTTGCGATATCAAAGATAAATGAAACAAACACCACATGACCTTATCAACTGCTTTGGCCGTTTAAACTCTCGTCCTTACCTACGGTTTGCTACTTATACGGTTTAGTTTGGGATGGAGGCAAAGCAACACAGTCGCAAAAGCCGCAGCATTATGTTCAACTTCAAGAAGTGTCTCAAGGACAATGGGCTCACTCTCAAGGACCTTTGCTTCAATGTCTTCTCATTCGAGAAAGAACGGTTCAGTCGCAGCGAGTTCACCCAACTCATCAGAGAGATCGACGAGAGGCTCAGTTACGAAGACATCGACCACCTCATCGAGAACTTAGACCCCGATGGAAGCGGATTTGTGCTGTTCGGGCAGTTCAATAAGGTGCTACAGGACATAACGGAGGCAGACGATCCATTCAATAATGTACTGGACCTCCAAAGTTCTAAAATCGTTGAGAGGAGTCGGATTAGTGGTAAGGTTAGCGACCCAGAGAAGGCCATTCTACTTCTCAAAGACATCAAAGACAGAATTAAGGGGAGTGATCCATACCAGCTATTAGACCTGTTTGATCTCAACCGAGATGGTATGTTTGATCACCACGAGTTCGACGAGTTCGCAATCAACTACGGAGTGTCTCAAAAGGGCGATCGTGATCTGCTAAGGAAACATCTCTACGGTAAGAAGGAGATGCTCACTTACAAAGAGTTTATCAGAAAATTGGAGCTGGAAGGAGTTCCAAAGAGAGTGCGATTTGAAGACTTGGAGAACTTGTAGAACAAGAAAAGTCACGTACTGCAGCCGAAGAAGCTTGAGGCAAAATCAATAAAGCCTATCCTGAAGAAAGCTACATCAAGAACGAACCTGCTCTTGGAAGACGATGATGAGGAATCGCCGACAAAGAAGCCGAATGAACTGGAGCCCTTCATCAATCCATCCTCAGACCTGACGGAACCGTTGCAGTCGATGGCTCTTCAGTGTATCCGCGAGAAGAAGTTGTTTGTGGATAAGAAACCAGCAATCGCAAAGTTGGCGCATCACTATGAATTCGCAGGAAGTATCTTCGGGAAGGAGTACCTGCTGTTCCGCCCAGCGCAGAATAAGTCGAATGTGAGCAATGTCAAAAGCAAGGTTGGTGAGCTGCAACTAGATGCGAAAGACGCAGTGCAGGGAGCAATCAGCAGTCAGTACCTACTGTCGTCAATAGCCAGCCTCGCCAACCGATATCCGGAGGTTCTCTACAGACTGTTCCCACTGTTAAGAAACCCTTCCTCAATTTACGGCATCAAATTATTTATCGACGGAAGGTGGAAGACAGTCATCACAGACTCTTTTTTCCCCGTTGACCAGAAGAATAAGCTTGTATATGCTTCTTCAGGCAACGAATAAATCTGGATTCTTCTCATCGAAAAAGCTATGGCGAAAGTCTACAGGACATACGAGAACGTCCACATCGGCTTTGCGGATGAAGGTTTAAATGTACTCACAGGAGCACCAGTCGAGCGATTTAATGTTGCAGAACCAGGCGTATTGGACTTTCTCCGCAGGGAACTCGATCGAAAGAGCGTGGTATGCGTTTCAGGATCGAGTACCCTCAGCGACGTTCTGATGACAGAACAGTCAGTGCTCGGTTTGTCAGGGGGTCGAGCTTATACAGTTTTAGATATCTTCAAGGACGTACCGACCGATGGAGGCAAGCCAGTGACACTCATCAAACTGAAGTCTCCGGAAGGCAAGCACTTGGAATGGAACGGTGATTGGTCGTTCTCCTCTCCGAAGTGGAGCAGTCAACTGCGTGCTCGTTTTGGCTATACCCAGAACCCTCAAGATGGTTCATTCTTCCTGGACGATGAGACTTTACGAAACTTTTTCTCTCAAGCCACCACTTGCTACATCAACCCAAGCTATGTAAACAGCAACATCAGAGTGTTTGCTGGTCGAACACATAGCCATATGCTCGAATTCGTCTGCAAGAAGGAAGGAACCTACTATCTGTCACTCTATCAGGATAGCAAGCGCAAGTTCAGTCAATCCCACAATTACGAAAAATCGAAGGCAAGGATGTTTGTAGCTTCAGTTCATGAAGGTCGCCTCGAAGCACTCCACTCCAAAGCCGTGGATAATGGCGACCTGCATCAAGAATTCGTACTGAAGGCCGGCACTTACGTGATGAGCTGCAAAGTCAAATGGAAGTTCTTCGATAAGTACCACTTCGTTGTGACTTCCTATGGGCCCGATACAATCTAGTTCAAGGAAATCCGGAAGAACAAGGATTTCCTGCCCGCATTCATCAAATGCCGTGCACTCCACCGATACCACAAGGCAAAGAAATAGACTTACGATAATATTGGCCTGCCACAGAGCTTCCGAGCTTGGTAGATGCTTCCCAGATAGGGCTTTGGGTACATTCTCATAAGCAACCCGACCGATAAGACTATTGAAAGCACCCTCAACTTCTCCAAATGTGAAGGTATCAAGGCACTGAAACCCCAACGATTCCCCATGGTTGTACAAATAGCACCCAACCAAATTGTTGTGAGAGGTTTATTGGTCGATCCCTCCGGCTACAACTACGTCCTTGATGAGCATCGAAGAATCGTCGGGGACTCCAAGTTAGGAAGTAACCTGTCAATTAAGTGATAAGTTTGTGAGCGTATTAGATTGATTCATGGCACTGAAGAATTCGCGAACAGACGAAGCTCTAACCCCATAAGAGAAAATTCACCTGAGCTGCGGATTCTACAATCTCATCGAAGAGGAAGGACCAAAATCGAACGTTGGCATTCGCACACATCTTCCACAAATGGGAAGGACAGCAGCAGTATGTCGCAGAAGCTTAAGTAGCGATGCATAGAAGAATATAGATGATCTCGCGTTTTCCGATGTCTCGTTTCGTGGTGTTCTTCTACCGCCCTTTCGGCTAACTGAGCTTGACAGCAGAACCATCTATTCTGGAGAGTGGAGGGTAAATCATCAGCTAAGTCAGCAATCAAAGCCTCATGGGAGAGGTGAACTGTACTTCTCTAATGAAGACTTTTACGAGGGAAGCTTCGATCAAGGCATACCTTTCGGCATCGGTCGACTTATCAAAAAGGACGGCAGTTACTACCAGGGCGATATCCTCAGAGGAAAAGCTCATGGATTCGGTATAAGCTACGATGCAGGGTCCGAGACTCTGTACAGGGGGCAATTTGTGAACGGGAAGCCATCGGGAAGAGGCACCGAGACAACAGGAAGCTAATAAAGTCCAATTGCAAAGTTTGAAGGTGAGTTCAGCGATGGCTACAAATCTTACGGCAGATATACTTGGGGAAAGAACCGAGAGTTCGTCTATCAAGGAAGATTTAGCCGTGGACTCTTCGACGGAAAAGGCATAATCACTTCTCCTGCTGGTCAATTTGAAGGAAACTTTAAAGATGGCTATAAATAAGGCCCTGGACGTATGTTATGGTTAAGTGAGAAAAAAACTCACTGCACGAGATAGTACAACGGTAACTACTCAAAGGATGTGAAGAGTGGTTATGGCAAGTACATCTACTATGGCGGGGCACCACGTTATTATGATGGTTGGTGGCTGGCTGACTATCCAAACGGTCAAGGAAAAGGCATATACTAAGGCATGATATTTCAAGGAAACTGGGAAAATGGTCGCCCCGTCGTTCCCGTCAGCTTTACTCAGTGATAACGAATGGTTTATTAGAAATGTGTAGGTTTCTTAATTGGAAAAGCAAGAAGAGATCGAATGGCTCCACCATACCGAGCTCCCGCGAGGGGCATAGCCTCACCTTCATCGAACCATTGAAGATGCTGGTGATGTTCGGTGGTTGTTCTAACCAGAAGAACAGCGATCTTTTCGTCTACTCGCTTGACAGTGAAACTTGGTAGAGAAAGCAAGCGAAAGGCACCGGGCCATCACCACGCTGCTATCACTGTGCGGCATACAACCGTAAACAACCAATACTAATAGTAGAAAGACTAAATGCTCTGATGATCGTCGGCGGCTATACCTCTCAGAATATTTCTGTAAATGATGTGTACTTCCTGCTGCTGGAAAGTTGGAGTTGGAAGGTGTTTCGATCCCTGTAATCGTTTCCCAAACGCCATCACTTTTCTATGGTGCAGACCAACATAGATGAACTAATAGTGTTCGGAGGGCTTTCAAGACCAACTGAGGGGGTGCTCAATGATTGTTGGAGGGTAGCCTTGAGAGAATGCAAATTTAGCGAAGAACATGAACCTCGGAATGTCATAGTAAGTGAATTCAAAGCTCAGGGTCGTTCTCCAACTGCGCGTTACGGCCATCAATGCTTTCTTCTACGGGAAGTTATGTACGTTTTTGGGGGACATCTGGAGCTGGAAGAGTTCGATCATTCCATCTACCTTTTGGACATCCAAAATAAGATTTGGAGTAGTTTTCTTCCTTCTTTCAACACAGAAATTAGCAGCAGAGCATCCTCGATGGTGATGCAATTGAGTTCGACTGAAATTCTGGTATTTGGAGGCACTTCAACCGCTTCCACTGAGAATCGCCTGGAGCAGACAGCCATCCTTGATCTTAGTTCTTGTGGATGGTCAGTCCCCTTCTTAGCGGGGGAGCGTCCGGAAACTCGCTGTTATTGCAGCAGTGCGCAACCCACTGATAGTACCATGCTAATTATAGGCGGTCTGTTTGATAAATACTGCTCCATGTAGTTCTTGGAGCTTGAAGTTGCAGTCAACACTGAGTCCATTTGGGAGCCAATAAAACAGCCCTCGAAACTACAGTTGAAGGCTTTGACTGTGCTGAGTAGTACAGTGGTGCGAAACAACCAGGACATTCTGACCTTGGAGTGGGCCATTAGGTAGGAAGTGAAAACTGCCAAGTTGTTGCAGACTATTGAATCAGGTCGGCAGGTAAAAAAGCAAAAGGAGGTAATGGAGAAATAAAGAAAGCAGGAACTCAGGAAGCTGGAGCAGTTGGAGCGGGAGAAAAAGCAACAGGAATTTGAGCAGCAGGAGTACCTCTTCAGTGAGATAAAAAAGCTGGAGCAGCAACAGGCATAAAATTTATAAAGAGCAATCGCAGTTCAGGAGAGATATCTTGTGCACCAACTTGCACATATCCAAGGTCTGCAACGCTCAGCACAGGACACTGACTGCCCTGAGCAAATCGATCAAACACTCACGCACTTGAAGTAGCAGTTGGGATTATTGCTAGCACACTGCTCAAGCTGATGTGGAACCCATGCACTGATCGATTTAAGACTACATATGGATCAAATGCACAATGCGATTTACAGTATTGCTTCAACATCGGCTCGATTGGAGGTTGTTCAGCTAGAGATTACAGTTTGTAGGTAGGTTGCTTGGAGTTGTGGCTGCAGTCACGTTGTGCTACTGTTTTGTACCCATGTAACGCCACCTAAAAAGTTATATTTTCTTCCACGGATTCCCACCCGAAGAAATTGCATCCCTCCAGAAAATCGCTTTATCTCCACTTTATTGACCGACGGTAACACCACGGCGATTCCGCCCAACGGACTGCGAGAACGACTTGCGTTTCGGCACGCTTTCCGACGTCAGCCTTTCCGGAGCGAATAATAATTTTATCGATGTAGCTGTTCGAGAGCTTGTGCTAGCTCATCATTCGACCGGAGCGTCACCTCTACCGGCTGTCGGAACTTGGTATCCGATGTTGTTAATCAAGGTCCGAGATGCTTCGTGGTGGGTGGCCAACGTATTGACCGGGAGGACTTCGAGCTGCCAGTGGAAGTGGGTAAAATCAACATCAGCCTGTATCGGCTTCGGGAATGCCAAAGCAGTACCTGTGTGGTATATCTACATTCGAATTCTGGTTCGAGGCTTGAGGGGAATGCAGTGAGAGATCTACTGCTTGCCGAAGGTACCCTTAATGCTAGCTCAGGCCTGCCGGTGTGTGTATTCGACTTCCGAGGTAGTGGATTGTCAACTGGCCAGTATGTTTCGTACGGTCATCACGAGAAGGTGGACTTGAAGCATGTGCTTGACTGGTTAGTGAGCATTCATCACTTCTAATCATTTGTGCTCTGGGGAAGGAGCATGGGAGCAGCTACTGCACTCATGTACACTGCGGAGGCGGCTGTTCAGCACAAAGTACTATTAACGATTGCTGATTCGGCCTACATAAACCTTTGGGAGTTGCTGGAAGAAATTGGAAGCAACAAGATGGGCATACCAAACTTTCTGCTGAAGCCGATGCTCTACCTGTTTGAGGGGAGCATACGCAGGGCAGCTGGGTTTAACCTCCGTGATATCGACTTGGAGGGTGGGATACAACGCACTCGGACTCCTGTAGTATTCGTAGCCTCCAAAGTGGACTCGATAGTGCCCATCTCTCACAGTTAAAGGCTATACAAGCAATATCGAGGTATTAACAAACAACTGCTCTACATCGACGAAGACCACCAGCTCGAGAGGAAGTCGCAAGACCTCGATCGACTAGTCAAGCTCGTTGTCAAGATGGTTCGCAAACAGAAAACTATGGTTAACCCTGACATGAAGACTTCGATGATGATGTCACGTAGGATGACACTCGACCAGGGCCGAGTGCTGACTCGCTGGTAATCCACCTAATCATTGGTTTCCAGCGACCTACCAACAGCCCCAAGCAACCGCTCACATTACAAGATCAACATAGTGAGCCGCCGGCCGACAATGCCTGTGGGCCATCACTTCCACTGAAATTCTTTCGTTTGCATCTTACATAGTCGGAGAATCGCGGGACAAGATAGTCCATTCAGAAGCTGTTGTGCAGACGGAATTCGTTGAATAGACGGTCCATCTTATCGATTTAACTGTTTCGCACTCGCGACAGCTAAGCACGCATTTGTTACAACTCGCTGTTCCGAGTTGAGGCCTCGGTAGGCTGTTTAGAGTGTTCAAGTTCAGCGCGTAACTGCCGGATCGTCTATTCGTAGGTACGCTCGATATTGCGATACTTTTGCATCGTCAACTCGGATTTTCTTTGTTAGTGTTCGAATTACTTTGCCACGGCCTCGAGTTCGTTGATTAGGCCAATTTGCTAGCGTATTGTCATAGTGAGCTAGCTTATACGTCGACTCTTTTAATGATCTGCAGAACGAACCTCCTTGATCTCCTTCTCAAGGTTTTCCAGTCGAAGCTCAGTTCGTTCGAGCTCCGTCCTCAAGACTTCAACCAACTCCGAGTATTTATGCTCATCGTTCTTTCTAGACTCCGAGTACCTCTTTGTTGCCGATTCCAACTGCTACTTGATCGACAGTGCTTTCGATTTTTCCTCTTCCAAGAGTCTGCGAAGTTGCTTAACTTAATTTTAAAGTTTGTGTTGTTCGACTTCTGCTGCTTTCCTGCCCTCTGCCAACTGGTAGCTTCTCTTCCTCAACTCCTCCAGCTCCTGCTTAAACGGTCCCCACTTCTGTCGAATCGATTCGATTTCGGCATCATGCTGTGCCGTTGTTGCGGTCAGTTTGTATTACTGCTTCTCCAACCGGGACTTCAGCAGCTGAATAGTCTCCATGTAGCCTTTCTGCTGCTCGTTTCCCGTCACGACGGCTTGCTATCGATCGCTGATCTTCTTTGCCGCCTCGAGAAGTTCCTTACGTTGCTTTTCCATCTCCTTCTGCAGATCAGCGTATAGTTCTCGGCACTATTAAACCTCTCGCTGTTTTTTCTCAAGGTCTTCAGGTTTTGGAAGGCAAGCGATATGCTGCTCCAACCTATCAATCTTTTGATTTTGCTGCTCTATCAGTCTTTCCTTCTTTTGAAACTGTTTGGTTAGGGTCTCCATCTATACTGTAACTGCAGTCGGTACCTTCTATCGCTGGTGCTTAAGCTTCTCGATGTAGTAATGATCCCGCTGTAGTTACTTCATCTCCGGGGAGCCATGAACCAACGGTTAGGGACTCACTTATCTATACATTTTGAAGCTACTTCGGGGTGTGTTGCTTCTCGAATCCCTCTCGGGAATCAGCTCAAGGTCCTTAGCCGATAGTAGCAACAGCTTATCCGTGCCGCGCATCCAATATTATAACAACGAGAGGATCAAATCTCAGCTAGATCTCGCCTGCCTTTGTCGTCGTGCAATATGCAGTTTACTTGCCGTTCCACTAACAACTAATAATTGAATTATCCTCTATGTCCAGGAAGAGCAGCAGTTTGAAGAAGGAACAGAAACCTGCTCGCAACAGTCTGGAAATTCGAAGACCAAATGCCTCGCCGAGCATCATCGAGGAGGACCACCGCAGTCGAGACAAGAGGTTGATGAACAAGCTGAACTGCAGTGGCAGCTACGCTATTAACAATAGTAGGGCAGCTACCGATGGGGACTTAAGTGCTGGTGTCACAGCCCAACTTAAAGCCTGTGTGCGTGAGCAGCTTGAGCTGAAGAGGCCACCCGATTTAAAGCTATTTGCCAAACGGCAGACTGGATCGTTGTATACCGGCTTTGAGCCTGTCAATGGAAAGCAGCGCCCCACCCATATTGATCGGTCAGGGGAGCGTCGGCGTAGTGCCTATGAGTAGGTACTGGAAGGTGATCGAATCAAGAGGTTTCATACTGAGAAGGTGAGCCTTAACCCTTCAGAGAAGAACATCATCAAGAAGCGTCGACTATCATTCGTGAAGGATCTCGCAAACGAACAGGGTCGTAGCAGCGACTTGAAGAGAACAATCAATATCGAGGACAAGAAGAGACCTTTGAAGTCGATCGATAGGCAGCAAGGGGAACAGCTCTACAACCGGGCCGTGGATCTCCTCAGTCAAAACAAAGTCAAACAGGCAATCAGAGACTTCGAAATGCTTATTGAGGACGGCTCCTCGTTCAAATCTGGCAGCTACCTATGGCTTGCAATTTGTCATAAAAAGCTTGGAAGGCTATAGCCAGCCTTAGAGATTCTTAATCGGGCACTCATAGAATTTCCACGGCATTATTAAGCTTTAGTCTATCGTGCAAAGATTCTTACCAAGACGAAGCGTTATGATCGCGCAAAACGAGATATTACGGCTGCAATCGCTGTCGAACCTGAAAAGTCGTTGGCCTATATGGCCAAGGGAGACTGCCTACGCTCAAGTGGCGACTTTCGAGAGGCTGAAAAGGCTTATGAGTAGGCAATCCGATACGAGAAGGGAGACCAATCGATGCTGTACCTGAAGAAGATCCAGATGTAAATATAGCAGCTGCAGTATGATTCAGCTGGCAAGGATATCGAAGAGCTGCTGAAGCTCCAACCATACAACAGTGAAGCGTTAGCATTCAAAGGAATCGTTCAGAAACACTACAAGCTGTTGGTGGAAGCAGCACTCACCTTTGAACAGTCACTGAAGCACAATAACAGCAGAAAGGGAGTCTCACGAGCACTTTATGAACTTGTAAAGCTGAAGATGTAGCAGCGTGACTACTACGAGGCTTACTATGCACTGTCCCGCTCCAACCACCTGGATGTCGATGTGAACTTGCTCGAAAACTTTCGACTTTTCAACGAGGCGGCTATACTGTTGATGAAGAGGAAGTTCCAGGAGGCCATCTCTGTGTTCAACCAGCTGCAAGTTCACCAAGCCAGCTTCGATGACTTCCTGCTACCACTGTACCACCAGTTCAAAGCTTACGGGTATTTCTGCCTTGGAAAACACAAGGAAGCCATTATCGAGTACCAATGCCTCGACTACCAAACAAAGGACCAGATAAGCTGCTTCAATCAACATCTATGCGAGGGGATCGTAGAGGCTGAACGAAAGCATTACGAAGAGGGTATTAACTTCTTTCGAAAGGCGAAGGATGTGTTTCCCAACAAGGTGGAACCCTACATCTATACTGCCGTCACGTTTGTCAGAGAAATCAACGATTTGATACGCCATCAACCTTACAGCCATGAATTGGAGCAGAAAAGACAAGCTGCGGTCCTCCGAGCGATGGATGAGATGAACAGTGGCAATCTCATTAATGATGCCAATAGCAACCTCCTGTATCATCGGGCCATTCTCTGCTACTACTTTAGGGATTTCAAACGAGGGCTCGACGATATCAATAGATGCATCGAAAAGGCTGAGGACAATATCCCCAAATACTTCTTCCTGAGGGGGTTAGGTTATGCATGCACCCGAGATCCCGGAAAGGCTATCAGTGAATTCTCCATCTGCGTCAGCCTCTAAAACACTTTTGCTCAAGCCTATGTGCACCGCGCAAAATGCCTGTTTCTGCTGGGACAGACTGACAACGCCTTCAAGGATCTGCACTCGTACATGTAGCTGGAATCAAAGGACATGAGTATTCACAAATGGATCGGAGACCTGCTCTATGAGAGTAAGTCCTACACCGACGCACTCAAGACTTACATTGAGATCGAAGACATCCACTAAAACCAGGAAATAGTACTTATGCGCGTCCGCTGTAGAGTACGTATTGGACTGTTAGAAGAAGCACGTGCAGACCTTAATTGGCTGGCAAAGGCAAATAAAAGATTCACTGTGAGCAACCGGGTAGATATGAATGCACTGGCTCTGTTGACCAGCTTGATCAACCGCGAGTCAACCAACAAGATAGGTGCAAATGTGAAGCGCCTAAACGACGCCCTGTCGGAATAGATTAAGGGGGAGATATTTAAAGTCATCGACTGTATGATGCTGATAGGCATCGCAGCTGGCTATATGGGCAAGCACAGCGACTCCATTGCCTCGTTCATGCTTGTTCGGCAGCTTTTTCAGACCAACGCAAAGCGCAACCGCTCAGATGTTAAGTCAGAAGTCAGCGAGGAGTTCTTGAATCTGAGCCTCACCAAGATAAACTACAACATCTTCCTGATGAAATGTTGCTAGAAGCCCAGCGAGGTCATCGACTTCGTACGGGTGGATTTGCTTCCAAATATGCCCAATCACGACAAGGAGAAGCTACAACCATTGTTAGATGCATACATGACCAACGAGCCACGTCACTTTGAGATGGTGTGGAATGTCGACGACTAGCTCACTAATAAAATGAAGTGGCTGGAGCTACCTTTGGGCACTGTCACGCTCGTACGTACCTCGCTTTTGACCGTAGAAAACGAAACTGCAGTTCGGCTGCTATCACGAAGTCTGCAACGATCTCTATCCCTACCGGGAAGCCACCAGCATGGTGGAGCTGCTTACAGTACGACTGTAGCTAATGTCAGCCTGCATATGTGGAGGACAAACCAGAAGCACCATGGATTCGCCGCAACGATTATGGTGTTGTCTTCACCTAGGATCTGCTTAAGAACTAGTCAATCAAACTAGAAACCACAGAACCAGAAAAGTCCGAGTCCCAGCATCGCGCCTTCGAGAGCTACCGTAGCGGTTAGGATTAGCGACGAGACGATCTCCGCAACTTCCGCTAGCGAATTCGACTGGACGATCAAGTTTAACAAAAGCTTATGCGTATGCTGCAGAAGACACCCGAAGGAAAATGAGGGGCACCTACACTTATTTGATTTATGCGGCATGTTAACTATTGGCATTATGATAAGAAGTCGGTGGAACAACCTCAAGGCACTCCTGCGAGTACTGTTCATTGACCAGGAGCGCTCACCAACATGGCTGTCGGTGAGCATGGTGGTCATTGAGGCAGCGGTGGTAATAGTAATAGTCCAGCCTGAACTCTTGGCAAGCAGCAAAGAAGTAGGCAGCAGTATCTATGGGGTGCTGGGATCAACTTCAACTGTGCAGACAGCCGTGATTGGTCTCATGCTGCTGGTCTGCCTTCTGGTGAGGGTCACTCTCAAGACATCACTGATCCGCTCGATGTACGGAGTAATCTTAGCAGTAAGCCTTTAACTTTCACTTCTGGCCTTCATCCTCCTGCTCTTGCTTTTGGCAGTTCTCATCACTGCTGACATCCTATCGACTTGTGACAACTCATTCTACTTCGGAAATGCCTTTTCTGAATGGCACAATTGGACCAAGGTTGCTCACTACTGTGGAACCATCTCGGTCATTCTGATCTACTCGCTACAACTTAACAGCCAAATAGGTTGGTACTGCGGCTTCATCTACTTAGTACTACTGGCCATGCGAATGTTGTGCATCATGACGAACAGAACGATGAAATGTCTGCTGGAGGTATGCTATATGTCATTGGCCTTCCAAATAATTCTAAAGGAAACAATCAATGGTATCGTCAATGAATTGCTCATGCTTCTCATTGTCTTGTGTGTCTCTGCCGCCATTGTCAATGTTAAAGACAGGGTTCAACTGTGGCTCCACCGTAAGACTATCAGACTAGAAGGAAATCAGGCATATTATCTTGGCTTCGACATGCTGGTCTACATCTTCCGAGGCTGCTACTAAACCAAATAACAACTCTTCGCAGAGGATTTCTTTCGTATCAACAAGTTAGTGGTCGAACCGGAGTCAGATTGCACTGATGTCAACATCGAGACCAAGGAGGGACACCTCCACTCACTCTACATTTACCTCCGAAGAACTGCAAAACCAGACGATTGGGACGAACTATTTGTTCGTGGACAGGTTGAGCTGTTCATCGGCAAGAATATGATAGCCACGGCAGCAACAGTCAGACTTCTGGAAGAACTGCTTCAAGGATTCCAACCGTTTAGAAGGTTACTTCTGAATCGACTTAAAGGGTGCCTTGAGGAGATAGTTAATATCCGCTTCGAAGGAAAACCCCTGCATACATTTGAAGAATGTTGTGCAGCCGACCACCTTATCGAAGTTCTCTGGAAGTCAGCAGAACTTCATAGAGACCTCTGGAAGTCATCGGGGTAGTCCGAGGTGAGTCTTAAGAAGGTGGAGAAGTCGATCGAAGGTGTGATTGCAATTCGTGGGGAGGTCGATCACTGCTACAAATCGCTGAAGCTAAAGCAGCGTGTGTGCATAACGCACTACTTATGTTATAGCTATTTCGTGTAACACAATGTTCGGAGGACCCAGCAACTCTCGAAAGAGCCTTAACTACAATACTACACCTTGAACAACATCAATTGGGACTACGTGAGCCTGCAGGTTAAGATCGACATAACTGGCAACCAGCTCGCCTAGATAATATCGGTTAGTAACAATGTATCGGGGCATCTCGGATACACACCTGACGAACTAATCGGGGAAAATCTCGATGTGCTCGTTCCAAGCTTCTATCGGCAGCAGCACCGCAGATAGGTGACTAAAAGACTAGGGAAGGAGATTACAGATCTTGACATCTACAACTTTCGGAAACAAACCATCTGTGAGACCAAGTCTAGAGGTTATATGGAGGTTGAGATCAACCTTCGCATACACATTGTTGAAGGCGAGATTGCCTATTACGGGTTCGTTAGACCGTTGAAGAAACGAGTGACGCCAGTTTGGTGGGAAGTCAGAGAGGCAAATACCAACATCATACTGCTCCGAGCACCAAGGTAGGAATAGTTCGATGCTTCCAGCCAGTTTGCCAAAACTGGATTGGACATGTGCCGAAGTGGGCTGGATATGAGTTCAGTCGCGGAAGTGACTCCACGCAGTGCATACCGAACCTCCCGTTACAAGGATCGTAGCTTTACTGATATGATGAAACCCCATGCCGAACTGAGCTCACCACCGAACGAACAGCTGTACACCCACTACGCAACAGTCCACATCGACGACAGTGAGGACCTCGCTATCTACTATTCACAGCAAAACTTCACCACCGACTCAATAGAGGACAAGAATTATGCCAGAAAATTAAATCAGTTCTCAAAGTTCGCGATGGCTAATGACACAAGTCTGGCATTTTTCTTCCAGATGAAGGATAAGCTCCTCGCCGAAGACTACTCGTTCAAAAGGGAGCTATCCATCCTGCTGACAGCTATTCTTGTGCTGCTGCTGGCTGCAGCTATCGTTACCTGTAGTCTATATAATAACACTACGGAGGCTGCTGCCAAATTTGTCACATTAGATACAGCACTGAAACTTCAGCAACGCGAACTGTATACCAGCACCATCATGGCTTCAATGCATTATGCAGGTCTCATAGCCAATTCGCCGCAACTTTCTAAAAGTGGAATGACAAGAGCAATTCAAGCCTTGAACATGGAGAAAGAAGGGAGGAAAATATATGGAACTGGAGTGACCGCAACAGAAACCATGCCCATCTCAGGAAAGCAGTCTAGAATGGCGAGCTTTATCTTGGTGGAGGCATTCCACGCCATTATAGGCGAGTTGATGCTACAGCCTCTCGATGGTTCCTGGCAGAAGTATATCGGGAACTCACAGATTCACTACCTACTCGTAAACGAGGAGGAACTCACGAGAAGAGTGCTCTTTGGTCAGCGAAGCTACTACCTTAGTTACCTTACCAGAGTCAACCGATCTAACAGTATATTTTGGTATCTCTTTCAAACATCCCTACCTGTGCTGTTGCTCGCCTGCACTGTATTACTTATTGTCAACGATCGGAAGAATACCCGTCGAAGGTACACCCTGGTATTGTCCATATACCAGGTCAGCAATGGCTATCGCAAGGAGTTGCTCAGATCAATCAGCTGCTTCAAGGAGCTTGTTACGGGAGCCAACCCAACCAACATCGCCAACCTGACCGTAAGTGAACATTCCAACGGCATGAGCTTTCGACAGAGAGATAGTTTGAGTCGAGGGCCTGAATCACTTGCATCACCGAACTCAGCAAGCATGTCGATGACTCCGAAGTATGACGAACAGTCGACCCTACGGATGATCAGATACAAGGATAGCATTAAATCTTACGAAGTAAAAGTGCCAGATTCTGACAACTCGCCTCGGTCGACGAACTAAAAGCTGCAGCGTTTCAATCTACCACTTTTGATATTCTGCTTGCTGGTAGTTGGCGGGGGTGTGGCTCTGTGTGCCCTCACCCTCCTTAACGCCTTCCAATCGGATTACAGCTCTACAGCCTACGTCAACGATGGGTTTATTTTGCATGGTCAATGTACCTCCTCACTGTTATTCTTAGTGATCACATACTTCCAGCAAACCGAGTTCTACTTCAAAGGTATCAGCAATGCCAGCAGCTGTCAAGTGTTTAAGGATATTGGCTCGGGCGGACAAAGTTTTCCGGATATGAAATATCTGGACCGAATGGAATTTACAGACTTTCGTCATTAGTTTGGCAGCTTCGCCAACGAGAGATTGTGCAATGTAGTGGACTGTTCCAATAGTTGTGCGAGTGGCTGGCAAAACATTACAATGGAGGCTGAAATGTCACTCAACAGTAATGACATGGCCGTCCAAATCGATGGACTCCTGAAAGGCACAGTACAGCCGTCAGATGCAAAAGCAAGCACCGCTTTTACTGACGCTAGATGTGGTCAGCAGCTTTTTCCACAGTTTATCGATGCTCTCTACTAACATTTCTACAGCGGAGCCACTAAAACAATCGATTCAATTCGAAAGGTACCCGAATCCTTACGCAGAGCCTAAACAATTACATCTTGGGTGAATACGCGTTGCTAGCAGCCATGCTTGTCTTCCTTGTGCTGCCATTTACTGTCACCTCAATTCTACAGCGGCGCAACGCCACCGAAATTCTATCGCTGCTGGAACTGGAACAATTTACGGTGCAGCACCCCTGATTAGCAAGTGCGCGATTACTTATACTCTGGATGTCATTGCTTTATCATAATCTTATCGACTTCAGGTTAGTAAATTGCAATGGAGCAGAAACTTGCCAATCTCAACGCACTACTGAATAGTCTCGGATAGGCCTATCAGCAGCTGCATTACGGTGAGCAACAGGTGGAGGTACCCGCCAATAAACCGCCAAAAGTACCCCTTGAACTCGAACGACACGAGGATGAAGACGAGGAAGGCGAGCACGAGCTACACTCTAACCAGGATGAGGATTTGGAAGAAGATTAAGGTTACCCATACCATATCGACGAGTACAGCGAAGAATCCGAGCGATTGTGTAGCGAATAGCTCGAAGCGCTGGATCTGATGCGACTCGACGAAATCGAGGGAAAGGAGGAAACAGGCGAGCCGTGCTCGATCTGCCTCCTACCGTTGCAGGACTTCCCAGAAGAGATACGCATCCTGCCGTGTGAGCATCTGTTCCACCGTAGTTGCGTCGACTACTGGCTGAAGGAAAAGGCGCGCTGCCCGAAATGCAAGTTCGATATCAGGGAGTACCTCTGATGAGTATGTGTGTGGTGTTACTGATGATAGTTTACTTTAGAGCGCAAGTGCACTGGTTAGGATACTTATGGCAATAATAGTCGCGCATAGCAATTTAGAATAGAAAACTATGAACGCGACTGGGCACAAACGCACCGTCAAGCCAGCGCCTGTCGTGTTCGAATCGGACGATACGGAGGGCAGCGATCTGTCATACGAATCATCAGTCGAGATGGAGGACGAGGTGGGAGACACTACCAAGAAAGTGCAGATGTTCAAGGAGGAAATGACCAGATTTTTCATCAATCATCCGTAACTCAAGCATAATGAACTGTTCCAACCGAACGAAAGCGAAGTAAGTGCTTCAGTCGAGAAGAAAGGGCTTTGGGGACATATCGCATCAGACATTCTAGGGCAGTCACGCAAACATTCTCAACTTCCCTCGATCTAGGCATTCGCACAACGGTTAAACTTGTACCGAAGTAAGGTGGAGCGGGTAGAGCTCATCGATTTGATCCTCAAATAGAAAAGCACACTTCTGAAGCAGATTGAAGCCGATGTCGCTCGAAAGAGAAAGACAGAAAATAGCATTCACAACAGCATCCAGGAGAAGCTGAAGAAGGAGACCGGTGATGTCACTTACTATTCATGGCGAAAGAATAAGCAGTTGGAATTTAGAATTGACAAAGCTGAGCAGGTGGCACGATCTCTTCACAAATAGCCTGCAGTCGAAAAGGAAAATACGAACAATAGACGATCGAAGACACCGAATTTGGAGGTCGGTAGGGAGTTTCGTGTACCGAATCTCGAGCCCAAGACGGAAGCGGGTAAGCAGCTTCAAGATGAGCTTCGGAAATGCCCCGACGAATATGCTGCCAAGCGAACACTAATTAACTTCCTAGTGAAGCACCACGAGAATACTGCCAAGTAATTTGCTTCTAAACCCTCGTTATTGCAGCAGGGGCAGAAGTACTACTCGGAAGAATCGAAGGAGTTTGTGTTGCTCTACCCCAACCCGCATGTCAAGAAGAAACTAGAAGGCGAACTGACCAAATAGAAGCTGTAAAACATGGATCTCGAAGATGACGCTGTGAGCTGTTCCTTCATGAAAATACTGGGCAAGATGGCTGTAGGCACACTCATGCGACACTGGAAGTCCAAGCAAGATTGCCAGTTATGATCATACACTGCTGCTCTTCTGGAGAACAGGGGTCGGATGCTGCTCCAGGTTTTTACTATTCTTTAAGCTCAGCTCGATTAGTCTTCCCGTACCCTCACAACCATACAGTGTTTTGTTGTGGTACAGCATGCTTGTTATCTTCCGCTTGTCGTCAACAGGGAAAGAGTGCTTTCGTTAGCCGGTTGAAGTCCATAGCTCCACGAAGCCTGGCCCTGCTACCGCGATGTTCTGCTCCTCGACTATACACATAGAGGTTACCGATTTAGACACCTTCCATTGATTGAGCCTTATTGTTGGTCTCCACATTGCCAAGGGATACACCACTATATGATTGCCTTCCTCCAACACAACAATCAAACCCAGACGATTTATGTAGCCACATGAGAGGATTTTCTGATGGTTATGGATCAGCTGCTTCATCCGTCTCTCAAGTACGTCCCATACTCTAATCGTACGGTCAGAACTACTGCTGATAATGTAAGGGGAGTTTGGCACTTCAGTCAAAGTGCGGATATAGTCCTGATGTCCCTCCAATTCGAACTCCAGAGCTTGGGTTTCGAAATTCCAGCCACGTAGCCTATGGTTGTTGTTTGCACCTGTGCAGGTTACTATTAGTCCATACCTCTCCAAGGCTAACATGTTGCGATAGTGAGACTTCTTCTAGAAGCTATCACCAAACGACTTGAGAAGTTTCAGATTTCCAGTATCCTCCACTTCCCATACTTTGATTTTAAAGTCGTCTCCACCCGATACCAGGTAATTTTCGTACCAAGCAAGTGACCTAGTTTGCCCGTCGTGGCCCCTATTGACTACAATCTTGGAGCCAGCCAAAGTAGATATCATACCTTTAGCTGAGGCTGTTGCGATGAAGCCTTATAGGGCGACCACCGAGAGTAACGGCGAATCGCACACTGGGTGGTACGTGGTCGGGGTGACCTGTTCGACAGTTGGCAGTTTCAGCTCGAATGTAGTGATTCTTCTGAGCAAATCAGCCATCTCATCGCATGAGCAGGCCATGTGCTCCACATAGCTCTTGTGGTTTAGCCTTTGCCCCTTTTCCATGTGCATTTTAATATCTTTTGCAGAGAGGGTTCGATCGTTCAGCTTCTCCACAATGTGTTGATTGAGTAGTTGTTGATCCGCGTAACGTTTTGCTCGGGAAGAAGCCGCTAAGCATACTTCATCGACCTCCTGTGCGAACATCTCTAGTTGTTCCATAGTGGATTTCATTAGAGTCAAACAAGATTCTTTCAGTTGGTCGCACAGTTCCTTCACTTTGGTGGGAATGCCTGCTGTTGTGGTCTCGAACACTGCCAGCAGCTCTCCGAAGAAGTCTGGTAGGTAGCTCAACCGTCCACGCATAGTCTCGCGACTAACCCGTTCGTTGATGAGGCAATTAGCACACATAAGCACATTCCTATGCGTGTCCGCAAACATCTCGCCGAGTTCCTTCGAGCATCCACACTGCTAACATTGAACGTCAATAAGTATCGTAGTTTTCAGATAGTCGTACATCTCCTGTCTTTGAATATAAACATTCCCGTCGGAGTATAATAGATACCACAGTGATGCCACCGTCGGGATCGATACCGTTATTCGCGACTTCGCAGCAATCAATTATAGCCACTGATGCCATTGTACTGCAAACACTGCTATTCAATTTTATGACAAGCGAGGCGACAGTACAACCGCCGAAAAAAACCACCGCTGCCAACCACGAATAACCAACGAATATGGTGAATGTTGGACAGGTCGACCCGCAAGATAAGCCAGTGCCTCAAACGAAAAAGCAACCGGTCGAGGAATACTCGATCGACCTTGATTCTGCTGAGGAGGAGTAAGGACAGGCTGTGGGGGTACCTACTATTACATATAGAGACGGCGCTAGAAGGATAAGCATGAGGAATGGGGGTTTAATGCACCTGCCCCACGCACCACAAGTGCAGAGATCTAGCTAGCACCAGCACATGTGGAAAAGCCCAACCAACCTACACAAATCCCTCAAAGAAAACCCGCTGTTCCCGAACCAAAAGAAGAGTTGATTGACCAGCTGATGGAGTCGGCTGACAAGCAGACCCACATACTGTTCATTCCCCACTTCTCAGACGTCGGTCGCATTAATGAACAATAGGCTTAGTAGATTCTGGAGTAAGTGGAGGAAGAGTTGAAGGACTAAATGGTAGATCGATAGTCGGCTGCGAGTGAAAAGCACGATGTGAATGCTTTTAAGAACAGCAATGTAACTACGAAGGACGAGTTCACCCCGAGGGACTTGAAGATCAATAACAAACTGTTGGAGACCAAGCCGCCGGAACAGGAGAAGCTACCACCAAAGTAAAAACCCTGCTGCACAGTCATGTGAGCACCCATTCTGCTTGTGTATATATTCTAAGTGTTGCAGCTACTCGGTAGGCGCCATTCGAAACAACTCCCAAGCGGGGTTGGCTTTCCAGTGCAGTACCGTCTTGCACCACCTACAATCAATAATCCATTGAATAAACTTTATATGAACGATAGGGAGCTGCAGCAAGCAACCGGCCAAACGAAACCCTAAAGCAAAAGAGCAAAGGTACGCACTGCCAATTCACATAGGAAATTTTGCCGAGGGTTGCTCCCATCAACCGTCCGAGCAATGACAAGTCGCTAGAGCGGAGAAGCAACTCAATCCGCAAGGAGATGTTGCCGGCAGGTGTTCGCAGCGAAACTGTGCAGGTCGAATAGGTTCGTCGCCACATTACCGTCAACGTTAGCGAATCACCGAAGTACCTAAATGGCAAGTCATCGTCCTATCTGAATGGGAAAGAAGGGGAGCGTAACAGCAGCTTTAGCAAGTCTACAGTAAAGTTCGCTGGTGAGCACCTTCCCAGCAAGGATTACATCGAGAAGCTTGATCAGGTAGTGGAGGAATTGGCCACGCTTGAACTGGAAAACAGGAGAATATCGGCGGAGAATGCTGTACTCAGGGAAGAACTGGGGTTGGTAAGGAACAGCCGCAGCAGAACTGTAGCGGACAGCGAAGACTATCTTCGCCGAGTGCGCGAGGTTGAGGAGACAAGTCACAACATGAAGGAAATGCTCGCTGAGAAGGATGATGAGATACGAGCACTTTACAACAAAATTGCTTCGATGGAGACGATGGAACAGAGCTACAATCTCTACCGGACGTTTATCACAAGTATTATTCGGATGTTTGGTTCGGACGATATTACGCTGGAGGAGCTCAGGCAAAAGTTAGAGAATATGACCAGGGAGTCTCGTTCCCTGACAATGCAGTTGCAGCAATTATAGGGCAGCCTTAGAGAAAAGCAACATATCGGCAATGAAGAACTTCAGACAGTTATCCAGAAGTACAACGAAGCAGTCTTTCAAAAGAACGAACTCGAATTGAAACTTTTCGATTTGAAGGAGGAGAAACTAACTCTCAACAATCAGCTGGAGCAATTGAACAGTCGATTGGGTGCTCTGACCGACCAGATATCGGTGAGGGACCGTGATCAGTTAGTAGTTCGAATGGAAAACCAAGATCTTCGTGGGGAGCTTGAAGGGTTCAGAAGGGAGTGTTCGAGCTTACAGAAACGCCTCTAGGAAATTGAGCGTGAAAAGGATTCAATGCTCAGAGATCGGACTGTATCCGAACGAGAACTGATTGATAAACTGAGGCAGGCTCAAGATGCAAAACTCACCTTCGCAGCTGATCTTGAAAGTAAGCATTTGGGAAGCTTAACAAATATTGCTGGAGAACGAGATCGTATTCGAAGGGAACTGGATGAAACCCGGGAATAGCTGGTAAGAACCAATGTCGAACGCGAGCATTTAATAGGCAACGTGACCCGGCTGCAGCAAACACTTGACGACATACACGCAAACAGGGATGAAATTGCCCGTTCCAAGAGCCAGCTCTAAATTTCTCTGAGATAGTCAACCTGTCAGCTAACACAGCTCCAAACTGAACAGCGCATTCGCTTCGAAACAACAATATCTCACTCTCAACAGCAAATCAACGATTTGGCACGGCAGAACGGAGATTTACACAGCCAGCTTGATAGATTGACCCATCGAAATGCCGAGCTACAGCGTGAAAATGAAGATTTCAGGAAGGAGCACGGCGATCGGTCAGTTGCGATCGATAGGATAAGGTTCGAAAACGGACAGCTGGCAATGAACCTTGAGGAAGCTAAGCGCGAACTCAGGAGCAAATAGTGTGAAATATAGTCTCTTACAAAATCTCTTACTTACCAGATTGATAGTATAGATCGTGCTCGGAGACTCGTTCAGGAAGAGTACGATAGGGAACGAGCCGAGAGGATCGAACTCGAAGCACGGCTTCGCCAAAGTGAGATTAACCTGATGGAGGCTTCTACAAGGGTCTTTGGAGCGGAGAAGCACAGCATTGAGGCAGCAAGGCTTCAAGAAGCACTACGAAACGAAGCTGACGTCCGTCAAAAGTTAGAAGGTATGTTTGAGGCTAACCGCTTGGAACTGTACAGTCTCAAAGAAACACTTAAGCTTCGGGAGGTGGATTGGTAGCGAGAACGTTCTCGCTTGTTCGAAGAGATCCGTGGGCAGCAGACAGATCTGGATTCCATGAGCAGTAAGCTTGGCCGTCTGCAAGGTGAATCCGAGAATAAGCTCGTTCAATACTAAGAAAAGCTCAGCCATATGACATTTGAGCTTCAATCGGCTCGAAACGATGTGCTTAACCGTTCAAACGAGTACGATGCTGAGATCCACCGACTTCGGCTAGCGCTGTAACACGGTCAGGCGGAGCACAACAGTGTCAGAATTGTTGTGGATCGACTGCAGCAACAGCTCAAACAAGCTGAGGACTAGACTATATCTGTTCGAAGAGAATCACAGGTTCAATCAGAGCGGTATGAAAAGGACAACCAACACCTGCGCAACGAACTGCAATATTTAACGAACCACTATGAAACACTTATTAAGGAAATACGTCAAGCTTCGGCCGAAGAAGAGGCAGTCAAGGTTAAGGCTGAACTCGTTGAAAAGCTTTCGCACCAGTATGAGCAACGCATTACTTCACTTCGCAGCGAACTTAGCCAGCAGGAAGCCCAGCATTTATCATCCCTGAGATTGGAATACGAGCAAAGGATTGGCAGCTACGAAAGGGAGAAGGTTGAGTTACTTTCAAAGGTGGATAGCTACCAGAAGCAGATCAGCGAACTGAGTCATCAAACGAATAGCAGCAACAACGAACAATCCATCCAAATCATGCAGTTACAGCAGCGCTTCAAAGAAGTCAACGATGGGCTCAGCCACACCGAAAAGTTCTACCAGTCCCGCATCGATCAGCTCACACAAGATATCAGTAGAAGATCCAAGGAATATGAGCAAAAATTAGAATAGGTGCGTAGGCAGGAAGAGGAGAAGCACATACGGTTGCTCGACCGGCTCAAGTAATCTGAGTCGCGAGGTTACAATGGCGAACTCTCACGGATTACGGAGTAGTACGAAATGCTGGCCAAACGGCAGTATCGGCAATACGAATAGTCAGCAACCCAGCTCAAGAACAGCCTCGAGCAGAAGATCAGTGAGGTGTCATCTTAACTGCAGGGAAAGGTGAACATGTACGAACAGCGTATAAGAGAACTTGAAAGGCTAAAGTTGGAGTTGGAGGATCGAATTACCCGACTTCAGAACGAGCATCAACTTCGCTGCAGTAACTACGAACACAACATTCGGCAGTTGCAGGATTAGCTCAAGCGTCGAGATGATGAACTCTATCGTCAGCGTCATTAGGACACCCGCTACGAAGACAGTGCCTCACTACTGATGAACGATTTACAGGGTAAGTTAACCCGCATTGAGGTTCGTGCTCGCTAACTTGAGGGGCAGCTCACCAGTGAAAAGCGTGCAGCTGAACTCGCCAGTGCAAGTCAGCGATAGATTGAGCAAAAGACCACTGCTATGATACAAAGCCTGCAGAAGTAGATGAGCGACAGCAACAGCCAATTAACGGAGTACAAATTCAAGAATATGTTCCTTGAGGGTGAGATTGACAGGCTTAGGCGAGAGCTGGATAGCTCAAGGGATAAGCAACTGGCAGAGACCTCGGTGGAAAGTAGGAGAAAGGTCTAACCCGAACTATCAAAGCTCGAGGAGAAAAACCGAATTATCATAGAGCAGCGCGAGGAGATTCAGAATCTGTTGCATCGATACGACAAGCTTCGGGTGGACATGTCCAGCAGATAGGACAAGCACTTTGAGCAGATTAGGGCACTGAAGGATGTCAGCTTCGGGCTTGAAAAGGAGACTATTGAAGTGAATAGCAAACTGCAACTATCCCAGATTAAGATCGAGGAACTAAAGGTTGAGAACCGTCAACTGCGAGAGTAGGTTAGAACGCTAGAACAGCAGATCAGTCTGAAAAAATCAGTTATCGGAGGTGTCACTTCAGTGAGTCGACAGACTATCGGACCTTCTTCACAGCAAACCCAGCAACCTCAGCAGCAGATATCCCAACAGCATGTATCACCACCACATCAACAACCGCAACCTCAGCCGATTCCTCAAGGGTTCCCGAGGTTTGATCTGTACCAAGGAGCTCGATCTACTGAATCTATGGCACTAGACGCCAGCCGAAGAATTACAATGTAGTCAACGAATAATGTGCTCCAAGGGAGCACTGTAGCGATCCAACCCAACATGTCGCTGCCTCTGAGAAGTGGGCTGATGAGTCCTCAATATACCGCCCCATCTCCAAATGCTGCTAGTCCCTTCTTTAAGCATATGGTGAATCCTCCCTCAACAACCACCACAATCCAATCTTCAGCAACCAACTACCCGACAGAAGAGTATCGCGCAGGCAGAACTGTCTCAAAGGCACTCACAATAGAGAACATCATCAAAATCGACAATCCCGAGGGAAGGAACGATAGCCGGGAAAGAATAATCCAACTCGGTGGAAAGAGAAGCGAGTACGGTACAGTTCGTCAATCCTCAAAATCGCCCAACGAGCGCAAGATAACGATAACATACGACACAACCAAGCGAACCCTGAACAGCAGCAACAATAACCTCACTTCAAATAAACCCAATTCAGGTAGCAACCCTATTGAAGTGACGACCAAGATAATCCAACCATCGTCCTCACCTCGCGGTATTGGAAGCGTTCTTGCCGAGGAACACAACAAAAGTGGGAGCAGAGAACGCCCGAGGATGATGCAGGTTGTGAGTAGTGGATTGGCCAATATTACCACGAGCAGCTCACACAACTCCAACTCCAACCAGCCCTTCCTCAAATTCCAATCACCGCCACCTCGTATTGAGAGTGGAAAGCCTAGTTCTCCTCAGATGGTGATAAATAGTTACAGACAGTCAGATTAACCGAAGACCGGAATTCGAGTTAGGTTAGGATCGGATAGCAACCCCTCTGAGAAAGCCAACTACGAACGGTCAAGTTACTTCAACGAGAATAAAATAAGTCTGGCGACCAACGAAAACTCCCATCCAAATTTGATAACACGTGTGAACAGCTCACACACTTTGGGAGCGGGAATTCAATTGGCGGGCCGGCAACCCACAACAACAACCGTGGTGTCCTCTGAGGAGTATCAATTCAAACCAAAGCAGTCCAAAATGGTGTAGATCAAACGAGTTCAATCGAGCAGCATAAACCTACACGAAGCGAGCAGCAAAAAGAAAGATGGAACCCTCCAGAGCAATGACAGCGAGACTGAGGAACAGGGCATCCGTGTCTTCCAAATCAATGAGCTTCAAAAGAAGCCCTGCTGTTGATTAATTGTATCGTTCAACTTGCTTGAGCCGGATCACGAAATTCATTATTCTTGGCGGGATTTTCTGGCGGGTCGGGAGGCCGCCTTGTTTAAATTTCTTTGCTTCTTTCTTGCTTGACGCGCTTTCTACTCTTTTCCAGCAGAAAAATGCACATACAACGGTCCTGCTTGCAAGCTTAGCAACCAGCGTCTTGTCTTTCTACCCCATCATCTTACTGTTTGGGTGACTAACCTAGCTCATTTGGAGTGGGGGTTGGCTAAGAATGTTCCTTTACGTTCGGAAATATCTTCTACAGCTCTTGGTCTCGGTGACCTGCAGCCTATTTGGCTGCCTATTTGGTAGCCTATTAAGCCTTCTCCTACTGGTACCGAAAGTACCTCACGATATATTTTTCAATGAAATCCCTCTACCGATTATTGAACGGGTATTCTACGGCTTCGCTGAATGTTATCTTGTGCCTTTCGAAGCATTAGACGTGATAGACATTCTAGCAGTGCTTGCAGCGAGTGAAGCTTGCATGACTCAGCCCTTCTCTTGCTTTTTCCTGTCTGCAAGGGCATATTGCATCGACAACTATCCGCACTGGCACCATTAAGTCAGCTTAATGAACCTCGCACTTTGCCAGAGTCTGCCTCACCGACTCACGTATGATCTTTACCTTCTCTTCGAATGTTAATTCCTGCGTCTCCATCTCAAATTTAATTAGTATAATTAAACCCCGGAAGTAATCCACCTGAGAAGGGGAGACCCAAAAGAGAATATGATACTGTCTATGCTCTTAGCCGTAATTATTTACTTGATGCACTAATCACGATGAGCTGCGGCTTCTGCGTGTTCGTTGTCTCCGGTCCTTTCGATGCTTGGTGTTGGAACGCGAGCGCGATCTTGAACGTTTTCTTCTTTCTTTTTTAGCTTCCCCGTTTTCGTACATTTTCTGCTCTTGCTCTTCCTGCTTTTACTACGGTGCTTCCTTCGTCGGCTAGTTGAGCGGCTGCGCGACTTCGATCGGGAGCGTCGCTGGCGGTCACCACCTGGACGGACGTTGTCTGTGCTAGGCAGCGGTAGTACCTTTGTCAGTGCAGTCTCTTGCAAAATGGCCTATTCTCCCACAGATGAAGCATCCATCCCTGATTCAACTCAATAGTTTTACGGACGTTCCTTGCGACGGCGAGCCTCATCTTGCAGCTCTATCTTGATCTTTCTCCCGTCTATTTTGAGCTGGTCGAGCCTATACTTTCATTGATTCGAACTTTTTTGCAATGTCATGACCGTCAGTGCCTCTCTCGTAGTCTACGAAAGCATAGCAGTAGTCAGATCGTATGCTGCGCTTAACGGTCAGCTTATCGATGCGACCATGCTTGGAGAACTCCGCACGAATCTCTTCCTCGAGATCATTGATGCGCGCCTACCACTAATTATATGTTTGTACGTTGCCGTCAAGTCCCGTGATGAACAACTTGCTACAGCTCTCCTCTTTCGGCGGTGAACCATTACGTTCAGGCCTCTTGGACCCGCTGTGTGAGCGTTCGCTCACACTATCATCAGACATATTCAAATAATATTTAAATTCTCCTGTCGGTGGTGAAAGACAGTTCCGTTCATTTGTTGTTGTCAGCTAGCGATTGACCTCCGCCTATGCTATCCTATTAAATGCTGCAGCAACTTATTGACGGCTCTAAGCAGTAACAGTTCAATAGGTACAGCGAAGCCTTCAACTTCTTTCTCGCTAAACCGATCAGTCTCATCGTTACTGAACGCTGTGTGGACTTCGTTGTGCGGTTCAAGGATCAATAGTTCCTGATTGATGAATCTTAGTATCTCAAACGCTACTATGCGCACCAGGAAGTGCATCAGCGCATCCAGAAACTTACAGGTAGCACAGCTAGGCTAGTGTAGTTCAGAGTTCTACGAAGAAAGCATACCACATCCCATGAGCAATTTGATTCCCACCGAGTGCTATCCCATTCTCCAAAAGAGGTAGCGCAAGCTTATCAAACTCATGATTAAGCGAGAGAGGGAGCATGAGGGTGGGACGGAGCACCGGATTTCTTGGGAGGAAAGGCACATCTAGAACGAGGTCCTGATGGATGTCGATAAGGAACTGGAGAGCTGGGAGGAAGACGATAGTTTTAAGCTCTAGAAGGTACATCCAGTGCTATTGCAGAGCTTCGACAGCAGTATCCACAACATTTACGAGCAGTGTGACGAGCGGGAGGAGCCTGGAGGGGGCTACAAGGAGCTCATAGACTACTCGCAAATGCGCAAATCGCCTCTCATCATGGATTTCAAGTTAAGAAAAGCAGAGACTGCAGTGCAGGAGGCGGTTAGTTCACACACCCTTCATCAGTAAGAGCAATGTATTGATCAACCAAAGCCGCCGACTAAAAATCCACAGCAGCATCATAATTCAGTACGTAATAGTGAATAGCGCCCATCAGCATCCAGCACTAGCCTGGATCGGCGCTACGTCGCCCGAAGTCATCATCAACAGCCAAGCTAGCCCACTGCCGTATCTAATCCAAAATCGACAAAGAAGTCGTTCATGGAGTACTACTACAGCATCAGTCCCAAGAAGACGAACATCCTGAACAGCTTGTACAAGCTTTGACGGCATTCCTAATTTATTTCGATGCTTCTAAAAAGAAATAACAAGGGGCTCAAGGTTCGTAGTCAGCCCAAGCTTGAACGTCGCTCGACTAGGACGATAGGCCTGGAGAGTGGGACCGGCAGCACCACTGTGAGCCGGGCTGCAAGCAGAATGAAGTTTAAGCATGCATCGACCCTGAGCTGTTTGGCAATCGAAAAACCAGTTCGAAACCGTCGCCAACGAAAGAGCTTGGAAGATGTTACCAACGACAAGCAGTAACAGTATCGTTCGCAGCCGGCAGAAGATTGCTGGGTCGAACATTTTATGTTCGAGATGGAGATTGGTCAGGGCGCCTTTGGCTCAGTTTGGAAGGTGCGGGACCAAAAGAGTCGCGTACGCGCACTGAAGGTGATGCATAAGGACAAGTACTAGTTGTGTTGAGGTAGGATCATAGCTCAGAACAGCCGCGCAATGGTCATGAATGAACGGAACATTCTGACGAGCATCGGGCAGAGCGGTTTCATTGTGAACTGTCTGGAGGCTTCTCAGGACTCGTCCAACTTGTATTTATTGATGGAGTACATGCCCGGTGGCGATCTACGCTATATGATGTATAGGTTTCGTAGACGCTTTTCCGAAGGTCAGGCAAGTAAACAGTCAGCCAAACTCAGAATTTCTCGCATGTTGCTTACTCTTGGCATTAGATCACCTGCACCAACATGGAATTATCCATCGGGATGTTAAACCGGAGAATTTAGTGATCGACCCAAAGGGCTACCTCAGGATCACAGATATGGGCATAAGCAGGACGACAAATAGCAAGTCTGATCAGGACAGCAGTGGAACACCAGCCTACATGCCACCAGAAGTGCTGGATAATCAACCATCATCGTTCGTCGGAGATTTCTACGCACTGGGTGTGGTAACCTTCGAACTGTTGAATGGAAGGGTAAGTACAATTATAAATTCAGAGACCATATGACTCCAAGTCTCGCCAGGGCATTATCGAGGAACTCAGAAGTAGTAAGGAAGTGGAGTATTTGGATGGATTGACACCCTAAGCAATTAGCTTTTGTCGGACTCTCCTGGAGAAAGACCCACGAAACCGTTTGGGCTTCCGGTCTATCCAGTAGATTTTCCACCACCGATGGTTGTCGGGTATCGATTGGTAGTCCTTTCACCGAAAGAAGTACAACTCGCCGTTCCTCAACGACCAGCCAAGCCTCTCGAGCTTGCAAGAATACAATCGAAAGCTGGATCTGTCGCCTGAGAGCCGTAAGCCACAAGGTATTAAGCTGCACTCATAATGTGTGTTCCAAGGTTATAACTACCGAAAGTGATGTTAAATACGGTTTCATGAGACCTTGCACTTATCCTACTCGCCCTTCTTCTGCTTCTGCTGTTGCTACCAACTTTCGTAAGCGCTGTGAATGTCCTTCTATTTCTGACTTATTGCTTGGATTAGCTCGTTGCAACGTTTCTCCAGGCGCACCAGCTACCGAGTTATCTTGTCATCCTCAATCTTTCTAAGTAGTGTCAAAGTGTACAATGCTTCGATATCTCCGCTCAGTGGGCGTGGCAGTCCCTTCTCAAGCTCGTTGAGTTGATTCTCTAAGGCATCTGATTCCTTTTATTGCTGGTCGAGCACCTGTAGCTTTCGCTCAACCTCGTTATGCGTAATCATTATCTTTTTGGTGGCTTCGGAATGTCGCTGTTTCACATCTTCCGCGTGGTTTAGCAACACCGTTACCTTCGATTCTTTGCCCTTGAGCCTCTCGTCAATCTACCTCTTCATCACTGTCACGATCTATTCGTGCATCACTATTGCCTCCTCAGCCTTCAGCTCGAACCGCATGTAATTCTCAAACAGGTACTTGTCTTCACAATCATCGCAAACACGCGCCAAAGAACCATTGCGATCTTTCCGCTTCTTACGAAGGTGTTGACTGCACGCATAAAATTGGCAGGCGCCGCTAAGAAGTAATCGTTTGCTGTACCATTGTTTTTTCTTGCTACCGAGGTCGGTTTGACATACCGTACACCTCTCTAACTCCTCTTTAAAGTCTAATTATAGGCAGTGAGGGTACTCTCCAACCGATCTTCAGGCTCTTCACTGTTCTCAGCAGATACTCCCTTACCGAAGAAGCTATTATAGGCTTGTCCCTTCCACTTCCTCACTGCAGTAGCACCAACCAATACCTTTATCGGGGGAAGGCGAGTGATCCATAGGAGGATTATATTTTACTTTTTGGTGTGAAGCCTGTTATATAAAATCGTTAGCTGTAAATGCTCCTCAACCGAAGCATCGGGTCTAGCTTGCGCTCGAAAGACTCA
>ERZ724508.284-NODE-284-length-36641-cov-5.172962_pt1 | contig 36641 bp, 47 predicted proteins | sample MGYA00376041_ERZ724508 | MGnify/ENA primary metagenome ERZ724508 (study PRJEB28724, sample SAMN07190887) | wastewater metagenome | isolation source: effluent of sewage treatment plant in Hong Hong | place: USA: Christiansburg, Virginia | collected 2016-03-01 ...
CCCATGCCCATAGGAGCTCCCATCATCGGTATGCCTGGAGTTACGATAGTTGTCGTCATAGGCATTCCCACTCCGTAGCCCATTCCCATAGGCATCATGCCGCCCATCATTCCTACCCCGCAAATGCAGGGGTATGCCATACACATAGCGCAGTTCATTTTCAAGGTTCAGCGATTAATTGATATATTTAACTGGATGACGTGAGGTTATAATAGTGTCGTACTGAACAAGTATGATTGCCTCTACACTGTCTCCTCATACGTTTCGTATTCAACTTTTATTCCTCTTTAATAGGTTCGCGGTTATGGTATCAGGTCCCGGGTTCACGGTTCGGCACAGTAGTCTTTTGACCTTCAGAATTGTCTTGGTATCTCGGTTCATGCTCAACCAATTATTGCTTCTCGGATGTATACGGTTGGTCTTTGGATTACGTCGGCATTTGGAGAACAATCTATGGTCCGTGTTCAACTAGTGGAGGCGCTGGTGCTTCTCGCGAAAGCTGCTTTTTCTTCTTTATGCATAGCCTGAGGCCCTACATTTACTAAATGGTTATAAAGTAATGACTGTTATCAAAGCTTGGAGGCTCTGCGAATGGGGAGTAGTTTCTGGCTGTAGGCATTGACAGCCTTCGAGCGCATCTCTACCATTCTGATGGTGTCACTCTTTCGGTAGTTGAGGTCTGTTGATAGGTATTGATGCTTGCTCAGTTTCGAAAGGCTTTTCCCGCCACGGTGTCTGTCCATCTCGTGGGTGATGGACTCCTGTAGCGAGTTCAGGTTGTAAATAAACTTGGGATTGTAGTGTTTTGGCGAATTCTAAGAATGTTTTGTCCTGAGGCTATCGAAGAGCGGCAGAGTTAGTGCTTGCTCACTTGTTATCCGATCCTTTGGCTCCTAGGAATAGAAATTGAGAGTACCATCTTTAAGCAGCTTTCAATGAGTTGGATGAGCTTACGACCGATTTTTGATGAGTAGCGCTCCCGAATGCTGTCCTTTTAGGTAAACTGGGGAAAACGCATCCCTTCAAACCTCTTGGTCTCCTTGAAATGTTTCTCCTGCTCCTCTGTCAGGGACCCTAATGTTTTTTGGATGAGATAAAGCTGGTCGATTTAGTTTTCGCCTGCGAATAGCGGTCGGCCATCCACCATCTCACATATCATGCATCCTAATGCCCACATGTCAGCCGCCTTCCCGTAGTTCATAGCAAGTAGTAACTCTGGCGACCGATACCACCTTGTTGCGACGTAGTCTGTCGGCAACCGATCGTCCTCCGGTAGAGGCCTCGCAAACCCAAAGTCACATAGTTTAACCTTACCATCCTCAATGAGTATGTTCTCTGGTTTGATGTCTCGATGCATTACTCCTCGACCATGCAGAAACTCTAGCGCTTTGAGCACTTCGTAGATGATGCGTATAATGTCTGCTTGCTGAATTAGATACTCCTTACTTTCATGCCTCCTTCTTCAATGATCTTCAGCAGGTTCCTTCCCATATACTCAAACACAATATAGATGCGTCCCTGACTAAGTTACACCATGGCTTACTTCTTGAACACCTCCTTCATTTCCACTACATGCTGCGAACGGAGGCTCTTGAGCATAGCTATCTCACGGTTGATGATACGCTCTACCGCCTTGTTAGTGGTAAGGTCCTTAAACCTTTTGATTGCATCTACACTCACACTATCGACTACACGTGCGGTTGTTGTCCTTGTTGCGAACTTTGTAGACCACCCCATAGGCGCCCTAATCGATAATCGCGAGCATCTCATACTTGTACATATGCGCAATAATCTACGGTGGAAGTATAACTTCTAGTGACAGCGTTGGGTTATACTCGGAAAACGTTTATAAGCATGAAATACTGTCAAATCAGCACGGAAATGCCAGCGAACTGTACCCTCACGAACAGTCCGATAAAGTAGATGATGATGAAGATGCTCGCCATGAGTTCGAGTAGGATTCTGGGGAGTCGGCTACCGTTGTTAGTACCATCCAACTTATCGTACAGTCGTGCGTAATTGAACACCAGGTTGAAGAACAAGTAGCAAAAGAAGCAGATTGCTGAAAGTACGTAGGTTCCCTCCACTAGCACTCCTGTTACCATGCAGCACATCACCACTGGCATGAACTGGTCGAAGATCGTGTTGACCTAGCGGTAAAGGGATAGTGCTCGCTTTTGCCTGTCGGTTAGGTCATCTTCAGGGTTGGTTGCTGGCTTGACCTAGGGTTCCATCTTAGGTCCTGGTTGCATGTCCGGTTCTGGGGGTGGATCAACTGGTTACTATCGCTCTTTTTACTCTTTCTCTTCTTTCTCAAGCTCAGCCTACTTGATCTGTTTGATGTGGTAAGGTAATCCAGTCACTAGCTTGACAATCTACACAGCGAGGACCAGCCCTATGGACAGTCCGAATGCTGTCTCAAGAAACTGGCTGACGTGATTGAACTCAGACATTATTTAAATCTTGCTGGTCAGTGGAACCCGACTATAACATTTTTTGGTTAAAGGAGAATGAGCTACAAGACTAATCCCAAAGTCTATCTTGACGTGCAGATCGGTGCTAGCGAAGCCGGGAGAATCATCTTTGAGCTGTTCATGGATCTAACTCCCAAGACTGTCGAAAACTTCCGCGGACTGTGTACGGGCGAATATGGCAAAGTCGGTGACGTTAGACTGCACTACCTCAACACCAAGTTTCATCGCATCTGCGATAACTTCGTTATCCAGGGAGGTGATATCACCGGCGGTGGTGGTACGGGAGGGTTTTCCATCTACGGTAGAACGTTCATCGATGAGAACTTTGCTCGAAGGCATTCATGTGCAGGACTGTTGTCGATGGCCAACTGCGGTCGTAATAGTAACTCCAGCCAGTTCTTCATTACGCTCAAAGCCTGTCCACATCTCGACGGCAAGCATGTTGTGTTTGGGCAGGTTATTGATGGGATGGAAACCGTAAGAAAAATGGCGAAGGTACCAGTTGATAAGATGGACAAACCCAAGATTCCCATCATCATCCTCGATTGTGGTGAGGTTGGCGATTTCAAAGCGTTCCTGAAGCACGATCCGTTTAAGAAGTCTGTGTTCGATCAGATCCGACAACGCAAGGAGAATATCATCAAGGAGCAACACAAGATTAGAAAGCTGTTGGAGCAGGGTATTGACCCGAACTCCGCATATGAGAATAAGACTAAGCTGGAAAAGTGCGAGGAGTAGCTCAAACAGTTGGAGGCTGAAGAAGAGGAATACTTGCAAAACCACCCAGAAGAACGAGAAAGGCAGGACAAAATTGCTGGAGGATAGTCAGGCAATCCAGAGCCAGAGGTCTAGCCAATCAGCATCTCCGAGAATCTCAAGAACACCTTGAAGCCTGCTCAACTGGATCGTCTGCTTGAGATGAAGACCAAGTTAAATGAAGCACGGGCGATGAACTCGAAGGCAGTATTGTTTGAGGAGATGCAACAAAACGACATAAACTACCACAAGGCCATGAAGAAGGAAGAATGGCTGGAAAAGAGAAAGCATCTCGAAGAAGAACTAAAGGCAAAAGGCATCAACGAGGAGAAGCTTTACCTGAATCGCACATGCGTCCAGAAGGACGAGTCCGACGGAAAAGATGGCTTCGGGTGGAACGTATTCACACATGAGGCACTCTACAAAGCATACTACCGCCGATGTGCCGAGCATCCTATCGATAAGGAAACCTACTAAAAAGACAAGCAGAAGCTTCCTACCCCTCTCGATAAGCCATCCGATGAGGCTTTGAATAAACTGGCTGCAGATGTTGAGAAACAGATCGAGCGACGCGGCAAATTCAGCCGCACGCGTCTCCCTGCAGAAGGCGAGATAGTGGATTACGTCAATGACAGAAATAGGGTGTTCAACAACAAGGTAAACCGATACTTTGGAAAATATGCACAGGGAATCAAGACAGCCCTGGAGATGGCCAACCAGAAGTAAACTAAGTGATCTGCCACTCAATATCAATTAAAGTAATCGGCCGAGAGATCTGGTTTATCGAGAGGTTAAGCGAGCACGAGTGCCTGCTGGAAGGCTCGTTAGCTGTAGAACTTCCAGTTCTTGTAACCACTGTATTTGTCGAATATCTCCCGATCGCTGGTGCTTAGAACCACCTTTAAGGTGACCTTGCTGAGTTTCTTCTCGAGGGTCGGTGCGATAGTGCCACCGACAAGTTCAACCAACTCCCGGTACTAGCGAATAGCATCGCTGATGTATATCCTCAGTCCCTCTAATATTGACTTTCTTGGCCTTTTATAGACTTCCTCCCAGATCTGACCGAATACTTTGGTGAGTATCCTCCCAGAGCCGTTATTGATGTATGTCTGAGATAGAATTTCCTTGCCGAGAATGAGTGCCTTCAATAGACGGTGGGTAATCTTCACGTCATCGCCAACGATCAGAGTATCGTACTCATCGTTGGCTGACGATATGAGATTCATCTTGTTGATGATGATCTTCTGGATTTCGGATGGTTGGAAGCCCGAGAAGGCTATCCTTTTTTCTTTGTTCGATGGGTTCGGATTTGGGCCGTTGCTGGATTACTTCTTCTCCAGGACCAATGTACTAATGGAGTTTTGTTGCGGTGGTGAGGAGTGGACTACCTTCTCGGGTATCAGTACCTTCCGTTTGAGAATTACGTTTGAATCGTTTTAGGCCATGCTCATCGATACTGAGTTGTTCTTGTCATTGTTCTCCGCACTCTCACCGAAATCATCGAACAGGTCGTCTAAGTTCTTCTTCTTTGGGATTTACGACTGGTGCTTGCGAGCTTGTGGTTGATGTTGCTGTGGATACGTTGAGGAGTTTGTAATTGGCATGGTTCGAAGCATCCTGTTGGACTATTCGACGATTGGTGGCATCGATTTCTTGGGGTCTTCAGTTACAACGTGAGTGGCCATTGCTGTATAGTTGCCATCGTTATCTTCAAGAGTGGCAGGCATGCTGCTATCCTGCAGAGTCGCAGGCATACTGTTTTATTGTAAAGTTGCAGGCATACTGGATTCGATGGCGGGTGCTGATTGGTTATGCAGTAGTTTCTGAATGATTGGAAACGGTTCTTCTTCTTCAATCTTTTGGGTGCACATATTGTCCTGTTCGGTTTGGTCTGGTAGTATCAAAGTCGGCAGCAAATCCTCCTCCATCTTTGGCCTATCGGGTATGAGTTGGGTAGGCCCATCGTCCTCATAGAATTCAGGAATTATCTGTGTTGGGCCATCATTGCAATCCGGGACCAACATTGTCTTCTGGTTTTCTTCCGATTCATCCTTCTCAGTATCGTTCATACATTCCATTGCAAACTGTTAGCGGTTCTCCACGTTCTTTAACCTGTCCAGATCTGCAGCAGACTGTGCTTCGAATAATGCTCGCCATTATCCGACGAAAAATTCCTTACCTTGTGGAAGTACGTATTCCACGTTCGGACGTAGCTCACATCGTACACCCTTTGACAGGTTGCTCTACACCTCAATCTTGCAGTGCTGGGAAAGCCTCACAACAGAGAGCAAGTTGTTAACAATTCGGATGTCCAAGCATCTTTCGGGCAACGAACTATCTGCGAGCCTCAGCTAACATCCGATACCCGACCCCAGGACGTTGCTGCCTTGCCTGAGAAAGAACTTCCGGTTCTTATACAGTGCTCGTGGTTAGTATAGAAGCAGCAGCGCATTGACCTGCATACCTCGCCTGATGAATTTAATTTTATATCCGCCAACAGGCAAGCACTCTCCCAGCGATATTTAAATTATGAAAGTCGTGAAGGGCACCTGTGTCGCTCTGGATTCGCTGGCACAATTTCGAGTGGAAAGCGAGGGGGAGGGGAAGCTAGTGCGAATGACAGTAGGGCTGCCATACCTTGAGCAGGAAGTGTCCTCCCGTACGAAGGAGTCGGTGGCTGCATACAACGCAAGAATATGTCTGGTAAATACTGTGCTCGGCAAGGAAGTAGCCTATACCGATGGTGGAAGACTACCGGTGATCTCGGACCTCACCATCGATGGCCGCAGTGTGTCAGACTTACTAGTTCAGCAGGGCTATTTACGGTTGCGAAAGGATAGCGAACCATCCGAACAATTGAAACTTTTGGAGTAGGAAGCAAAGAAAAAGAAAGTAGGGATATGGGGCGAAGAGGGATCACAACTCCGCAACCTCCCTGATCTGAACGAGAGCAATCTTGGACCATTAGTGAAGAAGTTGCAGGCAAACAAATAGCCAGCAAGACTGTTAGTTGAACGAGTCTCTGGACTCAAGCTGTTTATACTGTGCGTTGACTATGACATCACTGCTGTAATATACTTCTCGGAGCTGAAGATACCCAGGGTAGGTGGGTTGGATTCCAAAACAGCCTGGATGCATGTCTAAAGGTACCTCAACGATGCATGTCTCAACAGGCTGCTAGAATTTGAGTTCAAGAAGGAAGATGTCTATAAGGGGGAGGTTAGCCTATATGGGAATTTGAAGGTCAATGGGCACGACATACGGAATGAACTGCTGGCGAGAGGTCTCGCAGAACTTTCCAATACTGCGAAATCATTCCTCTCGAAAGAATAGTTCGCAGATGCTGCAACCTTTGAGTAGGCTGCACGACGCGATTTCCGTGGCCTTTACGGCTTAGGCTCGAAAGGCGACAAATTCAGGGAGCGCGACGAGCCTGAGTAGCCGACAACTCGCAATGCTCCTTCCTCCAAACAACCAAACAAGTTCAAGCAGTACGAAACCTGGATCAAGGAGGAAAGGAGGGTAAACACCTTAACTCGCAACCCAGTTGATGAGCTCAACTAGATCATCTCCTACTTGGCTTGGGATCGAAAATAGGAATTGACTGACCCTAGAATCAAACGTATGAAGATCGCCTCGCAAGTGTTCCCAGTGTTGATGCTTAACCGCACGGCGAAGTTTATTCCACAGCTGAAGGACTATCTGAAGGCTACCTGCCAACTGTTAGTGGCGTTGAGCGATAGGCTTACGGTCAGGGTTGAGCATACCGACTCTATGAAGCTACTCAACCTTCTTCTGCGAGGTCTAATATTTTGCTTGAACGAGATAAAATAGAACCAGCAGCTTAAACGATAGGAATTCTTCCAAGTGGAACTTGAGATTGTCGTGAAGCAGGTCTTCAAGCTAACCTTCGTGGGCAATGCAGTACTCCATCAAAAACTATTTGGTAAGAGAAATGACCTTCAGTTCGAAAACTTTGAGTTCAGTGCGCTCGACTATAGCGGCGTATCGTCAATGTCAGAGGTATCCTAAAGTGAGGATACCATCCGACCTGTGAAGGAAGACAGCAAGAGGAGGCTGCAGGAGGCACAGTTGAAAGTGCGGGTGAGTGCTTCTTTATTGCTGGCACTCATGCTCAAGATTATCCCACCACTGCTGGAGCTGCACTGGGAACTGTGCGTCAGGTCCAATGCCTTTTCAGATGAGTTTGATGAGCACATACGACAGTTGCAAATCAAGTTTTCGGGGCAGAGCCTTACCCCAGAACAGCGCACACAAGTACTCAACATGATGCGTGTCAACTTTGGTGAGCATAGCCTGCTCTGCATGCTTATCTTCGAGGAAAGTTCAAAGGTTAAGCTCAATATTCTGGAAAGTATAGGGCTATTGGCAACAACTTTTCAAGGTCGCAAGATACTGCCCACATTGGACGTCAACCTCCTGGAGAAGGAGCAGAAGAAGACTCTGTCCTTCGTGCCCAAGTCTCTGCTAGTGTTTAGAGCCTACCGCAATGTTCTCTATACGCTGCTATTCTGCCTGTACCACGAGAAAAATGTGGGTTGCGTGCATGCACTGCTCAAAACCGTGACCTTAGTGATCGAACACACTGCTCTCCTGCAAAAACTGCCCTTTGAACAGGGACTAAACATTCTGTTGGGAAACTACTTGTTGCCTATGCTGAGTTTTCCGGCTGAGAATAGCGAATTCGGGTCGCTGCAGCTCGCCGTTGTGAACTGCTTAACTGCTATAATCTCGAGCGAGCATGAGCACAAGTAGCTTTACAATAGATGGTTCGATGTGGAGTGCACGGGCAACATTAACAGGCAGCTCATGGAGGTTCTCAAGGGAAGAATCAACCGGAATGAAACTCTATCGGACCAAATTGTGGATACAGTGAACGGGTACATGGCTAAACTAGCCTTAAACTACCTGCCTGCACTCGTGCAATAGAACTCTCAGAAACAAAGTATCTGGAAGGAGCTATCGGTGCTGTTCAAGACTGTCTCTAGCAACAGTTTCGGGAGGGTTATTGAACAGTTGTGCCGACGCACCTGCCCGCTCAAAGACGACGATGAAGATCAGAAGGGCTTGGAGGAAGAGGAGAGGGTGCCTGACTACCAAATCAACTTCTACAAGGAGTTTTTGGATAGCTACCTTCCAGAGTGGTTGGAAAAGCACGAAGAGGTAGAGACTCCGCAACAGCTCATCGATGTCTTGGAAGTGCTGACCTGCCTCAACAACACAACTCTTGAGAAGGTTACTTACGAGAGAGTCAAGAAATTCCTACTTTTTTGCTTCTGTCGATTGAGCTGTGAGCAACCGCCTGAAGCTCTGCTGGAAGGAAGTTCATTCAAAGACCGTGTGATGCCACGAGCTAACGAATATCGAAGCAATGCTATAGTGAAGGTTGCCTACGTAAAGCTAATTGGCCACATGTCCTTCTGCGAGACCTTCCACCGCGAGGACATCATGACTATCGCTTATCTCAACCTCCGAACTATCTTGAAGGAGTCCAAAGGCATCAATACCTTGGTCCGGTGCAGCTGGGCCCTGTCAAACTGGTGCAATGTCGAGACCTTTCTAACAGGGCTGACCACCGAGCAGCTCTTCGAAACATTCTCATCCTTGCTCGACTTTGCACGTTCAGATCGCGAGAAGATTGCTTCGAATGGTACCAGAGGCATCGGCATGTACATCCGCAACCTTCCAAAAGCAACCCCGTTGGTGCGCACCGATGAAGTGGAGAAATTGATGATCGCCAATATCAACCATAAAAGCCCGAAGGTCAGCTGGAATTGCTCCGTAGCATTGCGAAACATTCTAAAAAGCCCCAATAGGTAGGTCTGTGTTCGACTGTTCCAGCAACGTCCCTTCATCGAGAGTTTACTGCATAACTTCAGCCGTAGCAACTATAAGCTACAGATACAAACCCTCGAAACACTGAAGTGCTTAGACCCAGAGCAGACAAAGCTCCACGCTGAAAGTATTCTACGCCGGGTCACTGAGATTCTCGAGGAAACGCTACGGCATCTCACCGAGTACTCGTTTGGGGAGTTCAAGTACATCAATGTGCTGCGACGCGAGCTCATTGGCTACTATATCGAACTGCTGCCGGAGCTTGCTGACGATACTGTCATGCAACTCACCCACAGCAGCCTTGCTATGTTCGTCGAAAGCATTTACCAACTGCTGACTGACCGCACCACCGGCAAGGAGTACTCTCGCAACAAGGAGCTGCTTGATAAGGGAAGCGAATCCACTAAGGAAGTTGAGAAACAGATCTTCAATGTGAAATAGACCACAAAGTTCCATGACGAGCTCGAGCTGCCTGTTAAGCAAAGCGAATACCGCACCCTGGTGTTACCCATCGACACGACCGATCACGATTTCTTCGAGAAGCTCAAGCGAATGAGCTTGCGCGTCGTTCAGCTTCTCGAAAAGTCCGAGGCTAAAGTATCGTTGTTGGTGGGCGACGCCTTTCAACAGTTTAGCCAGATGAAACTGTCCGAGAAGTCAGTGGAGCTGAACCTCATTGAACTGATGTGATCACGGGTTTGAATTAGTTATATGAGCTCGTTCGATAAGAAGCCACTGGTACGCCCACCTAAATAACCAACGGGCGAGGGTCGATTACGCCCACGATTGAAGGATGCCAGCAAACGCGCGCTGTAGGCTAAAAGATCGCTGGAGAAGAAGTAGTAACCACTCCGCGATCATCAGAAAACCAAACAAAAACTAACAAGAGAGTTCATCCTCAAACACGCAATGTTCTGGACAGGAAAGGACTCCTCCCTGTAGAAGGTCCGGTCGTTGGTGCTGCGCGAACAGGAACTCTATACTTTCGAATCCACCTAAAGCTTCAAGTTGCACGAACTAGCGATGATCGAACTGCTGTCGCTATCGCACAACTTCATCAGTTCGTTGCAGCCACTGGCAGAGTTAGACTCGCTACAAGAGCTCAACCTCAACAACAATAAGATCTACGATGTAAGTTCATTAGCCGGGTTGAGCAAGCTCACCTCGCTATACCTGAACAACAATAAGGTCAGGGATGTTGCGCCGTTGGGTAGGTTGCCAGTGCTACAGCTGCTTCATCTGTACAACAACAACGTGCCGTATTCTGAAAAGACAGTGGTGCTGGCAGTGGCTGCGCAACTCACTGAACTGGATATTTAGAAGAATGAGGTATACAGGGAGGAAGAGAAGGCGCAGTGGATGCTCGAAAAGATGAGAAAGCTGAATAACGAAACACTATCGGTGAGGACGAAGGAATTGTAGACATCCAAACTTCTCGGCTCGAGCAAGGGCTTTATGAGCGCTACACAAAATGGCTGGAGGACTGGTTCTGCACTGTTTCGGCCCTCAACTGCATGCTCGCAGCTGATTGAATAACCGCAGCAGTAGCTTGAGCCAGTCACCGAAGCTCAATAGAACTACTTGGATATCCAATCGAACCTACAGGAGGCCGAAAATAAGTATCTCCGGTTGGACGATCATTACGAAGAGGAAATAGTCCGAAATGTAAAACTCAAATCTGAACTACACCGCAAACTGGAGCTACAGCGGCAGACTAATAAACAACAAGAGAATTTAGAAGAGAAGAGAGAGAAGTGCGAGCAGTTGGCCAGAGTGGCTGCAGAAATGAAGTAGAACATCTTCGGAAAAGCGAATAACCCTCTGTTGCGACGTCTCTATGAAGTGACCATGAAAGTGTAGACCAACCGGATCAACAAACAGTATAAACCAGCACCCAGCCAATCAATAATCCAGCAAGCCTCTCAGCAAGAACACAGGAAATACGAAGCAACAGAACGACCGTTCGATGCCGACTAATAAATAGAATTTTCGGATGAGTCCGAGCACGTACCGATTGACGATGAATAGTACATCAACCGGCTGCTTAACGAAAATGATGACACCATCGAACAGCTCAGAAGAGAGCTGAGAGAACTTTCCTGAATAGTGCATAAATCAAATGTTATACAGATCTTTGTCACTCGGCAGGCTGTTGATATCCAAGAGGTACTGCGGTAGGAATTTATGCTGGTGTGGACATGTAGGACGGCAGTCATTGGAGACCAACGCGATTAGCAGCGTCTGGTGTTTGCCGTTCGGTCTAAATGTGTCTTCGAAGGGCCAAACAAGCTTGCCATTGATGAGTTTGGTCAAAAAGATTTCCTTGTCTTGTTAAATATACTGACGGAGGGCCCGAAGTGGGTATGCGCTGATATATACCGCAGGATGGTGATTTTTGTTGGTACGGTGGAACAGACAGTATCGATCCCTATCCTCTACCCGATAGGTTCGCATGATGTAGCCATCCTTGGGTAGATTGAGTATCCCTTCCAGATACTCGGCCTATGAGCCAATTGGGTAGTCCACCTACACTGTCTTTTCACCTGGATGAAACCCCCAACTGTCGGGAAACACCAACCACGGTTCCTCCTTGGTCCTGAGCAAAAACTCCAAAAGCTGTTTTTTAATTTCAATCTCCTCGTTGATGTTGTCGGTCTGTCGCTTCACCGTAAAGATTCCTTTGGAGTTTCTTTAATCTAGTATCTAAAAGCAATCCGAAAAGACCTCGTTCTGTAGTAGTTCGTACTGCCTCTCTGAAAGCACCAGTTCAAATACTTCTTTCTATTGCTCTTGTTGCTGCTTCTTCGGGTTTTCTTCGATACTCTCGACACTCTCCTCGCCACTCTGCAACTCTGTACTACTTATCTTCTTCTTGACTCCGTTGATATTCTGTTCGGTGCCCACTATCAGCAGGTAGTCTCCTTCCAGCTCCAGAGAAATATTGAACATTTTTTCAAGCTTCGCCAGTAAAGTCTCACTGCCGTTGATCTCGTTGAGGTACTCACCCAATCTGCCCACCTTAACGATCTCCTGCTTGATAGCGGTTAGCCCGAGTTTGAGCGTTCGATACTAGTTTTAAAGTTCTGCGATGTTTCTTGAGAAGAGAAGGATTTCGAAGCTCGTATTTTGTATGTTTCGAGGGATTTCCGGATAGAACAGGAATACCCTCCGATCGCGGTTCTGATTTGCAAACTGTTTGTTTCTTTCAGAGTACTCTGCTTTCCGTGCTTTTAGGAGCTTCAATGTCAGTGGGTTACGCTTCCATTGAAATCTCTTGCACTTGTAGCTGAACGAGGCATGATGTAGCTGGGTCTCGAATTCCATCACGCGGTGCAGCTAGCCGGTAACTTCTAAGTTATCCGATGTCCTCTTGAAGAGCAGACTCTGGTAGATTGCTTGGAGGGGCTCAAGGTCATACTCATAAAAGGTCTCACGTACCTACCTATCCTGGAATATCATCAGCATGTTGATATCTCTTGTGGCGAGGGAGTTGACGTGCTGTAGCAGCTCCCTCACTAGTTCCTTATCCTTGGTATAGACGTATAGCATTTGTCGGTTCTAGGCATCTCGGTAGTACGAAACAGATTTCGATAGTTTGGCATCCTTTGAGAGAATGCTCGCGAAGTGAGATAGCACCTACTCGTCTTTAAAGATATGGCTGAAGATGTACTCGGACTGCAGCATCCTCAGCAAATCCTTCCGAAGCCGATCAATCTGCTCGTCAGGGACTTCAGTTGTAATCTCGATCACGGAGTGCGTCTCCTCCATTGCTACATTGACTGTGAGCAGCTTATGCAGTGCCCCAAACAATTCCTGACCAAATAGCGTTGGCTAGTACTTCAGCATTGCTCCCAGTTCGATTGGAGCTTCATAGCGAATGACCTCCAAACTAACAAAGTTTTAGCAACGCATGAGCTTGCTTAGCTTCATCTACTCAGTCTCGTAGTCTTCAAAAGTAAGTTCAATGGCTGTGATCTCTGTGGGTTTGAGCTTGCTCTTGCTATCCAATACCGACCCCTTGAGCTGCAGTTCGAGTTCATTGCGGATACCCTGCATGAATTCCTCAGCACACCGCACAGTAAAGTTGAGTTTGGCTGGAGAGGCCTGCTTGGTTGTGGTCGCCAGCAGTATTTATTTGCGACTTGTGACGATGGTGCATTCGACCTCCTTATTCGGATCTACCTTGTTCATTTATGCATTACAGCGGCAATGCTGGCCGCAATCTTACTCAGGGCTTCCTTAAACACTTCACAAGTGAAAAATAGTTTTGAATGTCGAGGAATATCACTGCTGCAGTGGTCATCAGTAGAATACTCGGGCTCGGCAGACACATGGATATGTGTTGCAGATCGGGCAGAAGGCTCTGGCTCCTATGCCGCCACATAGACATTGTCCAGGCCCGAAGTTACAGTACGGGCACCTTCCGCCGTAGGAGTAGTTGAAACCGGTGGTATAGCCATCCCTGCCGTAGATAGCTTGCCCGAAGCCCCAACAGGTGCAGGGGAAGCATGTGCACTTGCCACAGAACAGCACCATAAATTAACGATTATATGGTTCCCTGTCGATTCCACAGGAAAGGTTGGTTGGGTGTTATTACAACAACCTCGAGAGCATACATACATCATAAGTCAGAGCTTATCGAGCTTGACCCGCAGTCCTCGGTACGAAGCATCATCGTAGTTCTCTTTCTTGTAGGATAGGAAGCTCTCGATATTGCAGCGCTTGAGGAAGGTTGAGTACTCACCATTCTGAACACATCGCTCCAAGGTTGTGTTGGTCTCGTAGATGTACATCAGGTAGTGCGCTGCGACGATCAGATCTCTGCGTTCCTGGATGTCCTCTGCTTGCAGGGCTTGGTCGATGGTTCGCAGCAGAGTACTGATGAGCTACTGCACTCCCGTGATGCTTGTCCTCTCGTAGGGTGGGGCCTGCAAGTCTTTGAAGTACTTTTTGTGGTACTCGGTGATGACCTCTTGAAGTTTTTTCTCGCGAATCGCTGCCTTCTACCCCTCGAATCTGATTTGCCCTGGAATGATGCTCTCAATCTATCGGAAGATGTCGAATAACCAGTTGGTCATATACTCCCTTGGATGACTGGTGAGAACCTTTTCGGTGCGGGTAAGCTGCATGGCTGTCTTGTAGACTAGCCGGCAGTAGTGCAGAAGGTTGACGCATTCCTGGAAGCTCAGTACGCAAGTTTTGCTGACTACTTTGAAGCTGTCTGACGCAGTAGTGGCACGCTCCGTTTCGAAAGACTGTTTCTTGCTAGTAGGAAAGTTAGCACCGCGGCTACTCACTGGCCTCACTTGCTTGTTAGAGGTCTCGCTGATTTCAAGGTTAGTGTGGCGACTGACTGGCCTTTCCAATGATATCCCCTGTCGATCTTTATTTTGTTGCTGTTGCTGTTGCTGCGCCTGTAGATACTGGTTCTTTCGCTGCGACATCGGATCTTGCATGATCTGTGTCATCGGATTCACACGGGGACTAGGACTCACAGGACGTTGCTGTAAGATATTAATGCTTTCCGGTTGCATAATATAACCTTGAGCTGCCATCTGCTGCAGTGATTTCATACGGTTTGCTGATGTTATTTCCTGCATCCTTGCCGGTGTCATAGGCTCGGGGTCGATGATAACCATGTTGGGATTGGGCTGCATTATCTGCATTTGTTGCTGTGACATGCCTGCCATCGGCGCCATCTGTATTTGCATCGGCATGAGCTGCTGTTGCGGTGGGAAGTAAATCATTGGTTCTTGTGGCGCACCGTAGCTGAACTATTTGCTGAGGCGCCGCATGTACGGCATGTTCTAGATTTCATTGACACTGACCCTTCGCCTCTCATCAACATCCAAACACCGAAGTATTAGGTCCTTCAGCTAGTGTGACACGTGTGCCTTAATGCTTGCCGGCCGAATTGGATTCCGGATGTGCATCTTAAGTTCCTGCTCATTTTGGCAGAAGCCTAATGGAGTATCTCCATGCAAGATCTCGTACATGAAGATACCAAATGCCCAAATATCCGTCTTTGGCCCGTAGATGTTATCTATGAGGCCCTCCGGCGACATGTAAATTGGGCTTCCAATATTGATGTCCTTCCATTTATCCCTAATGTTATTAGGAGGCTGTACCGAGTGCGTTTGGCGAACCCAAAATCGGCTATTTTAGCAACCCCCTTGTTGAATAGAATGTTCGCAATCTTGAAGTCCCTGTGCACTATGGACTGCTCGGCTAGGTACTTGAGTCCTTGGAAGGTTTCATAGATGGTCTTCGATGCCTACGTCTCGTTCATCGGCCCTTTATTGCGAATGCGAGTCTCCAAATCCCCATCACACAGCTCAGTGATGATGTAGCAATTGTTGGCGCTAGTGAAGACCTAGTAGCAACGCAGGATATTGGGATGACGGAGTGTCTTGACAATTTCTATCTCAGAGTAGAGAAGATCGAGAAGTGCGGGTGTTTTGATGCTGCTCATCTCTACCACCTTGATGGCTACGGGCTAATCTACGGTTAGAAAGGCAGTGCGTACTGTTCAGTTCGTTTATTCCGCGATATACCTTGCTAAAGTTGCCTTTGCCAAGAACTTCGTTGAGCTTGAACTGGTAGTTCTGGATCTTCTTAGTGGTGTTCGGTGGCGGTCCGTAGCCGTTCTGCGGAAAGCCCAAGTAACCGACCGGCTGTACAGCCACGTCGTACCCGTACATTTAAATATTATTATACACTGTCGCTACCGAGAATCGTTCAGCAGTAGAAGTTCGCGGTAACCGCCAAATTTTCACCCCCGTCAATTATTTCCACCCTCAAAACCCCTACTATCAGTTCAGAGCGTTATAATTAACGATTATTTCAAATAATGAGGCAGAAACCAAGCTTCTCTGGCATCCAGCAACAGCAACAGCAAAGGCAGCAACCGCTTGCGACGACCGGCAAAAAACCAGCAGGTGGCACGTCCCTTGCCGCACTGATGAACCAATACGATGAGAACGACTTCTCAACGATCAGTCTTAAGATGAACAATGAAGCTTCAAGGCTGCAGGTTCAAGTTGAGGAACGGTCCACAGGGCTCGGTGGGTATGGTGGTGGTGGTGATGATTGGTTCCGCAAGCAGCAACAATCGCCGATACGAACTGCCAACAAAGAAAACATTAATGAACAGCCTGGCCATCGCAAGAAGTCAGTTGTAGAAGTCAACCGTTTTGCTGACTGTGTCAGGGAGATTGAGAAGAACAAACATTATGGTGATGCATCTCAGGATTAGGAGCTTGCAGCATTCCAGCCTCGTTTGGGCGGCAAGTCACCATTACGAACACGCACTACCACTGTCACTGGAACACCAACCAGCAGTCTTTTGCGTCACGCTGAAGAGGATTTAGTGTTCAGAGCCAAAGGTGTCGAATCCAATAAACCTGTGAATTTCACTGACCTGTCCAAGAGGTTCAATGGAGGGATAGAGACCACACCCACTCAACTCCAGAAGCAGCCACAAACTCGCTCGAAGAGTAAGCTCGCCCCCAAGATCATGAAGCAGTTCCAGGAAAGTGATGAATCTGAACATGATTCCGAAGCAGTCTCCTTGAAGGAGTCTATCAGCTAGCAGAAGAGTAAAATGTTTAAGTTCCACTCTAACATGCGGCCAGAACAAAAAGAAGAGTTGGAGAGGAAGGTGCACCAGATCAAGGAGGATAACCTGAGAGTTCTTGCCGATAAAAAGAATCAAAATGGTAATAAGGTGCTGCCTCGGTTTGTCGAGGATATCAAGGTTAATGTTGCAAGAGAGATTGAGGAATTTGCACGGAACTTGATGGGCAATGAGGGAAAGATGGGACACCACTACCTCGCAGAACCTGAACATGCTCCGACCACCACTCACAAGCTTACATTCCATTCGCAAGTCGAGGATCCCAAAAGAAAGAAGATCTTCGAGGAGACCAAGACCCACATTCGAGAACTCGTCGATGTTAAGGAGAAAAAGCTCCCATCTTTCGAGGAGGAAGATCTCCGTCACATGACAATTCCCACTCAACCACCGAAGACAATCTTTAACGCAAGAAGCTTCTCCGACCAAAATAATGATAACATAATGGAACTAACTCGGCAGAGACAGTTTCAGGAGGAACACGAAATGCGGGAGAGGTTGGAAGAGCAACGCCGAATTGACGAAGAGCTTTTACAAAAGAAGTTGTTTGAAGAGGAATAGCATCGAAGAAAGTTGGAGGAAGAGGACGCTTTCAGAAGAGAACGAGCCTTCCAGGAATCTGAGAGACTACGAATCCAATAAGAATAAAAACTGCGAGCTATTCAATTTGAGCAAGCAAGAATCGAGCAGCAAAGGGTTGAATCTGATCGGAGGATGAGAGAACACCAGCGCTAACAAGAAAGGTTTCAGGCCGAGCAAGCACGACTTCGGCAGCTAGAGTGGGAGGAAGCCTAGCGACGTCGCGAGCGATAATTCGAAGATTAACAAAGACGTATGGAAGAAGAGAGGGCTTAAGCCGAACGCAATCAATTACGCATTATGGAGGAAGAACGTGCCCAAGCTTTCCAAATCGAATAGGCCAGGAGAATAGAGCTTGCTCGTAAAATATAATAGGAAAGGTTGAGAATTTAATAGGAACGTGCCTAGGCAGAGCGAGTTCGACTTTAGAAGCTCGAGGAAGAAAGACAAGCCTTACTCCACATTTAGCTCACGAGGAAAGCTGAGGAAGAGCGTTTGGAAGCCGAACTTGAACGTCAGCGAATAGTCGAACAGGAGGAAAAATTGAGAATTGAATTTGAGCAACAACGAAGATATGAGGAGGAGCAACAACTCGAAGAACAAAGGCTACGACAACTTCGTGAAGAGGAGGAGCTCCGCGTTCAAAGACAGCAAGAGCAGGAACGGTTGGACAGGGAGATGGCCGAGCGCGAGGCAGAACAAGTTCGCGAGCGGCTGTTGCAGTAAAAATAAATCGAAGCGGCTCGCGAAAAGCAAAGGCTTGAGTACCTACAGCGTCAATAGGAGGAACGGAGAGAAAGGCTGAGGCAATAGCACGAAGAGCATTAGCGTCTATAAAAAGAAAGGATTGAAAAAGAACGGGAATAACGGGAACGACAGGAACGGGAGCAGCTAAGCCTAGTTTCTCGTGAGCCGGACGAAGGACTACTGGAACGCGAGTAGCGTCAACGATAGGAACGACTGGACCGGGAATAGGCTGAAAGAACCCGATTAGAAGAGTAAAACAGAGAAAGGATTCGTATAAAGGTCTTCGAAGAAAACATCATATTAGAGCGTCAGATGCTCTAGGATACTCGCAGATTGGAGGAGGATCGAGCTAAGAACGCTTTTGTACCAGCACCCCCACCACTACCAATTACCGTCCCTGCCCAACCTGAAGAGCTGAGGACCAGCCTCAAAGTTGAAAGCCTATTCACCAGCTACTCGATCTTCCAACATGCCCCCGAGCCCGACATAACCCCCGAAGACCGCATCAATAAACTGTTCGATAAAGCAAGAAATGAAAAACCCGTTGACATGGATTTCAAATTCGACTTCAACCTCAATTACAGCCTAGACGGTGAAGAAGAGAAGCAGGAGAAGCGCGTAACCTTCGATGAGTCCACCCTAAATTCCCGGGACCGACTACCGTTCGGTTCGCGCCGTAAATGATTGCACTGGCAAATTGCTTATTATTCAGTTGTGAAAGAGCACAGCTCTTCAAATCAGTCTAATTGTATCGCTCACATTTATAGGTTATCGTTCTGCGTTGTTTGAGCGTTTATGCTATTAAATATAAGTGGGAGATCACTCCACTGAACAAACCACCGATGAAGCTTACGGCCACATGAGAAATGGATGTAGCATCAAAAGTCGACGAAGTTTAAACCATCGTCAAAGCTGCAGGTTGAGCTAAGTTTCACCAGCGATGGGTGATCCTCACGAACTGTCTGAAGCAGGTTGTAATCTGCCTTGATCTCCTCCTCCTCGAGAAGGTCCTTGGCACTTTGATTGGTGCTGACCAGCTAGCCCATAATTTAAAAAGCTCTGTTGAGGTCGGGTCTGATAGCAGGATGGCGCTTGACCAGCCCTGCTAGCTCAGCCGCCAGCTCCACGATATCGTTCATCTGAGCGATGCTAACTTGGCTGGAGCGAGTAGATTCGGTGGGTTTTATTGATTCTTTCTAACCCCTTTTTGATTTTCTTTTGATGTGCTTCATGGCTTTCCTGAGTAAAACAAGACTTACGGGTTGTCTCGCAGGAAAAACGGATTTCGAAAGCGTAAATCCTCACCGATCTTGGCCGTTGGAAGCTTCGAGAAGCCGTAGTTGTTGAGCTGCCTCACAAATGACTCAGTCTTATGATGCCGGAAGAACTGCGGCAGCACAGTCAACTACAGCTGTCGCTGGCTGTTAATACACAGCTCTCCTTCAGAGTCACCCCACGAAATGGCTTTCCGGTAGGCAGGATTCTGAGTAAGTGGGAAGGTACTTCAAGTATGTGTCTTAACTTTACGATGAACTAAGGCAAACTTTCTTGTTTGCGAGTCGAGTTCTAGCTTGTCGTTGGCTTTAGATCCATATTCGAGGAATTAATATTGTTTTTAATCCAAGTGCCTGGTTTTGAAGTTGGAATAACGCCGAATTGCCCCGCTTGAATTCCAAACGACGCGATTGTAGCTCTTCCGCCAGTCAGATCGGACGCATGCCCAACCTTCCTGTGAATTGGAGGTGGTGACGTGGCCACCCCGATGGAACCTCTCCTGGAAAATTAAATATGATACACAACAGTGGCAACACACCATCATCGTTGCGCTTGTAAACCAGTATTTCCCACCTGCTTGGGATACACAGGAATGTGCGATTCAAGTAAGGCGATTTCTTCAGCTCGTGGCTTCGAACCGTCCGGCAACGCAACAACTCCCCACGACAATTAACCATTTGTATATTAACTCTTACCAGCAATTAAGTTAGTTGTTGAGATGTGCCTCCCAGTAAAATTGATGGTTGAGAGGCCCCAAACCCCACCAACTTTGGGCTGCATGTCAAAAGTGGTTGGTTCTCCAGCGAGGGAAATTACGGCCATTTGTTTAATACTTTTCGGTGTTGGTCAGAATGGAAGGCAGTGAGGAAAGTCCTTATGGATTGCTGCCTCTAAAGATAGGTCCGTTGGTGGTAAGACAGCTAGCCTGGGGTGACTTTATTGAACTTGACTACAACTAGGGCTCAGCATTCTATGCGCACATCTTCTGGTCAATTGGTTACACCACACAGGAAGTTGGGGGAGCTCTGCGAGTTAAAACGCTCTGGGTAAAGGTCTCGGAAAAATCTTGGGTGGTGAAGTCGCTGAAGTAGCCAGCATTGCTTGCTCACGAAGCAGGACACTACATTATCGGATGTCTGTGTGCACTGTAATTTCTGAAATGTGTCAACATCGAACAACGGCTTACCAAGAACGATGATGTGCAGGCCCGCCTGAATAGCTGTCTGAAGAAGTGGGGGAAAGTATAGAAGGACTACGATGACGAAACAAACCACTACTTGAACAGCCACAAACAGAAGGAATGGGAGGAGCGACTGGCATGCTAACTGTACGCCTACCTGGATATATTTCCATGTGGATAGCCAGAATTTGCAGTGGCGTGATTGTCGTTCAAGAATTTTGAAATTTAAAGTTATGCGCAAGACAAACATCCGTGAGATTAAGGTCAAGACGGTGCTACGACCTTCAGCAGTCGGACGCCCACCTCAACAGCGCATCGCTACGCATCCAGACTAGAACACTCTCACGTAGACAGTGGTCAGTGTGGAAAAGTACCTCAATGAATTCAAAAGCGAGAAGTCTCAAAGCCGTAGCGAGAGGTCTTGTGAGTCTCATGGTAGCACCACCCAACAACGCCAGAATGGATTAGCTTACTAGTCCTTTACGAACCGCTACTACAACAATTCGAGTTTGCTGAAGAAGATTCCAGAGGGCAATGGTGGCAGACGACCTGACTTTCCCATCCAAGCATTCAAGATTAATGTTGCTGCAAGCCAACAACAATCACGTCAGGACACCAACAGGTCAATGGACAGACTGGAGAAGACAACATCAATTGAAGCGACTATTGGCAATAACACAACACTACAGAACATCATTGCTGCAACTGAGCGATTCGAGCGAGAGTCAGCGAGCTGCAACTTCGAATAATACATCGAGAAGGTGGCTTCCCTCAACGATAGTTTGAGCAGCCTAACGAAATAGTTCCAAGGGAGGTCGCAAGTGAAGGATCTTGTGGATAGGTTCAAGCATATCCTTAACAACCTCAGCCGCAGATGTTTAGTGCGCCTCTCTCAAAAGTAGGATGAGTTTGAAGCTGCCACTGAGGAGAACCTCAGAACTACATCCGAACTGGTAGTCGAGCAAATGAAGTGCCGCTACGAGAAGAAGATACTGCGTCTCGTGCAAACAATCCAGGAAAAGGAACAAAAGTAGCACGAAGTCAACAAGCTGATGTACTGCCTCCGAAAGAGTGGAGTGGATATCGAGGCAATCTGGAACCGAAGTCAGAAGTAAGAGAAGAAGCACAAGAAGTGCCGGACAGAATACCACTGAAGTATGCGAGCAGCTTAGTGATATTGATGAGAGTTTTTATTCTGCTGGCTATTGTTGTTCCATGAACACCCTACCCTTCGCTAAATCGAATAACATCAATGCTATTGATTGGAGGTAGGAGGGTCAGTTCGGATGGTCGGAAAGGACCGAGTAGTAACCTCTACCGATCCACGGTTAGGCATTCAGGGGATAGAAAGAGAAGGAAAAGGCAACAAAAAGCATCTGGAAAGATGATAATAGTGGAGCAGATTCTGAATGAGGCAGTGGAGACCCAGCAAAGAGGTGATTTCGACATCGCTTTGGGATTGTACCAGAGACTGCTGGACTAGCACTCTGGAAGCCTCAAACATATCTAACTTTGCTGGTTCAATATAGGGGTATGCCTGACTTCGATGGGAATGTATCGAAAAGCGAAGTAACTGTATAAGCAAGTCCTCCCGCAGTTTGTACCGGCACTACGCAACCTGTTCGCCTTGTTAGTGCTATCAAATGACCCCGAGACGGGAGCGTTCCTCGAGCAATATAAAGACGCCTTGGTGACGCATTTGGGCTGTCGGTACAATATGGGGCTATTCTACTTCCGAAGCAAGCAGTATCGTTAAGCCGTGCTAGTATTCTAAAAATTAGAATAAGTTGGTGGGTAGCTGCTTGCATCGAAAAGCAGTATCATGCTGGCGAGGATATACGAAGCAGAAGGAAGGCTAGCGGAAGCAGTTGAACACTATCAAAGAGCTTCAAGGGTGGTGTGTTCTCAATAGTTGAAAGATTACATCGTGCTCTTATCGGGGCGGCTCCAAATACCACTAAACTCAACGGCTGCAAAAGTAGGAAGGAATGTGTTGGGTGAACTGAAGAGTAACAACTACTTCATGGCTTAAGATCTCCAATCTCAGATAAGAGAGTCAGTCAAGACACGCCAGAAGGCAGCCAGCATCGCCTCTACCGGTCCTTCTTGCTCTGGAGTAGCCACCAGCCTACTTAATAACAGCTATGCGAGAAAGCCAAACCTCCTCGATGAGTTCAAGTAGCCTGTCTTTATAATTCGGCCAAGCTTTCTTTCGGTCAGAACTAGCAGCAATCTTCACAGCCTGTGCTTCAACAGCAGTATCACTGCACGTGATTCAGTGGAGCAAGCAGTGCCAGAAGTCAAAAGCACCAAAGTCTTGGATGATTTGCCGCCGAAGGAGCTTGAGTATCAATACGAACCGGCCAAGGAACTTATTTAGGCTCACGAGGATCCCCCACCTTCACTTTTAGAATGGTTTCCAGCGGCACCTAGCAATAAAGTTTAGGTAGGAACTCCACTAGAGAAGCCAATCTTCCCGCAAAAAGTGACACGCTAGCAGCTGGCAGTCCGGTATAGCATCACCAACGACTTCTACTCTTCGTCGGAATTGCCAACCCATATCACATCCACCAACGATATAGCTGAAGGTTCGCAGCTAGGCTCTCTTCTTATTAAAAAGGCAAGCGTGACAAAGGCGCTGACAATCCACATTGAGCAGGATAACTTCGACCCTCTTCAAAAGGCTCGCTAGAGTCTCTACTACCAAGCTGTGTTGCTCGATGGGCTTGGTGAATACAAATCAGCCATCGTGAGACTAAAGAAATCTTTGAACGATGGAGTGGATGACCGAAAGGCAGTGCTTCAACTGCTTGTCTCGATCTATAGGAAGCTGGATATACCCGAGAAGGAGGTTATTTACCTAAAAAAACTGCTTGACTACGGCAACAAGGATGTCTACGAACGCATACAAAAGCTCTACTGCCAGATAAATAGGGCAGACAAGGCCATCCAAGTGCTGAAGAAGGCCCTCAACAGAAACCTGAAGGATCCATCCCTGTTCTAGAGTATCGGGTGGCTGTGCCTTCGTGAGAACCATATCGCTGAGGGACTCGACTACCTGGAAAAGGCATACTCCTTGGATAGTCAATCCAAGCAGGTTCGCAATAAGCTGATCCATGCCTTATCGTTGGCAGCCACGACCAAGGAACAATGCAAGGCTATTCTCATGGATGCTGGCAGGTAACCCAGTCCTTCAATCGACAACTACCTCAAACTCGTGCTGAGCTACTTTCTGGAATCTTAATTCGACGGGAAGAAGCGCATTGAAGTACTGCGGAAGTTATATAGCGATGACAACAGCAACAATATTTACTTGCTGTTCGCGGGAAGAGCGAGCCAGGAGGCAGGTGACATTAAGGAAGCCTTTGAAAGCTTTCGGCTCTCTGCAATGCACAACCCACGGAACAGCAAGGCACTGTTCGAACTTGCAAATATGTACAGTGCCTTCAACCAGCTGGACGTGGCTGAGATGTTGCTGGAGATTGTCCATGAGGAGGAGAATGAGGATTCAGAAGTGTTACTCACTTTAGGCAATTTGGATTTTGCCAAACGGAACTATTCGAAAGCTTTGAAGCTTTACAAAAGAGCACTACACAACCAACCATGGAACTTTTCGCTGCTCAACCACATTGCAGAGTGTTACAGACAGACTGGTAACTATGAAAAAGCCCTTCACTATTTCAAGAAAAGTTTGTGTCTGAATTCCAAACAATCCGACGTGCTATTGCGTATGGCTGAGATCTGTCGTCAAACTGACCAACTTGACAGAGCACTAAAGTACTACGACCTTGCTACTGAGCTTGACGAGCTCTCCAAAGAGTCACTCATGGGTCATATCTAATGTCTCATACAGTCAGCCGAGCCCAGAAGAGCCCTAGAACTGCTCAACAGAATTGAGTCAGATGATTACGATGTCGTGTTCGCCAGAGCAACCTGTGAGTACCTTACCGGAAACTACGAAGGTGCTATTCGGCTGTACACTCAACTGAAACTGATGCAGTAATCTGAGGATGTATGCTTTAATCTAGGGGTATGCCATCATAAGTCGAGGAACTACCAAAATGCTTCTGTTTACTACATGGCTGTGCTGAAGAGCAACCCCAGCCACCCTCAAACCCTCTTCAACTACGGAGTGCTGCTCAAATAGCTTGGCAAGGATATGCAGGGTCTACAGTTTATCTGCAAGGCCATAGAAACCGAGCCGACGGACTAATGGATACTGTTCTACGCTGAACAGCTGCTCCTCGAACAGGAGTACGATGAGGTGGGCAGTTACATCAAGCACCTCACCAAATCCTGTTCGCCAGCCATCCGAGAGAAGGGGTACTTCCTCCAAGCAAAACTTGCCGTGCTGGTTCGTTAGGATAGCTCCAACATTATGGTGAAGAACTTCAGCAAGATGTTCCCGGAGAGTCGTTTAAATGGCGAGTTGGAGCACCTCCTGGAATAATCTTCGGAGGAGATGCTTTCGCTGAAGTTAGTATCGGAGCGAAGTGGACAACAGTCCAATGTAAGCATCGTCTGCCAACCTTTCCCGTGACTCCTGCTTACCGTCTATAATGGAATGAATAAGTACGATATTATCGGGGTTATCGACTAAGGCGCCTACGGCATCGTGCTGAAGGCTCTAAACCGGGAAACCAACGGCTATGGTAGCAGTCACCATTCATACAGTGGCAATCAAGAAGTTCAAAGAAGCTGATGAGGACTCCGCAGTGCACAGAGGCATCCAACGCGAAATTCGAATGCTGAAGCTTCTACGCAGCGAATACGTCATCGACCTGAAAGAGGCGTTCCGCAGGTACTTCCGCTGGTAAAGTAGGAAAGGCAAGGTGTACCTAATCTTCGAATACATGGAGCGCAACCTGCTGAACTTGCTGGAACAATATGAAACGGGCCTTCCGGTAAGCAGCAAGGTCTACTCAGCAAGACACGATTGTCAAGGTCATGTACCAACTGTTCATGGGGCTGGCGGCTATGCACCAGCGTGACGTAGTGCACAGAGACATCAAACCATAAAATCTTCTGCTGAACGGCGACGTGAAACTCAAGCTCTGCGATTTTGGGTTTACCCGTCTGCTCCAGAATACCGATGAGGCACTAACGGACTATGTTGCAACGAGATGGTATCGCAGTCCCGAATTGTTAGTTGGTGCGGAATACGGGAAGCCAATGGATGTGTGGGCCGCAGGCTGCATCATGGCAGAACTTGTGGATGGGCAGCCACTGTTCCCTGGTGAGAACGAGATCGATCAACTGTACCTTATCAGAAAGACAGTGGGGGAACTAACGGCAACTCAGAATGATGTATTTCATCGGAATCCGAGATTTGCTGGACTGAAATTTCCCGAGATGACGCAGAGGGAATCACTGTAATCCAAGTTCATTGGCAAGCTTCCGAAGCAAGCCATGAGCTTCCTGAAAGCCTGTTTGCTTATGGACCCTAACGCAAGAATGACAGCTGCTGAGGCTCTGAAGCATCCATACTTCGAGTCAATAGCAAACAAAGTTCCAGTAGTAAGGGATGGGATTCAAATTACACCGTCACCAAGCCAACTGGATTCACATCGTTAGCTCAATTCGAAGTCACGGTTGAAAAATATAGAGGTAGAACTCATTCCCAACCAAACACCAACGCCAACACTTAGGAAGGATACTATAACGGCCGGTAAGGCGATTCACGGCGGCGGCTTAAAGTCAGTAACTCAGGGCAGTACTCAACTACTCCGAGAACTTCGTCGGAAGGGTTAGTAAATTAGCCCAACAGAAAAACAACGGTACCGACATCGGGTGAATGTAAGAAACTGTTTGACATAGTTCTTAGAACGTGATAAAGGAGGAGCTGAATGGCGACTCAATAACTCGCAAGATCGCCGTGTTTGGCCACTCGCAGCCCAAGCGAGACGACAAGCGCCCGCAGTAACCGCCTCTGAACGCACCGCTGCCACGACTCAGAGAGGCACCGACAAAGATGATGCAGTTCAAGGCTGTCAGCCAGCCGCTAATGCTAAACCACCCAAAGGTACACCCACTCCTAACCAAGAATTCGTAGGGTCACTCAATATTTAACCTGAGCGTACTCGGCCGGACAAAATCGATAATGAGAATGAAAAAATTTTGAAGTTTGGTGCTTCCATAAGTCGCGTCGTCGACGATTTATTATTGGTTTATGGTGGGTCTGCGCAATGGTCTTGTAGTATTGCTCATCTCATGTGTGCTAGCCACCTCCCAACAGACCATCCAACTCGACAGCGATGTCACTACCGCTGTGCTCAGTCCTCGCAATGATATCCTGTTGACTGTCCAGCAGCAATCAACTGTGCTCACAGTGTGGAGATATAATGTCAGCACTAATGTCTACCAAGGGTTGCAGAATATCACTGGCAACAACCTCACAGCAGCTGCAGTCTCGCCTTGCAGTGATGCACTATTCCTTGTTACTTCCAACGGCACCATCCTAGTGTACAACAGTTGTATCAACAGCACACAGTTCTCTCTCGTCAAGGTTCTGCTCTCTGATGCAGCTTGCACCAATAGGTCGATAAGCAGATTAGCAATCAATCAAGACTTAACGCAGATGGTGACGACATGCGCAAAGAACGTTGCAGTGCTGTGGAATGTGAATATCACTGCTGGAACGTATAGTCGCTGGCCAGTTAACCAGTTCGCAGTGCCGGTGGAGTCGATGCTGGTGGGCTCTATAAATTCGATATCGGTAATAACTTCTAACAACTTGGTCACGTTCCTGAATAAAACTAATGGGAAGTTCAGTATTGCTGCAGTTCAGGCGCTGGATGGAAACCTTGCGTTGAACAACAGCATTGACAAGGAAATAGTTATTAAGCAGCTTACCAAACCAGACATTATACTCAAAACTAACGATAATTCTCTAAATCAGTCGAATTTGCAGTTGATCGCCGGAACTGATGGAAGGTGTAACAATCCTGGAAGCGATCAACGGAGTGTCGCGTGTCCGACCAACAACTCAGCACCTGGGCTGAGCAAGGGAGGAATCATTGCTCTTGCAGTTGCAGTGCCGTTGGGAGTACTTACTTTAGCAGGTGTCGGTGCCGGAATTGGAGTGGCTGTTAGTAAATCAGCTGCCGCAGCAAATGCAGGTACAAGTTCAGCTGCCCAAGCAGCCTTCCAGAATAATCCACTAACAAACCAGCATATCCAAAATCCTCAAGGCCATCAGCCTTCACATCCAAATCAACCTTCACATCCTTAGCCACAACATCAAACAATACATCAGCAGGCTCACCATCAACCGAACCATCATCAGACGGGTCAGCATCATGCGGGTCAACACCACCATCCTCAGGCGCATCATAACCATACAGTGCCAAATCACGTGGCACATCAAGCACTCCCATCAGCTCATACCGTTCCCGCAGCTGCAGGCCTTTCCGGCGGTGCTATTGCTGGAATTGCAGTAGGGTATGTTGCTGGAGCTGCCGCATTAGCCGGTGCTGCTGCCGCATTAGCAAGTACTGCTGCCTTCTCAGTTAACCAGCACCAGAAAGGCCCAAAAGACCCAAATGAACAAGTGGGGAAGCAACCATAGAGGCAAAACCCGATGAGCTCGGACAGCACGGTCGTAATCAACCTGGAATGGACTTGAGCATGATACCGCGTTGAGTTATACTTTTTAAAAATGGACTTCCGCAAGCAGTACCTGCTGAACTGCGTTCGCACGTTTCTGATGCTTCCGGAGGACCCCAAGTCGCTGGTAAAGAGCACCCTCTTTGACGATTTCATCCGATAAAGGGACTTGTTGGTGCTCATCTACGTAATAGGCAAGGGTACCATACACACTTCATTGCAGGCTTCAAACTCTTCAAACCAGAGGAGGCACCGCCCCATGACAGCCAACTCATACTGCTGCTAAAGCTGTTACCGGCTAACCAAATGACAGAGATAAACATTGCGGAGTGCTTCAGTGTCTCATTGATGCCAAGCGACAGCCTCAAACATCTCCAGTTCGAAATCGAGTCATTCTATACACCATATGCTTAAAAGACAAACTCCGATGTCGTCGGGGTGTTGTCGACCGTGAAGGACTCCCTCGGAAGCAGCGCCAATCAGGTACCCTTTACCATTTAGTACAGCCATTTGACAGTGACGAAAGCTCTGCATTGCTGAATCGTCTCACCGACGAATTCGACTATTGGAAGCGCTACGAGATGAACGCTGCTTCCCCCGGCATGAAGAAGAAGGCATCGTACTATAACAACGTGTACAAGGATATCGAAGAGGCCTGGCGACGTATTTCTGAGCTACCAGTGAATGGGTTGATGAAGGAAGTTGTCGAACCCACACTCGGTTGCTTAGATCAGGTTTGGATCAATGACTACAACTATCCCGGGAACAGATTTTACAAACTGGTAACACTATTCACCAGCTCGTTGTGGATGAGGTTAGGGCAGCATCTCCCACGAATTGAACCAGGATGTAAAGCCCGTCTAGCGGAAATCGATGACCTCTTCAGCTATTGGGTCAGCACATTAAAGGAGTACAAGGAGAAGATCTGGGATAAGTAATTTGCAGGTTCTGTTGACTTCTCAGAGGAAGTTGCCCGGTTGAAAGATCTCAAGGAGGTCTGCCAGCTCGCCGACGAATTATCAGTGATAAAGAAAAAGCTTGATGCTCTGGATGGCATTACAGAAATCGAGACGCTCTTTGAATAACTCTCACCGATGAGCACCAACCTCGCAGGCACTAAACAATGGGAGCTTGCCCGACGCCGTTTCTACGTGCTGCTGGAAAAGCTCGATCGTGCCATTCTACAGTTTCTCAAATCGAACGTAATATCGATTGGCCGTGTAAAGGAGCGACCTCAAAAAGCACTGAAATAACTGTGCAGGTGGAATGGCTTTTTGCAACGACCAGCTATTGCCAAAGCGCTGCAACAGTAAAAGTAGCTGGTGCTCAAGACCATCATCAAAGAGATCGATGATATGAAGAACGAGTATGAAAGCCGGACCGGACAGTCACTAGACCCCCTACCTGGAAAGGAAACTGTCCCGCCAACAAAGAACTTTAGCCCAAACCTTTCGGCGATTATTTGGACGAGACAGCTTGCAGAACGAATACGTAGGCTGTACGGTTACTGTGAGGAACTGTTCACTGGCTCTCCCGAACTCTAACAGCTCAAGTACGAAGTGAACTAGCTCTCGAATGCGATGCGGTAGTATGAAACTGAGCAGTTCCAACAATGGCGAGATGACATTCTGAAGAAGCTACGGGACAGACAAGGCGAGTACAGTTTAAAGCTCAGCGACCGAATTATGGAGCTTGACCTGAAGAATGCTATCCTGACAGTTAACTATTCAGAAAAGCTGGTGCTGCTGATCCGAGAGATCCGCCAACTTACGGAATTGGGATACCGTAAAGAAATTCCACAGGAGGTGATGGAAGCATGCGAACTCGGGCGAAAATACTTCAAGTAGGCACTAGCACTCAAGAAGATCGCTAACTTCTACAATAACATGTCTGACGAAATCATGGATAGCCAGAAGGGCATGATCGTCGACTAGCTGGTGTACTTCGAAGAGTGCGTGAAGAGTGTTAAATTGAGTGTCAAGACCAAGAATAAGCAGGACTACATCAGCTGGGACAACCCAGACTATCTCGATGGGTATATCCAGAATCTCAATACTGCTACCAACAACCTCCTCAAGGAGAACAGTCGACTGCGAAAACTACACATCCGTGTCATCGACTCGATCTGTGAGCTTGCTGGCTTGGACATGATGAGGCAACGTGAACAGTGGCTGGAGAGACTCAACGGGTTGCGGAGACTCATCGAACTGGCCTGTGGGGAGAAGGATCCCAACTTATGCAGAAAGTGGAAACTACATTGCGATGTTCAACTGTACAAGGTGCTGGAAATTCAATATCTAAGAGGTATCGAGGAATTCGACAGCACAAGCATCGACATCAACGTTGAAGTAGTGTTCAGAGGAAAGCAAATTAGCCTGAGACCGGCACTGTAAGAGATTAAGGATAAGTACTACAAGGAAGTGAAGAACTATACGGATTGGCCTGGGAAGGTATTCAGGGGTATCACTGGTCAGCTGGACCTCTATCAGAAAATAGGACAGCGAAATAGTCACTTCCTTGGTAGGATCTACTCCAAAGCTGAAACGGCCTTCCGAGAGTTAGAGAAGCATTTATCAGGACTTGCACAGTACGCTGTGATTCCCTACCTGTCTGCACAGGGTCTTGAGAAGCAGATCAAGACAACAGCTGAATGGTAGAGCAACATCAAAGTAATTCGTCTGAATCGCAAAGATCTCGAAAGACTGCCCGATCACTCGAAGGTGCAGTGCTTCAATGTTAACCATTTGAAGTTTAAGAGTTCTGGCGACGAGCTGCTACAAAACCTATTGGAAGCAGTGATGAATGCTCTAAAGAATTCGCTCGGAAGTGATGTATAGCAAGTGGAGGATTTTGCTGAGAGTAGCCTCAAGCGATTGCAGAAGAAACCCGAGTCGGTGGAGGAAATGCAGAAGACCAAGACAGAGTATCTCCAAATCAAAGCGCAGCAAAAGGAGATGAACACCCTGTTCGAATAGGTGCTTACCAAGAATAGGTGGATCAGACAGGCAACAGGACTGGATCGTGACCTGAACTCCCTCGAATAAACTTGGAGGCGCTTCACTGAGAAGATCGCTGATTTCGATACTCTCCTTGCCGAACAACTGAAGCACCTGAAGAGCTTGATTAAAGACCGTACGACAGACCTCAGAGATGCCATTACCAAATACGAAGGGCGAACGATGTCGCTGATAATGCCCAGTAACCGTACTGACCTCTCCGAGTTCATCAGTTCCCTGCAGCAATTCCGAAAAGAAGAAACGGAGCTTAAAGAAAAGATAAAGGCTTTGGAGCGTGACTGCGAGCAATTCGAGCAATAAGTTCCTGAGTTGCCATTGAAAGAGGTCAACTGGGTCGGCTGGGATACTCTCACCAGCTACTTCTAGGCCATTGCACCCTTCGAAAACGAGCTTTTCCTACAGCTAAAAGGCAATAGGCTCTTCTAATTCCAAGATTTCTGTAGTTCCTGGCAGGAGAAGCTCAGAGCAGCAGAGAAGAACCAACAGGTACTGTTCATCCTCAAGGAACTCGAACAGTTCCGTAGCATATTCCAGTTGCTCAAGCAACTCACCACCAATATCTTCGAAAGGGACCACTGGCGTACCTTCTTTGGTATTCTCAAACTCGAAAAAGATCGGTCTGCTGACAAACTCAAATTCAAGGAACTGCTGAACGTGTCGAAGCTGATGTCTGAAAAGGGCAACGATATACGCTAGCTTATTGCTAGGGCACAGGGTTAGACAACTATCCGTGATGCCATCCAATAGCTCACAGTCTGGTGCAGCACAGCAGAATTCGAACTCACAGAGTACGAGAACAATAACCGGCGCACACCTTTGATCCGTTAGTGGAAGGAGCTGACCAGCAAGGTCAGCGATAACCTCTCACTCGTTAGTAGCCTCAAGGAAAGCAAGTATGCACCTCGCTTCAGCGATAAGATTGAGGAGTTCTAGCTCAGACTTAGCCGCATCCACGGCTACCTTGAAAAACTAAACGTGATCCAACGTAAGTGGATCTACCTCGAACCAATATTCATTCGTGGGGCATTACCGGAACAGGCCAGCCGCTTCGACCGATTGGATACCAGCTTCCGTAACATCATGTTGAGGCTTGCAGAGGCCAAGAAAGTTGCTGCGTTGGCCTCGTTTGAAGGACTTGACGGATCATTGGATACCATTCTTGAGGAATAATAGCGTTGCGAGAAGGCCCTGAAGGACTACCTGGAAGATAAGCGTAACCGATTCCCACGGTTCTACTTCTTAGGCGATGAGGACCTGCTTGAAATTTTGGGGCAGTCGAAGAACCCTTTAGTAATTCAGATGCACTTGAAGAAACTCTTCGCAGCCATCCATACTGTGGAATTCAACAAGGACAACACCCTGATTACGGCTATCTGCTCCAGCGACAAGGAGGTCGTACAGTTACTGAATAAGGTCACGGTGTCAGAGGTTGTGGAGAGTTGGCTCATCGAACTCGAAAAACACATGTTCGGAACATTAGAAGCTCTACTGAAGCAGTATTCGGTAACGAAGACCCTAGAACTACAGTAATACCCAAGCCAGATTCTCTGTGTCATGGAGGAAATTCGTTTCAGTGAGCAACTGGATAAGGCAGTAGCAGCCAAGGAGCTTCCGAAATTGGATGCTCAACTTAAACTAGATTTGGAGAAGCTTACGAAGATCTTACCAACACTGTCGGGGCTCGCAAGCCTCAAGCTCAAGGCTATCATTCTGGACTTAATCCATCACATGAGCATCGTTACTTCGTTGTTGCAGAGTGTCGAGCCTATAACCGCCAACAGTTACCTATATCTCAAGAACTTCAGGGCTGTTGGTTACGGACCCCCTAAGCTTCACTTGCTTGGCTACTCCTACCAATACACGTTTGAGTACCAGGGTAACCTACCCAAGCTTGTGCATACGCCGCTCACCGATAAGTGTTTCATTACACTATCGCTTGCCATGTCGCTGGGGTTCGGCGGTAATCCCTACGGACCTGCCGGTACTGGCAAGACAGAAACAGTGAAGAGCCTGGCTATGTACTTCGGCAGGATGTGCCTTGTGTTTAACTGCGATGAGGGACTCGACCATCACAGCATGTCGCGTATCTTCTTAGGTCTGGTGAGGTGTGGTGCCTGGGGTTGTTTCGATGAATTTAACCGACTGTTGGAGGAACAACTATCTGCTATAAGCCAGCAAATACAACTAATCCAGAATGCTTTGAAAGCTCAGTAGACTCACTTGGTGATGCTCGACAAGAAGGTTAATGTGAATCCAAACAGTGCTATATTTGTTACGCTCAACCCCGCGGGAAAGGGTTATGGAGGTCGTAGTAAGCTACCCGATAACCTGAAGCAGCTGTTCCGCCCCGTTGCCATGTCGGTACCCGATAACGAGCTCATTGCGGAGGTGCTTCTCTACTCTGAAGGGTTCAAACAAGCCAAGCAGCTCGCACAAAAGATAATTTGCCTATTCACCCTCTCCCGTCAACTATTGTCACAGCAGCAACATTATGATTGGGGCCTACGAGCACTCAAGACCATTCTTACCGTCAGCGGTCGGTTGATCTTTGAAGAAAGAAAGAAGCAAGGCAAGGAGCTCGCACCATAGATTGAGAGTTAGCTGCTTATCAAAGCCATCCGCATCAATACCCTCAGCAAATTAACATTCCCTGATATGCGTAAATTTAAGGCACTTCTATCCGATATATTCCCAGGAATTCGTTCGGAGGATATCGCCTATGAGCAGCTCGAAGCCAACATTCAACTGGTGCTGAAGGAGATGAAGCTATGCAGCAATCCCAACCAAATCAGCAAGGTGCTGCAGTTCTACGAAGCCACCAAACAGAGAATGGGAGTTGTACTTGTAGGGCCTTCTGGATGTGGCAAGACGACCATTTGGAAGGTGCTCAAAAAGGCATACGAAAAGATGGAGCTACCACTGAAGGTATACCTAATCAATCCCAAGGCAATTCCACGTACTCAACTGCTGGGTAACATGAACAACGATACCCGTGAGTTCAGCGAGGGTGTTCTTACTGCCAGTTCAAGGGAACTGGTGAAGAACGGTGGTACCAACTGGATCGTGCTCGACGGTGATATAGACCCAGAATGGATCGAGTCTTTAAATAGCGTGCTCGACGACAACCATCTACTAACTTTGCCGACAGGCGAGCGTATTAGTTTCTCCAACCAAACCTGCTTTATCTTCGAAACTGACTCGCTACTGTATGCATCGCCTGCTACAGTATCACGCATGGGTATGATCTACCTCAACAACGAGGATATCAACGTCGGAAATGTTATTGAGAAGTGGTACGACGGTGGGGAGGCACCTGTAAGAGGCTGGCTGGAATCACTTGACCTTGAGAGGCTATTGGCAATCATCGAACCATCGTAAATTGTACCGTCGACGATCATCGGCAGAATTTCAATGCTATTGAGTATGCTTCGTGGAATCGCTAACAAACAGCAGTTCATCGAAAGAGCCTATAAAGGTCTGTCAGCTAACTGTGAATCTGCCGTGAAGCAGAAGCTTCTAACCGAACTATTTGAGAGACTGAAGGAAAGGAATCCACTGGACAGTAAGTCCCTCAGCTTTTATTCTGAAAACGGTACGTTCAGAGTCTTTACCACTCTACCGGCTGAGTACCATATCAACGATATCCTCCAACAACCCACGACAATACAGACCTCCACGATTCAACACTACGTCTCGGTACTCAAGCCTTGGGTGGATCAGTGCCAACCCTTCATTATAGTTGGCCCTGAAGGTTGCGGCAAGGGCTTGCTCATTCGTTAGGCCTTTATCGAGCTACGCAAGACATTCAAAATCAACTTCGCAGTAATCCATTGCAACAGCCAAACGAACGCCAGCCAAGTTATTAACAAGCTCTATCAAAGCTGTATGAAGGGAAGTTCGGGACTTGGTCGTATCCTCAAACCAAAGGACTGCTCACGATTGGTGTTGTACCTGAAGGACATAAACCTTCCCAAACCGGACAAGTACCAGACAATCCAGCTGATTTCCTTCCTGCAGCAGCTCATTAGTCACAAGGGTTTCTACGACCCCGTAACATTAGAGTTTGTGCACCTCGACGAAAAGATACAGCTGGTGTGTTCCATGCTGCCATCAACTTACATTGGCAGACACGAAATCACCCAAAGGTTTACCGCCATAGCAAGGATCCTAGCCATTGACTGCCCTACGAGTGAGTAGCTGGTGGTTATCTACTCTGAGTACTTCAGAAGCATGTTGACCGAGAAGAAGCTGGATGTTGGAAGTGCGAGAAAGCTTGCAGTGTTCCTCATCGAGGCGTATTCGTCAATCCAAAGTAAGTTCTCAGTGGACGACTATCGACACTACGCATTCACCCCAAAAAGTCTATACCGCATCTTCACAGAACTCATGCGGTACGAAACTCCCTCAGTTGAAAGCTATGTGGAAGCCCTCGCAAACGAACTCAGCCGTAACTATCGTGATAGGTTGGTGGGGCAGGAATCCCGAGGGAGGTTCGATTCGATGTTGGTTTCACTGGTTAAACAGCACTTCAAGATAGCTGTGTCAACTACCAGTCTATTTTCAATTGTGGGTGGAAAACTCACCAAACTGAAACGATAAGATTACCTATCCATCATCAAGCAGGGTGTCACTCTCTTCGAGAGATAATACAGGTAGCTCCAGCTGGTCCAGCTGGACGAAACAATCCAAGCGGTGAATGCACTCGAAAAAAAGCTCGGCTCCAGTGGGAATGTAATGCTTGCTGGTGTATCTGGTATCGGCCGAAAGACCTACCTGCAGCTGGCTTGTCTGGTGCTTCGACTAGACATTGCCTCACTCCCCCTTACCCGTGACTATAGCTCAAGGGAGTTCCGGAAAGACCTTCGAGCCATTCTCTAAACCATCGTGAATGAGAACAAGAAGCAGGTGCTACTGCTGGAAGACCATCACTTTAGTCGACCAGAGTTCATTGAGATGATCAATAGTCTAATCTGCTCGGGTGAGGTCCCAGGACTATTCGCACCAGAAGAGTTCGAAAGGTTGCCATGTGCTGATGATCTCAAAAAATAGTACTACGGTATGTCACTGTATGAGGCATTCTGCGAAAAAGCTAAAACTAATTTGAAGATTGTGCTATCGTTGGACTACAATAGGTAGAGCTTCCAGGCAGTATGCGCAGCCAACCCAGCACTTTACAGCTGCACCATTATATGGCTTGATCCTCTTCCGTCTGCTGCCTTGCAGGCACTTGCAAATGAACTGCTCACAAAAGAACTGCCGGGATTGGATAAAAAGACGATTGACGAAGCAAGTCGACTTTTCCCGCAACTACACAAACAAATGGAGGAAGGCTATGGTAGTTGCCCGAGAGATTTCAGCAACGCTCTGGAAAGCTATGTGAAGATCTACAGCCAAAAGGCAAGTTCCAAGGGCAACCAAGCAAAACACTTACAGTCAGGCCTGCAGAAGTTGGTATAAGCAAAGGAGTTGGTGGATCAGCTATCAGAAAAAAAAAAAAAAAAGCAGAAACTACTAGCTGT
>ERZ724508.285-NODE-285-length-36504-cov-5.929902_pt1 | contig 36504 bp, 63 predicted proteins | sample MGYA00376041_ERZ724508 | MGnify/ENA primary metagenome ERZ724508 (study PRJEB28724, sample SAMN07190887) | wastewater metagenome | isolation source: effluent of sewage treatment plant in Hong Hong | place: USA: Christiansburg, Virginia | collected 2016-03-01 ...
AGACCATGGATCTGAGTAGGTCGTTGTTGTTGGGACCTCTTAACAGTTTCCATTATCGGAGTCAATCAACAACACCTCACCATATTTTCCCTCCATTTAGCTGCCAATCGATGCCCAGAATTCATTATAATTGAGATGGAAATATCAAAGCTCATCGGCTGTCACGAGTACACCCACGGACTGTTTGACTTCAAGCTACTGGCTAAGGACGATCGCAAGTTTGACGTGTACGTGCGCCACAACACCCGTATGTCCATCTACGAGGCCAAGGGATATGAACTCACCAAGATCAACATCAAAGTACCATAGTCGCTAACCTAAGACAGTGGAGGCTGCTCTATCAGGCTCTCGTAAAGAAATCTACGCCAATGTTTCGGAAACTAAGTGCGAGGAGCAAGAAATCTTGGAGCTGACGATTACTGTGGAGCTCCCTCTCCTTCCAAAGGTATTCCCATAGAGTAAGGCAGAACAGCGAAACTATCCATATTCCACTCATCAAGAACCTCAAGGATTCTGAGATTCTCCATTCCAGGCTGGGAGATATTAAGAAAAAGATTCTGAACAACAACGATGCTCTAGAAAAGTTCCAGTAGACTGCAAAGACTAAGTATATTGTGGATCGTAAGGAGCTCGCTTACTCGGGAGCTACCAAGGAAGACCTTTTATCGATGAGGCTTCCAAACGGAAAGTATATTGTCACGGTTTCGGGATTGATGACTACCAATGCCAGCAACTACATGTCACTCGGAATCAGCAAGGCCGATATTTGTCCCGGAACATGTAACCCCCATCCATGATTCAGACACCAGCATGCCGACAGAAGCCCAAGCTACACCGTTCCCCTACTTCTCACGAGCTATCGTTGATATCGGAAGCGATGAGGAAACCCTGACATTCTGGGGCAATGTCGGTTCAAGCTATCCTTGGACCATGCGTAACTTCATCATGACGGCCGAGCGCATCTCGGTGGAATGATTGTAGTCGACAATAATTCACCCGCTGAATAGATTCCAAGTATCTAAGACTTTCACGGCTAACAATAAAAATAGTTGTAACACGTCTCTTGTTCCATGCCGGGCAGCCAGACTTCTCCGTTTTGTAGGAATATTATGGGAATGGAAGTTTCGGTGCTTTCTCTTCAGTTTCCATTTTGAGTATTGAACACAATTTTATCGTTGGTTAATGTCGCATATGAGTGTAGACCTTTAGGTGGCGAGTCGAGGCAGCGCACCTCTTTGGGATTTCTAATCCTAGATGCAACCATTTGCCTCTCGAAACCTTGATACGATACCAACCGCGAACGTAGCATCCCACCGACAATTAATAGATTTTACTGGAGAAGTGTGGTCCCAAGGAGTCTCATCTGAAATAATGTTATAGCTGCCAACAAAACTTACTACGGAGGGGAACTGTGGGAACCCCACCCCGCTTTCGACCAATTCACCACGCTGCCTTCAGAATTCTTCCGATGGTCCTACTACCTCGTGTAAGTACGAAGTGCTCGTCAAGGAAGAAGCCAATATCAACGGGGAAGGACTTTTGAATTCGAATCTGGAAATGCAGAGACCGTTCCACTGTCAACGTATTTCTACGAAGAACTTGCTCAGGAATTTCGGGGTTGCACAGAACAGTTTCATCCTATACAGTCGGCGAGCTCGCACTGTTATTCAGCAGTGCTATCCCAACCCTTAATAATTCCGGCAGCGTGTCCGACAAACGGACCTCAAAAACTTTGTGGACTACCGTAACATCTGGGGAAATCGAACAGATCCCTTCTGCCAGCTCTACAGAGTTCTCTGTTGGATTTTCTACACCTAGAGCGCTATTCCGTATATTCTGAATAGTCGTATGAAGAAATCACAGGAGGCCCACCTGGCTTTTCTGCATAAGTTCATCGAGGGCATCACAGACCCCTCTACCTTTCGTAAGTTCAAGTGACTGACGATCATGACAATTTCTTACCATTTGCATCGGAGAAAATATTTTCTATTGAGCAATAGTGATAGTTGTTTCTATGGCAGCAATATAATCTGCGAGCGCCAGCGAAGACCAAAGATATTATATTAAATGTTGAGATACTCCCTCAGGAACCTCTTCGTAAGTGCCATTAATTTATGCAGGCTACTGCCAAGAAGCCCATGCGCGTGGCCGTCACCGGAGCTGCCGGGCAGATCTGCTACTCCCTGCTCTTCAGAATCGCCAATGGTGATATGCTCGGAGCCGATCAGCCGGTCATTCTGCACCTCATTGATGTTCCCGCAGCTCAGAAAGCCCTTACTGGAGTGGCTATGGAGCTCGGTGACTGCGCGTTCCCACTGCTGAAGGGAATCGTTCCTACTGACAAGCTTGAAGTCGGTAGAAAGGTCACTTATCTCAGGTTTCAAGGACATCGATGCTGCTCTCTTGGTTGGTGCTAAGCCAAGGTCCAAGGGTATGGAGAGGGGTGATCTGCTCATGGAGAACGCTAAGATCTTCATTGAACAGGGTAAGGCTCTCGGCCAGCACGCCAACCGAAACGTCAAGGTTCTGGTGGTGGGTAATCCCGCTAACACCAACGCTCTGATCGCTTCTACACACGCCAAGGGCATCGCAAGGGAAAACTTCTGCGCAATGACCAGGCTTGACCACGATAGGGCCCTCTGGCAGCTCGCAGAAAAGACTGGAAAGGCAGTCACAGATATTGAGAAGCTGTGTGTGTGGGGAAATCATTCACCCACTATGTACCCAGACTTGACCTATGCTACAATCGGAGGTAAGTATTCTCTTTACATTTAGGCAAGAAGGCTTTGGACCTCGTTGATCAGGAATGGTACAACAACAGCTTCATCCCAAGGGTGCAGAAGCGAGGTGCTGAGATCATCGACGCTCGTGGCCTCTCAAGTGCTGCCAGTGCCGCTAACGCTGCTCTGAGCCACATGAGAAGCTGGTTCCTCGGCCATAAGGGTTGGATCAGTTTCGGAGTGTACTCCCCTGGAGGACTGTACGGAGTTCCCGAGGGTCTGTTCTATAGCTACCCCGTGGAAGTTGCCAATGGAAAATGGTCGATCGTCAAGGGCCTGACCATCAATGATGCTCAGAAGAAGCGATTGGAACACACCACCAACGAACTTTTGGAGGAACGCAAGGCAGTCGAAAGCATGCTCAAGGTTTGATGATTATAGTTGAGTAATGAGCGCTTCAATAATAATTATGGAGAACGAACGTCTCACCAAGCAAAAGTTAGTGAAGGAAGGCTACGTTATTCGGGAGGTGCTCAACCTTACCACACGACAGCTCACCGCACTCGAGCGGGAGGAGGAATAAATACGCAAACGCATCGAACAGTTACAGCAGCAAGCCGATACCAAGATGCAACTTTAACACTGATTCCGCCAAACAGCACGAATTAGATCATTTCTTGTACTGCGGGGGATTGGGACTGACCACGAGAATTTTCTGCGAACGCTCCTTGCCACCCATTGAAACATCCTCGTACTTGATGGCACATGTGACGACGGTGCGGCCAACCTGCACTGCTACCTTCTCCATCCGAATTTGGAGGTCCTTCTGCAGCTTGATCAGCGTACCGAACTTGCTGTTGTTATCGAGGATGAGGAACCTATCGTTCTCGTACTTAATATGAGCATGTTCCCTTGAAACCGAGATATCGGTAATCCGTATTTCGCATTGATGTCCACGTCCAAGCTTGATCTTCTCACCAGTGCTAGCACCAATCATGTACAGTGTTTTATGACCTTTGGCTTACGTTTGTGAAAGGCTTTCCAGCATGATGTAGGGGGTGGTTGGTCGTTCGATCACAAATAATTCGAACCCACGTTAGTTTTTCTTAATGATCTTTGGGTAGGGGTCTTTGCAGATTTCGCACTCGAACTTCGTGAAGTTGTAGCTGATGGCGATGGCATGCTGCTTCACCACCATCTTTGACTCAATCCACTTCTTTAAGCAATTGAGATGGACGATCGAGCAGCTTCCCTTGCAGCTGCAGGGTGAAACGAAGAAGTTGTCAGGATCATCCTCCTCGACGAGGCAAATTTTGCACAACCCTTTAAGTTCTTCGTGCACTTCGTACACTGTATCGACTGCAGTATCGAGATCGCTCTTGTGACTCGTTAAAGTACCAGTTTGCGTTTTCATCTCCGAGACCATGTATTCGATGCGGCCCAGCTTGATGATATCGTCGATTTCTGCGTTAAGATGTGATCAATACCGAGAGGATAGCCCTTCTGTTCACCCTACTTGTTCTTTAGGCTTCGAACGATTAGGTACACACTATCGTTAGGATCTTCTTCAATCTCCATCCCCGCAGCGTTCTCCACCTTGATGAAGTAACGTGTCTCGTTCGGCGCGCCCTATCTCTTCTCAATTTCTGCCAGTTGAGTATTTGTGGGATCCAACGATGATTTCTTCCGAAGTTCCTCCAGGGTGAATGTGTCCACTTCATTGCCTGCATAACCTCCCTAGGTACTGGCTGAGTTGCGGTACACGCGTGTGGAAGAATCCACCAGAAAGCGTTTGTGGCTCAAACTCTTGCTCTCGTAGTCGAACAGTCCATGGGAGTCTTTGTTCCATGTCACTGCCTTGACCTACACCTTCGGCTAACAGAGGGCTTCTCTTGTCTTTTGGGTCTTCATGAAATACCAATAAAAATTATGGTTTGGCCGAAACCTACTCACTTCAAGACATATCAGCCACACCGCTGGCGGAAGTTATCCTACGCACTCCAATGGCAAATATTGTGCATCATACACATGTCATTGTCTGGCCGCAGTTTTTTTTTGTTGGACTGACAATGACTCTTCAGTCTCAACAGGTTCTTACTAGTCTGCAGAATCGATTTACTCCTCTTCTTGCTAGACGTCCTCAACTTCCTCCATCTATTACTCTGCCCTCGGGGGCCTATAAGGTCGTCCACTAGCCTTTGCCTCCGCTCTCTTATTTTTTTCTCGGTATGCTAATAATAGTAAAGGCGTAACATTCAAAGCCAAAGCATAAGCGATACCGTTTACAAGAGTGGGGCTTTTGAGGAAGAGTGCTCCAGCGACATTGATGAATTAGAATAAGATTAGGCCCGTAAGAGCTATCACCGAGCGTTTGTTGAGTTTGTCCATATTGATCAAAGAGATGACGATAGTGGTGAAGGTGAGTACTACGACGAAGAGAAGCAGTACTGCATCCGATGCGAGCCCACTCGATCGAATATAGTCGACGGCAAGAGAAAGTACCATCAACAAGGTAGCAACGATGTTGTTGATGGGCACCTGTCGCAGTACGACGTAAATGAAAGCTGCTGATGCCATTGACGAATAGAAGGTGAGATGCTTGATCTCCGGTTCAAATTCATAGATGTCGAAGAGATACATGACAGCGATTGAGAGAGAGAACAGCGATACGGCGCTGGTGATAGAATTCCTTTTGTACAACAAACCGAATCCTAGGAGTAACGCACTCCATCCAACTAGCTCTCTATACATCTTAAGTTGCGGCAGAATATCGCTCTGCCGGTAGCTTACGGAGATCTCCGAAGGGCTATAAGTAAATACGACCCACTAGTACTGCCCAGTAAGGTTGTAGCTTCGTGGTACTTCAGTCACCTGTGCTTTCAGAGCTTGCAGGTACAGCTGCACTTAATTAAGTGGATCCACGTTGACAGTCTTGTTGGGCTGTATGTTGATTAGCTGCAGCATCTCTCCACACGATGTACCACGGTAACTTTTGCACTTGGGAATGCTGATGAGCTTGCCGGGTTCATTCATCGACACCGAAAGTTGTTCTTCCGATGGTTGTTGGAAACAGTGTGCACACCCAAACCCACCTGTACTATTGAAGCACACCTTCGTTGAGGGTATCTTGGTCTGCGAGCCACCTGCCCTGAGCTCCACCCAGGCGAAAAACCCGAGGTAAGCCAGCAGGATTTTCCCGACTGTTCCAATCATAATAAATAGATTTCACAAAACACCGCCGCAGTGTCAGCGAATAACTTTTAACAATATTTTAAATGAACCTTCCAGAGGACCTCACCACCGAAGACTCCAACTGTCGTTTGGAATCGACCTCTGAGTTCGATCTGAGGTTGCTGCTGAGCTCTACAATGCTGCAGCAGCTAAGGAATAGGGAGGAAGTGCTGCAGGAGGCTGAACTTCTCGGGGAGCAGAATGAACTTCTAAAGGACATTCGTGATCGGCTCACCGATAGGAAGTCCACCTGCTTCCTCACAGAGAGCGATGATGCCTAGTGCAGCTTTAACAAGAGCTCGAGTTTGCTCTTCCGGCCTACCCTAACCTCCCGTCGATCGCTCATTTAATGTGGAGGGGGACTTACCCAGCGAACCAGAGCCGGAAATGACACCACATAGGGTCGTTTCAGACGCAAAGCTATCCCCACCAGTGAGGAAATCGAAGATCTCATGAGGGAAGTACACTTGAAGTGCCGCACGGATATCTATGAGACGCTGAGCTGGGTAGTTAAGAACATGCGAGAACTCGGGCGGAAGGTGACTGAGAGCGACAACAACAGCTACCAGCTGGATAGAGAGAAGAAAGCTCACCAAATTCTCAAGAATAAATATGCTGAGCTATAGAAAAAGCTCATGGAAACTGAACGTCGATTGAAAATACAGGAAGATTCCACGAAGGAAAGATAGATGGCTGAGAAGGACAAGAAGCAACAGCTTGCGAGTGTACACGAGAGATAAAGAGCACTACTTCGCAGTCAAGCAGCACTCCTTGTCAAGTAGAAGGTCCTCGGGGAGGACCTCAAACGTTTGAATTCAAAGGTAACAACAGTCAGTAATTCAGCTTGCCAACCTAGCCCGGGAATAAAAGGAACATACTGAAGAGCGTGCGCTGCTCGACAGTTTGTGGTAGGAAATGCTCATCAAACTGGACGAGAACCAGTCGTCACCGTTTATCCATCAAGTCTATGCCAAGTGCAAGTAGAATCTGCTGAAGCAACGCAAGGCGCTGCTGGACTAGCAGAATGACCTTGACCGGCAGCACACGGCCGTGCTTCGACTCATCGAGCAGCTGCAGCGGCTGGAATCAGCGTGACTATATGCTATATACTGTAAGCAAATAGCATGAGCAAGGACACTAGTTTCCTGCGAGAGTAGAACGAGATACTCAGGAGTAAGCTTAAGCAGGTGCAGCAGGAGCTGGCTGAAGCGAAGATCCAGGTGCAGAAACGTGATGTGCGCATACAAATGCTCGAAAATGAGTTGAGGCACCAATCCAGATTTAAGGAGTCAAGATCGGAGGTGCTCACCAGTCATTCCGGATACTTCAGAGGCAACTATGATCAGCAGGAGGAGAGCTTGAATAACCTCACCACTGTCTCCGAACTGACTCCCACTGAAATGATGATGCCGGAGCTCAAGGAGTCGGCCACCAGCCTTAGCTTCGACTCTGCAATCTTCGGTAAGCCAGCAAGTAATGCAGATGAGCATCGGCCCTTAATTAACATGGACTTCCGGCTTCCAGAGTTTAACAAGTCGAGATTGTTCGGAGGGAAGAAGGTTTTGCCTGCTGAAGTGCCGCTAAAGCCAATAACACACAACCAACTTAGTGAATCAGATTTCGCTGGTATTACCAAGACAAAGACAGTGCTTGCCCAGTAGAAGTAAAACGGTGTGGAGAAGAACCTATTTAAGTGCTTCTTGGTGACCGGTATGAAAGGTATTGAACCCACTATTGAGTACAGTTATCCAATAGCTACGGACCACAGTGAGACGATTCTGACCTTACTGTTTCCGGAGCAGCCACTTCGAATCAAAGAAAAGACTAAATCTATGACAGAGATTAACAAGGTGTTAGTATCGTCCCCCCTGAAGGATATGTTCGTGATCGCACTGAAGCAGACCCCAGGAGAGAGCACTATCGACGAATACCAGTATGTGATAGGTTGCGAAACCGAGGACATCATGTTCAGGGAATCCAGCTACTACACCTACAACCGCTACTACTGCTTCCTGTCTGACTACAAGTGCATCAAGCTCTTCATGGAGGTGCTCACAGAAATCGCTAGTACCACATTCAGCTATTTAGAATGTGTTCAGAGCAAACGACAGTTCTACCTGTTGGAGACCCACGACAACGAGGAAAGGCTGGAGCAGTCTCTCACAGAGCCGGTGTATATTAACTACTTCCAGGAACTGCTCAAACAGGAAGTAGAGCCGAAGCTGCAGAGACTACTAAACAACAAGTTCGAATACAACCAACACCTGCGAGTGAGGTGGAGCACTGAGAAGGTCATTATGGAGGAGATACCGGCCAAGGAGAATGAGTCGCAGCTCATATTCGGCTACGAGCCAGCAGTAAGGCTTCACAACTACCGCATTAGCTACTGCATTGACCACCAGCATCCAAGCTACTAATAGAACCTTATCACGTTCGTGTGTGTATACATGATGTGCGAGAAGCGGTTAGTGATCTACTCCAATAGTAAGGAAAAGGTGTCTTTATTGCTGCTGCTCGTGCTAGAGACTATCAAGCCACTGCAATTTGTCAATCCTATTCTCCAAGGATGCGTAAGGGAATCCTATTCGGACTATCTCGATGCGCCAATGAGTATTGTCATGGGTATGTGGGCTGAACGCAGGGCACAGAAACTCGAAGTCTCCCTACGCAAGCCGCCAAAGAAATCAATGAGCTTTACTTTTGGAGATGTAATCGAACATGAAAAGCTGAGAATCAAGGACGGTGTAACTGTTAACCTTGACTCTCAAAAAGCCTACGGAGATATGGACACATAGCTAAATTTCATCGTCAGTTGCCTCACCCGTGAACTCGCTCGGAATGGCGAGAAGCCTGAGTATCGCTGTCGTGCACTAAACAGCCTGTTCCTGAAAGTATTCAACAACGAACTGACAATGCAATGGGCAACCCTCCTTAAGAAGCGGTTGAAGGAAACACAGATGTACAACTACTACACCCAAAAATCATGATGGTTGTCGTACTGTCAACACTCGCAAGTTGGAGACTGCTGGTTGGGTTGTTGTTGGTTGCCCCCACCAAGCTTTACACCGAACTCGCCTTTTCTTGCATCAATCAACCCTGTTTCGATCTTTTCGACAATGGCAAGAGTGGGTCGGAGGAATGCCTCGTCAATGTTCTACTGGCACTTCGCTGAAGTCTCGACGTAGATCATATCGGATTCTCTCGCGAGCTTTTGCCCTTCTGCTTTTTGAACAACCCGTTCAGTCGTCAAGTCAATTTTGTTGGCGATAAGCACCAGAACTACATTCGAGTTCCCTTCGGCTTTAATTTCCTCGACCCACTTTTTTACATTGCGGAAGGTCTCCCGCCTGGTCACATCGAACACGACTAACGCTGCTGCAGATGCCCTATAATAGGAGCGGGTAATGCTACGAAACTCCTCCTGACCGGCTGTATCCCATACCTGCAGCTTGATGCGTTTCTGATTGACGGTGATAAGTTTGGATCCGAATTCGACTCCTATAGTGAGCTAGTGGTGAATATCGAACGCTCCAGTCAGAAAGCGACTGAGGATGCTGGTCTTCCCCACTGCAGTGTCTCCCACGAAGATGAACTTGAGTGCAAAATCAAAGGACATGTATTATAGCCGATCAGCCGTAATGTTTCTATACGAGAGCAATTAGATCATTGTCGCCCATCTCCAAACATTACTGCAGTAGTGAAGCCATCTTCTATTTTGCTGTTGTAAGGTCCTAACTTAACTGCTCGATCCTGCGGTTCTGCTAACGCACCTTTCTGTCAGATTGTTCGCATCGGTCCAAGAGAATTTTGTTACGATCTAGAGAGAGACCCAGCTCTGATTCTTTCTGTTCCAGTTTATCCCGGAGTGCCTTTGTCTTCTCACTGGTTGCAGTGACTTCCATAATGGTTTGCTGGGAGCGGCGTTGTTAGGACAGCAGTCTTTCAATTTCATATTTTAGTAAGTCGTTTTCTCTTTGTAGTGTGCTTATGGCCTGGTTCTTCTGCTCAAGCTCCTCATGAAGAGCACCACGGCTTATCAAGCTGTCCTCTGAGACATAATCATCACTTGAAGGTTCAGTCACAATCTTCTTTGGGCTGCACCGATCATAGGTTGGCTCCGTAGATACCGTGTATTTTTCAAACTGCTTCTTGCCTCCCTGTTTATTCGTCAGTTTGGGTTAGTCTTCAAAACCATTGAGTTGCTCTTGCTTGAAAGTAAAATCCACATCGAAGTACAGTTTACCCGCAGCTCCATTGTACTCAAAGTCGTACTACAGTGCAAAGTAAAGCTCTTTGCTGTTCAGATAGTCAGCTAGATCGAGTTATACTTTCCCCACCGATTTGATCTCCTTTCCGTTTTTGTCAATCTCTCGAATCTTGATGGTAGCCTATCTTCAGCTGTCGAGTACCTTCTTCTACAGAAACTTGCCGTCAACTTCATCGTACATCATGGTGCTTTATAGAGTGAATTCCTGCGGCTGGAATTTGTACACTCTATCCGACACTTTTCGGCAGACATCAGTGTTGGCTGCGAAGCTGCTAGGTACCAGCTATGGCATACCTGCCTCGACGGATGCTCACCTGAAAGCTGTTGGTTGCCACTGTCGGACTGACCTCCAGCCTGCCGACTAAAATCTTGTAGGTAAGCCGGCGTTTGCTACTGCCGAGCTTCTTCAGCAGCATTTATATTACTGACCACAGTCGAGCTGGATGGAATAATTGACAACTGTTCACCACCCAGCCAATACCGTCAACCACTGCACATCAAATAGCTTATACTATCTAACTTGTGGCGTAGCGCGATCAGGGTAGCATGGGCTTGTTGTAACGTGGGATGATTCTGTACACTTTCAGCACTGAGTTCTCAAATTTCTCGCGAAGTTGGTGCACCTTCTCGAACAGCTTTTCGCTGTGGGGTTCGATGAATGGCCATGCCGCCACAAGCTCCGCTGCGAACACCAGTAATAGGCTGTCGGGAAGGAAGAAAGTGATCCAGGAGAACAGCTTGAGTAGCACCAAGACCACCACAACTAAATAACATCGGCGGGTTACGTTCAAGTGCTGGCATATTGATCACATGAGAGCTCACTCTGACGAAGGCGCCACCGAGCCAATCACAGAAGTGCTTCTCCCAACCAGCGATGAGGCTGGGCACATCGGGACACAGTCTTCCGTAGAGAATGTTGGCCATCAGTAGCCTCAACACGAAGTCGAGTAGGTCCCAGCTGGTGAGGTAGAGTACCAACACGAAGTTGCACACAAGAAACCTTTGAATGTCCTTATGCATTGAGCTCACGTTCGAAAATTATAATGTTGGTGGCGCATGTACTGCCCACCAAACTCAATCAAAGGAAATAAGGCATGAGGTTCTTGTAGTGCTTACTATTCTTGCTTTTTGGCACATCTTGGAAGACTATGAACTAGCGCTGGCTTATCTCCTACATGACCTTCATCAGGGAGGCTTTGTTGCCCGAGCGATAGCAGTAGTTTGGTGCCGACCACACCGTCACCAGCTTCCCTCCGAACCAATACTGGTAGCCCTCCTGCACCAACTGGTGGGCTCTAGCTACGAGCTCTAAATCGTTTATGCGATTGAAATCCTCGACGACCTTATTTCCAAAGAGCCAACCAGCGCCCCGACTGTTGACGGACCAGGTGCTGATTTCACTGGGATCAGACCACATTAAATCACAAAGAGGGCCTTCATGTGGTATCTCCATTCTGCGGTTGATGGCTCGCATCTGATCGATGGTCTTGAGCTCTGGGGACAGTCCTCCGTGAACACAAAGTATCTTGCCTGAGTGATTGGCTGGTGGGTACCTTCTATGATGGCTCCCAGCGGCAGAAAATCGAACGTATCATTGAAGTACCTCCAAACGTTCGAGTTGCCGTACTTGCGAGTGACCTCGTCGAAGAAGCCATAGACCATTGTAGTGTTACGACATTCGTGATTACCTCTCAGCAGCGTTATCCGATCAGGGTACTTCACCTTAAGCAGAAACAGAAGACTGATGGTTTCGACGCTGTTGTAGCCACGGTCGACGAAGTCGCCGATCATGATGTACTGGCTGTCACGGACATCGCCACCTACCCGAAACATCTCCAGAACGTCGTAGAACTGGCCGTGGACGTCACCTGCGACCAGCACGGGAGCGCGTACTGGCTGGATGTTGGATTCCTCCAGCAAGAGTTCCTTGACCTTGCGGCAGAGCTGCTTAACGATTGGTTAGGGTAGCGGTTTGCACTACTCACGAATCTGGCGGAGGTGCTCCTCGAAGTCCATAGCGTGCTGACAGAGTATAAATTCAACGCGAACACCAAGCTATAATTGATGGTGGAGTTGACTGGACATTCCTACTCAGATGCCATCGGCCACGTCACCACAATTTTCTGATGAATTGATTTTCACCATGGAAGGTAAACCCACTGTGTTCCTCGTGGAGCATATGGAGGAGTTTCTGTACGAGTGGTGCAAGTATGAGTACATACAAATGCTGGAGTACCTTCAGGACACCGGTGTGAGGCTCTGCTTCAGCAACTTCCGCGTTGTTTAGGAGTACACAGGTAAGTTTGCAGTCGAAAATGTTAAGTACCTCGAGGAACTTAGGCAAGCCTTCAAACAGTACTCAAACGCTGGGAGGTTGCTCACCGAGACCTACGGGGAGCTGCTCGGAAAGAATAGTGGCAAGCTCGTAATACCCGATGTTGGTGAGTACGATCTACGCGAAATCTGCTTGCTTGATATGCGCGGTAAGGAGGTTCTAGGTCATGGTGATGCTGGCCATCTTAAAGTCTTTTTGTTTGGCGGTATCCTTGGTGATCATCCACCAAGAGATAGGACCAAGCTGCTTCGCCATCAGACAGAAACCTTACGACACCTAGGAACCTTACAGCTGTCCACTGACACAGCTGTACTCACAGCCAAACTTATTCTGCTGAATGGGATGTAGCTTGAGACGATTCCGTTTGTCTAGGAACCCGAGATCGTTGGCCCGAATAAACAGGGACAGAAGAACGTGATCCAGATGGAAGGGTTCCGATACATCAACAAGCGGCTCCTCGATTTCAAGACAGGTAAACCACCAGCAACGCTCCAGTCAAGCGATCAACCCAAAAAGGCCAAAACTGACCAGCTATATATCAGCGATGGAGTGAGAAGATTGTTGCTAGAAGACGAGCTCGATGTCGCGATGTTTATGTGATCCTCAATGAAATTTGATTGCAAGTATGCCTTCAGACAAATAATATCGTGATGGAAGCATTTGCAAATGAGACAGGAATTAGGAGTCCATGCAGCCTGCCGATGGTTACTGCTGCAACCCACAGGTAGCTGCTCTGAGGTAAACAGTTGATGATTATGTTCAGCCACAGTTGCATACTGGAAACAAACCAACGGCATCACGCTTTGTGCTTCAAGTGGAAGTTCGTAACGAGCCAGCTGCAATGAGATATTGGGCATTGAAATCAGACAAACAAAGCCTTCGTAAAGCCGGTTTTATAATTTTCAGTATCCCCAAGTAATTCCCGTATGAACTCGGAATTCAGACGTTTCGAGGATCCCCCTTTCCAGTACAAATGAAAAACATGCAGGCCTGATAACAGCCGAGAAAGCACTTCCACTGTTCTTATGCATTAGATCAAAACACCCCGAGTTAGTTTCGATTTGGAAGCTGATAGATCGCCTCTTCGTTTTGATTCGACACTCGGTCAGCGAGAATCAGATACTGAGAGTCCATCTTTGTTTCAGTTTCTTCCTTCTATTTCTTCGGGCGGAAAGTTTAAAGAGCCATGTGAGGAAGGCATAAAAAGGCATCAACCCAGGTGGAAAACCAACCATCATAAAAACCTGAGTTCCAAGAATGTCGTGCGAAATATGGCCATCGCCCAGAACCACTACATTTTATACAGCGGGAGGGCCCAGCAGCTCATTTCCAACGTCTCCATCGATAGAGTGGCCTTTCGGAGGTGGGTGTATAGTCTACGCTTGGAAACACTGCAGGACTTCCGCAATATCTGGTGCAATGTGGATCGATATTGCCAACTGTACCGGCATCTGTGCTACAGGTTTTATTGCGAGGATGCAATTCCATACGTGTTCAACAGTCGCATCAAAAAAACGAGTAACCGGAGTGTTCACCTGCAATGCATTCGTGGCTTCATCGAAGGAGCTACTCATCCCCATCGATTTCGAAGGGTTAAGTGATAACGTTTTCTACTTAAGACTGATCTTTATTGCAATTTGGAATGGAAGGAGTGTTTGGAAGGACGGCACATTGTTGACAGCTGCGGTCGCCCGCCTAAATGACCGTTTTGAGTTGGATCCAATTTGACCCTAATTTGGTTGATTATAATCGTTAGGAATGGACTGCTTTGGCGGCAGCGACGCTGGCTACTTCATCTCCCGACAGGCCCTGCTCGACTGGATCAACAGCACTTTAAAGCTGCAACTCACGCAAATCGAACAGTTAGCTACCGGAGCAGTATACTGCCAACTTTTGGATAGCCTCTACCCTGGGCACATACCACTAAACCGAATCAACTGGAAGGCACGGCTGTAGTACGAATCACTACAGAACTTTAAAGTGCTTCAGAGCGCACTCGACCGGCTGGGCATCGACAAGAAAATATAAGTTTGTGCTATGTCATTGGTTAGGTTGGTGGATTAGTTAAAGGACGCTATCATGACAACCTGGAGACAGTGCAATGGATGAAGCGGTACATCGAGCTCCACGGGGGACCAGAAGCAACCTACGATGCTGTGAGCCGGCGAGGTAAAGTCACGGTTGAGCTGCCTACAACCAAACATAAACATCGGCAAAGCAACAAGTAAAATGACAAATGTACAGACTCTTTGAGAGTTGCAGTCAAGCAGAACGCGTTGACGTTGGCCCATTCCCTCGATTTGTTGCCACAGCGCAAGCCTAAGATGCTGGAAAACATTCCCATACCCACCCGCAAATTATCGAATGTCAAGAGTGTCGATCTTATGCAAAAGTTAGAGCGAAGTTCGCTTCAAAGACCTATAGTTCAGAAACTACATCGAAAGACGGACAGCCTTTGCATGCGCTCACCAGAAGCCAGTATTGGCAAACCAAATAAATATTGCCACACTGAAATCGAAGAGGATGTCCGTATTGATCGCATCCGCGAGATTCTCAATCAGAAGATCGATGAAAGGATCCAAGTGAGGAAGATCCGGGAAGTACTCAACGAGAAGCCAGTCAACTTTTGAGCAATGTGATACTACCACACTTACAATCCGATAGTCTATTCGAGATAAATATGATTGCTCCCAAAGCTTCATCTGTGTCGCTCGTGGCTTGCTCATTAAGTGGGCAGCAAGCCACCAGCTTTTGCTGTTCGGCTGGATGCGAGGTTAGTGCATTCTGCTGTGATAGTTGTCCAGGGCAAAGCTGTCTCAGAAGTCATGTGCATGGCAACTTACGCATAACCTTCATCGATCAACTTAGCCCCAGTCTCATGACGTTGATGTACGAAGACATCCTCTGGCAGCGCAGAGAGTAAACCCAAGCAGCCTTCTAACGGCAGATAAGATAGCTCCAGAGCGAGTTGGAGGACATCGTCTCTAAACATCGGCAAGCAACGACAGTGAAGGCCCGTACAATGAAATACAAACCTGAGATTGCCTCTGTACTCAAAGCCATTACGGAGAAGGGAATAAAGACCATAAACGGAGATGCTATGCACAGATTCATGTTTGCAGTCGACAGCAAAAGCTATTTCATTGACGAGTCAGAATACGAAGAGCTGGTGAAGCAATAGAATGGCTAGCTGAAAGCGATGATCGACCGTGTGAAGGACTCCATTATGCGTTTTCGAGAACACCAACAAGAAGACCTTAAACGGTCAATAATTCGAGCGGACACGCTTCGAAAAGAACGAAAACTCGAGGACTCTATCCTCGAGTATTCATTGGCATTGGAATTCGACCCAAATAATGCCAAATGCTACCATAAACGCGCCGCTAACCACTACCAGCTCAACCAGTTCGAGGAGGCCATTCGCTGTGAAACTGAGGCACTCAAACTAGAACCGAACAACTATCTATACTACAATAACCGGGGACTTAACTACTGCGGAATCAACAAGCATAAGCTAGCGCTTGCTGACTTCAACGAAGCTATTAGGCTGAATCCAAACCAGGCAAACCTATTCAAGAATCGTGGGGATTGCTATCGGGATTTGGGGGAGTACAAGAAGGCCTTGTCAGACTACGAAGCAGCAGTGGGCATCCAACCTTCAAACGACAATATATTCAGCGGTCGGGCGGAATGCTATTTTCTCATGGGCGACTACAAGTCAGCTCTCTCCAACCTCACTGAAGCTATCCGCCTCAAGCCCAGCGACCACGTGTATCAGCGAAACCGAGGCGATATCTATTACGAACTAAAAAAATTCGATCAAGCATTGAGCGATTATACGAGAGCCATCGAACTCAAACCTGAGTATTCGGTTGCACTGAATAACCGTGGCAACACCTATTTCAATCAAAAGAACTATGACAAGGCAATTGCTGACTACAACGAGGCAATTCGTTTGGAACCAGCCAACTATCTGTACTATACGCATCGTTCAAAGGCTTTGAAAAAGGCTGGAAGGGCGGAAGAGGCTGCTCGCGACCAACAACTGGCAGCCGAGCTACAAAAGCCCAAATGATTTGCTTGACTTCTATGATTGGCAAATCGCATCATTTCTTGAACACCTTAAGCAGCAATCCTGGGACTTGAGCCTGGTTCTTGGAAGCGTTGTTTTTCAGTGGGCCGGGGATCCATCCCTTGGGGTCAGCGTCCGAAATGTATGTCACCTTGCAGTTGTTTGGAGAAAGTTCCTCAACGCAATATGAACCCACGTATACCTCTCCTCGGACAACTTTGTTGGGAATCGGGTAGTCGTAGTCGATGGACTTTGTCAAGAGGTACACCTTATTACCTTCCCTTCTGGTAGACGCCAGGAGGACAAAGTCTCGACTGGAAACGGGCCAGGGTGCCTTATACTTGAAGTAGTCGATCTCATACTTCTCTTCCTTCAAAAGCATCTTTCCCTCTTCGTTCATCACATCGACAATCTTCACGTTGTCCGGGTTCTCTAAGAACTTTACGATGTCCTCAAGGGAAGCAGGAATCTCAGCAATACCGCGACTTGCAACGCGATCACCTGCGTCCATGGAGTACATCTTGCATGGTTGTTCACTGAAGAGCTTCCAGTTGGGATTCTTATCATAGTTCAGGAACATCTGGTAGGATTTTTCGGCGATGGCATCCCATTCAGACTTCTTAGTTGTCTTCTGGGCATCTTGGTGTGATAAAACGTCGGCCTCTTCCTTGGCGATTCTCTCCACTTCCTCCTTGCTAACCTCCCCTTGCCCTTCCATAAGCGAATCTTAATATTTATATCTCCCAGAATGAACAAATTAAGAAACGCTGAAGTTAGTGCGTCATCAGCTATCAGTATTGCGTCAGCAGGTCGTATAGGGCTTTTCCGCTCCGTTTGTTGTGCAGCCTTTTTGGAGTCGTCTAGCACCTGATCTCATCGTCAATTTCGGCTTGAGGATGCTTCATTGGTACGAATATTTTCAAGGAATCAGCAGCAGGATCTTCCAGCTTCGCTTATACTTCCTTAAGATTTTTGTAGCCGAGTTAATTCAGATAAGCTAACACAGCCTGCTCGCTATCAAAGAACAGCAACTCCCGCAGGTAGCTTACTGGCAGGTTGATTTGCGCCTTCGCAAATGTTCTGACCGCCAGAACCCGCATTCTATTGACGAACAGGTAGAGTAAGCTGGCTTCGTAAAAATCAGCTGAGCCGAGGTACTTGAAGTAGCTGCAAAAGTCGTCGAGCATCACGCTGTTAGCGATTAGTATTGCTCGTTGGACATGTGGCATCTCCAGCTGCTCTTGTGTCAGCCTTGCCAAAGTCTATAGATAACCGCCGGTGCTGGTCTCTAATAGCAGCAAACACAGCACCAGTAGAGGTCGATTCAGGAGCTCGTCAAAGCTCTCGTTGAGGTAGGTGTCCATAGTGGTACGCAGTTAAGATGTATCGGCCACCATCGATAGTACGAACAGGTGGAACTTGATCAACGTGTAGTACAGTTCGGGATCGAATCGACTTTGTACGTGGTACTCGCACCGGATCGCTCTTAGCCGATTTTGTACGAATTCCAGCACCTCAAGCTTATTGTACTTGGGATCTTCCACCAATGGTAGCACCGTCTTCAGTAGATATTCGCAACACCGTTGTAATGTCAAGGGTGTTCTGACGATCTTTGCATTGTACTCTCGGTTGCGCGTGTAGCAGGCCACCATTACGAACTTCGGCACGCACTCGAAAGGACTTAAAGCTCGCTAATTCTCCTCCTTGGAATGGATGAAGTCTGTGAGCTACCCACAGATGGCATTGCTTGCCTCCTGCTGCGGAGGCTCATCGTCCCTGAGCCAGAACCGGTTGGACTCTTGCATCTTAGTGCGCTGAGACAATATTTAATTATAGGGTCGTGATATCAATTGAAGCAGAACTTCTTCTTGTCAAGGATTTCCTGGAAGTAGCTGTGGATCTCTTCGGACTACTTGGCAACTGAAAGGGGTAGCAAGCCCAGCATCTTCTTGGTGCAATTGATCTTGCTTAGGTAGAGATTGATGAGGGGTATGCCGTAGAACATAAACACTGCGAGCGAGCCAAACATGAATACGAAAAAGTAGTTCATTAGACTGCGGCAAGCGGTGTTTACTATCGAAGCCTGCGTGGTGAGCAGCTTTTCGGAAAGAAGATCATGTGCCCTCGCTATTGTCTTGGTCATGTAGTAGTACTCAATGGGGAAGTCAGCGCTCAAATTGGAGTAAGCTGTGAAGACCGTCATATCGGTGAAGATTAGGAGAGTGCCGTTGGTTGACATATCCAGCTCACAGGCGTCTGCGACTGTGATGCTTCCATTGCAGATATCCGCCATCATGACTTAAATGAAGTAGGAGTGGTAGTCATTGTCATACGAAAAGGTTTTTTCGTGTAGATCGAAGAGTGATTCGTAGTAGGTGATGTAGTTGGAGGCGGGATTAAAGGCTGCTGTATGATTGAGAATATGCCCCTGCATATTTGCCAGGCCATTATAGAAAAGCCTCTTGGCCGAGCTGGTTTGGTTCGCATACTGCATTCCATCTTTCATAAAGCTGAGGTTGCTCTGACTCGTAGTGAAACTCATCGCATAGAAGATCTGAACCACCAGGGGAATCAGCAAGAAGCGGTAGTAGACGCTGTTCTGTCGTTTTATGACTTTGAACTTCTTTTTGACTGAAAAGCTATTTCGGTTGGTTCGTTCGGCCGTGAAGGCTTACTCGTCCTCCTCGACCTCATTGTCCTCAACATGCAAGCTGGTTAGGAACCTTTAGGATTTGCTGGAGAACAGCATAATCTGATGCTCCGGAATACTGAGGAAGATTTTGAGCACCTTGATCTTCTCGTTGTAGACGGAGTAGAACAGGTAGATGGCAAAGACTGTGAACAAGACTTCGAAGACATAGCAGCTGGCCAAGATGATGCTCTCACCGATGATGTTGCTTTGGATTTGATCGCTACTGGCGACTAACTTGGCATCCAACTGGCTAACCATCTGCGCGTAGCTCTTCATACCGTTGTTGCGAACAAAGTAGTTCGAAAGTTGAGCGTTTGTGCTATTGACAGCCGCCAATGTTGCTGCGTCAGTAGCCGAACTGTACAGCGAGTTGCACAGTAGTGCATTGTTCAGGAATGATTCGATAAATTCGTCGGAATAGAATGATTTCGTAGTGTTGTCTGTCATGATGACCTGCAGCGGATAGGCTTTAACTCCATTCGTCTTGATATTCTGCATGATGCGGATGGACTCGTCCATCCATGCCGACACCTGAGAGAGAGTCTGGTCGGTGCTCCCCCCTGCGATTTGTTCATAAGATTCGAGCGTACTGTACATAGTCTGCAACTCACCAATTTTGCGACTCTCATAGAGAATCTGGCCAAAGTTATCGACGGTGGTGTTGTTGTGCTGGCTGAACAGTACAAACACGAGCACGAACAGCCCAAGATGCAGTATCGCAGCTCCCAGCATAAACACCTTGACAAGCCGACCAGTTTCGTAACCATCGATAAACTCCAGCAGCTTCTGCTTGTTTTGGAAGATGAGTTCTTGATGTTTACGGCTAAGCCTTAAAGACAGTTAATTCTGAAGGATGTTCTGTTTCTCCTGCTGGTAAAGCTTGTCGCCGTTCTAGCTCTACTCAATCACATCCACCTCATTATCGTACAGTCTCACAGTTCGAATTCCGTCACCGTAGTTGTTTCTCTCCTCCAACACAATGTTGGTGATGTCTTCCCCCATGTCTATGGTGGTCAAATGTGTGGTGGGTGGCTAGTTGCTGTAGTCGTGCTTCGTGCCAATCACGGTTGGTACAGCCTTCGAAGTACGCAGACTAAACTTCATTTCGAACTAGCCGTTGGTGTGGTGGTTGTTGCGGTAGTTGGTGTTGCGCATCTCGTGATCCACATGCTCAAAAATCAGAACGAAGCCGGATTCATCGATGCGTTCGGCTTTTAAGCTGACTTCACCTTCCAGAATATTCGATTCGATACCAGCCTTATCGACAACGTCTTCGCTGAACAAGTGCTTCACCAAACGCCTCTCAGGTCGGTCAATGATCCCTTCGATTTGCCCCATGAGCTCTGGAAAGATAGAGTCGATCGTGTCCCTGAACGACGTAAACTTGAGATCGATTCCAAGTAGCGAGATACAGCTGGAGCTCATGCCTTGCACTTTGCCTTATTGGTTACAGAGAATGAAGCACTGCTGCTCCACTTTTGCTGGTTCAAGTGTACACATGTAGATGAAACCGCGGCTCATGCTATTGAAGACTTGAATACGGCGGGTCACTGGTACACAGTAGCCATTCTTTTTAAACAGGTAATAGCTCATCGAGGATTGCTGCTGCATCTGAGCGTTGCTGACTCCTGCCAATGACGACTGCAGCTGAGACATTTCATTGTGCAGCATGCTCTGTTGCTGTTCAAGAGTCTTCCCAGTGAGGAACTCGTTTATGCGTCCTTCAAAGATGGGGCACAGTAGCATTGAGATGTTACGATTGAGCAACTCGTACTTTTCGTAGCCTAGGAAGCTTGCTGCGGAAAGGTTAAGGTCAGCAACATTGCCGAACTTTTCTTCCTCACCGTTGAATAGTACGATGCAGTTGCTGCTATTGGCCCAATCCTCTATGGTGATCTTGCGGTTGAGGTTGTACTCCTGCTTCACTGTCTCATAGATATCGTTGAACTCCTGCTCGTGCTTGTTGACGTTTATCAGGAACAGCACATACAGGAATGTGGTACGCTAACTATTACCTATTTCTGTTATGGATTTGTAGAGTTAGACCACACTCTCGCCCAGTTTCATTCTGCTTATCCCAATCTGGTCCAGCTTTAGGAAATCTGGATGGTCTTCGTTGAGCACACCCCAGAATTAGAGATCCACCAAAGCGGTTTTCTCCAACAGTTTCATGAACTCCTCCTCTTTGCGATTCATCTGCAGCTCGCTCAGCATATCGAGACACGAGTGTGTGTTCCTCGCTGATATTTCCCTGTGAATGCGATACTTGAGCCGATGGTACTTGTAGTACTGATCGAAACTAGCATCGTCGAGATCCATTTGCAATAGTTCTTTTAGTGCCTGTTCCTTCATGTCCTTGTTATACAAAAAGTGAGCGTATTCCAGCTCCAATGATGAGTTTGTCGGGAAGAATTTCACGCCCTGAGAGTAGATCTTTTTTATGAGCTCCTCAATCATCAGCACTTCATTAGGCTTTCCTCGAGTGGCCAGAGGATTGAAGGTTCTGAGCTTCTTCAGAGCAGCAGGTGTCATCCGAACGGGGCATGTGGGTTACTCACACTTCTGCCGATGAACATCGCAATAGCCATTTATTAGCATTTTGTTCCGAGGACGATCGGCTTGGGATACCAGATGACGCAATCCCGCACAGTACCGAAGCATGTCGACAGGGGTTGTCCATTTGTTGATGTTGTCCAGTTCGTTGCGAATATTGATACTGTTTTGAAGCCAGACCGTGGAGATCAGGATTGGGCATAGTGCCACCCAAAAGAATAAAGGTACAGTTAAGACAGTCAGAAACGTGATATCGGTAACCACAACCAATGCGAGGTTGAGCGTTAGAAAGCAGAGTTGCAGCTTCTTGGCTGTAGGCGTGACAAACTAATCGGCGAGCAGAGAGTATAGCAGCAACAAGACCGCAAGCGTATTGAGTACGATGACGGTCGCCAGCCCATTGACGAATAGCACTGCGAATTCATTGGCCAGTATGTACAGCAGTTGCAGACAGTGCGATCTGGAGCTATTGCGAATTATCTTTTCCTGTTCGGTTCGGATAAACTAGTATCGAACCACACACTGCACCATCAGCAACAGACTGAAAAGTCCAAGCAGAACATAAGAAACCACTGTAACCGATAGAATGTTTGTTTGGTTTAGGCATGGAATTACTGCGCTTTGTACGCCCATCTGGCAGGTCTGGTTGCTGAGTTACACCCTGACAGTACTTAACAATGGTGCGCACTATTGGCATGAATAACAGCCCACTGAAGAGTTCCATTAGTACTTTCATGATCTTCTTCAGCAGCGAGTTGAATCCGCCTTCGAACACGGGTCTGAGTAGGTACGCGAAGCAGACGAGGTAGAAACCCATCAATCTGCGATAAGATTGGTCGGTACCCCATGACAACGTACAGCAAATTGACATAGATTGTCTCGGGAAGGTACTTCTCGTAGTGCGCAATGTCCAGGTACGAAAAAAACACCTGTTCAGGGATGCCGTATGGCGCAGTCCATACACTTGAGCAGTAGTCGTAGCCATACTTGAACATCTACGTGGTTGGTCGACCAGCATACCTGCATGTACGTGATTAGGGAAAGTATGAGCTCAACACGCTTGGATGGCCACGGGGTGGACTCAACAATATCCGCCTGAAGCTTGAGGAAGGCCACTTTGAGCTCAGTCTCCTCAGCGCCGTTGTGTTACTTAGATTTCTACTACATTCCACACCGAATAATATATAAATCGACATGGTACTTTTGCGGTTGTTACACTATTCTTCAGAGGGTACCGCCAAGCATCATTTCGTTCATTTAGGAAGGCATCGGTACGGGAAGGCCAATTACGACCGCATATTGATTGACTTTTCGGAAAGAACACAGGGGCTGCTTTGATTATTTGTATTAGCTTCTTGAAGCACAATTATTGAAATAATAAATCATGGCGTTTGTTCGCGTGGAAAGAAAGAGTGTGGAGCCTTGCAATAACTGGGCGGAGATGACTTGGAGGTTGCTTCAAGAGCATTCCGAACTCACCAGCCGTTACGAAGAGCTGCTTGAAAACACCCGACAGCTGAAGCTCCAACGATAGAGTTTGAAGTGCTAGCTTAAGGGTTACCTGGCAGAGCGCAGGCAGGCAGGAACAAAGAAGTTCCGAGCCTCCAAAAACAAGAATTTGTATGGACTCTACCCGTGCCTATACAATGGCTGTTCAAAGTTGTACTCAACGGAGACCTCACTAAACGTGCACATGCGGCGCAAACACATGGCTGGCACAAAGACCGAGCGCGAATATCTCGCAGTAAGGACAAAATTATGCAGCGTAAAATAATATTAGCAGAGGCCAGGGGCGACAAACTTGACAGCGACGTTATTCATTTCCCACCGGGCTACCTCAAGGTACAGTCAGTCTTAGTTTAGGAGCTTAAGCAGCAAATTTGCGTCTCTCAACCAACTTCTTGACTTATTTATAAAACAACTCAGTATTATCTGTCGGTTCTTTTTGGTTGTGGGTCCGACCAGAGACCGTTCAGGATGGAATCTCGGTGGCGTCGTGCATGGACGAGCGCTAGAACAGCGTCAACCGAAGAAGTGCTTCAAACAACTTTCGTCGGTAACATGTTGACTGGCATTGACTTTCCAAGTGTAACTCTAAGACCCTATACACATCTTTCCTACACCGGGATAATTCTTATACCTACGGAATTTAAATCGCTTGGTGCGTCCAACACATTAACATTTACTTTGCATTCGCATCACTATGGCTTTCAGCGTGTAGTCTGAATTCCTCGATCTGAAGAAGGTCTACCAGAACTTCGAGTATGAGGCCCTCACCAGCGATGAGAAGGTCATCGCTGATGGGGTGCTTCCAGAGAACAACAACGTCTATGAAGGCATGACCCAGAACACCTATCTCTTCGTTACGGAGAAGGGAGTGCTCATTAAGGACGTCGAGAACATCGCCTAGCATTTTATGCATAAATGGATTCGGCCGAACTCGAAGATCCGGCAGAAAGCATTCGAAGCGTTCCCCTTCGAGAAGGTCAAAGACCGTGTGTGTTACATCTTTCAGAAGTACCAGTAGCAGCCAAGCTTGCTGGATAGCCTGCTGGAGCACCTTATCCTACCGATTATGAATGCAATCAAAGAGTACCTATACCTGCTATTGGTGGATAGCCATCCTCCCTGCGAGGACTTCCACAGTCTGCTCATGATAGTCTACCAACTTACTAAAGTACGCGGAAAGAAGTACACTATCAAGTACTTCCCACATGAAGTCAAGGATTTGGAACCTGCTGTTGCTTATCTTGTGAGATTACGCACCGAACAGAACACTCAGTGGGAGAGCAAGTATATGATTCTACTGTGGCTTAGTGTCATCATCCTCATGCCTTTTGACCTCGCCACTATCGATTCCAACTATATCGAAATCACCAACGATCAAGGCGAAAAGGTTCATGGCATGATCGAGACTCTGCTCGAAACCAGCAAGTTCTACCTCAAGTCGTCGACGAAAATGAGGGAAGCTGCCTCTTTCTTCCTTAGCAAGATGTTTACAAGGCCAGACATCCAAAAGATGAATCTCCTGTTCAAGTACATCAGCTATGTGCTCGATCAGTTGGCAACGCTGAAGGATGACCAGATTAACTCATTCTTCATCTGTGGACTGTACTGCTCTCTGAAGGATATCTTCAAGGCCGTAGCGAGGAGCGAATTGCTCGAAAAGATCGCTCCGGTTATTGTTCAGATGAGAAATGAAGCAGCCAACGAACGATAAAGTCCAGCGAAAAAGCTACTAAAAATGAAGTTGCTGACACGCATCGGTATGGTCTACCTGAAACCGCGAGTAGCCAAATGGGCTTATCGCAAGAGCAAGAAATCTCTCAGAGATAATCTCAACAAAACTGGGCAGTCCAAGCTCAAAACAAACTCAACAGTGTCATCACTACAGCGCAACGAAGATAACTACGGTGAGAGCAATGAAAACTAGCTGGAGTACTACAAAGACGTGGTTAAGGCCAACCTTGAGGAAATCATCGATCTCATCATCGAAGCACTTTCCGAGAAGGAGACCTCCATCAGGTAGGCTGCTTCGAAGGGTCTCGGCATGATATGCGGTAGGTTATCACCTGATATGATCGAGGACATACTCATTCACATTCTGGATTTGAATCCATGCCCACAGAGCCAGCATTCCATTTGCCTAACTCTTGCCGAACTCATCAGAAGGAACTTACTGTCACCTCAGAGACTCAGAAGTTTGTACCCGTTAATCCACGAGTCATTATTGTACGAAAAGGAAGAAGGAGGATACTCAATTGGTCAAGCAGTACGTGATGCTGCATGCTACATGACTTGGGCTGTAGCAAGAGGCTACGAAGATGGCGGCGAACTCGGGATTCCATTGATGATAGCTGCCTGCTTTGACCGTGAAGTCGGCTGCAGACGAGCAGCAAGTGCCGCTTATCAGGAACTAGTTGGCAGAGTGGGTGGGGTCCCTAATGGGATTGAAGTTCTGACTGAGGCTGACTACTTCACGCTTGGCCTTCAAAAAAACTCGTACTTGAATGTGGGTATCTTCGTTGCTTCATATGAACCTTACTTCAAGCCATTTGTGGAGCATCTTGGATATCAAAAGCTTCGACATTGGGATCTCGAAGTAAAGCGAATCGCTGCTTGTTCGTTGAGTCTCATGTGCCCATTGAACCCACAGTTCATGGCGGATGAGTTGCTACCGGCCTTGGTGAACTACATGCAAGCCGATGCTATGACAACCAAACTCGGCAGCGTCATCGGTATCGGAGAGGTGCTGATCGGATTGGCTGGCAAGTCCCATATTCATCAACTACACAATGAGATGAAAGATTCAGTATTCTTGAAGTCTCTCACTCAAAATGATAAAAAGCTTATCCATGCGGGTGAGTACATGACCATCTTTAAGGAAAAGTACGAAAAATAGAAACACACTAATCATCTGCAACTACTACAGCCCAAGGTGGTTGAGCAGATTGTCTAGAACTTGAAGAAGTATTTGCATCAAAATATTTACAAGGGAAAGGCAGGAGAGAACTTTAGGGTGGCGACCTGCCGACTGCTGGAGTGCATTGCTCTTTCGGGTATTCCAATGAAAGACGAGGATGTGGTGGTCTTCACAAACTTTATGGAAGACAACATCAAAAACCCTGTGGAAGGAATCATCAACGCAGCTGTCAAAAGTCTGAAGCCGTTCAGCCAGCAGTACCATACTGTAGAGAATCAAACTAAGCTTGTCGATCATATTATTCAGCACGCAGTCACTTTCCAGCCGTTCGCCCAGGGTTACACTCTCGCCTTATCCAGCCTGAGCTCAAAACTCAAAGAGTTCTTCTTCGAGAAGATCCTGACTGCGCTCGAATCAAATTGCAAAATTCTCAAGGAGAAGGAGGATGATGCTATCAGACGAAAAAACTCAGTCATTGGTTTGGAGTCATTGGTTGAGTCATTAGGCTTCCAAAGTGAATGCCTGAACACCGCAACTATAGAACGAATATTTGGCATCCTGTTCCGCACACTTAATGACTACTCAACGGACAAGCGCGGCGACATCGGTTCGGTTGTGCGTGAGGCCAGCATGAAAACACTTATCAACATTATTGCGCAGTATACACAAAGCACTGATCGAAAGGGAGTTATCAGTGATAAGCTAGCCTACTAGACGGTAGCCAATATGTTGCAACAGCTCAGCGAAAAAATCGACAGAATTCGGCTTCTCACAGGTTCCCTTCTTCAAACCTACTTCGATTATTACTCGAAGTTCTTCGAGATCCCACGTCGAAAGGAGCTGGAACTACTCTTCCAGCAGGAGAACATCAAGAGATTGATTCGAGAAGGCCAGTAGAAGGTCGACCGCAATCTCGAGACTGAAGTGATCGAGATGGAGATGCGCATCCAACAGAATGTGTTCCAAGAGAAGGAGAAGTACCTGATATACTACTGGAACCTGCCCCATTGCGTGTTCGCAGTGGTGACTCCATTGCTGGAGTACCCTGAATACAGCTACTACATACTCAAGGGACTCTCCACCAGTGCAGGAGGTATCAGTGAGTCTGTGATAAAGTTCAGTCTGCAGGAGCTTGGCACCTACATCAGCTACGTGAGCAAAGCAGGCCACCATCATCTCATTGAACAACTATTAATAGAGGCAATCACTATCCTGGAAAAGCACTTTAGGGACTAACGAGTAGTGGTGCCAATGTATAAAACCCTGGATTACGTGCTCGAACGTGAAGAAATCGCCAGTTGGAAGGGTCTATTTGATCTATCCAGTCGGCTTTACTCAGTTCTGTCCCGTGAAATCGCCAAGAGCAAGATGATTCTCAAGATAAGCTCAGGTGTTGGCCTGTACGTTCATCTCCTCAAGCTGAAGAACGAGTCAATTCAGTCTAACCTCCTTACGGGTATCGTCCAGTTCCTTTCCTCCGACCTCCCGAAGGTACGTAAGATCCTAGCCGACAAGCTGCTCCTTTTGGTGATGTCACAACAGGAATATGAAACCTTCAACCAGGAACAATCCGACGAACTGACAATGCTGCTGTCAGAATACGACTTCATCGACGAGAAGTTGGACTGCGAGCATGTCAGGACAGAACTGCAACGAATCTTCTTCGGACTGTGATTGCTGTGCCATTACGTGTTATTAAATCCAAATGGAATTGCTGTACTTGATTCTGGTGGCCGCAGTCCTATTCGAGATAGTGGTGTTCTTGCTACTCAACCTCCCAACACCGACAGGTGTGAAAGGCAAGGTTGCGAAGTTCCTGGAAAACAATCGCAGAAGCCAGATATTCGTGCTGGTATTCTTCGTAATCCTCCTGATTGCTGGAGTTCTGTGGTTTGACTGCAACCGTATGGAGGGAAAGTACCGAGCAGAGCGACAACTGCTCCAGGAGCAGACAAACCCAGGAACAGGTATTGCCATTTCTCAATGTAGAGATCCGTAAATCTGAGCTGAGCTACAAGCTCCTGTTGGTGCAACGCAACAAGTATATCTGCTTCATGGCTATCTTCACCAGCCTCGCACTCAATATTTACGTTAGCCTGCTCCGCTATTTGTATCAAAAGCGCGACCACTTTGAACTTAAGAAGTCAATGGTGCAGGCACGCACCTCTGTGGGAGATCCCAGCAAGCGTAATAGTCTGGATTCTGCAGCAGTCGGGGAAGAAGACCCAGCCAAGAAGAATCTGTGATTTGTCGCAATATAATGCTCGCGTTGTTTGTTTTGCTGCTTCTGGCGGTTCAGACTGTGATTGCAGACTACCCTTACTTCGCGTTGGGAACCTGCAACATCACCTGCAGTGCATGCTCCAATAAGCAATCAGCCAACTTTTGCCTGGGGTGTGATGCCTCCCTAACCTTGAATTCAGAGAATGGCAGCTGCAGTATCCCCGTGACCGATCGGACAGTCTATCAAGAGATGTTTAGTGAGGTAAGCATGCAGAACAACACCACCGCGATCGCTGGATGGCAAAAGTACAATGTGCAGAAGACTGACAATTTAACTGTAAATGACATTCGTGGTTGCTGCAATCCTGCAGAAGCCAGCTACTTTCACTTCGACTTGATCGGACTGTTCAACTCAACGTTCGCATTGTCCAAAGAATTCGCGTTTGACTACGACGTCGAATCAGTACAACTTCTGTTCCGAGGGTTCTATTTCTTTGCGCCAATCAAGTTCACTGCAACGGTTAACACCGACCAAGCCATCAGTCAAACAGTTGATGCCAACTTCGACTCACCCCCAGACAACCTTACTACCGACGGAAGTATCATCAACTGTTCCATATTCAACTACGAGACATCGCCCATCTACAGCAAGAAGTTCATCTCTCAGAAGATCGGGCTCATAACTAACAAGGTCCTGGTCAGGATCACTGCGGAGTTCACAACTTCAGGAATAAATACGGTGCCAAACGGTTACTGGGGAGTCAGGGAAGTGGTACTTTTGGCTACTAAATGCAGCTCATGCCCAAGCCCCCAACTCATATCATTTTCCAGTTATGTTGGCATTGCGTTCGGAGGCACCCTCGCAATTCTTCTCATATTGGGAGCACCTTTAGCGATTGTTGACTATCTTCGCCGAAAGTAGTTGGTAAAGAAAAGGCAGCAACTACAGCATAACATCCTGCGAACCAACACCCTGATAAGCAGAATCCGAAGCCGGCACAGCCAGAACAGTCGCTGATGGTGCACACTTTCTAAGCTATTCACATGTAGTTTCATTGGGTTGTCTTGATTGATGCCTAGAAGCTATACGTCTTAAATAGGTGCCCTGCGCCCATGAAGAACTTGTTCTGGAATTCCACCCAGTGCAGTCGTAAGGAATGAAGAAAGCATTCCATCACGTCCATGCAGAATAGCACACCGAATGTCACGGAGATGAAGAACACGAATACGATGATGAGCTGTATTCACTGATGAAGTACCTTGAATATTCCAGCGTATCCCTCTATGAGAGGCTTTTCCAACATCATTTCGAAGAATACCTCGGCAAGCTGGGTATGAGCAAGCGATAAGGCCCATAGACGTAAATAAGACGCCGTGTTGGAGACGCTGCCCAGCACAAACTCAATGGTCTAGATGAGTTGGTGGATGAACAACTCACCAAAATCGTGATGTTCGTCCTCTAAAATAGAAAGCTGCTGTACTTTGGTTATCGTGTTAAAAGTCCCCAAGACGCTTGAGATCGTTGGCCAACTGATCGGAAACTGCGTTGTTGTCTTCGTTGAGTACTTCTCCTTCGCTGCCTCTTGGTGAGTGCACTCCGAGCTTCTTACTTTTCAGTCGAATAACCAATGGTTTGACGAACAAAAGCACTGGTATGATGATGATTGCGATCGATAGGCATATCTTCTCGACAGTCTTCTGATTTTCATACAAGTACAGCGTATGAACTCCCTTGTTTCCTACGATCATTGCTATCATGGCGTTGATGATGGAGGGAGCCTTCGATGGGTCTTGAAACAGTTTAAGCCACTTGTAGACGATCAGGAAGTCCATGTACACAAAGGTAACAATCATGAATAAGAGCTGTGGAAGTGCCACTGCAAATAGATCGAGGTAGGCTTTCTTTCGAATGGAATTGGCTCCACGCAACAGTATTCCCACTGTCATGTGCACCACGCCAAGTATCACAGCAAGCTTCATCTTGTAGCTATTTGTAAAGGTCATTCGGTTGTTGGCTATCTTCCACACGGGATCCAAACCGAAGATACACACGCACTAGGTGTTCTATAGTTCAGCGCCTGAATCTGTGATGCTGTAGCAACTACTAAATAGCCCGAAGTTTAGACCGAAGAATTCGTTATAAATGAGTCCACAGTACCCCATCCAAAAGATAATGGTCCACCACCATTTGTTCGGTCGCAAATATAGCATAACGCCAACCCCCAGCAGCATATGACCAATATCGCCGAACATAACTCCCACGAAGAATCCGAAGGTAACCAAGTACAGAGTAGCAGGATTGAACTCCTTGTAGCTTGGCACTCCATAAGTGTTGACTATCTACTGGGGGATCTCCATCATTTAGCAGTGTGGGAAGAGAGTGGGCGGGGAGAACGGAGGCTATTTAGCAGAGAGCACAAGCGAGGGCATATCCGATTTCTTGGTCTTGAGCGATTTAAGTTCTTCTAACCTCGACAGTGGCACGAAGGTATTGAACAGCAAGAAGTTATTTGCGGTTGTACAAGTTGCCAACGCTTCATAAATGCACTTCTCCTTTTTAGTATACAGTTCGAGGAAGCATAAGTAGCTGCTATGAGAGCCTCTTCTTGGTTAGTATAGATGGTCAAGATAGTTGGCGATACCCTCCCGAGTGATTTCCGCTAAGTTGTCGTGTTAGTCCTTCTTTCTCTACATCTACCCAATCAACTCGCGTAGGTTGTTGGAATCAGGTCGCCGGTTATCCACGTAGCAATCCAGCCCATTGAGCACTCGATTTATCTTCTGCTCGGCGACGTTGTGCTCGCCTGTCTGGAAGACTATCATGAACACCAGCTTTTCCTCGACACATTCGGTGTCCCTTGGGCTTTTGAACACCTTGATGAGCTCATCTCGCTCTACCTCAAAAGTGTCCACCCAAGCATTTCCGTGTGATATGCGGAAAATTATTCTTTTTAAAAGCATTTGGTCCTTGCGAGCGATGAGTCCACACTTATACTCCAGCTTTGAAATCGATGAACGGCGAACTTGATCCGACCGTTACTCCAGTTTTCCTGGCTCCTCTCGGATCTCGGAACGATGCAAGGTGGCAAGGTTGGTATTCTTTGCTAGTGTCGTAAGCAGGGCAGCTTCTAGGATCATCTTCTTCCTCGCCTCACGGATTCCATCGTATTACTTTTTCTGCTTGACGAGGAATGTCTCGACCTTATTCACTTCCTCTTCAGCCTCGTTCAGTATCAAATGCCCCAACACGTTGCGTTGCTCAAGCATCTAATCGAACTCAGCGAAAGACTTTTTCAGCTACGTAGCTTCAGTTAGCTTGCGGCTACTGAACTCATTGATGAACAGTCGGATGTGCCTTATCTTTCCGAGAATCTCCTCGCAACGTTTGAGATTGAGCGAAAAAGGGTTTTCGAAGGACGCTGGCGGCAGCGTTGGCTTGACAATATGAATGCAATCCATGCGACCGAGCATATCCATGATCTCCCAAGCCTGCTCACGTGGCATGATGGCCTCGCAGAACACCATCGACTCCGACTGGAAGTACGACATTCCAATCTATTTTATATACTTCACTAGTCGTCGAAGCTGGAGTGCCGATGCTTTACAAAATTTCTGCAACTAAAGGGAGCCGTCAACTTGCTCAACGGTCACAGCTTTCTGCAGTATAAATTCCATAGAGAGTTTGGCAGTGTAATAATTGATCGAACAATGGGAAACTGCACCAAAGCACCGGAGGTACCCGAGTACACATACAATGCTCCAAACAATAACGGGCAATCAGGCTATGCTTCAAAAGCACTTCCGCAAGGAGTTGGGATCGGACAACCACCAGCAGTCGGAGTCGAAAACGTTCCACCTTCGAGGATCCCTGGCTCAAATCTACCCCCACCTTCAAACTTGCCTATGGGATATCCAACCCTCTCCGTCGGTCCAGCAAGTGCGATGAGGGGAGAACCGCCAAATATTAACGACATCCGTGCTGCTAACTTCATGGCCAACGCACTTGCACCTGCTAATTTAGTTAGCCCAGCAACTTCACCTGCTACAGTGCAAAGGACCGATGGAATGCATACCACGGGTGCACCTTGGAAGGCTGGAATGGCCAATCCCGGCATGCACCCCTCCTGATTGTACTCAACATTTCTCATCTTGCTCAATTCTGATGTCTCTGGCAGTTATGATAAAAAACAGTCATTTGGTTGCTGCTGATTCGAGCCCATCATGGATGTCTCGAAGCAACTGCCGAAAAACTGCAATATGGTTCTGCGATTCTTCCAGAAGCTCGACTGTTTGCAGACTATACCGGCAGCTTTCCTGTGCAAGGGTGCTGCTACCAGTGGGCGTTGCTGTTTCGATTTATTGATGGCAATTGAAGCGCTTTCGTAGTTCTGTGAGCTACCTATCCTTCATCAACAGCAGTTTCTTATAGTTGTGAATTTCAATCTCGTTTTGTCTCGCTATCTCTTAAAGGGAAGCCTTCTGAAGCCATCCCGACTGGTCGATGAAACTGCTGTTGGCTGGCATTCCCGCAGATAACAGTTTAGCAGTCGAGAGCTCCTTATTGAGTTACAGGTTCTATCGTTAAAGCCGAACAACACGGTCGCTAGTTAGCTGAAATGCTTCTTGTAGCTCAGTCAACTACCGACCTTTCTGTGTTACGGCTGCCCTAAGTGAATAGCACTCGAGAATATACTCTTGAATGTTCTTTTCTCCTTCAGAAAGTTTTGTCGTTGCAGCCTCCAACTGGCTTTTACACTCGTTGAGTTCGTTCAACAAGCGTTGATCTTTTGCTTGGAGTTATTGGTTTATGGTTTGCAATGCTTTGCTAGTTGTGAGTGCTCCTTACAACCTCCCCTGGCTTTATGCGATTCTCGCTTCAAGGATCACCCGTTATTTCTACAATGACAGGATTTATGACTATCTCTCCTTTACGGTTGCGCTGAGATCCGACTCGATGATCTGGGACTCAATGAACTGGCTCTTTTCCTCCTCGCTACGATCCCTGACGAGTTACAGTTCTGTCAGTAACTGTCGTTACTTGTTGCGAGCTGCTTCCAGCTTACTTCTCAGCCCTGAGCAGTCTTCGAGTAGCTGTCGGTTCGACTGCTTGGTCTGGGAAAGTTCATCAGTAAGCTGGGTTAACCTATCCCTTAGTTATTCGTTGATATGCTCCAAATTCTTTTTGTGCTAACGTTCCAGCTTGTAGTTGGATTCGAGATGACGCTGCTCAGATAGAAGCACTTCGAACCCTTTATTTCGTTTGGCAGCGGGTTGAGTCGTTTCGATGTTCGATTGAGATAGACTAATATATTGTTTAGTGGGTCTTTCGCTCGGAGGAGATTGCCCGACCGCTAACACTGAGTGACTTCCGCATGCGATATCCTCGATCGATTCGATTGGTAAGTTACCAATACGTTCGATTGTGGAGTAAGGTTAGCTGTTGCCATGGCCAAGCTGACCACTTACATTGCTTCCCCACGAGTAAAGCTCACCCGAAATACCCTCTGCCAAGCCAAAGGTGGTCCCTGTCCAAACTCGTTTCACCTTTTGATTGTTCACTCTCATAGGTGAGAAGTACTGCCCAAACGGCCCTGTTCCCCATATATACAATTCTTTTTCTTCTGAAATGGCTGCCGAATGATTGCCACAGCTCACTGCGACGAACCTTTTGCTGAAGCCAATGGGACTGAACTTGGTAAGGTGTTAAGAGTTTCCAGTTCCAAGCTGTCCGAAGTTATTTAACCCAGTCGCTTGTATCCTCTGATGAGAATCGATTGCCAATGTATGTGAAGTTCCGCAGGCCACGTGCATGATTCGCTCGTTTGTAGAAATTCTCTCTGGTAACGCGTACTTTTTCTTTTGAGGGAGGCCCAGCTGATGCTGTTCATTATCACCGAACCCATAAAGTAGAGACTGGTCACTCAGCAAAATGCTATGTCTCGCCCCACATGACACCCGAACTATCCGTTCTGTTGCAGAGTCACACAGTACACTGGTCCGACGTGGGCTGTGATCCAGTTTACTTGGTAGGAACCCCAAAACTCCATCTTGGTCGTTGCCCCAAGAGTACACGTCTCCTTAGTCTGTTACTACGACACTGTGAAACCATCCTGCTGCCAGCGAGGCAACGACAAAATTTTCAAGCTTCGATACAAGGGTTGGCCTATTGTAGACAAGTTCAGTATCGTCCTTGCCGAGTTGATGCTTTGAGTTGCTGCCCATTAAGTACGCCTTGCTGTCAGCTACAGTAGCATGATGCATTACCCCCCAAGATAAGCAGGTGCTCTTCTCCGCAGCACACCTCAGCAATCCTTACGGATAACCTAACAATTCTCGGCACCACAACCATTTAGTCTTCAGTTTCTTCGAGCTGCCATCCGCCGGTAGAGCCCCAGTAGCAGACCAGCTGCCTGTTGCTTTTCATATTATTGGCTAAGATTAATTCGTCGAAAACAGTATCAGCAGTTCACAATGGTTCCAGCGCCACGGCCTCCTGTTCATTGGTGCTGATGCTTCGGTTGAACCGCTTCAGCTGGATTTTGTTAGTGAGGTTGGGATGGTACGGAAGCAGGAGATCCTGCTCCTAAGGCATCAAGTCAACTGCGGTGCCATGAATTCGTCGAACGGGTTGTTTGAGTTCAATGGGTTATTCCGACACTTGCTGGAAATTGTGCTAACAATCGGAGCCGCCCTTGCCAAGAAAAGCCTCTTGTGGAGCTTCATCCTATTCTTCCTCGATATCTAGCTGTGCAATATCGATGGTGTTGAACACCTGTGCTTCGGGGTTGCCCTCGTTATGCACAACTGGAATACTGCTCTACGTGAAGTTCTTGTCCGTGAAGTGTTAGTTGCTGTCAGGCCGCCTCCTTACTGGTTCCTACTTTGAAAGTTCTTTGATCTTCCGAGTGAGCATCCCGATCACCCCTTTGGTTTCCCCAAGTCCAGTCAGTACCTCGTTTGTGCAATGGGAATGTTTTCTGATGTTGCCAATGCAGCTCTCGAGGTCTTTGAGTTTCTGTAGATAAAGCTGCTCGAATGCCAGTTTATTCGACTACGATTTCTTCTTGAGCCCGTCTAAATGCATCCGCTTCATGATCATGGTTGACCCACGCTTCTGTTCGTTGAAGCGCTGCTATTCTACTTGATCGATCTACTTAGCCTTGCTTTCCAGCTCACTGAATTGCGCAGAAACTTCCTCAGACTTATGCTCAAGGTCCTTTAGTGAATCCTGGCATTTCTGCAACTCTACTTTCTGCTTGTCAATCTTGTTTCTTACCATATAGCGATCCCGTTACAGATCCTTCATCTCCCGAATTAGACTTTCCTCGTCAAGCAAAGACCCGCTTATTACATGGTAATCCTTCTTTAGATCCCTCATTTCAACGCGAATCTGTTCAATTTCCCTTTGGGTTCGATTGATCTACTGCTCCGTAAGTTCCCTCGGGCAGGCTGTTATTAATTTCAGCCTACGAAGCACCAGCGCATACTCAATCGAAAGGAAGTGCAAGAGTTTACGATTGTTCTCAATCTACTTTTACTTTTGCTGCAGCTGCTACTACACGGTGATCTTCCTCTCCGGTGATGGCAGAGGTTTGGCTTGGATACCCTCCAACATTACTGCTAGTTGCGCATTTATAGATTGCAAGGTTCTTCTGAGATGCTTGTACTATCGCTTGATGTCCTCCTCCTCCATGGCATCGTAGTGAGCTGCTTCGAAGAACTTGGCCTGCTTTTCATACTTCCTGAGGATGTCCATGTATGGCTGTTCCTTATGCCGATCAGTAATGTCGGCGCGGGTCATAGTCTTACTTATCTGTATACTTCGGTTGGGTACGTTGGGTAGCTCGCCACTTTGCTTCTTGCTGAGGTACGATGAAAAGTGTCGGGTGCGTTCCACCCTGCTCCCCTTCAATGACCGGTGCATAACTTTTATTATGTGGAATATGTGGAATATAACGGAGGGCAGCCACAGGCTCCCCTTGAGTCCG
>ERZ724508.286-NODE-286-length-36442-cov-6.919614_pt1 | contig 36442 bp, 56 predicted proteins | sample MGYA00376041_ERZ724508 | MGnify/ENA primary metagenome ERZ724508 (study PRJEB28724, sample SAMN07190887) | wastewater metagenome | isolation source: effluent of sewage treatment plant in Hong Hong | place: USA: Christiansburg, Virginia | collected 2016-03-01 ...
ATTGGTAAGTACAACCGTAAGGAGAAGTCACGGGAGAAACCACCTGTGAGTCGAGAGATTAGCCGTAATTCCAGCAACAGTCGTCAAAATAGTAAGGGATCGGTGTGTTTGGGTAAAAATGCTGCATCGCTTCTCGCCGATAATCTTGTAATGGAGGACACGGAGCATTCCCTATCGCGTCAATAGCCAGTTACGACCCTCACGAAGAACAGCTTCGTTTACCACTACATCGTGGGCAAGGGTGGTTTTGGGAAGGTGTGGAAAGTGGCCCATAAAAAGTCACGGCAGTTCTATGCGCTCAAGGAAATGTTAAAATCTCTGTAAGCAGCTGAGCTAATTTAGCGTCATGACTAAGAAGAGCATACAAAGTGTCATCAACGAAAAGACGCTGCTCAGCCGCATCAGCAGTCCTTTCATCGTGAACATGCACTATGCCTTCCAGGATCGGGAGGTGCTTTACCTTGTGATGGACTTGATGACTGGTGGAGACTTGCGTTACCATATTGGCTCACGTGTGCGTTTCACAGAAGTGCAAGCGAGTAGATTATTCAAGCAACTCAGAATTCTTCATAGCGTGTATCATTCTCGGGCTGGAGTACCTCCATGAGCAGAACATCATCCATAGGGACATTAAGCCTGAAAATCTTGTGTTCGATCACAAAGGGTACATCCGCATTACGGACTTGGGAATCGCTCGACTGCACCGGCAGCAGAATTCCTGCGATACTAGCGGAACGCCCGGCTATATGTGTACCTGAATAAGCAATTCAGCCCCTTAGGTCATCTGCAGACAAGACCACAGCTTCGTTTCTGACTACTTCGCACTCGGAGTCATCGCCTACTAGTTCATGTTCGGCAAGGTACATAGTATCAGCCAACATAGAGACCCTACCCTGGCCGTTCTCGGAAAGAAATTCGCGATCAAATTTTAGCAAAGCAGGTGGAGATCAAGAAAAACCAGATTCCTGACTACTGGAGCGTAGAAGCAGCAGACTTCATTAACAAGCTGATCCAGCGCAAACCTGAGAACAGGTTGGGGAGCAAGGGTATTCATTAGTTGAAGGATCATCCCTGGATTCGCGAGCTGAACTGGAATAAGCTGGCCAATAAGTAGATTGATTCGCCCTTTGTGCCGACCATGAAAAAGGACAACTTCGACCAGGACGAACAGATTACACTCGATGATTAATAACAGGCCCAGTTGATTGAAAAGAACAGCCTTCTGCTGAGGAAGCCTGAGTACCAGGGTAAACTTTCCAGTTATGCAGACATCTTTAAAAGCTATTACTATGACGGCAGCAAGCGCGAAAAAGAGCTTCAGTTCGAAGCAACCAAAAAGGTCCTAACCACTGCCGAGTGCTCCGAAGACGAGCTTAAACGGCAAGACACCAGCAACTGCCGCCCACCTTAGCGGTCACTAACGTATAGTAACATCGCCGACTATGTGAGCGGTGCACATGAACCACAGCACAACCGAGGCAGGTAAAACCTTGACTCGTTACAAGCAGCGATTCGTTTGCTCGCTCCGATTGGGTTGGATCGTGGCAAGAAACAGTCGGGTAGCTCACCGCAACCCCGGGAGTATTTTCCAGCTCGAAGATGATAAGTAATCTAAAGTGGTCAGACCGCGAAGTTGTAAGTAATGGCCAGGTCGTGAATGCGGTGACGTTGGACATTAACTTCGTTGTAGATGCGTTCGTTCTCGGCGATCAGCTCGCGGATTTCGTTTTAGCGAATCTTTTCGCGGCGAGTCGATTCATCAACTTGCTTTCGCAGACTTGAGTTGAGGTCGGAAAGATTAAGCATGTCGCGGTCTCGTAGTTTCAGTTCGTTGTTGAGCTGATCAGCCAATAGCTTTAGTTCAGAAGTTTCCTTGTCCTTCTGCGCCAACTTATCACTGAACACTTTGATGTGTCCTTCAAGCTGTTAGAAGGCTGCGCTGAGACTCCCCAACTGGTCGATTAGATTTCTCTCGCTTTGCTCAGATTTGAGGAGTTTGCTGCTGAGGTTGTCAATAGCATCGGATTTATCAGCTTCAATCTGTAAGAGTATCCGTATTTCTTGCTCCATCTCGTTGCGTGCTATCTCCAATTGTTTCTGATTGGCCTGTCCAGTCTTCTCCACAAGGGATAGCTGTTGGTAGCGATCACTGAGTTAGTTCAGGGACTCCCTATTTTTGATCAGCTCCTTCTCAAGCTCATTTAACTCCGAGTTGAGCTTGTTGTTTTGGTTGGAGAGGTATAAGTTTTTGTCTGTTTGTTCACGCACCTGGAATTCCAGGTTCTTAACCTGGCGGATTAGAGTCTCAATCTCCTTCTAAGCCTCTCGACGCACTCTGTGGATCTCCTCTTCGGCTTGCAACTGAAACTGGTCCATCTGAAAGTTCTTCTCATTTTGGAATCGGATCAGTGTTTACTCCTTGTAGCCTAGTTCTTTCACCAGTTTGCCCTCCATAAGGCTGCGATCTAGCCTGGCCTGTTCCACCTCCTCGAGAAGATGCCTGTTCTGAGTCTCCAATGTACGGATGTGGCTTTTGAGTGCCTCAACGTCCTTGATGAGCCCAAAGTCGACTGCTGCTTGCATCTTCTGGGCACTAATCGCCTCATAAGCAGCTGTCTTAGCTGTCTGCTCGAAGCGTTTGCTGGGAGTGAGAGTACTACGGTCCATTTAAAACTTAGCTATAAAATTATATTAGTAACGAAAAACAGATAGTTCAGTCCAGATCGGCTGACTCCTTCGACTTCGACTCCGACTTCTCCTCGCCACTTTCTCGAATAACGAAGATCTCGTGAACAGACTTGAATGTTTCCAACTGCAATGGCTGTTGGAGTGTTTGCTCTTACTTGTCTGTGTGTTCGTGGAAAGAGATTTTCAGTTCGTCCCAAGCGTCCATGTCGAAATTGAAGGTTAAAACCTAGTCGTTACGTATGATATCTATGAAGGCTGCCTCCCTGTCCTGTTCGTCTGTTGCAGTCGTCACGTATCCATCATTATTGAGGATGTCGATGAGGTTGGTTACTGACGATTCCGAAGTTGGGTATGGAAACACCCTTCCACACCTCTTCAAGCTTCTTCTCCGATCTTTGTCGACAAGATGCTGTTGATCTAGTTACTTCCTCTCCGCAGAGTGCCTTGCCTACAGGATATCCTCTGGAAGGTTGTGAGAATACGTTGAATCGAGTGATTGTCTATAGCTTTCATACATCGTTGCGAAGCGCTCTCTTAACTTTCCCAACAGATCATTCGTGAGTTCTTCGTAGTGTAACCGCTGGTGGCAACTGTCCTACTTTGCTCGACTCTAGCATAGCATCTCCAATCTCTTCGTATCAAAGTAGCTCTTGGTTTGCTACGCTGTGGTAGTCTGTTCGTCTCGTTGGAAATGACGTGGGCTGCTGTCTTCGAGTTTTGCCCATACAAAACTCACCAACTCATCGTACTCCTATCGATCATATGACGATCGGGGTATCTTCAATTCAAGCTTCCTGTTTCGTTAACTGTTGATTATGAACACAGTGTCTCCTTCCTTTTCCTTCTTCTCCACGTGATGTAAACTTTTTTGTGGGTGCACCTTCGCTTCATCGTCATCGGTTTGGATTTTCACGCTCCGTTTATTCGGTCGAGTACTTTCGTTATCACTGAGTTCGAAACTTCTCTAAGTGGGAATACGCCGAGTAACCATTGCCACAGGATGATTATCAATTTCCTCTTGAGTACGCCAGAATGGTAGTTACAAGAGTTGCCGAGCAGTTGGTCTGTCTTTGCCGATACAGCTGCTAATTATATTCTTGAGTTAGTTGTTTTGGAGTTCTTAAATTGCTTGCGGCCTTCCACAGTGATAGATCTTCCTGTAGAGTTGAAGGTAGTTGGCACACTCACTGTAGGGGTTGCGACCTGTAACAATCTCAAGGAGTGTCATGCCAAATGAATAGATATCTCCCGAAGATGTCCACAAATCCTCGAAGTTCTCTGGAGCTGCCCATTCAGGACGACCAAAGTGTGGATGCACGTTGTAGTAGTTGCCTAGGGCCAATCCAACCTCTCCTAACTTAATATCGTTGGTGATCGTGTCGATATAGATGTTATCGCAGCGCACACTCCGATGTACGATACCCTTGCTGTGCAGGTAGTCCAGTGCTGTCAGGATTTGGAGGGCCCATCCCTTGACAATCCGAAGCCGGTACTTCTTCAGCTTCTGGAGATGCCGTCGGAGCGTCCAGCCTCCAAACGACTCCGTGATGTACACTGCCTCCTTGCGGGAGCGATTCACCCAACTATCAACCACGGTCAGCACGTTTCGATGCTCTAGTGCCTTCATAGTGCGAATATCTTTTAAGATGATTTGACGCTAGACTGAATTAGAGTGGTCGTACCCGCTGTGGAGCAGGTCAGAGGGATGCGATTCCATTGAACCTCCCGTCCTGTTTCACAATCGTAGCCTCGGTAGATCGACTTAACGAGAGTCCGGCCAAGCTTGTCCCGCCACTGCTATTAGCTGTATTTCGTACCCGATTAAATCTTTTGGTCAGGCTGCTCTCCACAATTTAATTTTTTAGCTCAGAGTCATCCTCTTCGAGCTACTGGATAGGCTCCAGCAGCAGTGGATTGTCGTCCGAAGCCACCATCGTCATTATTAAATAAATTAGTTATATAATTGGTGGTGGCGGTGTTTATGAGGTCTCCACTGTGTAACTGCATTGCAGCTGTATGGTGGGTTCTGGATTCATTGAGAACCATGGCAAGCAGGCCCTTTACCGCTAGCTTCAATAGAAAAGTTGAAGCATTACACCCTCGGAGATTCGATTCTACTTTTAGTGGCAGGAGTGGGAGGTTGTGGGATCAGCTCTTCTCGAGATGGGGGTCTGGTCGAATCGAAAAGCTTCGTTTGATGATTTTTGAAGGTCATAGGATCGACGGCTAGCGGTCTCTATACTTATGCTTGGTCGTACACTACAGCGGGTGCCACTGACTGCGCTGATGAGGTTCTGTATTTCTATTCGGCGGTATGTTCTAATTGGAAAAACCGAGAAATTTACCCGAAATAAATCTGGAAAGAAGAAACTGCAACTGAGCAACCTATCCGAGCTTCCGAGCATTGCATAGATAGCATCACAGATAAAATGGAAGGTCGAGTCGCTTGCTTCCATCACCAAAGTACACCCCACCGAACTGGTTGGTGTTGGCTCGATGGTAACCCACGTAGCCAGGCCAGAGTAGATTTCTCAAAGTGATCTCGCTCCCAGAGGAGTCAGTCTGGATGCTCCAATGCTTCAAGCCAGTAATGCCGTCCATAAAGTTGAATTCGAAGATGGACTCGGGTCGGCTTATCTGTGCTCGCTTTTCCTTGCTTTGTGGCGAACGGAACAGTTGGTAGCTAGATGGATTCATGGCTTCGGCTTTACTTAGTCCGCAAAACTTGTCGTTATAACGAAGCTAGTGCTGCTAGCTTAGACGGAAGGCGCCAACAGGTACAATTTGACAGTCGTTCTCAACAGCTCGAACAACAAACGCCAATCGATCCAACTCCGTGAAGTTCTGTGGTTCTACCTTGACAACAGCCTCTTCATCTGAATCGACCTCAGCGGGAGGCACATCTTTTTTCTCTTCCTTCACTTCGCCCTCTGGCCCTGTAACATTTACAAGGATATGCTTGGGATTTCCTGTGAATGGAAGATGGTTGAAGCTGCCCACCTTATCCTTGTACTCTTTCATTATCGGAGGCAGTTCTGCAAACGTAAAGTTATTCGTGCTGAATGGCCTATGACAATACCTCCAGTAGAAGCCTTTGTGGGGAAATTCGAAATGCCCCTTCAGATCCAGTGACATGGCGATGTAGTACGGTTTGGTTGTAGTGTCTACTCTGCCCCAAAACAGCAGTTGGTCGGGATTCGCAAGTTCGGTGAGTCTCACTAGTCCTAACTCAAGCTTCATTCTACAATGAACCTAGGGATATACCTCTCAGAAGTCTCAAGTGTGCTGCCGACCTGTTCGGAGAACCTGACGTCTTCAGCGAGGCGATAGATGTCCATAGTGAAACTGCACCAGCAATTTAAATAATAGCTGTGGGATAATAGGAGTGGATGCGGCGAACCGCACTGCTCGAATCCTTCCGTCACTGTCTGAAGATCACTAAGGCGGGCGGTATGAAGACTGCCAGCCAACTCTATTCTTCAACACTTGCAGCAAGATTTATCATTATAGATGGATGAGGTGCTGTTTGCCTTTATAGGACGATTAGCAGCGAAGACTTGGTCTATTTAGAAATGTTAGACCAATTATCGCTGCAAGCTAGAATACTCTCAATAGCTCGTTCCTTCGGGGGAGTGGCATGAGTATTCTTTACATCTTCTACCGAGGTCATGGAATGGAAGGTTTAGTACCCATTCGAAGCCGTCTTCAGTGAAGAATCCATGGTATTCCGCCGATCGAAGTATTGAATGGATGCTAAGCAAAACGTTTTGTCGATGGCCGGCGAAGTGCAACCACATCCCAAGGGGTAGGTTGGCCCTCGATACGTACGGAGGTGGCAGTGGAAATGCGGGATTCGCGAAAGCGAATATAAAAATAATGATTCAACAAAAGTTGGGGAGTGAATGGAGTGTGTGGTATCTGTACGAGGGTGATAAGGCAACGAACAAGTAAGTAGACTACGACAGGAACCTGGAGTGCGTGGTGACGGTTGAGACAGTAGAAGAGCTGGCCTATGTCTGGAAGAATACCCTGATTTCCAATATTTAGAATTTCTTCTCTAACCCCAAGGCTGGCATGGTGAAGAAGTACGGTAGCCCGAAAGTGGAGCAGACGCGGAAGGTGGAGTCGATATGCTTCTTCCGTTCGGGTATCCAGCCTACATGGTAAGACCCCAGGAACAAGGTAGGTGGCCAGTTCACCTTCTTCTTAAGCCGGGACCAGATGGAGACCAACCAAGTCTACCAGTCCCTCGTCTTCAGTCTGATAGGCGATTTGTTCACTAATGCCAAGCACGTAAACGGTGTGAGGTTTGTGGACAAGTATAACGAGAAGCGGGGAGAAGCCAACGTGAAGCTAGAGGTTTGGGTTGGGTTCCGAGAGGCTGACGCCTTGCTCCTCAAGTCTTTTTCCGGCGAGCTTATCACCTTCATCGAATCCTACAAGCTGACCACTCCTAAACTTGAGTTCAAAGACATCTGATGATCGCCCCGATTCATTTATTATTTTGAATGAGCGACGAGCGCGTCGTCTACGAAATCAACGAAGTAGTCTGGGCCAAAATCCGCGGCTATCCCTGGTGGCCTGCCTACGTACTCAAAGTTCACTAGGTAGGTTAGTGGCGTCATCAAGAGCTCCAGCCAACCTGGCCAAGTTGAGTACATCGTAAACTTCTATGGAGATACCTCGCAGTAACCAGTTGACAATAGAATAGACAGTGCGCGACTTGCCCCCGACAAGGTTGCTAAGTTCCAATCTAACTACGCTGAGTTCGAGCAAAAGGCACGTAGTAGCAAGAAGTTAGCCAAGTCCGTGCTCATTGCATAAGAAGCGCTTAAGTCCCAAGGCTTTAATTACGTGTTTGAAAAGCGGCCTGCACGTCGACCTTCCAAAGCCCACAGCAAGCTGAGCTCGGAAATGCAAAGCTCCGACCATATCGAATCAGAGCTTGCTGATTCACAGAATCGAAGTGCTTCGAAGGGTTTCAGGCCATCACCAGACAAGCGATAGGTAGGTGGCGTGAAGGAGTCGCCTAAAGTGAAGGCTGAACCAATGCAAATTGAGCCTGTGATTGTCCCTTCGCCGGTGAAGAAACAAACCACTCCTAAGCTAACTCCAATAAAAGAATAACCCAAGCAAAGCGTTGTGGCCATCCCCTTGCTACCAATTAAGGAATCCAAAGCGGAGAAGCAAACCGATAAGGATAATAAATAGACTAGGGATCGATCCCAGCGAGCCACTACGAAGGAGAATAAGTAGCAAAAAGATTTAAAATAAAAGGAGACGAAGGAAGTGAGGGAAGCAAGGGAAGCAAAAGAGGCCAAGGAGGCGAAGTAAGAGCTCACAGCGAGAGCATCCGGACAACGCCCAGTATCTGAAGAGGACGACGACGATTAACCACCCCTCAAGAAGCAATTTCGGTCTGTACAACCCAGTCGAAAATCGAAACCTAAAACAAAACGCAGTGCTTCGAAGGTGGAGGAGACTGATGACCCTCCCAAACACAGGAAAGAAGCAGTACCCCCACCAGCCCCACCACCCGAGCCCATCAATTAACTGCTTGTAACTATCGACAAAGTCAAGTCGTTACTGACGAATCCAAGAGAGCTAATCAACTACCTAACAAGCATCGAAATAACTGTTAAGAACGTCAAGTAGATCCTTGATTGTGAGGTTGTCGATATTCTCCATGAGACCAAGGAACCAGTCGCAAAGGAGATTCTGAAGTCACTCAAAGCAACTCTCATATCTCGTTACTTTGACGATGAAGTTACCGAGAAGATCAAGGTAAGACGATCAACCAGCGAGAACGCCCATTCAGATTCCAAAAAGGACGACATCCGCAGCAAGACTCGACACAAGGCTCAGATAATTCTCCGAAAGCACTTCGTTATGAATGAGCAGCAAACAGCACACGCAGCCTCTCAGCTCGAATCTGCGCTGCACCAAAAAGACCCGACAGGCGGTGCTACATACAAGAAGCTGGCTCTGGAGACCCTCAATCACCTCAAAGTAATGCTCAAAATTATTTAGAACCGGACCTTTACAGTGGATGAGACCCTCAAGCGGATCGCGTCAAACTCCCTTTCGAAGTGATGAGTGAATACAGAGTTGACTTGAATCACTTGATGCAGGCGTACTGCTTCATGTACTCCATCATCACCAGCAGTGCTTCGTACTTGAGGTAGAAGTTCAGGTGCTCTTCGAACATCAGGTCCTACTCGTCGATGCTTTCCAGTCGCAGACCCTCCAGCTCGAAACCCTCGTTATTGATTTCGTTTGTGATGCCCAACGAACCCTCGAGGCTGAACACCTTTGAGAAAAAGACTGGAAGCACGATTGTCTCGGCACTTTTCTCCACCTGCTTGCGCATATAGTCAACTGTTTGGCGAGTGATTTTGTACACATCGATAGTACCGTCAAAACCATTGATGTTGATGCCCATGAGCATCATCAGCAGCCCCATCATAATCCAAACCTGCCCAGAGAGGTTCATCGCTTAACTTTCTGGAGTCGGCGTCATTGCCTCGACTTCAAAAGCTTAGAATTCTCTACTTGTAGGGGCTTCTAAGAATTAGGGTGTAGGCAGTTTTGCTGGCTCCTTTTCCATCTGAGGCTGTGGCTGTGCACTACTGCAAGGCTTTGCGGCCTAGCACTGCAAACCAACCCTTGACCTACACTTATCGCAAAAGTTCTTGCTCTTGAGCAGTTGTATTTCAGCCTAGAGCTCATGAATGCGTTTGGTCATATTATCCACCTTCCTCTGTCGGATACCACCGCGGTGGGTCCTCCGACTTCTGAGATTTTTAACTCTCACTGCATGCACTGGGCTCCTCAGCGCGGCGCAGGTGCTGACGCTGACCTGCCTGACAGGCTAGCTGATGTGCAGATTGTTGAACTCGTCCTCAGTGAAGATGAAGCTGCTGGGTACTTATAAGTTAAGTTCGGTAGGGTTATGTTCCTCCATAATAAGTATAATGCTGCGGACCGCAGCTACGGACGATTTCTAATCAGCAGTGCCTTTGTACCAGTATTCAACGGTAAGTGGAAGGAAATTAGTTCTTCGATGGGCTTTTTCTGTTGGAAGAATCTACGGTGTTGCGCTGCTGATTCGAACGAATTTAAATTGAGTTTTGCGTTGCTGCCATGCTCGAGTTCTTTGCAAGGAATAAGGTGCAGGATAAGGTCGAATACCAAGTCAATGACTTCATTTTTCGCTGGAAGAAGCTGGAGAGGCTAGTGGGCAAGGAGGGGCTCGATGGGCTGTTGCTAGTCACTGGGCTCGATGGAAAGTAAAGCAAGGAGACAGTCAAACTGTTCAACTGGCTATTCCTTGGACTTTCAGGTAAGGTCATACTCACCAGCCAGTTCCTGAACGAGGTCTATTCGGAGATGATAGTAATTGTGTCAAAAAGCGGAAGCAATGTGTTCGTAACCCCTCAAGCACATGCCCTACTGGAAGGATATCTGTATGCAGTACCGAACCTGCAGGTGTTCTGCCCCACCGATCCCGAATATACCAATAAGGAGAAGCTGGACATCGTCAAGGTCGCCAATTTTTACAGTATGCTGAAGACCCACAAAAAGCTGGGTGTGTTGCTGGACGACGGAGGTGATGTCAAGTCAGTGGAGAAGTGGCCTATTATCCAATCGTACGCCTTGTAGCAAGTTGGCGGAACATTCTTTACTCTTCGGTTTGAGTTGGCGGACTTTACTCCAAAGCTGCAGAGCATCTACAAGAACCACGACAAGTACTCGCTCGAGGTCACAGTCGAGCAAAACGCTAAACGTATCGCTGGGCATATATTCGGTTGCACCCGTATCATTGAGTACACTGATATCGACAAACGTGCAGAACTCTCAGAGGAGAAGCTTAATGAGCCACTGAAGGATGCAGTTGAGATCATCGAAATAGACCAGAACTATAAGGCGACGGGTGAGTCTCGTGCCAAGGTATTAATCGGTTCTCGGACGAACAGCAACAGTAACGTATCGTCGCAGTAATCTACCATTGGTCAAGACCCCAATAACTTCCACTTCACAGTGGAGTACTGTGATCCCACTTCTGAGGTTAGGGTAGCTCGAACTTACTTCCTCGGTCGAAATGTGGAACATGAGAGGAAACTAAAGGAGTCCAATGTTGAGCAGAAAGACACATTCATCGTGGATCTCGTATATTCGCTGGAGTCAGTCCCAAACCCGAACTATCGTGATGAGGAGCTCCTTGTGAATCTCTACACCAACCTTATTCAAGGCACTTTGGACAGCATTGTTGCAGTCACCAAAGACTATCGCAATCTTAATGTCGAATTCATTCGTGCACAGGTTTATGCCAAGCTCAAGCCAGTAATCACTGCAGCATACGGTAGCGAGAAGCCCGGTCCAGAAGATCTACTGGTCGAGCTGCTCAGCTTCAATGCTATGGGTGAATCCCAGAAAGTTGACTTTAAGGATATCATCTCCTTCAAGCTTACACCCCACTTCCATGCTGTCAGGGTGCAACTACTCAACATACAATCACTCGTGAGACCAGGAGAAGTTTTAGGAGCAGTACTCTTTTCAGAAAGTTTCGTCTTGCAAGAGGGCTGCTACCTGCTCATCTCCAAGGAAGTGCCTTATTTTAACTTCTGGAATGTATCTGCCTCGGAAACCCAAAGATTGCAAGCGATTAAAAAATTTCCGAAGTTCGAGGAGCTTGGTCCAGAGGCGTCAACTCGAATTGCCAACAACCGGATATTGGTGCCAACCGACAAGTACTCCCTGTCCGGCATTAACATCCCCATTCTCAAGGCCAGTTACATCTTCCACGAGGGTGGGCTGGTGATCAGCTAGGAACGGCTTGGTTGGTTTGTGCTGCTCTTTTCAGACATAAAAAATGCTTGCATGGTCAACCGCATGGACAGCCAATGGCTTCTGTTTCAGACTGAAGATTGCTTGCTCTTCAGTAGTCTGGGTCGAAAGAATGTAGCACTTGAGTTTAAGGGGAAAGCCTTCGAGCTATTAATGTAAAGGATCAATCGTAAGGAAAATCCGCTGGCAGTCACTTATTTGAACTAACTGCCATCGATACTCAGCGAAAATCCTTACATTGCCAAGGAGTTGCTTGGTCGCAAACCACAGCAACCAGTTCATCAATCTCAGATTGTGGATAACTCCTTACTGTTTGGCTACCTCGAAGCCAAGCAGCTGATGATCCTGAACAACATGAAAGATCTCAAGCTGTCTGCCTACCGCAACCTGGCAACCAAGCAGGAAGACGTAGCATGCTCTGCCGATAAGCACCAGCTTCTCATCATCAACGGCACTTATGGCTCAGGCAAGGGCAGAACTGCTGAATACTTGCTTCGTTACTCCAAAGATTACCGCATGACTGGCTACATTTTCAACATAGCCAGTGAAATGCTCTATGGGAAGGTGGAGCTCACTGCATTCACTGAAATGCTGGAGGAGTTCATCGCAGAAAGGAGTATTCCCAAAGGTGCAGCACACTTAGTCATTGTCGTGATGCCGTTCTGGTTGTCCTCTCGAGAGATTTTGGAAAGCTGGTCTTAGAAGTATCATTTCCGTTCGGTTCTCACCAAAATCAATGCAGCAAACTTCTATGCTACAAGCCACTACGAATTGACTGAGCACACCCTGACCTACTGCACCCCCGGTTTCAGTCAGTCTGTGGTGCTGGATACCTTCATTGAAGATGAACAGCAAGTGAACAGAATGAAGAACATCCTGTGGCGCTACAACCAAACCGGTAAGGTCTACCGAGTGGTCAATAATAGCATCGCAGCTGGAGTTGCCAAAGATTTGCTGACCAGCAATCGATATTCCAGCGAACTCGAAATTTTCAATAGGCAAAAGTATTCGGTCTACTACGACTTTGGCGATATCACAAGGTTCCAACTGCATTTTGTCGAGTTTAGACTGCCTATTCGAGCTAAGCAAGGCTTTGAGAGGGTCGCTCAGCACGATGGTTATTTATATAACCAAGAAGAACTCGATCGACAGTTGGAAGTGCAACGTACCGAGGCTCAAACCTCAAAGGACGACTTGCTCCAGATTCTATTTTCGATTACTGAGACCATCACGCGTCGAAATCGCGAAGCTAAATCTATGAGATTGCGCTATGCCAAGGGGGTGGTCAGACTGTTGGAAGGAGGAGTTGCCTAGATAACAGCAGCAAACCAGTTCTATAAGCAGAAGGATCTCAAAGAGGAGAAACCAGGTCAAACCTTCGGCCTCCAACTCGTATCAGTGGGCTACAACGAATACGAAGTCGACTATTTCCTTCAGTCTATCACAGCAAAGGTACAGCACCCGCTTAACTCAGAACGACATCCTCGCCAAGCTCATAAAACAACGTACCTGCGAGTCAGCAACCCCCGAAGAGAAGCTTCAGTTGGAACGAGGCAACCGTGACACCTTCCTCGATAATGGCGAGTTCTACGATGGTCACTTCTTCCGAGACTGTGAAGGTAACGTCCTGAGACAGCATCCGTCAATTGACCGCCTTGTTCAGAACTTCATTCAGGCTGAGAATGACAAGATCGATGAGCACAACAAGCAAGTGAAGGCCTAATGGCAACAGTACCAGGAACGCTACCTGCATTGATAGTTTGGGTTTAACCAGCGTAATAGTTAAGTTATGTTTCACTACGAGAAGGGATAGATTCCCTCGAGTGGCCGCAACCAAAACTAAAAGCTCATTGCTGAGAAGAAGAACCTGGATCGGAAGCTGGACAACCTCAAGGAGGAAGACTACAAGCGAGTGCTCGCAAATTTGCAGGGGCAGAATACGAAGCTGAAGGAATAGCTGCAATCACTCTCCAGCAAGGTCAACCACCTGATTGAAAAGCGGAAGCTGGAAAAAAAGCATGCCAACAAGCTGGTGGAGAGTCAGATTGAACAAACAAAGAGGTAGCTGGAGGAAACCTATAAGGTTGTGGACCAATACAAACGGTAGATTAATAAACACGCCCAAAAGCAGCTGGAAGAGTAGCTACGTGACCGCTACACTGTACACAACAACACAGAAGTGCAGATCAACGAGTAGATGGCAGTGCTGAGACAGGAGAAGAAGACACTTGAGCAACATATCGAGAAGAACACCGAAATGGTGAAGGAGTACACTGATGATATCAAGTACGACGCAGGTCGGTTCGAGTAGATCAGTAACGAGAACAAGGAAATGCGTAAGAAACTTCTTGGATACAAGAAGATGATGTCCGAAAAGGAGAAGGAGTCACAAGAGGTCGTCGACCGGATGGTTACGCTCAAGCTTGAGCATCGAAAGCGGATGTCCCTGCAGAATCAAATTAGCTAAAGCGGAGCTCAACTTGAAGCTGCCAAAAAGAAAACGGACGTTGCCGAGGTGTCTATTCTCAAGAAGGAAGTATAGGATCTGAAGCAGCGCAAAAGTTAGATGGAGGGACAGCTGGATAAGGTTAAAACAGAGCAGGAAGCCCGTCGAGCAAAGATCTAGAAGAAGATCAGAGATAGCCTGGAGGTGCAGAAGACACTCAACCGGGAGAAGACCAAAGCAGCGAACAAGCTGAACATGTACGAATCGACGGAAAAGAGGTTGGATGCTGCTAATCGTTTGGAAAACGCTCCCGAGCTCGTTCGTGAAGAAAAGGGAATTCAAACCTAAAAGGAAATCGGATATGAATTCAGGAGGGATTGGGCGGGGAAGATAGCTAAGTTGCACTGCGATGATCGGCTGCTTGTGCAACACAACAGAGAGAATTCCTATGTAAAGAAGATGACGGTATACTCACACGGCGAGACTATCTGCGCAATTCGCTTCGTTTATATGGTAGGGTCAACCGAATTTGTCACACCGTTGCCTATCGAATAGGCTGTTCTCAAGAAATTATCTGCGAGGGTGCTCGAAGCCAAGGACCAATCATACATTCATTCTTTTCGAATCGGCCTTCGGGAGAATCAGATAGTGCGACTGGAAGTAACTGACAACACAGGAGAGAAGCTAGCAGTAGGAATCGAACAGTAGGGAATAGTATTCTACCAGTTGGATATCCAACCGAAGTAACGACCTCTCACAATGTTTCAATCGTTCCAAGTTCCGAGCAAGGAGAAGTATGTACTACAGTCCCTCGGTTGCGAAATTTTAGACCCTCAGTGATCCATCATCATAGTCTCAAAACCTTACATTTAGATAAGTCAGTCATCCTCAAACATGTTAGACTAGAACAGCCGTGAATGGGATTGCGGCATATTCCATGGGGTCAACTCCAGAGACCGATCTCTCGGGGGAATCGGATTGAACTTGTTGGATGACGTTGCTAGATGACTGGCTACTGGAGGTTTCCGAGGAAAGGTTAAATACTTGCTTTAATCCAAAGAACTCATTCGAGCTGGTTTGGGGTCGGTAAACTCAACGTCGGCATGGCTCAGCTTCCTGACTTGGATGCACGGTATCTTCGAGGCGAGAATTTTTCTTCGAATTCGCTCGAGTCTACCCTGAAAGATGTTGTTGCAGTCCAGTATCTGCCGGTTTATCTTCGATTCCTTGGCAGCATTCTCAGCCTGCTAGCGGTGAGGACTATTATGTGTGCTGCTGTTATTTTTTAGGTTGCTCACGAACAACTTCGAGCACAATTCAGCTTATAAGCTGTCCTGCATACCCTAGGTGTTGACCCTCGCGAACTTGTGTCTCCGCTACTTCCGATGGTTTTATTTATAGATTTCGAAGAGGCTGCGTCTCTTGCTGCAGGAAGTATCGGGCTTGCATCTCTCTTTGTGGGTCTCTGGAATCTGCTGATGCTCTGGCGTGAGGTCGATAATGTTGAGTCGCATAGACCGGGAGGCTTCTGTGCGCTGCTTCCTCTTCGCCGCTATAATTTATAAGATCATATGTTTATTGAGGTGGATGGTGGTTGTGCAGGATGGTTGCTCATCCCATCGACGCAAACGAACACAACTGCAAACTTCAGTAATAACAAAGCACTGAGCCGACAGAACGATCAACGGCGGAGCATAGTCGATTAGGTAGACACCTCTTCGTCGTTACTCTCATAGTCGGATTCGATGGTAGGCAGACTCTCCAGGTCGATTTCCTTCTTGTCAATTTCATCGAGGAAGTCGAGTGCATGCTGAATGGTTCAAGATTTACAACAAAGCGTCCATCTTCGAGTCCAAAATCACCTTTGCCCGTTAGCAGTCTTCGAAGGCTGGTGTGCATTCGGGGGTGTTTAATGAATCGCTTGGATGAAGAGTAGCGCACCCGAAAGTTTCCTGGTTGCGGTCGGGCAGCTTCTGTCGCAACCGCAGCAACATCGGGTTTTGGTAGTTCTTCTACCTGTGCGGAACTGGAAAACATGGAGGAGATGCTGGTAGCAAGCGACACGAACGGATTACCGAATGTCGAGAACTTGTCGATGAGAACCGTCCTAATGGCTGCCATCTGCAAACCCTCCGAGATAATTATTATAAGCCTGCAGAATGTCCGATGGCACTGTTGCTGCAGACTGTTATATATTAAATGGCACTGGAGGTATCGCTGGAGACGTACCGCTGGTTGTCCACGGTGGTTAAGGTCATCCGACCTGAACCCGTGCTTCAGCCGAACGGTAAGTGTCTAATCAACGAGGAGCTGGCCAAACAGTTTGAAAACGGAACAAAAGTCGGTGAAGTGCTAGCGGAATTATTCAAAATTCGTGGGCTACCGCCATCGGCCAACCTCTCCCACCTCAAAAAGTCAACCCATACGGCTGCACAGCTGTACAACTGGAACATCCTCAACGAAGTAAGCCAATCGTTACGTAGATCATGCGCAAACTCGACTTCGAAGTGGATTCGGATACCAAGAACATGATAATAAACGGAGATCGAGGAGCGCTGCTTGCGGTTGTTGAGACCCTGAAGTCACTGAGTGAGGGCAAAGACCGGACCATGGAGGATTCGTTGGATGCCCTTCCAGAACAGAACTCGAAGATACTCGAGGAGAGTAACAAGCTGGAACAGCAGTCCAACATTGAGAAGCCTATCAAAAAGGACAGCAAGAAGCAAACTAAGAGCGCAGGGAATCAGGACCTGCTTGAATACGTATTGGACGTACTTTCAAGCTGCTTAAAGCTCACACGCAAGCAAGCCATTGCCCTCATTGCCTAGAATAACAAGTACTTAGCTCATGTGATGGTCAAGGGAGTCAAGGGTTCGTTTACAGAAGTGGAATAGATCATGCAGAGGTTCTATGAAGACAACGACCAGATTATACAGAAGATTGTGGATAATAACGATATGTGCGTATTCTACTTGCAGGTCGTTAAGCCTGCCTTGCTGTCGAAGAAGGAAGAGGTGGCAATGTGGGCAAGCCGTATCCTAACCAAAGTGGGTTACGATTTAGCCAACCATGAGTTGCTGCCACTAGGCTACGATTGGTTTGTAAGAGAGAACGGTGGATTAGCGACCACTATGCTAGCACTCAACCGTCATCCCAAGCTCAATGAATCAGCAGTTGGGTATATCCTGCAGTTCGCTAGGTTTAACGTGAGCGAGCTCTTCACAGTCGAGCTCAAGAAGTTCTGTCCAGACAACCTGTCGTATCTCAAGTTTATTTTGTTGATCTTCGATTCGCTGGTGGAATCCAAACTAAGCGCTGAGGAGCTGCTGACTAGTGGCGCACTGGACTACTGGATCGAACAGGCTGAAAAGGGTGCTGACAGTGACTACCGGAACACGGTGGAGATGCGTTGTGCGAGCTTAGAGCTTCTGACGAAGATCTGGCGTGCCTATCCCATCCACGTTGAAGAGTAGCTCAACATCGTGGGAAACATTATGAACTACGTCAAGAAGGGCATTCGTGACGAGTCATCCATATTGCGCTTCAGCTTCCTGGAGGAACTGTTCGCACTACTACACCACTTCGCCAACCAGAAGAACCCTTTTGCCTCAATCCTGTACAAAAAGATAACCTTCATGTTCATCGAAAACCACGAAATCGTGGAGTTCAGGGAGTATGTGTTGCGTAGCTTCAAGGAGGTCTTCCGCAGGTTCCAATCCATTCCAGTCGAAATATTCCTTGAACCTTTCGTCAAACAGCTCAAGATCAGTGAGGGCAAGACTTATATCCTCAACGTGTTCGATATGGAGTTTGTCAAGGCTGCCAGCGAACATCGCAGATTGAAGGTCAAGATTGCTATTGAGCTGTTCGACTTCCTCGCGAAGACGTTTCTGAATGATAATGTGTTCGGAAGGATGGCTAGAGGGATTATGGAGTACCTCCTCGACCGGTATATCGAAGATGAGCCATTCGTGGAGTACTGCCAGAAGCTCGTTAAAATCTGTTTGGCTATCTTCTTTTCCTCGCTGAAGAAGCGTCCAACTGGGAAGAACATTGATGATGCTATACGATTGGCCATGCAACGCCGAGCCGATATTGTGCAGTTCCTGGGGTATCTCATTAAAAAGGAGAGCGTAACAGTCAACGAAGAGCTGAAGGTTTTACTGGTACACATCAGAATCCAGATAATGCAAAACTTCAAATTCGAACACAAAGGTATAACTGAGCTGTTGAGGATGTTTGGAGATCCCTATGAAGTTGAAAAAGAGGTGATGCGCAATAACCAGGATATGCAATCCCTCGAGAAGTCCGAAACAAATAGCGAGAATGACCGATAAGGAGTTAAGCTCCCTCGAATAGTCTCACGTCATTCAGCGAGGGACGACTTACTTTCGCAGAACTCGTTTAACTCGAAGGCAACCCATATGTCGAAGAATACCAGCAAGCAGGACTTCCCGATCCGAGACTATGAAGAATTTTAAACTGAGGAAGAACAGAGGTTCATGAAGGAACATGGAATCGGCTTGAAAAAGAAAGCTCTTCAGGCACAGCCTCAGCAGGCCGCTGGAGTAATCTCCCTCAGCCAAGACAAGCTCCCAAATAAGACTAAAAACTTTAGAGTACAGAGCAAGGAACGGAACTTAAACGTCAGTGCGAGCAACAACGCTAAAGTTCTGTAGCAGATCGACAAGATTCGCGAGAAGAAGGAGGTGGAAGTGCGCAGAAAGTTTTAGGAGCAGTAAAAGATAGACAAGAAGAAGTAACTGTTAAAATAGAAGATCAAAAAGGAGCTTGAGCAGCGAAACCTAGCCAAGGGATCCTACCAGGAAAAGAACATGAACGCCAAGGTTCTCTTCGAAGATAACGAGATCAACGAAAAGATTGTAGAGGACAACGAAGTTGTGAAATAACACAGTCTCAAGGAGGAGGAGAATAGAGATGAGCAGTCAGTTGCTTTAGTGCTCAAAAAGTACGACAGGTTTTTGCGTAAACTGTTCGAGAGGTACAGCAACGCCAGCAAAGCTAAGGGACGTGATACCTTCGATGAGGACACCGGGCTAATGATGAGCCAGGTCGAGTTGCATAAGATGTTCAAGGAGAAGAACATTGAAAAGAACAAAGTAGTACTTCAGGAGTTGTTCAAGATTGTCAGCAGCGAGAAAGGTCAGCAATCAATCGACTACGAGTCTTTTTTGAGGTTATTAGAGAAGTACAGTGTGAACAGTTACTTCAAAGAGAGGAACAGCCAGGCAATCGAACCACTGGGAGGCTACCTACGAGAGATCATTCGAAGATTGGCTGTCGGAGAGAATGTTAAACTAGACGATGAGGACGAATAAACTCGGGGACTAAATATCAAACTCCGGGAGAACCCACAGCTTGAGATTCCCAACGTACCTCTTTCCACTTATTTAGACGTTCAAGAAGATTACTGAGACTGTGTTCGAAGTGTCAAACAAGGTTTCATTTAACAATAGGAAAATCTTGGGAGAACCCTATTCCATCTGCTTTGAAATTGTGAATGAATTGATTGCTGCTCGATTCAAGACCAAGGTTATCGAGTCTCATGTGTTCTTGAAAGAGGAAATACGGGTCGCCAAGAAGGGTGTTGCTCAGCTGCCACCTAAACCCTCTGCCAAACGAGACCAGACGGCTATAGAGGAAAAACCAGAGAAAAAGACAATTGAACTTAAAAGATAAAAAAGTGAAGTACGCTAACCAAGAGCCGACAGTATAATGAACAGGATGCCAACGGAGTCCAAGGATAGAGAGGCGAAGAGTTTAGACAAGAAGCCGAACCAAGCTGAGAAACATCGAATTGAATCATAAGAGGAGAAGCGGAAAAAACAAGAGCAGGACGAATCCGTCCGAAAGCAGAGAGCACTTGAGGTGAAGAAAAAACTCGAGGAGCAGACTGAGCAGAGGAGACGCTAAGCCGAACAAAAGAAGGAGGAGGATAAATAGATGAAATTGAAGGAGCAATAGCGATTGAAGAAGGAGAAATAAGCAAAATAACAATACTTGAAGGAGCAGAAGTAGAAGGTCGACAAATACAAGCGCGAGCAGTAGAAAGGACAAGAATAGTAGAAACGAAAGAAGGAGTAATAGGACAAAAAGCAGGAAGAGATAAGGAAGGATCAACTGAAACTGAAACTGAAAAAATAATAAGAGAAAAAGAAAGAATAAGCCGAACTGCAGAAGAAGAAGAAATAGAAATAGGAGGAATAGCTTACGAAGAAGAAGGCAGAGGACTAACGGAAGAAATAATTACTAAAGAAGAAGGCCCAAAAGACTCTGGAAGAGGATAAGGGAAAGCGTGAGCAGGAAAAGGAGTACAAATAGACACTTCGTAACCTCTACAAAGACCCAACAGTTGGCAAAGTCTTCTCAGACTATCGCGACCTGCTCAAAGCGCTGCATGCGTTCGGGATGGAATTCAATGACTTCAAGATTGACCAAGGCAAAACCGATTACGTTGAGCAAAAAGGATGGTTGTTCATTGCTCAGACTTTCGAACTCTGTGACATTGCGACAGCCCAATCAGTTCTCAAGGCAGTACTCCGCGACAAGCAGGAGAAAGGAATCACCATGGAGACATTCGAAGAAACTCTGCTGGCTTTTAGCTGCAAACACCTACTCTAAAAGACTTAGGACTATCCCACCCTGAAGAAGCAGGTCCCTGATGAGTTGCGGGGGTACCTGAATAACCTCCGAATTCCGAAGGAGAAGGTGAAGCAAAAAGAGTACTTCCAATCGCTGAAGAAAGGCGAGAAGCGTGAGAAGGAATCGCTGGCGAGATCTTTAAGTAAATAGAAGAAGTTGGAGCAGGTCCCCCTGGCAAATCTGTAGAAGCTCGAAGATATGGAGGTCGAGAACCCCGATGGCAAGAAGTAGAAGTGGGGAGTAAAGAAGTAGTGATGTTTACTGCTGTGCACACTCGATAGTATTCTGATGGCATTGGAGCCAGCTTCGCTGCTCTGCCTATAATGGATTTAGTTTATGTTTTAAGATAACCGCCAATTCTAAATTGAAGAGTTGCTGGACTCGCTGATGTTCGGAAGTGGTGGTGATGGTCAAATTAACGGAGCACCTCTCAGTACGCAAGAAGTTCAAATGCTCAAGGAAGCCATCTTCCATGTGTGGACATACGTTCAGCAGCACGATGCACCAGTAGAGTTGGTCGGAGGGATCTGGGGACTACTCAGTTTGAAGTTTCCACGTCGCAATGGAGCTCACCTGTTCAGTCTGTACCACCGCATGCACAAGTAGCTATTGGAGTAACTCCACATTGAATCTTCACATTTCGCGGGTGAACTTCTGAAGATAACAAGTGCGGCAACGCTCGAGGGATTTTCGAGGAAATGCAGAATGCTCAGTCTGAACTAGCATGAACTTTTAAGTGACTTCAACGTGCAAATGGTCAAGGAGGAGACTATCACTGTGACGAGAGATGAGACTCTTGTACCGTACATTGGAGAACCCTTATTTGAGCAGGAGTACCTTAGCGAACCTGGGTCGCTCTATAACGATCTGCTGTCGACCTTCACAATCAAGGAGTACAAAGATTTCGAGTAGCACATGAGCTTGCACAATGAAAACTGTTCTGCCGAGAATCAATTGGAAGAGTGGGAGGATTTAGAAGATGACAGGATAATGGACAAACAACGCAAACGAAAAATTCGAAACTTTGAACCGATTTCGGAGGGCTAGTATCGGCTTGAAATTGATAACCAAAAGAATAATCGAAAAGCCAGAAGAAGGCATCGACGTCCTTCGAATCGCAGACTCAAGATGAAGCTGCTGGAGTACTAACAAAAGCAGAGAATTGAAACACAGAGCGAGGTCTTCAAGAAGAAGCTTCAGAAACGTCAGAAGAAGCAGTAAAAAAAGAAACCCGCAGTTCCACCTCCACGGAACCAAGCCTTTATGATGAGCGAGATGGAAGATGAAGACTCGCCACCACCCGTTAAGAGAAGGAACAAAAAGCGAAGAGTTTAGTACAACGACTCTGAAGAAGAGTCCTACTAGAGGGTTCCAGAAGCCAGGCCTGAAGAGCAACTGGTGGTCGAAGAACAGTCTCTGATGAATAAACAGTCACAGCATGCTCCCCGTCAAAAGAAGAAGAGATTTGAACTGTACCGAGTAAGAAAGCTAGCCACCCACGATGAGGAACTCCAAGTAACTTACAGCCAGCCAGTCCGGGAACTGCTATCAATAGCAGTTTGCCAACTGAGGCTGCTTACACGTCCCGAAAAGCTGACTCAGCTGATGGTCAAGTTAGCATTTATATACTTTTCTCGAGACTAGCTTAAATCCGACGATTTGGCGCTGCTAACAGCCACTTACTGTTTGTATAGCACGGCTCGGAACCATGCAATGGAGGTGTTGGTGGTGCAGCTCGGAGGCATGCTACTCGCGATGATGCAGAGCTGCTTTGTTAAGCTAGTAGCCACAGTGACAAACGTGCTGACGGGAACTGCTGAGAGTGAATTAGCCCTTCCCGTGAGGATTTTAGCTGAGTTTAATCGGATCATCGAGGCAGAGGAAAGCCTGAGGCAGCAGCTAAACCTTGGGGGTTGCATATCTCAATTCTTTAACGACTTGCTCACGCCAGAAGGGAATTCGGATAACAACATGTTCTTTGAGCGTTCCAGCCTGAAGGTGGTGTATTCAACGTGCTGTGAGAATGAGGAACACAGTAAATTAGCTCCTCTGAAAGTGTCAGTGGTCGTTTCGACGCGACTAGCAGAGCTTTTCCTTTTAGAAAAAGGGATGTTCCGAAGTGAGCAGTTTCCCCCACATCGGAAGAACCTCATGCGATAGTACAAGAAATTCCTGTAGCAAATATCGAACAGCCGCATCAACTTTCTGGAGTTTTGGATGCAACTCGACAAGCTCTATCCAAGAGGATTGTTCTTCGAGGAGTGTGCAGTCATCTTCTCGTTTGCATAACCTCCTCCTGAACAACAAACTTCGCTATCGGATGTTGACTCCAGCTTCACTAGCAGTACTCTGCAGCGTTTCCTCGAGGATGAACTGACCCGTACCAAGAACTACAAAAATATGCTCAACAAGGTTCTGAAGCAAACCTTCCTTGCTCGAGTTAAGACCCGACCAACACGTCCGCTGGTCGAGTGCTACTTCTCCACGGTGGCCACGCTGCTGGATAACGAGCTGTTCCGCAATGAGTTTGTATACCGCGAGGTGCTGATTGGTCTCGAAGTGAAGAAACACATAGAATGCGGTCGAAGCTTCCAAGACCTTCTGCTGAGAATACTGAAGTACAGTGTAGAAGCTAATCAAACGTCGGCAGTGAAGTTGCTGGAGGGGAAGCAACAACTTGGCTTGAGTGCTGGTACATAAGAATGTTACAAGAGTCTGATTGGTTGGTTGGGTGCATTGTTCTCTGTCCTGGACGACAACCTTAAGCATCTGTCGATACTCAGACGTCCAGAGCTGATCGAGAAGGTTAAGAATCAAGTGGAAATACTCTGTACGCTTTTTAGAAGTCTATTCGTGGGGCTGCAAGAGGACATGGGGCTACACTCCAGACTTGAGTTATGGGTTGTTCGGCATCGACTGCTATTGGAAGAAACCCACTTAGCTGCAATGTTCAAAAAATCAGATGAGTAATACAACCTGCTCAAACTTGAGGTGCTCCACTCGGTTGCAACCCATTTGCGACTACCTTTAAAGGAAGTGGACCTATCCCAGGACGTCGCTGGCGAGTGTCTCAGTGACTAGGACGATGAACTCATAGAGCTACACAGGCAGATGAAACTTGGTAAGGTCCTTGAAGATGCACTTAGATAACTGCTAAGAACAGGCTGGACCAAATGCATTCATATCTTGGACTATAAATGTACGCCGAGTAAGACTGCAAACCCCCAACTGATGTAAAGAGAGTTGCACCTGACGGGAGTTCTGTTCGGGTTCCGGCTTTGGAGTGGTCGTTCTACCCTTGAGGAGCTAGACAGATATATGAGTCAATTGGTTGACCGAAACTTCAACATCTACCACGAGTCGTTCGGAAGGCTCGCGGGGTTGCAGTTTGGTGGGCAACTCTACCGAAATATGCTCAATCTGCTGATGGGGTACAACACCAAATTATCTTTTGGAGAGACAACCTTGAAGTTGTTCTACCAGTGCATCCTTTGCCTCCAGATATTAATTCCAGAGGAGCAAGATAATGGTCAGATAAACGCCGTGGAGTCGTTGCTGGTAGTTGCAACGGATGTCCGGCAACCGATAGCATGCACAAACAACACTTTTTGGCAGCGGCTTAACCAACTCCTTCGAGGTCGCCCCATCACGGTATAATCAATCATCAAGATAGCAATAGAGTTGGAATGCAACGAACCCTAGCTCGAGGAACTGGTGAGACTACTGGAAAAGGATATCAAGCTACTCCGCTAATTCTACAAGGACAAGCAACTGCCAAGGACAGTCAGCGGGGCTGCAGCAAAGTTACTCTGTCTCTTTGGCATGCTTCTGAACTCCCGTCGAAACTTCAATAAGAGTATCTAAGTGCTCACCCAACTTTTTCGAGCTCGCGACAATGAATTCCTGAACAGCAACAGCCTACTGGTGCTATGTGTCCAAGAAGACCACAGCAACTATGCGGTGCTTCTCGAGTTTCTGGAGCGATTGGAGTAATACCCCAGCAACATCTACAAGATCAAATCCATTAGCGAGCAGTATATGCGGTGGCTCGCAACCAGCTACAGCCAGTTCGTTACATTCAACTACTCCACTGTCTCATACGAAGAGCTGCTTGCAAACAGGTTTGCAGAGTACCCATCGGAGCTGGAGATGTTCCTTCAGGCAGTAGTTGAATACTGTTTGCTCCGTGGTACTACCGGTTCTGTGAAATTCTTCAGGAATCTGGTGGGGGAGCTACTTCAAACTCTTTGGGATATCCAAAAAGGAATTGATCAACACCGCGAACTACTCATACTTCGGGTACTGACCCTTGGATGGCTGAAGATGCGAATCCCAGAGCTCGCACCAGTTGTGGAATAGTTTACTTTTGCGAACCTCAGCTCAATAGTAACGCTGCTGATGAGCATACCCTACGAATGCCAAAGTGCACAGTGGCTTTTCCGTGGACCACTTCTCACCGGCAACAGGCATTCGAACCCCCAGCTCCTCAAGGAATGCGCAATAGCAGCTTAGAAGCTCGGCCTGCGCTAGGATACTGTCAAGCTGGAGATGGAATGATCTGTTTTGAGTTGATTGTTGAGAGATATTATATTTTTCAATGTCTGTGGGCTCTATCCTGCTCAGGCTCACAGTAGCAGTGTTGCTCGCGATCGCGTGTGAAGCCAATTATGGTGCCTGTAGACAACCTCAGCGTTCAGGTATATTCTCACTTGAGACTCTGAGCAATCGCGACCAAATAACTAACGTGTTCCACGACGTCACCGCGAAGCTGAAGCAGTGGAATGCCACAACAACGATTCAAGGACAGCAGTACAAGGTGGTCAATTTCACGGCTGCACTCTACTACAACGACTATGAGCAGATCGAGACCATCAAAGGTATCCCTTCTGCTAATTGCTAGACAACTACAATGTGAATGTCATGTCAGGTAAGCTACATGCTGCATACCACTGCAAATATTCCTATGGGAATGGCCTGTCAGGCAATCTCACAGGCAGGATCGAAGCAGATAAATTCATGTTCGTCAAGGGACTACAGCTTGATGAGGGCAGGCTTGATTGGTTTCCTTCGACGGTTGACGATATCATCTTCTCCCTGTTTTCAGTCTTGGATAGCCAGCCAAAGCTTCCAGAATAGTAGCGTAAACGGTTCGAGAACATACTGAACAACAACACGGCCGAGGATGTACCACTCAAGGCTGACTTTATCAGCGAAGTCAATCGACTTTATAGGTAGGCATTGAAGACCAACCTTAATTCCGAGCAGTTGCTGAACACCTCAGACTTCAACTACACCTACCGGGGCAAGAACATCACTCTCTTGAACGTCGTATCGAACTTTTCGCTCAACAATATTGGATTCAAAGGTCTTAATTACACTATGATGTTCGAAGTCAAGAATCTTCAGAACCGTTGCAACACTCTTCCAACTACGTACGATAGTGCACGTGGTGGATTTCAGGAGTATATCGCCATGGAGACAGTCTCGGCCATGGTGTTGTACGCACTTCAGCAGGGCTGGCTTAATGCCCAACTCGATAGATCGTGGGAGACTGAAATCTTCCAGTTCTATTGCGGGGATATTGCCAACGTTATTGATTAGGCCAGAAACAGGCTGCCGAACGAAGCTGTGACTGGAGAGTGTCATTGGAACAACACATAATTCGACTTTACACTCAACCGTTTTAGTGACACTCAGCTGTATGCCAGCATTCCGTACAGTTGCTCTCTCACAGCAGGTAGCACCAAATTGCAGAGCATGTACTTTACCCTCAATATGGAAGTCAAACCAGTAATGTTCACCTGTTATGCAGACACTCAAGTCGGACCGCATCGACACCGAAGTGAGTTTGGTTGGGTTGATTCGTCCCACCTTTTACCCGGAGGGAGACTACAGAGTGACCAACAGTCAACTGGCTGCAATGTACATTCTGAGTGTCGCAAAAACATTAATTGGCCGACCCACTTTCGGCAGCGGGTTCCCTTCCAACCAGAGAAACTACCCACAATTAGAGGTGTTCAGAGACTATCTGCTTCTCTACGATCCCTCGGAAAAGTGACTGTCAATATAGATACTCGATACTGGAGTTCTCCAAAAAGTTCTCCTCAAGCTTGAGCTTCTTGAAATATTACTTGCGCATGACTACATTAGAACGCCGGTAGGCCTCCCAATTAATCTCCTTCAGCCAAACGCTCGACCGAATTTATTCGAAGAAGTCCTTAAAGCCCAATCGGTGTTCCGGTTTTGTCTTGAGAATGCTTTCGAGGAAGGCATGAAATCCGTGAGATTTACCGTCCCGCAGCGGATAGCGCATCACTGGGTCACTATGATTCAGGGTGAGGTAGACTAGCTATTGGATGCAAAATGGCGGGACACCATATGCAAGTTAGTAGGCGAGGATACCCAGCTTCCATATGTTGCTCATCTTTGGGAATTCAACAACAGTAGTATCCTTGCCTTGCTGTACGGCCACAAGTTCCTCTGGTGTGAGGTACTCGTATGGAACAGCACACTTGATGTACATGTTGAAGTAGCTCAGGAAGGTATTACCTTACTGGTCCACCAGTATGTTCTCAGGCGAGATCGACGGATATATCTCTTCAAGATTCTCCAGAGCCAACACGAGCCTTATAACCACGTGCCTGATAATATCTTCGTCAAACTCAGAAAGGTTGGTAAGCTCGCCGTACAGGTCGCCGATGTACGGTAGGTAGGTGAGTTCGAATAGTGAATCTTTCTCGACTGCGTAGACTATCTTGGTCCAGAATTTGTTGGGTTTGTAGTTGAGGAGCTTCATACGGAATAATTCCTCTCCAATGGCTAGATGCGATTTCCTGTGCTAACGCACCACCAGTTTCTGCTTGGTGATGCTGCACTTTACTACGTACAGCTAGCATACGCTGTTGACGCCCACCTTTATCAACCGCTGAAATTCAGGTCTCTTGTAGTTCAGGAACCTATCAGGGGAGATGTAAAGCAACATTTCGTTTCGGCTTGACAGAATTTCGTTGTATATCAGGTACGAAACATTGTCGAGCCGGACATACTTCGGCTTCACTGTTGGCCCCCTCCGTTTTTCCTTCTTTACATCATCCTCGGTGGTTGTCACACTCTCCAACTCTCTATCCTGCAGCAGAAACACCATAAGGTCCTCCTTCATCTTGATGTGCACTTCTCGGGCGTGTAGCAATGCATGCAGCAACTCATCACGGTATGCACATTCATACCGATAGTCGTATTCTGAGGGCACGTGAAGCACAATTTCGTTGGAGGTGAGACTGATGCTGACTCCCTCTATGCAAGGTGTCCTTATGGTTCGTTTGATATTGGACTTATCGATGTTGTAGAGATTGGTGTGGGTGAGCACAATGCAGCGCTCCTGTCCTTTGTTCTTCTTGTTGATCTTGGTGATCTTCTTGGCGAGCAGAATCGCTTCGTGAGAGATCTTCTTGCGGATGTCAGCAAGTCTTGATGGTTCGATATCGTCGGAAGCGATTGCCACCTGCTCCATTATACGAAATCTGAGTTAAATTTATGGTCGGCAGCGTAACTATGATCCTCGGGACTGCACTTCGACAGATCGTTGCCCAAGATCCCTTGATGCCACCTTGCCACCCCATGTTAGATTTCTTTTTGAAATGAGTGTTTGTGATGAAGGAAAGACCTCCTCAAGTGCCGTTCCTCCTGGATTCACGGAGGAATCCGCAGGCGAATAATTTTAAAGGCCCACCTGTTATATTTTATTCCGTGTTTTTGTCCAAACTTGTCTGTGGATTGCTAATAAATTAAATCCGGGCATGTCTCACAGCAGGTACTTCGAAAGCCGAGTTCAACCACACTTTACCCGTCTTTACAGCAAGGTGCCCTACCTCGACACCGAGATCTTCAACATCGGAAGCGATTCCCTCAGAGAGTCAAGAAAGATTGCCGTCAGAACCAATCGTGCCTCTGACGGTCTAGCGAGAACACTGAACAAATCGGTCATGCTTGAGAGTGAGTTAGCGAGGTCTCGCTGTCAACGCGAGCGGGACGACAGCGAGTATCTCACTAAACTCAGCATTTCGAAAACAGCCTCAGTAAACAAAGGTGCCGATGATTGGCGGGAGTACCTAAGCAAGAAATCGGACAACGAACTGCGAGAGACTCGCGAGCAGCGCTACCTGCAAAGCCGACTACTGGACAACAGCCGCAGGGCCTACCAAAGACTCGATACGGTCAGAAGATGGCTGTGAACGTGCATCACTTTGTCATTTACCAATTGGCTAAGGCAGTATTACTTCGATATCGCATCACCGAAGATATTTTGGTCGGTGCTTCCATTGGACTTTCTAGGACGAATTGGCAACGGGTGCCAACTTATTGCCGACAGAGTTATAAATAAAATTAGAAGATGAGGTACGCCGACGAGCTGGTGGAATCTCGTTTCGCATCAAGCCCCGAACGTGATCTGGACCCAAAGAGGTTTACTTCGAGCAGCTTCAACAGTGGCATGGCCTCCGGGCGACTCAGCAGAACAACATCATTCAGTCAGCTTAATATTGCCAATAAGCTGGAGAACTTGGATTCGGCCTTGAAGGAGATGGCTGCCTAGCTAACCTCCGTACAAGCTGAGACCTTGGTACAAGGATGATAACTAACTCAGGAATCGTAACACTATTGCGAAAGCATTAAGGAACAGCTGAACCTGAAGCTGGACAACAAGCACATCAGCTTAAAAAAGAAGATCACCGATTTGGCGAAGTTCATCGAAAAGACTGAGGCTGCTGAACTCGATCGGCTTACTCGTGTCAAGGGAAAGTTCGACCAACTGTTTGACAGCAACCTACGCATCCGCACAAAGTTCGTTCAGTTCCGTACTCGCATTGAATGTGTGGAGCACGCCATGGGCTACTACGGTGGACAAGAGAAGTATAAATCCTGATGGTGATGTCAGTCATCTCTCGATCATTTGCGGTTGAGCTACTTAAAGATTTTTGGAGCGATGTCGGGCTCCAGCAGGCCATACTCGAGGCAATAGCGCTTTGCGATTTCACTATTTGGGTTTTGTTCGAAGAGACTGACATAAAATGCGCGCGCACCATCCTCCTATTAGGGGATCTGATACTTCTGCCTGCATTAGTCGTTTGCTTACCCAACCATGAAGTCCTTCTTGTCATCTTTCACGGGAGGTTGCTTGGCAGCCTTTTATGGAGACGCCTTCTTGGGTTTCGCAGGTTCAACTGATTCGTTCTCCGAGTCCGCCTTCTTGGCCTTTTTCTTTGGGGTGGCTCCCTTGGTTATCTTCTTCTTCTTCTTCACGACGTCCTCGTCATAGTCGCTAGAGTCTGCCTATTCGTCCTTTCGATGCTTAGGCATTAAGCTACACAAACTCAATTATACGAATATGCTCGAATCTACCCAAAAAGCGTGGGTCGAGATAAGTCGACACCAGAGGCACTATCAAAGGCTTCGAAAGACAGGGAAATATTTGGTTTTATGACATATGCCTGTGTCACAACGGCTTCCGGCTGCTACTTTCGAAAAACGCAAACTGGTAGTCTGACGATTATTAGTTGAACAGCCTGTGGTACCCTAACCGGTAATTTGACATTTAGTAGGCAATACCACCTCGGACTGATAACTGTCTACCACCAGTCTTGGGTTTCAAAGAGACATGGGTGGGGAGGTTGGGCTTGTCGGCACTCATTCCCACATGCTAATATTTTTTTGACTTCTCTTTGTTGGGTTGTCCTTGAAATTAACATTCGTTATCATAAAATGCCAAGATTTCATCTTCAAAAAGGGCGCCCTTTGGTACTAGGTGGGCTAACACCTATCGATGCAACCTCCAGGCAATCTACTCACTTGGCAACAACGCAGGCTGTTTGGGAGACGCAGACCCATCCCAATCATATGTAAAGCAGTATCGCTTGGGAGCATGAGCATTGCATATGTAGTCATCACTGAATGAGCAGGGGTACGGCACTCCGTCATTCCTTCAAGTGGTATAGTCACGTACTCTCCGCCTTCTGGGCTGCACACCAGATGACTCAACCTTTGCGAAAAGTATTGTTCATGATGGATGATCCATCCATTATGATACAGACTCATCCACAATGACACGCAAGCGTACCGAAGTACAGCCGTGGTTATAGTAAAGCTGTTGGTGAGCCAATGTCCGCCCGAAACTCACTTCAAAAGGTCAGATCTAAAATGCGGCGAACACGAAGGAAACTCCATGGAAAGAAGATCAAACCTATTTGGCCATTTTGATGGCCACAAAAGGGTAAATCTATATGCATAATTAATAGCACTTTGAAAGGCGAATGGATAGAGGAGATCAGTCAAGGTATTGCATGGAAGATTTTAGTACCGAAACAAACAGCAACAGGGACCAGCGACTGCATCGCAGTTCAGCCAGCAAGAGGATTCGTAGAAGGCGCCACCATAGAGACTCTCGAGCTTCTAGGGTCGAGAGCAAATCCACCCATGCTGGAGAAATATGGAGGAACATCATACCTATTTTGCCGAGCTGGTTGAGCTCAGAAGACCCTTTAATCTCTGCCAACAACAAAGTGTTGTTCATCAACCAAGCCATGAGATTATTCGGCTAAAGGTTGCCACCCATCACACCCCTCGAACTCTCAAATCTTTACATGATAGTCAGGTGGGTTCGTCAATGGATCAGCCGTTGCGAAGCTTCCTCAACCATCGACTCCAGTGATCCACGTAACTATCATTGCCAATGTAGTACAACGTGCCACCCAACATGATGGCTCCCAATCTGAGAATTTCAAGCTGACTGTGCTTCGTAACTTTCTTAGTGCGCTCTAAGCGGTGGCCAACGGACCTGCCACGTCGCATCTGTGCTCTTGATTTCCAATTTTGAAGAGATTTCTTCATCGTTGATGAATGCAAGTGCGCCAGCCTGTTGGCCGGCCAACCGATCCCATTGGCTGTCACGATTGAGAATCCAACCGAACTTCCTGAAGCTCATCTGGGCTTCAGTTTGAAAAAATTCATTAACAATTTCGGTAGGGTGCTACAGACTGAAATATATTATTAAAGCACTCAGCATTCACCAGCTAGCTCACTACTTGCTTGCTGGACTGTGCCAGATGGATCGCTAGTATGTAGACCGTTATCTATTTACCGTTGGGAGGATATTGTATTCTTTCGTTGGTTTGGTGGGTTTGGAGATGCTTGGACGACATCATTGGAAGGTCAATGAGAGAGATGCATGAACCGAACAGTCTGGAGGCATGTCATAAGCACCCTTGCTATTGTAGAGTTAACTTTGAATTTGTTAGTGGCTGTTGATTATATATTTCCTGCCATCCATCCTACTTGACAGCGATACAACACTGATTTTTTCAACGACTGGATGTATTTTTTGGATAGTTGTCGTTTTCACCACCCAACTGTCCAGGAAGGTTGCAGGAACAACTGGGAGCACGCGAGGTCGCTTACTTGCTTTTATCCATGAGTTAGAAGGCTGTGTTGGTTTACTTCCGGTGTAAACGTGCTTAGTCTGCTGTTTGCTTTATCAAGTATTGAGTTTATGCAGAGAGGAATCGCGGAGGAGGCTCTACTAGTGTCCTTGAGTTCACCCCTAATGGTACTGAATGCAGTAGATGCTGGTGTCAATCACCAATCAGTTCAGCGCCAAGATGCACATATTTCAAAACGCATTATTAATCTGCTAACCTCCTCAGAACCTTACCGACGTCCATTTAAGCGGTGTAGGTCAGCACTCATTATTCTAATCAGCGTGAGCATCAAGTAGATGATTGGAAGGCTCGAAAGAAGCACAATGCCTAATGTCGAGCCGTACTCCACAAATTGGAATTGGGAGCTGTAGCCTGGACCATCTATCAAGGAGGAATACACAACATTCGGTGACTTTGAAGCAAGAAATAGTCAACCTTAACGATAAATCAAGCAAACTCGAATCTTATGATCACGGCACAACAGGTGAAACCCTGACCTGTCTTCATCTGCCTCACCAAACAATTGCATACCCTATCGCCTCTCCCCTTCTGCAACAAAACCAATTTCCAAGATTCTGCGATTCACGATCTTCCAAACTTTTTTGAATTTCGTTGCCATTGCCGATAGGACTTGGATTCTATTTATCGATTAGTCCATGAGCGTCTAAACAAAAAAGAATCGCTTGAGAAGCAACACCGAACTGCTAAACCTATACAATCACTCACGGCACTCCTTTTTGGTCGAAAGCGAGTTCGAGTCTACCCGGCTCAAACTCGAGATGCTTCGGAAGTTTGAGAGGACTATGCTCTCACAGACATAAACTCAGTCAGGAGATATTCTAGGCGAACTCAGGGCTCAGAATAAACTGTTGACGGACATCAACGAGATCCTTGGAGCAAGAAAACGAATATCATTTGTCACGGAAGACCGCGAGCATGATGGGTCATCAATGGTCAGTGACCAAACCGGCAAGTACTCTTCGGTCTAGAATAGCCTCGGCGAGATCCAGGAAGACTGGCACGGAGAGAATGACCGACCAACATCACCCCATGTTATCAGACCGTGTAAAAAGAAGAATACAATTGGTGAGTACGTAATATCCCGGTAGGTTCGACCGACTCTCCATCGGTCGAGCTCACTTGTAGGCAAGTCGAAGTTGAATCCTAGGTGGTTAGATCTCACACAATCTACCTGCATTGGCTCGACAATTAGTAGCAATGATAACAAATCAAAGCTGTCAAGTAGCACTCAACCCTCCTTCATGGAGGGGTACTTACGGACGAAGGAGCGGGAGCTCATCAAGAGGGAGCTAGCTGTCTGCAAACTCCAAAAGTCCTTTCTCGATGACCTCAGTGCAGCAGTAAATAATTATGCCATTTAGAGCGAAAGATAACAGGAACTCACCTATAAACTCTCTCAACAGAGAGAGTTGATGCTAAAGCTCGTCACGAGCTTGATTTCGACTGGTTGCCTCCTCACCGAAGAGCAACTGCAGCTGGTCCAGCAACTCTCGACAGACTCACCGTCCCTACCGTCATTGCTTACGAGATCGGTTAGCAATACGAGCTCACAGTTCTGATATTTTCCTTCTACAGAGATCGCATTTTCGAATGATGCATAGAACATCCGTGGTGAGTTTGGAGGCACCAATACCTGCACCCGAACTCCTACAACGAGAGAGCACCCTCACCACTTACATGACGCGAGACATTGTTGATTCGTTCGTGGCTAAGATCAACCGGCAGTACCGTCGCGACGGCAAGCAGAAAGATCCTCGACCAATCAACAGCCTCAAATGGGGAATCAAGCCCAAGATCAAGAGTATGCTGTATAGTCACAACCTGTGGGGTGGGTCCTACTACGGAAAGGTGCTCACGCGGGCGAACATATCAGAAAAGCTTTTCATGGATAGTGCTTTATCAGCTAAACCTAAGCTCAGCCTTGAAGTCACACCCCGCTACAAGTCTGATGACTGCTTCCTAAAACTGGTGAGTAATGGATCACCTTGCTCAGCAACGAACAAAGGAGCAGTCTCTCAGCACATCCCAAAACAGAACGAATTGGAAGAGTACGAATACCAACTGGAGAAGCAGCAGGAGCTTAAATCCATGCACTCCAGATAGAAATCAGCTTACAATAGATTCCTGGATATGGTAAGCAGTAACCTCGCCGAGCCCAGGACTCTGGACTAGCGTATTGAAAGGCAGAAACTGCTTAACCGTTGTGAGAGCTACAAGCATCTTCGTGATGTTCCAAGACTATCAACAGCACCCAAATAAAAGACACCCCGAACAAAGCAAGCCTTCACCGTGAATCAGTTGCAGTACAAACAAGTCATGCGCTAATCCATGGACATTCTGTAAAACTGTCGCACCCAGCATACCCAGAATAAGCAGATGAGGACTTCCCTGCATGCATTCGGCGGGTTCTGCAAGACCATCGACCGGTATCTGCTCCGTCGAAAGAAATAACTCACAATTAATGAACTTTTGTGACGCTATTTGCAAAGGCAATCAAATTGGGTTGCTCTTTTTGAAGTTTATGATCTGCTCCATTAAGTACTTGATTATGGCTTTGGGTTCGCTGCGCTTCTTCACCTTATCGGAGACGCCCAGCATGTCGCCAGCCTACCTTACAAAGTATTCCAGATCCTTGTTCTCGCATTTGTTCGTGAGTTGCGATAGGCGCACCCTTCATTACTATGTGGTGTACTTCTCCAATGCGAATTCATCGTCCAAGTCGAACTCCTCAAGGCTTGGATTGGGCAGCTCTCGCAGGATTGGCGGGAATACTGCTGGCGCTAACCCTAGAAGTGGTGTTTCGAATTGCGGTACAATGAGTGTGAGCACTTCATGCTTGACCGCCAGTGTTTCGTAGAGATGCACAGCATCGGGTATCATGTCCGTATCGTAGCGATACAATGTCGAGTCGAACAAGGTTGTGAAATCCCTCGGAACATCCTCGCTTTCCTGAATAATGCTTGCGAATGACCTGGAAGCAGCTCTTTAGTCCGTCAGCGAGCTCGGCGATATCTGGTACGAAGTTACCATCTGGCTTATCACCACTCACTGCATCTTCTTTGGAGAATTCGAATTCGACCTCGTTCGTGAGGAAGAACTTCACGAAAAAGTCCTAACTCAGTCAGTCAAGTACAAAGAGCTTTTGGTTTTCTTCGAGTTCGAAGTAGTCATCTGTAAGCGAGTCTGTGCTGCCGAACACCACCAGTTTTCCACGACTCTTGTGGGTGTACACCGCGCAAATAGGCTTATTGCTTGGGTATGTGAGTGGTCCAGACGAAAGAATCGCGTTTGATGGGGCATGCACGTTCATGGTGAGTCCGTTGACATACACGAAGTCTGCACCCGTTCTACGAGCTTCCTTCTGCTCATCATCTTCGTCTCCGGCTGCGGCTCCACCCATCAAAAAGGCAGGGTTCTTCGACTTGGCCTCCTTAGAGTATCCATTGATGATCCTCACAATCTCCTCGTTGAGAATGCCGTTATGGATGTATGCCTCCTTTGGATGGAAGTACTTGTAGAATGAGGTGCGAATCACACAATCGCTATTGACCGTAATTCCAAAGTCCTTCAGCAGAATGTTGATGTTGGTGTTGTTCCTGCGTCACTTCAGAGTGTTACTTGCGCTCTCCGCCCTCAGCAAGCAGTACGAGCAAGTTGCCTCCATTCTCGACGTACTTCTTGAGCGCAACCAGCTCATCCTTGGTGAAGTTATCGCGTGGGGCTGCCAACACGAACATACTGGCTTGCTTGATCTTGTCGAAGTTGATCTATTCCTTGTTCAGACCGATCTGAATAGTGCAACGCTGTCACCTTGCACACGTCCTTGTACTTCTTAACGATCTTCTTCATGTTCGTACTGGGGTTCCCCACCTCCTTCTTCGTCACGTTGAAGATAATCTAAGGTAGAACGGCGGCTTTACAGTTTGACCTTTCATGGATGCTGCTTTTTAAAAATTTGAATAAATGGTTAGGAAGCCTTCCAAAGCTCAACATTTTCGATTCATGGGCTGGTAACCTCCCTGCTGGGAAATTGCAGTGAACGCTTCATTAATCCACCGACACGACCAATCAGGTGTTAAATCTTATAATTGATTTGCTACCTCGTAAGAATCTTATGTTCTCCTGGCTATTCGGCAAGAAAGAAGAGAAGAAGGAACCCCCAAAGGAGTAGGACTTTAAGATCTCTCCGGACGACGTACACAACAGCATCGACATAGATGTGGATGTACGACTGCTTAAGTCAATACCTGTCTTCTCCGCTGTGGCGTATCCCCATCGTGGACTTCCTTGAGTCCAACTGCATCTTCTT
>ERZ724508.288-NODE-288-length-36349-cov-5.974679_pt1 | contig 36349 bp, 43 predicted proteins | sample MGYA00376041_ERZ724508 | MGnify/ENA primary metagenome ERZ724508 (study PRJEB28724, sample SAMN07190887) | wastewater metagenome | isolation source: effluent of sewage treatment plant in Hong Hong | place: USA: Christiansburg, Virginia | collected 2016-03-01 ...
ATTCCCAAGCCTTCGTAAGCGAGGTCATTCAAACAAATACGAGAGGATCTTTCTGTACCGTTCCGGCAAGAGGAGATAAACCCCACGTTCAACGTCAACTTGCAGCGCTCGTTTGTGAGCTTGTCAATCATCGGTTTGCTGTATGGCCTGTTCGCTTGAAAGGAGGGGACTGCTTGCAACTACCAAGACTCAATAAACACCATTGCGAATAAATTTATGAAGGGCCTGAAAATCATTAATATTAAATGTTGAGGTTTCTGGGCAGGACGGGAGGATTGCTCCGCAGCAGCTACCGCTTCAGCCAGGACGTCAAAACCATGAAGATTGGTGTTCCTCGCGAAGTCTACCCCGAAGAAAAGCGTGTGGCGCTCACTCCTGAAGGTGTCGAGCGACTGGTAAAGGCTGGATTCACTGTCCTGGTGGAGGACGGTGCAGGAGTACAGTCCAGTGTTCACAACGAAAAGTACGTGGCTGCTGGAGCCAAGATTGCCCCAGTTGAGGAGGTCTACCAGTCCGACATTCTGCTCAAACTGCGCCAACCCCAATTCCACGAAAAATTGGGTAAGCATGAGGTGGAGGCTTTGAAGCCTGATGCCAAATTGATATCCTTCATCCAACCCGCTCAGAACAAGGAACTCGTTGAGAAGCTACTCAAGGCTAAGGTGACCACCTTCGCCATGGATCAAATTCCTCGCATCACTCGAGCGCAGACCTACGATGCTCTGTCATCGATGGCCAACATCTCTGGCTACAAAGCTATTATCACTGCGGCTGAGAATTTCGGCAGGTTCTTCACCGGACAAATGACAGCTGCAGGAAAACTGCCTCCCGCCAAGATTCTAGTTATCGGTGCTGGTGTAGCTGGACTATCCGCCACTGCTACTGCGAAGTCACTCGGTGCTATTGTTCGAGCCTTCGATACCAGACCCGCTGCACGAGAACAAGTTGAGTCTCTTGGAGCTGAGTTCATCGAAGTCAAGGGTGTTAAGGAAGAAGGAACTGGAACAGGAGGATATGCGAAGGAGATGAGCAAAGAGTTTATCGAGGCTGAGATGAAGCTGTTTGCTGCACAAGCCAAGGAAGTCGATATTATTGTCACCACTGCAGCCATTCCAGGAAAGCCAGCCCCGAAATTGATTACGAGGGAGATGGTTGAGTCCATGAAGAAGGGCAGCGTCATTGTAGATTTGGCAGCCGAGAATGGTGGTAATTGCGAACTCACAAAGAAGGGTGAAATCATCGATCACAACGGCGTAAAGATCATTGGGTATACCGATCTCCCTTCTCGTTTGAGTGGACAATCCTCAGCTCTTTACTCCAATAACATCAGCAAGTTCTTACTCACCATGGTCAATAAACAGAACCAATTCGATATCAACCTCAACGACGAAGTTCACCGTGGATCCATCATCACCAAAAATGGGGAACTGCTTTGGCCCAACCCCAACCCACCTAAGTTAGATGCTCCCAAAGCAAAGCCTGCACCACCTGCAAAGCATGCTGCTGCACCTGTCGAAACTAACCTGTTCACTAAGACTCTCAAATCGGCTGTCGGTATGGCTGTTGGGCTGTCTGCAATTCTTGGCTTTGGTTTCGCAGTCCCAGATCCTGCTCTTCTGTCTATGGCAAGCATCTTCTCGCTATCTCTGATCGCCGGTTACTTTAGTGTATGGGGAGTTACTCCCGCTCTGCACACTCCTCTGATGTCCATCACGAATGCCATTTCAGGTATCACTGCTGTTGGAGGTCTCCTTATCCTTGGAGGAGGTTACTTCCCAAGCACATTCCCTCAGTTCCTTGCTTCTCTGTCAGTGCTACTCTCATCCGTCAATATTGCAGGTGGTTTCCTCATCACGAAACGTATGCTCGATATGTTCAAGAGAAAGACTGATCCTGAGGAGCACAACTACCTATACGGTATTCCTGCAGCGTTGACCTCTGCTGGACTTTTCTATGCCTACTCCACTGGTGCAGTTAGTGTCTTCCAAATGGGCTACCTAGCTGCTTCTCTTTGCTGTATCGGAGGTATTACGGGACTTGCTTCTCAAAAGACTGCTCGCATTGGTAACTCGCTTGGGCTTACTGGTGTTCTATCTGGAGTAGTAACTGCTTTGTGTGCACTCAATTTCCCAGCTCCCCTGCTTACTCAGGCTCTGACGCTTCTAGGTCTTGGAGGTATAGCTGGTAGCATCATTGGAAAGAAGGTCGCCGTGACTGAGCTTCCTCAAACTGTTGCTGCCTTCCACGCTCTTGTAGGTATTGCAGCTGTCTTTACTTCACTGGCTTCTTTCTGGATTACACCAGACCACACAAACCTCCACAAGATCGCTTGCTATCTCGGAACCCTTATCGGAGGTATTACTTTCACGGGCTCAATCGCTGCCTTCCTGAAGCTATCAGGATACAAGACTGGTCATCTGACTCTCCCTTTTAACAACTACCTCAATGCTCCTCTTGGTGTCCTCAACATCATTGCTTTGGCTACTTTGATCAGCAGCCACAGCATGAGCCTCGGAACCGCTCTTCTCACTTATGCAACTGCCTCTTCCTTTGCGTTGGGTTGGAACATTACCAACTCTATTGGTAGCGCTGATATGCCTGTTGCCATTACCGTACTCAATAGCTATTCAGGATGGGCACTCTGCGCTGAAGGTTTCATGCTTAACAACACCATGTTAACCATCGTGGGTAGTCTCATCGGTTCCTCTGGTGCTATCCTGTCCTATATTATGTGCCGAGCCATGAACCGCTCCCTCTACAACGTTATCTTTGGTACTTGGACAAGCCCGACTGCTAAGATTACCGCTAAAGCTGAACATCAAGAGCATGTTGAAACAAATGTGGAGGCTGTTGCCGAACTGATGGCCAATTCCAAGAACATTGTCGTTGTGCCAGGCTATGGTATGGCTGTTGGACACGCTCAGTATGCCATTGCTGAAATTGCTAAGATGCTCAAGGAGAATGGAATCAACATTCGATTTGCCATTCATCCAGTTGCCGGCAGAATGCCTGGGCAGTTGAATGTGCTGCTCGCTGAAGTCGGTATCCCCTACGACATTGTCTTCGAGATGGAAGATATCAACCATGACTTCCCCACTACCGATCTAGTGCTGGTTATTGGTGCCAACGATATTGTCAATTCCTCCGCCATTGAAGACCCAAACAGCCCGATTGCTGGTATGCCAGTTCTGGAAGTGTGGCACGCCAAGAACGTCGTTATTAACAAGCGAACTATGGGAACAGGCTACGCCGATATCGATAACCCACTGTTCTTCAAGCCCAACAGCAGTATGCTCCTGGGAGGTGCCAAGGATGTCTGCGAGAAGTTGCGCAACAACCTGGACGCCCATTTCAAGAAGTGATCAGAATGTTGTAGCTGAATCGTATGTATTAGCATGCATAGCAAGCATTATTCGCGGAATCGCCGAGTAACGTTCGTTTGCATCGTCGGGTGAGTATCGTGCAGCCAGGTGACTCTAACCGGAGCAGATAATCGTAAAATCGCCCTTCTATGACGGTCTATTCTACTAACCGTATTCCATCAATAATCCCACTGAACACACAACGTGCATACACAGTTAGAGAGAGTCAGGGAAGTGCTGGGGAGATGATCTGAACCACCCTCAGCTTCTTTATTAGTTTGGTCTTCGTGAACACGATGGGGCGACTGGCGACTTCTACCCCACCGATGGAAGTGGCTAGAGTGTATGTATGGGTGTCGGCGTCTTGCTCATCAGCTTCACGGAAGGTGGATCGCTTGTGAAAGCGGGAGGGACCCTTGAACTTCTTGCGGTTCTTCTAGCGGTAGGCCGATATGATGGTTTTGGCGGAGGAGTAGTTGATGTTGAGCTATTCAGCAGCCTTCTTGATGGAGCAGTTCTGGTTGATAATGAGGTCAAGGAAGTCCTCTTTGATCTGGCTGGTGATTTTGGTGTACTTTTTGAAGCTGCATTCATTGGCAGCCTCGCTGACCACGGTGGAAAGTGAGTTGCTCGAAGTTACCTTACGGATTTCCTTGAATTGCGTTGGCTGTTCGGCTAGCATACCCAGAAGTTTAAACGATTTATAATTAAGGCTTAATTTTTCGGTTCGCTTTAACATGTAATTACGACACAAGCGTTATATACGCTCTGAATTATTATGTCATGTGCCCAAGGCGTCAGGAGCTTGTTGAGGACGTAAATCAGCCTTCAATCGGCGGCGCATAATAACCTAAACTAATCGACCTATCAAGTGCAACGTCTTCCCGCATTCGAATGGCAACTCCCCTGGGATGCTTCAGCTAATCCGCTCTGAAGGTATCCCCACGGATGCCTTTGAAACGTTATTGTCCAATTCGAAAGTTCTTTCATTTGGGACGACTATCTTCAGTTGATGCAATTCCAGTCGACTGTCCTCAGAGAAATTCCTGATGATTATGGCCGAAAGGGTTTCAAACAAAGGAGAAAAACGGTTCTCAAAATGCTAATCAAGCCACTCAAAGCGGCAGGCCCCCCACCATTATACGAGAGAAGCATATGGGTGGTTGCGGTTTGCGGTCGTCCATTGAATATTCTTTTGCTTGTTGGCTGGCCGAACACCGAATAATGACATCATGGTTGTCTCGTATATCGCATTCAGCGATATTCCAGTTTGCCACTAGTATTGAATTGATGGCCATTCCACGACAAACTAAAGGCATTTCGACGATGATGCATAGTTGAAATCCAGAGTTGACGGATGTCAGAGTGGTTGGATGCATGTGCAGAGCCATCTCCAGAAGGTTGGTCCTGGCTCCCCGAGGTACACGTTCTCGGCGTTGTACTGCTTCCAGTTGTCGATCTCGAGGGTGAGGTTTCGATTTGGATCGAAACAAACTCGTTTTGTAGAAGGATTCTACATCCAATCCACGACGGTTGCACTTTGCTTGAGAATCGATGTTGGCCAGGCTGTGTCAGCGCTCACTATGGTGTCCACGCTTTGCGAACTTTCACTCGAACCCGAGGACTTACCTGGCATGTATTTTTCTTATTATAGAAATCGAATTTCCGTAGGTACTCCCCCAGTAATGCTTTTATGCTGAAGTTGCCCCATCCTGCAGTCGAGATTAATTAGAAAAATTACTAACAAACAATGTTGCGAAGGAAGATCATGACAGCGCTAGGCTTGCTATACTTCATGAGAAAGGCCTATCGCCATGCAAGGGACTGCTTGAGGAACGACAAGCTGGTTGCTGAAGTTGCCAACATGGCGGTGTACACAGTGTCTGAGGTAAAGGAATTGCTGGAGAAAAGTCCACCAGGCCACAAGGTCTACTGCTTCGTTCGAGGTAATTACCTCCGGGCGATGTAGGGCTGATTACCTCAAAAAACGCCTTTGAAAGCATACTCGATCAAACAAAGAAGCTCGTTTGGTCGATCATGGTGAAGGCATACATCTACTCCAACCGACCAAAGTAGATCATCGATACCCTGGACGTCGCGGGAAAGATAAGAGTGTTAGAGCCAAGGGTTGTCACCGGACTATGCCTCCTGGACTTTGTCAGTAACGATAAGGCGCAGCTGATTGCTAGTCAAGGACCAAGACTAAACATCACGACTGCACTGTCTGAGATCGCTGTTAAAGTTAAGAAGTATCCAACAAGCCTCCTCCAAAGCATCCGGAGTTTCTTTGCGAAGATAATGCGGGTCGTCATTATTATCGGAAGACTCGTAAAGGGAGCACCTATCAAAAAGGTACTGATTGAGCTGGGCATGCTCGATGGAGGACAAGTTCTGATCCTGGGAAACTGGAAGCTTTCTGATTCGCAGGGTTTGCTGGTCGAAGCAGAAGTTGCAACCAAAGATATCGAAGCTTACGTCAAACGACTGTCGGCTATGAAGACAGTTTACCTGAAGCAGCTTGGGATCGTTCTGCTAGTCTTGTGGATGTTTGTGGCTATCTTCTCAAGAGATATCATCGAAGCCTACGAATCAGTGGTTGGCTGGCTCAGAGGTCCCGTGGTGCCTTCGGCACTGGACTAATAACAGCACAGCGACAGTGAAGACAACACTTTCAGCTGCTATATCTGCTACAGCAAGGTGCGGTGCATGGTGTTTATGCCTTGCAAACATTATGGGGTATGCCGTCCATGCTACCATCAACTGGAATCCAAGTTGTGCCCGACATGTAAAACCGAAATCGAATCGGTCATAGAGGTATGCAAGCAAAAGTAATGACTGTGTATCCAGAGTTATTAATGGGAAACAAGTCAGAGGTACGCTAAACGCAACTGCTCTATTATTCGTTCGGCAGTTTGGTGGCGACGTTCCTGCTCGGATTACTACTCCGACAGGAGCTTCCGCTGGCGGGCTAGCTGCTATTTGCTCTTGGAGAGTACCCCCTATCTGAAGGAGTGGTCGAGGTCGGTTCTTTCAAGGACTTCTTCCCAAACGGACTCCACAATGGCTCTTTACTATTCAACTTGACGGACTTGTTTAGCGAGGTTGGCTTGCTGGCTTCGTAGCATTTTAGTATCTGATCTAACTAGCTTTTCCTTGATGAGAAGGGCAGTCTGAAGTTTGGTAAGCCCTTGCTCCCTGTCGGTGAGTTAACTCATGAGTTGTAGATACTTTATCTTATCTTCGTTGGGATTCTGGTATTGGGAGTAGAGCCTTAAAGCAGCTTACAGCTCGGCCATCCTACATTCGTACTCGCTGAGTTTATCTCGACATTCATCGTGTAAGGCCTTCTGTTTCAGGTACAGTGCCTAATAGTACTTGCTGTCGTCTTGCGACTTTAGAAGTTGTTTGTTTTATTGGAACAGTTGTTTCATACACAGATATGTCGAAGTATCGCATCGGTCAAGGACTTGATTTAGCCTGTCCTCCACTTGGTTAAAGCTGTTGTTCTGGCTCATATGCTTCAACGGCTTTAGCGCTGAGCGATGTGATTTGAGTCCCTTCCAACTCTTCTCCCTCCCGCTTGGACACCTATTCTCATCGTAGACACTGTAGGTATCTAATTACGACAGTCCTTAGCCTTCGTCAGGCTCAGTGATTGTTGTCTTGGAGGGCTGCCCGATACGCAACCCGTTCCGAAGTTCCCTGATCATATCGTTCTGCTCCTTAAGCATCTTCAGTTCCTCGATGGAAGATTTCCCGCAGGTGATCTGGGAGCGAAGCTGCCTAATCATGGTAGCCTCAAGTTCGAACATATCCTCGCTGTTCCTGGCTACCTCGTCAACGAGCATGTTAATTTTATGGATAAATTATATAGCGGTCACTTAAATTTTGGCTTGAGAGTGAGCGAAGATTCGCTATTACCGGGGAGAGGCGACTTTCTCTTGATAAGGTTACTGGAGCGTGTGTTGCTTAGCTGAGACTCTTTCTCTTGAGTAGTAGTTGGAGTTGGTGTTAGGTTCAAAGCGAGGATTTGATTCAAGCGTGAACGGGTGGGAGTCTTCGGGGTTCTTCGGTCCAAAGCAACAGCCTTGTTCTTGTTGTCCGAAATGTCCCTCTTCAATTTGAGCTACTTGCAAGAAAGGTCGCGCTCCTTGATGATGTTGTTACTGATGTTCTCCTTGTCTTCTTAAAGGAGGTACGACTCCTTCTATTTTTTAACTGGACGGATAAGAGGGTGGTTGAAGGCTTCCTCCCATGATATCCTATCTTCTTCCTTCACTTTGAGGCATCCTCGAATGAAGTCTCTGCTGCGGTCGCTAACCGTAGTCTCAAAACCTATAGGGCGGCTCATGATGTTGTTGATGAGCTGAATCTCGTTTTTAGCGGGCCAAGGTGTACATCCATGCATCATCTCGTAGTAGATGAGTCCTACTGACCACAGGTCCGACTTGTTCGTATATTTCATTCGCGACAAGATTTGAGGTGACATGTAGAGTGGCGTACCTACAATCGATCGCATGATTGTGCTATCTCCGTCCTCAAGGTTCTTGGCAAACCCAAAGTCACTAACCTTGCAGCAGCCATCCTTGAGCAGAATATTGGCTGGTTTGAGGTCACGATGTGTGATATCCCTCTCAACCAAATACTGGAAGGCAGAGATGATCTGCCCTAGGTAGATGCTGGCTTCCCTCTCGCTAAGTCGCTTCTTCTTTTTGAGAAGGTTAGAGAGATCCCCACCCTCACAGTATTCCGTCACGATGTACATATTATTGCTGGTTTGGTAGACATCCAGCAGCCGCACAATGTTCTCATGCTGTACCTTCTTCATGATGTCGATCTCTAGGTGGATGTTCTTAAGGTTGTACTGGTTAGCGAAGATTTTCTTATCAATAACCTTGATGGCGACTGACTCCCCAGTGTTGATCGTCCGACCGAGGTACACCGAAGCATACGCTCCTTGACCGATCATCGACTTCAGTGAGAACACGTACTTGTCGATTTTCTTATCGTTCTCGTTTTTGCTGTGCTTGCTCTCCATAATTCAAATGAATTGTCTAACTAACAATCGTTATTAAATTTTCGCTGAAGAACCGCCGTATTGCAGTAGTTGGCAGTCTGTCTGGAAATTGCTTTCGCAGAGGATAACACCGGCAGGGAGGGACTCAACCAACAATCCACCTCTCAGCGATAATTATCGGGCGACCAGAGGTTGCTTGGTGACTTGAAATGCCAATCAAATACATATATTTCTGTCTTATGCAGCAATCAATAAAGATTAAAGTCAATTGTCGGGGGTAAAAAATGAGCATAGTCGGTAAACCAACTCCTTTGCGCATGGAACTCGGTCAAACCGTTGAGACCTTTCGTGAGGGACCTCAACAATCGAAGACCCTGAGGTCGGCGACCCACAGACCTTCTGAGGCCGCTCAAATATGCGACACTGAATGTCGTGATTTGAAAGCCGTTAAAAAGCCTCAAAAGACTGACAAAAAGAAAGGCATGGCTGGAGAACGTCATCAGGTTAATAGCAAGGTCACTATCTGCGAAATCGCTGTGGATTTATATGGGCGGAAGGTCGCGGTTGTAAATGCTCGGGACGAAACACAGACTGTCGGAAAACAAAAACGTCAGGTGAGCCCTTATCTCTTAAGGAAACGATCTTAACAGAACTTCAAGATCACCAATGGACTTCGATTGGCTGAACGACCTAGCGACCAACAAATGGCGAAGAGCACATCAGTTGATGAGCCGCACGACAAACTGCTTACGTTATCGTCGCCTGAAAGCCTAATGGGTCGGAGCCCATTTAGGAAGATGCAAAGCAGTCGACAACTCTGCAACCCACTCAGTGGACAATCAAAAAGATCATCTAAAAGGCACCAGTCAAAGGAAGAGCATGAAATTAATAGACTGAAATCGGAAAATGAATTTATGCGGACTCTCTACCATCGGCTTTGCACTGCGAAAGAAAATGATCGCATTAAACATGCTGAGGCTGAGTAGCGATTGAAGAGGGAACGCCAAAGACTGGAGGAGGAAGTCAGGAGACTTCGGGAAGAGTTGCAAAACGCCAAACAAGATAAACAAGTGCGTATCGACCACCTATTTACACACAAGCTCTATGATAAGCAGAAAAACCGAGTGAGTCAATGCATCCGTTAGGCTGCATCCTACCTATAAGAGTCTCAGGTGCACCCTCTCACAGATCAAAGAGGCCGAACCGAACACTATCGAAGCAGCGAGCTCCTTGCAAACGGTCACCGCGGCCAACTTCAGCAACCCACCCTGATGTTCCAGCCCAGTTTGTCTCGGAAACAGCTGCTGGAGGAGCATGAACGGGATGAATCCGTTCAGCCAAGCACTGAAGAAACAAGCGACTCGTTCTGTTAGCTGGCCATTGAGTCTGCCGGTGAGTCAAATGTCAAGGAGTGAAAGCCATCGTTAATTCGATGAGATTTGTTGGATGATTTTGAACTTCTGTGCTTCGAATGGGCTGTCCTGTGGAAGAATATTTATTGGCGGGTAATACCAATTTCGAAAGTTCTAGAATATCTTGAGAAAGAGGACCTCAAGAATCAGCTTAGTTGGTGAGCATATGGGCAAATTAGCCGCAATGCTTGAAGCAGTGATGGTGGCCAGTAGTTCACAGGTCAATGAACGACATTATTTCTGCAGATGAGATTACGGGACAACTGTGGTTTCTCCGTGATGTTACATTGGGACAGTGACCTCTGCTCAATATTATCGTCGCCACGTTCCGAACTCTGTTTAATTAAACATCTTGATTTAAATCATGCCGGCATCTTTATAGCGTAATAATGACTGGACCGACAGGAAATCTGATCTCTGTTCATGCAGTTAATGCACTGGCACCACTCCTGGCAAATCAGCCCTTCCTTAAGGCACTCGCAGTATTTCTTCTGACAGTTGGACTTTTCGCACCGGCACCCTTTAAATGCGGCCTCAGACTAACATAGCGACCAGGCGTACTTATCTAAGTGGTGAAATTTTATTCAGGCAGTTCAGACACCGACAGTCCTCCCTGCACTTCTGCCCCTTCGAATAGCACTGGCAGTAGCCTGCTTGGCATTTTGAGTGGGCGCATTTGCAGCTAGTCAACTTCTTTCGACGATCACCAGCCAAGTTGTCGCTCAGCAAGTCGTATATCTGTCCATTCACTGAATAACCTCAACTGTACCATTGCTAATGGAGTTGAGTAGGTTCAATCGATAGACCTTATACCCTTCGCAGATCTTTGGAGAGAAGCCATATTCTTTACGGAAGGCTTCATAGTCATCAAGTTGTGGCTGTTCCAGTTGTACTTCCTGCTTGGGTTGTTGCTCTAAAATCTTCCCATCTCGATTGCTTTTTAGCGGGTGAGGCGACAAAGTATCGGAGCGGTGGAAGAGCGGCTCCTACGTATAGAAGCGATTGTTAAGGGTCCTTTTCCTTGCAGTTCGCGCCGGTCGAGGCTATTTTTTAATTAGTTTTCTAGCTGTTAGTGGAATATTAGTATGAGGGGTGCAGCGGCGGACCCCTGACAGCTGCGGCTCACTCATTGGTTCCATCGCCATCAAAGCCTCTTCGACCTCCTCCCTCCCTTGCTGTGTTGGCTTCCCCTTGCCATGATTCATCGTCATCCAGATGCAACTCGTACTAATTATCATTACCCGCAATTTCCCGGTTTTAAATATGCTGTGCGCCTCGTATTATTAATTCCCATTGGACTGTTTTCCGCTTCCTCTCTTCGTAGACATGCAGCTTGATTCGATCAACTATCATCCCGCCAACTGCCAGCGATCCGATTGCCGGGGTCAAAACATCATCATGTTAACCTCATTGTTCAACAATCAGTTGGTCGTCTTAGCCAAGGAATTTCCACTACGCAAGGAGTTAGTTCTGCTCAATTTTTACATTACAAATTTAATATCGCTGCTAAACTGAGCGCCAAAGTTTAACTTTTAATATCGGCTCCCTCTCTTATGCCGGGGAAATGTAGCGTCTATTGCAGGTAAGCGAAGCGATGAAGATTGCTTTCGTTAAAGGACGCAATGACTACGCATCCACTGAGAAGCAATTGTGTCGAAGGAAGATCCAATTGGTAGAAGGGTCGAAATTTATCACTAGCTCGCCCTGACAGGTCGCTTGAACTGTGGAAGCACTGTCGACATGTTCCGAAGCTTCGTGATGGCCGATTGAAGTTCATCCTCGTAGAGGAGATCTATCTTTTCTCGAGTTTGGCGCAATAAAGTTGCTTAATCGATACAGCGGACAGCAACAGGCATGGGTTTGATGAAAGATGCCTTTTCTCTTTCCAATTCCTTGAACTTTCCATAAACTCGAGCGTAGTTTTCTGTGAGGAAGTCGTTCATGGTTTGGAGACGCTACATCTAAGTCCGTTCATGCTCGCAGCATTCCCTCCTGACCCTACTGACCTCCACCACAGGGGAAACTTGAACCACCGTCGGGTTGCGTATCACGGACGAGACCGCATGGGGAAGAACAGTTATGGGCTGATGAATAGTGGTCGTCGCTGATACTGGATGGTAGAGCTTGGAGGCACCGCTCTGAAGTTTCGATGGTGGACTAAGAGTTACGACTGAAAGATGCTTGGGGGAATGTTGCCGAAGGCCCATTGGATTGATGATCCTATTGTAGTTATTTTCGGTAAGAACTGAGTGTTTAACGGGAGTATGGGTGACCAGTAAGGCGGGATGCTCGAACTTTGCAGTCTGTCGTTGTGCGGCATCTGCTTGATAGAAAAACTGTGACGGCTTTTATGACTTTCCTGTAGCAACCTCCCCATTACGGGAGGGTGGGCGCAGTGGCTTGGTTTCAACAGCATCAGTCGGCTGCTGGCTAAAAGAAGTTTCACTGGTTTCCCTGAGCTACTATTCCTGGAATTTGCATGTAGTTTCCATGCTGATTTAAATATTTCCACGAAAGGAGTCGCACGTCGATATAGTTCTTAGCATGGCCAGCGTACCAGCATAATTTGATAATAATGAGTGAGTATTTGCGATCGCTGGTGAAGCCGGAGTACTATCGCACGCCATGGTACCTTCGCCACTTGACTGTAGGGATCAGGTCCGGTTCCGTTCTCATTTTGGCGTGTGTATATACGATACGCTCGTACGACGTGGCTACCACCGCACCGAGGAGGAAGACTGGCACATCTTTTGGAGCGAAAAGGAGTTAATCAATAGTGTGTTCGAGAAGTGCCGCATGCAACCGCATCAGCGGGTCAACCATTTCCGCAACTACTACGAAGTACCACTGGGATCGATGCAGTTATGCAGGAAGGACAACCTCAGTCGCAACTTGAAGAAGCACAAGAAGCAGTTGGAGAAGTAGGGTCGTATTGCCGAGGCCAAACAGTACGACTTCTACCCTCAGACCTTCCATTTACCCCTCGAGTACGGGCTGTTTGCAGATGAGTTCAAGAAGGCAACCGACAAGAATATTTGGATCATGAAGCCGACTGCTCGTTCACAAGGCAAGGGCATCTTCCTATTCAATCGTATCGGCGCCATCCAAGCTTGGTCGGAACCACAGAGCTAGCCATATATTTGCCAGAAGTACATCTCCGACCCCTTACTGATCGGGGGAAAGAAGTTCGACCTGCGCCTCTACGTTTTGGTAACCAGTTACCACCCACTGACTGTCTATCTCAATCGCTCGGGGTTTGCTCGGTTCACTCACTACCGCTACGATGAAAGCAAAATCGGCAATACTGAGATTCATCTAACCAACGTGGCCATTCAGAAAATGACGGAATAGTACAACCCAGAGCTAGGTGGCAAGTGGCTTGTTGACAAGCTACGCACCTACCTCCTCTCGAAGTAGCATATTTCTGAGAGTAGGCAGGTACGGCGGCAAGGCTGTTGAAGACTGCTTCTTCAGCATCCAGTCCCTTATACTCAAAACACTCAAGAGCGTTCAGAAGCACATGCCGAACGACAAGCACTGCTTCGAATTGTATGGGTTCGACATCATGCTGGATTCGGTGCTCAAGCCATGGATCATTGAGGTAAATGGCAGTCCATCCATGAGAGCAAACACTCCAGCAGACTGTATACTCAAATGTGGGTTAATCGATGACGTGCTGACGATCATAGACGTTGAAGGACTGTAATTGTTCACCTTAAACTAGGCTCACTGGTGACTAAGACCAAATTGGTGGCTTCGATTTGATATACAAGAACGATGTTGAGCGAGTATCCTCTTTAGGTCCTGGCACCAGCAGACTTGGCTGTCTCAACAACCGGCTCGAGTCTATGAAACGTCTCGCCAAGCAAATCGAAAATAGATTTGCAAAGGAAGCACTCGCTGCAAAGAACAAGTAAAAGTAAAAGAGTTTCGATGTTGGACAACGAAAGATCGAGGACAAACGTCGTTCCTCAACAATTGCGAGAGGAGCTCAACGTGAAGGCAGTATCGTTCGTCCACCTCCACTTCAAACGAATCAGCAGGATCTAAAACAAATCCTTAAGACTAACTAAACAGAGGTGAGGTCAGCTGTCGGCTCGAACCAATCTGCAACCAGTAAGAACTGGATCATCCGCAAGAGTAACTCCATCAAGAAGGACTCAACCCCTCAACAGGCGAAGAAAGAGAGCTAGATGAGCCAAATTGTTCAGGCAGTTCAGTCTGGCCAATTGGCACAAATGCGTGCTCCCTTACCTCCGACAGTCCGGCAATCTTGATGGTTTCCACGCCCATAATAATTGCAATAATGAGTGAGCTACCCCAGATCACCCTAAACATGAGAGCATCCGATCATACCGGGCTCAAAAGTGCGCGGGCTCCCCGTTCTGTGGATCACCTGCATCGAAGTTACGCAGGTTCAGCGACGGCTGCTAGCTACGCAGAACGGTTTCACTACATTACAAAGACAGTGAACTACGAAGAGATGAACGATCAAGCAGTATGGCGTGAGTACGAAAAGCTACGTGACTGTCTGAAGGTCCTCAACGAATAGATACTAAGTGAGATGGAAAAGAAGGCATTAGTAATGCGCAAGGCCCAGCCACCTCAAACCAAGTCCCAGCAGGACGCACTGCGCCAACTCGAAGAGTAGTTCAAGGTGAAGGAGAACCTGGTTCGCGGGAAGAAGTAGTAACTCACTTCGACTGAGAACCGAATGAAGTTTCTCACAAAGTAAGGCATTCGCGAGGAGCTGTAGATAGAATGCGAGCAAGTTGCAGAACAAATCGCCAAGCTGCGGACGGAGAATAAGGATTATCGAAGAAAATCAAAGTTACTAGCGCGAGATTTGGTAACGGCACCTCAGCTCCTTCTGCAGCAACTGCTCAACCTCGAGTAGGAAATTGTGATGGCCGATCGGAAGGTCTACAAGCAGAAGAAACGGACGACCGAGAGCGACAAGCTCGTGGAAGAGTCCATCGAAAGGTTCAACGAACTAACAAACGCAATTCAATCACGGCAGGACCAATATCGCGCCGTGTCGCGTTACGTTGAGTAGGAAATTAATGTACAGCTGCACGACGAGCTCAAGGAGAAGCGGGATGCTCTTAAGAAGTACGAGTCGCCACTCAAACGTAACTACCTCCTCAAGCTGAAAGATCTTGATGCGCTGATACAGAACGTCACGCACCACGACAAAGTCATTAACTAAACCTAGCAGAGCATTGTAGCCATTCGTACATAAGTGGACAGTATCGGTGCGATTTTGAATGCGAAAAGGGCGACCGTAACACAGCAGAAAAATTATGCAAAGCCCCTACGATACAAACAGACTGACAATTCTGCCAGCCGGCGTCATGCCAGCATGATGGAGATACGCGAGGACGACGATAAGAACGATGAGAGAACCACGAATCCAACCCCACCTCCTGTGAAGTGACCTAATACGTTGTTAGTGTGCTCTATGCAGAATCAAGAGCGAAAGCGAATTTATTCTTAGTGGCGCCACGCCTGTTGCTGATGTGTGCCGGCCCGGAACGCGTAACCTCCAAGTGCTCCTTTCTGGAGCATTGTGTGGTCGTGGGTGCTTTGGATCAGCTGCTCCACCTCTCTGTTCTTGTCTTAGTTGTGTTTCTTCAAGACCTAAAGGCTTCTAAGAAGTTCACGATTTTCGTTTTTGAGATATTAGTTGTCTTGCGAAAGGGCTTTTAATTCGCCTTCTACTGAACCAAGTCGATCGAGCTTGCTTCGATACTCATAATCGTCATTGATCCTTACTGGCTGCCCAACGGGATGAGGTCGATCAATGTAGACTGGAGTTTCGATGGGCACTTCGATAGGTACCTCCACTTTTCTTTCGACCACCCTATCAACGTATACAGGTTTATCGATGTAGACAGGTTTCTCTAGGTACTCAGGGACTTGAATAGTTCTCACCACCTCCTTGGGTACTTCCCTGACTACCTCCTTGATCACTTCCATGGGAACTTTCCTCTAAACCTCCACGTACTTCGGGACTTCCACAAACTTCTCAATTATCCGCTCCGGTCCTGGAATGAGCTTGGCCACCTCCACCTGCACCTCCACAATCTTCTATACTGGCACCTGGCGAATAACCTCCACAGGCCTCTCGACAATCTTCTCGACTATCTGAGGCGGCTTCAGCTTTTCGTTGGCTAGTTGTTCCCTCAACGTTGCTAGTTAGAGATCCAGCTTATGCTTATCCAACTACAGCTCGCGGATTCGCCGTTCGTACTACCTTTGTCGATTTTCCAAATCGCGGTAGTTATCCAGTTCCAGTTGCAACCGCCCTCGTTCTCTTTCGCTTGCATTCAGCTCATCCGTGAGCTTGCTAATCTTCTTAAATAGCTTCTTGATACAGTCCTTATCCTTTTCGTCCTTTTCTATGCGCACTTCGATCTATTTGGTTCGAGGCTGCTGCACCGTGAGGTATTCGCTGCTGTAGACTGCTGACTTCTTGGTTGGGATTTCAATTGGGGTGAACTCCTCCACCTGCCTCCGTACTGCCTTGGCTTGGAAGGTGGTGCCACGGGGGCTGCCCATTGCAGTAATCTAGAAATCGAATTTTGTTTTGCTGGTGTGCTTGGCTGTCTTAGGAGTTCGCCTTTCTAGAATTATGGGTGCTTGCAACAGTTTGTTTGTACTACATCCATTCGAGCAACACTTTCCGTGCTGGCAGCTATTGATCTGCACTGTTAGCGGTTTATTGCTGGTCGGTTCGGCATCGATAACGAGCTGTTTGAGCTGCTCCAGTTTGGTGCGGGTGGTTGATGGCCTTGCTTCGGTGTTGCTGCGATATTGCTGCTACCGATCGGCCATACTACGATTTAAATTGGAGTGATAATCAGCTGTTTATTTATCCGAGCAGGCGTACCATAGTGCTGCTCAGGCTCACGGAAGTGCAAGACAGCACCGACAGCTCTCGTTCGTACTTGAGCAGCGCTGGCTTGGAGGCTGGATTTTTTGCAAGATTCATCAGGACAACTGCTGACAGCTCGCAGATTCTTTGGTTCTTGGTACCCGAACTCAAGAGTGCCACGACCCTTGATAGGAACCTGAAATCGTTCATAATGAGAGTTTGAATTTCAGGCACATTGCTCATATTTGCAAACACCTATATGACAGCCTCCCGAATTTACTGGCTGGGGGAAAGAAACAGAGAAGACAACACATCCTTGTTGACAGTGATGATACCCTCGACACTTGGGTGGTTATCGTCCGAAAGTACTCGTAGAAAATCCAGTGCAATCTCCACCTCCTCCATCCGATCCGAGTTGAGGAGCAGGTAGATGCGAGCTATTGCAGGCTTGGGATCCCATCCTATTTTCAGCAGAAAGGCCATGAAATCCAGGATATTCTTGGTGCATTCCCTATCATGCCCGCTCTGAAATAGTTCAAACAGCAGTTCAAAGAGCTTGGATGTGAGCAATGGCTGGAGATTACACACATTCATGCTGAGGTTCCTGACCAGGAGGGTAACCATCCGCAGTGATTCCAAATGGACTGCCGATTTACACGGAAGCATTTTTCGCACGCAGGTGGCCAGTGCATCGAGGATTGTTGGGTACTGCTCAAACTTGAACTGTACGTGAGTGTTCATGCTGTAGAGCAGCAACGTGTTCAGTGAAAACACGAGTTACGTCTGCGAGCCAGACAGCAAACCGAGTTCTATACGCTTGAGATCCAACAGATACGGGTACATCTTACTCCGTTTGATGAAAAGCATCTGCTGGTTGCGGTCAGCTCGCTCGTAGTGCTTGTTGAGTTCCACTTATAATTCACCGATGTTACGTTGGGTGTCTTCGCGCTGACCTGGAATTCGCTGCGGACCGAATCTATATTACTTCTGTTCGTCGTTCTTTGGTTGCTTCCGCTGACGACCAGCCACCAACTCTGGTAGCTACGTATCATCATCTTTTCCGAAGTAGAACTTCTGTTCGTAGGCCAGCAGGTAGCGCTGATAGTGATTCTTAAGAGTAAAGCTGGCTGAGGTGCAGCTGGAGGGCAGTCCAAATTCATCCACGATCTCTTTCCACAGCTTGTGGTTGGAGACTGCCTGACCTCCTCCCCTCCGGCATACGCTCTTGTATAACTTTAGCAGATCCAGCTCCTGCCCACCGATTTGGGGGATCTTCATCTGCGTGATGCCTTTGCTTTGCCAAAACTCTCTCAGCATTTGACGAAAGCGCATTTAGTCGTCGTGATCTGGCATGCCCATCATTTTGCTTTAGAAAAAAAACCTATTACTTTGGCAATGGTGGCAAATAGCACAATCCAAGCAAAGCCGAGCTTCGGATTTCACTGAAATTCGTGCAACATAGGGACCGAGACCTGCTGAGCGAGATAATAAAACTCCTTATCTACTGACGTCAACATAAAACGGATGGGCGGGAGTTTGAAATTTTCGATGGTGTTCAACAAGCCAACACAACAAACGGTGGTCGGGTGAAATCAGGCAGTATTCTCTAAGCCTCTTCGGATGTGTTCATACGATTTGTTTGTGCAAATTTGAAGTAAAAAAAAGTCCAATCGAAAACATACACCCGAAAACCCCGAGAGGAGAAATAAGGCGATAGCAGCTGATTGAAGGGGATTCAAGTAAGTATTTGAGCTTGTATCCAGTGTAGTATTGGTGAGCTCCAGGTGAATCGTCAGTAGCATGGATTCACGATTTAATCACTGTAGGCTAAAGGCAAGAGATAGGGAATTCGTCGAACGAGGAACGGATCAGCGAATAGCGTCACAACCTATTATATCCGACGGGGCCATAATAAGAGTCTCCTGAGAAAAAACAGCTGAGTGGCCAGTTTTCATTGGGGATCAGATCAAATGTTCTTAAAGCTATTCAAGCATATGACTGAGTGATGGTCCATGAGGGGGAGCTGATCAGGATTGATTTGGTGTTCGAAAAGGAGGGAAGATTGGGGAGCAACTATAATAATATACGGAGTTGGACGACAATGGACGATTATATGGCTACGTTGAATGGGACGATGGAAAAGAGCTTCGGAGACTTGTTCGGAAGCTTAGAAAATGACTTCGATAGGCTCTACGTCTCGAATGCCGCGCGCTTCCTCGAGAAGAGCAGGTAGCCCGATACCGAGTCTCTAGAGGAAAAGTTCTCCTCGCTGAAAATGTATGGTTTTCTCATTGATGTAGTTCCTAAAAGCCCAGCAAAACTCTTGGCGGTCGCCGAAAGTTTCAACGATCGAATCGGATAACTGGCAGGAGGCAAGGTGTTGAGAAGAAAATCAAGCGGAGAAAAATCATCAAGAAGCGCCCAAAGCTTGTGGAAGAAGACCGCAACTGGCTCAACCGGTCGGAGACTCGAAGTGTTTCTGTGGATTATGGATGTCCAAAACTCGTCTGCACCGCTGAGGAAGTGGACGGTTCAATGTCCGACCTTTACTTCCAGGAGGAGATCCTGTTGGACTGATACTTGTTTGATATTTTTTGCTACTGCCCCATCATCCTTCAGGGAGCTGCTCCTGATTTCTGACGGAAAATTGTCAAAGCTATTGCTGGCGGCAACCAAAGCTTAATAACAGTGACACTGGTATAATTCGGTGGCAACTTCGACCGTTTGAATATATTATCGAAGTTATACTTTGTATGAGCAAGACTCCCATCAAGGTTCTGATTCGAGCTCGACCGACAGCCAACTATGCTCATCAAAATGTTCTCATTGATGAGAACACGGGGTACACACCGAAACTATGCAGTCACATCAACATCAATATTCCTAAGTCAGCCGACCAGGGGCTCATCAATCACCAGCTCGAAAACTGGGGGTTCCAATTCGAGAAGGTGCTCACGAATGCCTCCCAGGAAGTCATCTTCAACCTTGTGGCAAGGGACATTATGCTGTCAGCGCTGGATGGCTATTCTGGCTGCATCATGTGCTATGGGCAGACGGGTGCTGGCAAAACCTTTACGATGACTGGTGCTCGTTCGGACTACAAGTACCGTGGCATCACTCCGCGCATGATATCCTCACTCTTCCAAGAAATAAACTCTCGCTACGAGCACAACATCAAGGTTTCTGTTTCGTATCTCGAACTCTACAACGAAACCCTGTACGATTTGCTTGCAGACGGGTTCTCTCCTGAGGCACCTGAGACCATGTCAATTCAGGAAGACAGTAAAGGCTACGTACTCGTCAAGGGACAGACCCTCCATCCGTGTGAAAACGAATAGGACGCCTTGGGAATGTTATTCGAAGGTGAAACCAACCGGACCGTTGCAGAGCACAAACTCAACAAGAACAGCTCACGCTCTCACTGCATCTTCACAATCCATCTGTAGATCCGCAGCAAGGTGGAGAGCAGTGAGAAGGTAATCATGAGCAAAATCAACTTGGTCGATTTGGCTGGATCTGAACGAACGAAGAAGACAGGCTCTGAGGGCAAGACTCTTATTGAAGCACAGTTCATCAATAAATCACTGTCTTTTCTGTAACAACTGGTGATTGCACTTTCCGAAAAGAAACGCGATCACATACCCTACCGTCAGAACAAGCTTACGTACCTGCTGAAGGATTCGATTGGCGGGAACTCAAAGACATACATGGTTGCCAACATTTGGCCTGAGGTCAACCACATCGAGGAGACCATATCGACTTTGAAGTTTGCTTCTCGAATGATGAAGCTCACCAACGAGACTTCGGTATAGATGAACTTGGACCCCAAGCTATTGATAAAGAAGTATTAGAAGGAAATGAAAGAGCTGCGACAGGAGCTAGCTATGCACGATACTCTCGCGAACCGCGGAAGGATTACCTATGAAGCCTACACTGCCGAGCAGCAGTACGAACAGCAAAAGCTAGCTAAGGACTTCCTCGAGGGGAAAATAGAAGATATTCAAATTGAATCGTTGAGGCAGGTTCGAGAACTTTTTGTGCAGTTCCGTAACTTATACAAAAACGTGGCGAGAGACGCAGCCAACAATGCCACAGCTCCGCCCCAAAATGAGCAAGAGGAGGTATCAACACTGTTTAACGTAGCTTAAGAAGCAGAAGGAAGCCACAAAGACCAACGGCGTAGGTCAGTAGGAAAATAAGTTCGGCTTCGGTCTGGGCAAGTCTGCGAAAGACTCCAAACCTTCACACAACATCTCCAACCTCGTGAACGTCCCGAAGGACGAGTTCAAGGAGTAAACTGAACAGCAACCTGATCGGACTGAAAAGCGTGCCGAACGCATCGATAAGAAGATTGTGAACGTGAATAAGAACGATGCCTATCTGGAGTTCAAGGGCACCGTCGGGCAAGAGATAAATAATTCAATTCTGAAGAACAACGTAATTGCGAATATCATTCAGGAGTAGCTCCGTGCCCGCAAGCAGGAGATCAAGGATAAGACAGAAGAAGTGCAGGTTATGAAGGCCCGCCTCGACCAGATTTCGGACTCATTGAAGCAAAAATAAACTTCGAAGACTCAATAGGAGGTGAATCAGGGCATCATCGACGAGTAGGAATTCGAATTGCTGAAACAAAAGAAGTAGGCCAAACGACAGTACAAGCTTCAAGTGGAGAAGATCAAGTCAATGCGGAGCAATCTGATCGAAATTGATCAGACCTTGACTTCTCTAAAGACAAGCCTGCTGCAGAAATTTGAGCAGTGGTTCCTCAAGAAATACGGCATCGCGATATCGGACATTGAGAACCCACTAATCAACCAGAAGAACTAAGATGAGGAAGCCGAGGAACAGAAGGTGGTGGAGGACGATGTCGATGAGGACGCCCTTGCATACATTAAAGCTAAGAGAAGAGTCGTGGAGCTCCAAAAGGCTCGTAAACAGAAATATTGATCTTTCATGGTCGATCGAAACCTACCGCAACAGCCATTTTTCAAATTGGTTGGGAGGCTTGTTAGTTTGTTCCAATCGAAGCGGTTCGAAAGCTGCAACTGCATGCCGAACCTAATAGAATATTGCGTAATGTGGAAGATAGCTTGGCTGGTAGTGCTTGCCGTGCTGGTGGGAATGGTCTATGGGCAGGACGAGGAAACTTCCTCGTCGACGACAGATTCCAACATCAATGATACCTTGTCCCTGACCACTGAACCTACTCCAACTGGAGCATCCTCCAACGAGGTAACTACAATTAGTGATGGTTTTGTAATCGCAACCCCTCCGACAGAGAGTTCGGCGACCCCACATATTACAGATGCTCCCACTCAAGCAAATCCATTTGAAGGCTAAATAGCCCCAACCCAAACAAGTTCAACCGAGACGAGCAGCCTTACGATGAATACCCAAGGCACTGCTGCCAGTGCCAACCCCTCCCTGAACACATCGACAAGTAAACTGGATCCTGCCAGTAAATCCCAGCCTCCAGCAATCACCCCTTCGAACCTAAAGTTAGAATCTTAGAACACATCAAACAAAAAGCATGCAAGCCTCTTGCTCCTTTCAACTACCTTGCTAACGATGCTATTCTTGGTCGTGGCTTGATTTTTGCTGAGTGTCACATTTACGAACCTGCTTGTTTAATTTAACTGTTTGATTTTCAAACGGATGATCTTGCCGGACAGCGTCAAGCAGATCAAGAATTTTCAATACAGCGACAATGATCTCATCGGCAAGGGCTTCTCTTCGCAGGTCTTCAAGGGTACAGAGTGGGTAATGTAGGACGCAATACCGTGAATGGCCAACCGGTAGCCCTCAAGGTAATAGACCTTCGCTCTATTAATACCGACGTGGAAAAGATGCTGTTAGGCAACGAACTCAAAGCATTACAGCAGCTCCAACATCAAAACATCGTGCAGGCTCACGACATCTGCCAAACCTCCACGCATGTTTACATCGTCACGGAGTTCTGTAACCAAGGCGACCTTACCAACCAGATTAAGCTCAAAGGTACTAAAATGTTCTAGGATAGGGAGATTCTCTGAGGAATAAGCCATGCAATACTTTAAGCAGATCATCAATGGGCTGAGTGTCACGTTTGCGCATGGAATCCTGCATAGAGACCTTAAGACTGCTAATATTCTCCTGAAGGATGGGGTTGCAAAGATCGCTGACTTTGGTTTCTGTGATTTCATCCATGAGAGTAAGGGCAAGCAGCCGAAGTACAATGTTGGATCGCCACTATACATGAGTCCAGAGGCCTACAAAAAGAGCATCTACTCCTATAAGAGCGAGATTTGGGGAGCAGGAATCATCCTCTATGAGATGCTACTGGGCTAGCAACCTTTCCGTGGAATTGATTACGACAGCTTAATCAAGTCAATAGCCTCTGGAGCCATTTACAGCACCATCGAAGTCAGCGGCTTCGTGAAGATGCTTCTGTCTCGGATGCTCTCTATCGACCTCCAGCGAAGAATAGATATTGGATAACTTGTGACGCTCCTCAATCAAAATAATCAAGGACCAAGGATACACTCATTCAGTGTACAAAGCAGCCAGCAGGCTCACCCTGCAACGCTCACAAATCATCCAATACCAGCCGCCTTCAGCTCAAGTACACTCATGAAGAAATCAGTATTTGGTGGGCAACAATCAACAGAAAATTTGAGTCGCCCTCAATCGTTAATTAACTTGACCCAGACCTCCAAATCAAGCACACCCTCTGCCAGCAAGCCTGCATCGATCACCAGTGAGACAAATTCGCTATCTTCCTCGCTGGAGAGAATACCAATGCAGCAACTAAACTACGAGCATTTGACCAACCGCTGCAGCTCTTCCAGCACCAACAACAGCATAAGCAAGCAGGGGCAACTCAGCTCCTTTGGCTGTGGAGATATTTCCCTTAACGATGGCAAACCGAGCACTACAGGAACGATCAACGGTGCACCGAATTTCTAAAAGAAACGAACTCAGCTGGAGCTACCTGCTTTTCCAGAACCCTTTAAAAAGACTTTCATAAGTAAGGCCAACCTCGGTGCATAGGTACCCTACCTTATCAGCTTCGAAAGCCACCTTACAAGCTATTCTGCGAGGCACCCATAATTCAGCAGCGCTTCTGAAAAACTCCTTTCCGCGAAGTTCCTGTACCGCTTATGCAAACTGCTCAGCGAGGTACAGACTGTAACAAACTAAAGATGCAAACGGCTCTTCCTCTTGGCGCTCAGACACCTTGAGCTATCCCTCAACCATTTCGAATCTGAAAATTTCTTCTTCATCGCTTAAAGCAGCGAGCAATCCAGCTACAAGAAAATCCAAACTAAGACAAAGCAGCTCCGTCTGGAGTTTAGTCGGGACTTGCTTGCTGAAGACGAATATTTCACCCACATCGCAAACGAAGTCAGCACGTTCAACGACGAAGCGGTCACACGCTACGTCCAGTTCTGGGTTAGAAGGACATTGAGGGACTTAGGAGAAATGGTGCAGAGCTGCACCAGCAACCTCACGATAAGCTTCGAGAGCTACGAAGTGCACCACATCTTCGCTTGCTATCTGTACTCTCTGAAGTACTATGAAATGCTGGAAGCTATGCGTGGCCGTGCCCCTGGAGAGGAAGTTCCATCACAGCTTGGTCTGGCTGCTTTGCTGCTGCAGCAACCGAACGTCAGCGCAGAGGGATTCATAGGCATGGCGCAACAAGCAAAAACTCTGGTGAAATGATTCGTGAGCTATCTGCAGCATCTCTTCGGGATTTTTGCGGCGGGAAGTGATGACGTGTTATCACTGATTTTTATCAGCCGGGTCTCGAGTCCGAACGAATCCAAAGGTTTAAATTGAGTGGTTGACGGCTTTCAGTTTCAATTTGTTGGTCTAACTGAGAGTCGATGTGGCGTTATTACGGCGTCTTTCAGGCCGACAGCCAAGCTGTTCCATCCTCCATTACGAAACTTCTGAAGAAGGTTGATCTTTCCTGTCCAAAGATGATTTGAAGGCAACCCTCAAACCGACCAATTAAATGATCCGCGCCCCAACATCAACGCGTAATTAACAAAATGTCGAGAAGAACGCTGGCATTGCTAGTGCAATTCCTGTTGATTGCTGTGGTCATAGGCTGTCAGGCTGGCTGCTCCTATTGTGATGGGAGCAAAAACATCTGCTACGCCTGTAGTGATCCTACTGCAAAGCTGATAGCAGATGGAACCTGCACTAATGTAGGTAAACCCGTGGACAATTGCCTGATTCATAATCCAGACTCAAGCTGCAATCGCTGCAGCTTGACCTACCAGCTGAAGGGTGGCAGCTGCGTGAAAGATGAGACCGGCTGCATCAAATATTCTTCCAATGGAGGATGTACGTAGTGTAGCTTCGGAACAACCCTCAGTGGCGGCAGCTGCACAGGCATCCTCAACTGCCAAGAATATGTACCAGGAGGACTGACTGCCTGCCAAACCTGCTTCAATGGATTCCTCTCAGTTGGCACCAACTGCCTTGTTTTGGAGGCCTGCAACAGTGTCCTAAGTAACAGCGGTTGCGGTGCTTGTTCTGATGGATATGTACTTAGTGGGTTTGTCTGTATTCGAAGTGGACTACCACCTTTACCTGGCTGTGCAGTTATGACACCGATGCAGACTTGCCAGTATTGCATGGACGGCTTTCAGTTAGACCCGACGGGCAACTGTATCCAAGCAGCAGGAGGATCTGGAACAATTACGACAGTAGTTAGTAGCACTACCATTGTTTCTACTGGGCCGAACAATCCTCCGAATGGATTTGGAGGGCCTGGGATAGGTGGTCCACAAAATGGATTTCCTCCAAATGGTCAGCCATCAAACAATAACCCGCTACTCATTCTTAGTGGAGGTCCAAGCGGACCAAATGATGGTGGATTTGCAGGGGGAGGAGACAACAATGGAAACAATTGGGGAAACGGTGGCAACGGAGAATCCACGATCGGACCACAAACACCCAACCCTCCCAATCCTAGAACTATTCAAGTAACTCAGACCAACGTAACCAGCGTCACTGTGGTAAATGGAGACGGAAATAGTGGCCAAAGTTCTTCGAAATGTAGCATGACAGATGAAAACACCGGAAAGTGTTTACGCTGCTAATACAATTTCTACCTAGATCCAAATTCCAACTGTATCGCTGTCTCTCCACTTTGTCAAGGGTACAACCTCGAGAATGGTCAGTGTCTAGGGTGTGTTGAAGGGTATACACTCTCAAATGGCATCTGCAATCAAAACGTACAGTCTGACCCAAACTGTAACATCCCCTCGGCTACCGGATGTATTTCCTGCAAGTATAATTTTTATCTTCAACTTGGGGCATGCAAAGCGGTGTCACCTCTATGCAACGGTTATGATCTTACCAATGGACAGTGTCTTGGATGTGTTGATGGGTACTCACTTGCTGGAGGTGTTTGTAGTCAAAGGACAGGTCCCACTCTCATACCTCGTCCTCCCCAACCACCCCAGCAACCCCAGCAGCCACAACGGCAACCTCAACAGCCACAACAGCCACAGCAGCCACAACAGCCACAACAGCCACAACAACCACAGCAGCCACAACAACCAAGACAACAACCCTTCCCTCAACAACCGTTCCCTCAACCTCAGATGGATGCCAATTGTGCATTTCCAGCTCCTCAAGGTCAATGCCAACAATGTATTCAAGGCTTTTACATCAACAATTCTCTTTGCACGAAGATTCCGGTTCCAAATTGCATCAACTTCTTCAACGGTGGCTGCCAAGGGTGCGCTAATGGATTCCAACTACAGAATGGAGGCTGCTCAAACATGCCCAACATCGCCAATTATCCTAATTGTATGCAGGTGGGTCCTTTCGGATGCATCAGCTGCAACCAAGGCTTCGCAGCTGTCAACGGTAACTGTAGGCAACTCCCACCCAACTGTGTATCGGCTGACCCGAACGGTAATTGCAACAGCTGTCAGCAAGGATTCACTTTGGCTGCTGGAGGTGCTTGTGTTAGCTCGGTGAGCATTGCTAATTGCAGAATTGTTGCTGCTGGTGGTTGCAGAGAGTGCTCTGCTGGGTACTGGCTCAACGGACAGACCTGCCAGCAAGTCAACAGCCAGTGTGCTACCTTCAACCCTTCAAACGGTTACTGCACAAGCTGCTATCAGGGCTACCAACTCAACCAAGGTAACGGACTTTGCCAGCAGGCAACGAACCGTGATAGAAACTGTCAACAATTTGGCCCTGACGGTAATTGCAACAAATGCTTCCCCAGCTACTTCCTCAACAATAACAGGCAATGCCTCCTGCAAAATAATCTGTGTGCTACCATCAATCAGCAGACTGGCTAGTGCGCTTCCTGCTACCAAGGCTATCAGCTGACTGGCGGGAACTGTACCATTAGACTTTCCGACCCGAACTGCAAATCATTCAACCAGGACGGCAGCTGCAAAGAATGCTCACAGACATTCTATTTGAACGGCGGAAAGTGTATCAGGTTCAATCCTCTCTGTGCAACAATTAATACCCAAAATGGGCGATGCACTGGCTGCTACCCAGGCTACATTCTCAATAATGGCAACTGTTCGGTTGGTACCTCTGTAACAGTAGCCAACTGCCGTACCGTTCAGAATGGCATCTGCCAGTCATGCTCTACTGGTTACTACCGTGCAGCCAACAACACTTGCCAGCAGATCAGCCCCCTCTGCGCCACAGCTGACCAGAACAGTGGTATGTGCCTAACTTGCTACAATGGCTACCAGCTCCAGAATGGCGTTTGCTCTTTGTCAGCCACGATTGCTAATTGTCGACAAATTGTCAACAATGTGTGTCAGGCTTGCTCAAGTGGTTATTACATCCAGAGCGGCGGTTGTGTCCAAATCAGTCCGCTGTGTGCCACTGCCGATTTGAATAGTGGTGCTTGTACCAGCTGCTATCCAGGGTATCTTCTGAACAGTGGGCAGTGTGCTGTTGGTACTCAAATTAGCAATTGCCGACAAATGCGAAATGGACAATGCGCTGAGTGTTCTCAAGGTTACATGATGATTGGTGGCAACTGTGTCGTGGTGAACCCCCTGTGCCGAACAGTCGATCCCGCATCTGGTGGATGCCTTGGCTGCTACCCAGGCTACACTCTCGCAGCAGGCAGCTGCATCATCCCACAGAACAATGACCCCAACTGCGTTCAAAAAGCTGGCACTACATGCCTCTACTGCGCAAACAACTACTGGAATAACAATAATGTTTGTACCCAACTCACCAAAAAATGCCAGACTTACGACCAGCAAACCGGTTCCTGTACGAGCTGCTCAAACACTTTCCGACTGGTCAATGGAGACTGTTTAGGTTCGCCAACTTCATCTGATCCCAACTGCATGACTGCGAATATGCAAGGGCAATGCACAGCTTGCACTCCAGGCTACTCGCTTACAAGGGGAATTTGTGCAGCTGTGAGCTTCCTCTGTGTTGACTTCGACTATAACCGGAATACTTGTAATTCTTGCCAGGAAGGATACTTCCTGCAGGACGGTGATTGCATATTCCCTTCGATGGGAATCGACCCATCCTGTACACGGTACAGTGGCAGCTTCTGCGTGAGCTGTCAACAAGGCTACTACCTAAAGGATTACGTTTGCACCACCATAGACACCAATTGCTCACAGTTCGACCAGCAGGCCGGAGTATGCAGGGTTTGCCAATATGGTCGTCCGCAGGGACCAATCTGCGTCAACTGATCGTTTGTATTATCGTCTCTGCGATGAATGAAAGTGGAATTTCGTTAAGCGGTGAATACAACCGCATTGTCGAGCAGGTTCGGTCCAAGCAAGAGCATCACAAGCGAAGACAGCAGCCTCGCAGACAAGAAGCCAGCATAGAACTACAACAGCAACCTCAGCAACAGACACCGCAGCAAATGCAGTAGCTGATCATCGAAAACAACAGCCTCAAAGATTACATCGAAGAGCTGTGCGACTATATTAATGACACCAGTGGGCGGTATAGTCGCAACGTCGAAAAGCTTACCAAGGAGTATGAACAGCTGTACTTGAAGCTCGCCGATAGTCATAACCGTTTTGATGAATAACGACTTCTCTCAAAGAACCAGTTAGTAGCAGAACGGGACATCAAGCTGGCTCGGGAACAGGAGCTTGCAAGGTTACGGCAAGAATTGTCATTGCTTGAAGCAAATGCTCACTAACGATAACTCAAGATTGAAGGACTTAAGCAAGAAATTGAGGAGAAATGGAACGAGTCACAGCGGCAGAAGCAGCTATGGAGCGATGTCCTAAATAACTTGGAGAAACAGCATGGAGTGCAAGCTGCAGAGATCTCTGAACTCAACCAGCGACTACACCAACGAAACAACGAAACGGAGAGTTTGAAGGAAAAGATCGCTGCACTGTAGAATGACCTCACTGCCCGGTATTCACTACCAGACAAGATTCAGAACTGCGAAAGAAAAATCGTCCGTGATGAGACCACAATTGATAGTCTGAGGTAACAACTTGGGAGAACCGAGAGAGAACTTGATATCGTGAAGGCAGAACTCAGCAAGGTTAACCGATAGCGGGAGGAGCTGAGGATTCGGAGTGTGAAATATGAGGAGTCTTTTGAAATATTTTTTTCAGGAAAGATCAAAGAGTACGAGAACAGATGGGAAGAAGAGAGAAGACAGTTGATTACAACTAATAATCGCCTCAAGTTGCAGCTTGAGCAATCAGAATTGGAAATGAAGCGGCAAGTCTCTCTTGTCGTCGCCTAACACGAACAGCTGGTAAACTGTCAATCCGAGCTTACCATAACGAAGAAAGAGCTGAGCTCAGAGTCACATGAGAAGTAATCGTATCTAGGCGAGTTCCGTGTTCTCAAAAAGAATTATGAAGGGGTTATACGGAACCTCGAAGAAGGATTCAAAGAGCTGCAGCAGAAGAACTGGGATTTGGAGGAACAGAAGAAAGACCTTGAAGAGGAAGTAGAGAAGTTTCGGGAACTGGTGAAAGAGCTGGCCAATATTAATGAGTTCGCGACTGCGGGGAGTAGTGAATACTACGTGAGGCAAATTAGCAAGCTCCAGCAAACAGCGCCCACAAAGATCCGCAGATAAGACTACGTCCTCGCGAGGGAATAAGCACATCGTGAAGTTGCAGCTTAGAGGTTTAACGAAGGTTCAAAGAAAGTGCCATCAGCAACCCTGACCAAGTTGCTTGAAGAATAAGACGACGATAGTAATGACCAATGGAGCAAGCTCATTCAAGGCATCAACAGTCTCAAGGTGTCTAAATGAAGCTGACACACTGTTTGTTGCTTTAGCGAATTGTTCCATCCTAAGTATTTCTATTTTTTCGACGGTGTATGGTGGAGTGCATCCACTCCTCTCTCGATCGGTTAGACCTTCGGGAAAGTTCAATGATAGTTGTAGGGGAACGTTGTGGCACACTCACAAACCTTGAGGAACTTTGGCCAGCAACCTTTCGCAACATCAATGTGCAGTCCAGAGTCAACTCTCATCAAACTCCTCAGAATCTGCAGGCCTTGGATGTGAGCATCCGAACGACAAACTTCGGAGAAGCCAACAAGTAGAATCTGCAGTCGAAGAAAGCACAAAGCTACACCGCAAACAATCTCGGAAGAAACGAGTATGGGCTCCCAACACTGAATGTCCAACCTACCTGCTAAAAGAAACTCAAGCAAAAGAAGTATTCAGTAACCCCTTATGTTGACCCAAGAAGGAGGAGTTCAGGAAAGAGCCTGAGCACTAGGTGCTCTGCAGTCCAAACTGAGCCGCACCGTTGCCATAAAATTCAGTCGATGACAGCCGTTAAAACAGATCAGCAGGTCAGCACTGAGCCAACCAAGAGAAAGCAGGCGATCGAATCACAATCAAGTCGAAAGGTACTTCTCCGACGGCCAACTAAAAAGATATCGGGATCCAGGATTACCAACCAAGTTTATCTGTCACCTGACGAATACTAGGTTATCAACCGCCATCAGCAAGTCGAGCGTACCCAGGCATATCTCTAGAGGATTGTCGTGGCATTCAAACAAAGAGCAATGTCATCTTCAGCCTACCCTGCCTACCGACCATATTCTCGAAGTAATTCTCGATCAAGCCAACAACCTTCGTTCCGGCTTTTGCAAGCATCTCACTCCAAGGGGCTGAAGGTATCGCATCACCACTACTCCCAACCTAATCTTCACTATGAATCACAAGCGCCTATCGATGCTTACTTCGCTCAGTCAAGGTATGCACCTTTGCCTGTGGTTGCCGCCTTACAGAAGCGCTGCCACTCCCAGATAGTCCTCCCCTACTGTTGATCGATAATACAGAGATGACTTTCGCATATAGTTTATATGGAGATTGAACAATCCCTGCAGTAGACGATCCAAGCAACCGTCGAGCTTATCATAAGCAACGGAATAGAGTACGAACGATTTTTGAGGAACATTCACAAGGACAGCCCCGAGTACGAGTTTCTACGCCCGAACAGCAAACACTATCACTACTTTTTACAGCAGCTTGCAGGTGCTCTACGGCCTTCATCATCGGCACACCATAGTAAGCAATCAGGATGGAGTAGCGTTCCTGAGCAGACAGCTGCAAGGCTCGAAGCAATGCCTGTTGGGCTCATGTGCTAAATCGTCAAGGAAGCAGCGCGCAAAGTAGTTTGGGTTGTTATCATCAGGGCATGGAGCCATACTCTACACTCACTCAGGAAGACGTCTCTAAACTAATGTCCGAGGTTCTCACAACCAACAATCAACCAACGGTCTAAGCAAAGGAGCAAGTGCGACAGCTATTAAAGTTCGTTGATTCGGCGAGAGCATAATAGAAAAAAACTAAGGAAATCAAACAGGCAAAGAAAGCAGAAGAACAGCAACTCGCAGAACATTCTAAAAAGGACATCAAGAAGCCGAGCTAGCTTCCAGGAAGACTGCTGACGAGCGAGATGGGCATCTCCCACGATGGTTCTGTCAGTGGGGCGATAAGCGGGCGCTACCAAGGGTTGGGTCGTTCCGAGGATCCCTACGAGAACTTCCGGCGCAACCCACGAAGATGACCACTGTGGCGTGCTGTTAATAAAATTAAATCGAACGACCGATAAAACCGACTGGCCACAGATGATCGAAGACGACCTCGCCAGCATACCTCACAAGAATACGTTCCGATTCGACCACTTCGGCAACTAAGTGGTGGTAGACTCCGACTTCGATAGTGGTAACTTGGGCAAGTGTGTGCGTACTCAGCCCTACCAATTTTCGATGTGGACCGCCACCGATTGTGAAGGCACCTAAAAGGAAGGCTATCCGAAGAGCTGGTTCTACTTCAGTGTCAACGGCTATCAGAATACCCGCATCCAGTTCAACATACACCGCATTCACGTCCTGTGGGCTCTCGTACAACGCATTTTATTTAGCTTAAAACCCCCGAAAAGTATCGACCGGTGGTCCGTGTCAACGGTGCAGAATGGAAGCGGCTCGAACACGACATTAAGAGTCTCTTCATCAACAGCTAAAGTGAACTTGTGTTGAGCTTCGAGTACTGGTTTCGCGATCGTACCGACCGTGTGGAATTCGCTTATACCTACCCCTACACATATGAGGACTGCCAGCGAGAAAGCTAAGCACTCCGAGCAAAGTACTAATCTGGTCTGGATATCTTTTTCCGGTACCACCGCCTGACCAAGTCAGTAGAGAGCCGCAACATCGACATGATGATGATTTCATCACACGAAGGGAAGGATGGGGTATAAGGAGTAATCGATCCACTGATCCTGAAGGAAGAAAAAGTAACGAAGTTTCGGATCAGCAAGCCAATAGTAATGATCACCGCGAGGGTGCATCCTTTGGAGACGCCATCAAGCTTATGTATGAATGGCATCATTGACTTCTTGATGAACGCGACAGATGCTCGAGCCTACTTCCTGCGCAAGTACTTTGTGTTTGTGCTGGTGCCAATGTTGAATCCTGATGGCGTTGCGCGTGGACACTGCCGGATGGATGTTCTCAATCAAAATCTCAACCGTTACTACAAGGAGCCGACCATCGAGCAACAGCCATCGTGCTACGCAATTCGGAAGTTAGCATAGCACTATAACCGTGACAAGCGGTTGTTCTTCTACTTGGACTTGCACGCCCATCCAGCCAACAAGGGCAACTTCGTCTTCGGCAACGCAATCTACGACTTCGTGCTGCAGGTTTAAAGCACTTTATTCCCGAAACTTTTAAGCCATAACTGCATCAACTTTCAGTTTGATCAGTGCAACTTTTCGCGAAAGCACATGAAAGCCAAGGATAGGTTTGAAGATATGAACAAGGAGGGGTGTGGACGTGTGGTGCTCTACAAAGAATTCGGCATAATACATTCTTACACCCTCGAGTGCGGCTATCATAGCAACACCAGCGACAACCAACTGAGCTAGCACATCAATGCCGATAAAATTTATAAACTCAAGTTCAAGCGTAACACCAACGATGAGAAAATCTATTAGAGTTAAACGGTTGTTGAGGAGCGGGAGGAGGGCGGTGAATATGTCGGTTTGGACTACGATCCCATGGATGATGCCTCTTCAGACTACTACCGTAATCCCACCCAAATGTATACCCAACGCACCTTCAACAACCTCGGCAAGAACATCCTAACGACTATACTTGACATTTGGGGAAAGAACCCCTACCCACGTGTCGCTGACCCCAACGATTTGCGAAAGGAAATCGCCAACAACAACCGTAAACTAGATCGGTTCAAGAAAGAACAGTCTCATCTGAAGACGAAATAGAAGAACATAGTTCAGCTTATTCAAGAACAGTACTATGGAGTATGGCTCAAACGAAACATATTCAGCAGGCAACTGAGGGTTCTCCCTCCATCCATGATTCAACGGCCTTCCAAAATAACCTCCCTAAGGAAACGCGAATAAGACAAGAGCGAAGTTTCGAAGGAAATCCCAGCGAGGGAAAGTGCTCAGCCAAGGGACCAAACAAGATAGCTGACGCGAGATTCGGAAGCCGTGTTGCTGCCACCCCAACCGCAAGCGCCACCACCGACTAAGGAGGTGCTCATCCGTTAGGTGAGACTTTCCCTACTTCGCAACACTGATATTGGAAATACCTTCACTCAGCGCAAGCAAGTTAACATTCGTCTGCTCAAACGAGCTTGACCTGATATCCTTTAATCTGTCTACAACGAAAGGTTGCATATATCTAAACCTATTGCAACCTGCAATGCTGATTATTGAGTTTATTGGGTGTCATGGCCGGCTTAAATACTCCCACCAAGTACAACCGTCTACACCGCTTCAAGACGGAGCATAGTAAGGCACTCCACCAACTCAGAATCCACTGAAAATTCATAGAGGTTTGCCAACCCCGAGCTGCAAGAGGTTATCCGGGAACTTAACCGACGCGTGTTACCTCGAGAAATCTTCCCGTAAGGCTCCAATCGTAACGCAGAACCATCCTTTCTCGAGTGTTGTACCAACTGGCGTTAAGTCCTGTCGACCTCCTGCCTGTTACTCGCGAGGATGTGGAAAAGGCGTCAGTGCAGCAAACCCGCCAGCTCTTGAAAGAAGACATCGATTTCTACCTGGACAGTAAATGTGAAAAGTTGGAGTTACGTCGGCAGGGTCTCCTGGCGGAAGTTGCACGAGTACTATTTAAGGTTAGTTCAGGAATACCAACAGTCAGAGAAGTTGCATACTTTGACAGGGAACTTTCTGAGTGCAGCTAGCGAACATCATCCGAGTAATCGGCATTCCAACCGCTATGAGCGACCAACAGAAGATGGTACCAGCATGCGAAGGAACGAGGAGAGGCGACTACGGGTCCTGAAGAAGATGCGCATTAAGGAAAGGTCTGAGAGCGATATGCGATTGCAGCTCAAGGATGAGCTTACTCGAAAGTTTTCAGAGGCAGAAAACAGAAGACATCAATATCGCTCATACGTCGAATCATTGAGGGGTTCTCCAATTTTGTCGCCAGAAGCGCACCAACGCAAACTAAGGAGAGCACAATAGACTTAGCAAGAAAGGACCGAATAGCTGCGCGAACAGCTGATGAGCAAATTGGATAGAGCAACACACTCTCGTGAAAGTAGGCGAAAACGATTGGAAGAAGAGTTACATCGAACCAACGAACGGAAGCAACTGAAGTCACGAATAATAAAATAGAACTTGGAACTGGCCGATTTTGAGGTTCGCGAGCAAATAAAGGAACAGCTTGAAGAGGATATGGAAGTGCATCTTAAAAAGAAAGAGCTGTTGGTAGACCGAAACCGAAAGGATTTGAAGTCCCGACACTACTAGGAACAGCGCAAGGTGGAGGCTATCCGGGTGGAACTGCAGCGCCGTCAGGACGAACAGCAAGAAAGGTCAGCATAGCTTCTACGAATTCGACATATGGAAGCAGAAGAGAAGCGCGAATAGCAGCGAGTAAAAATGCAGCAGCAACTTCGCTAACGCCAATCGTAAAAAAACGATCAAATTGAACAAATTTACAGGAGAAAAAGCCTGGCGGACATGAAGCACGAACGGCGGAGAAGCTAACTTTTAAAGTATCGGCTAGAGACCTAGGTACTGGTCTCCTCTCGGAAGAAGTCGCTAGAAATAGAGGCCAGGCGCAACCACATCCTCGAACACATCAAAATGGAAATTTCGTCGTTGAACGTACAAAGACATCGCAAAATCTAGCAGTTGAAGGTTGAGCGAGTGAAGGAGGAACTTAATATCGTGGAGCAGCGACATCGGCTGCTGGAGGACCGTCGTAACAGCATGGCAGGCAACCGTTAGCACTTGAGGATGTTGTTTCTACGGAGAAAACACAACCTCGATGAATACTTCAGCTGTCGAACGAAGAACTTCACGAGCAAACTCTCCCAAAGCCTCGATGCGAACCAAACAAGGAAACCACAGCCAACAGCATCTCCTGCAGGCGAGACCAGTGAATTACTGACCCTGCAACCGACAGTGGACCCTCCGCGGAAAAATGATCTTCAATGAAATTTTGTAGCTGCGCTGGCAAACATCGTTCAAATAAATCATTCTGACACCCAAATGCGCTTGTTAGAAAGTCGCTGGCTATCAGTGAAAGTTTGCTCACCACCCGACTGTTTAATTATTGGATTATGAGCGAGAACGCTAGGGAGCTCTATGCACTAGCACCCAACCGCAATCCTAAATTGGATGCACAGAACCGTTATCAAGATTCCAGCAATCCAATCAGGCTGGCTGATGGTGCTGCAATCGATCGGTGGGCGGATCAGGCAAAATAACTTATTGGCAACAGAACAGAGCTAAGGGACGATTTTGGGGAGCATATGGAAACGGTCCGACGTCGAACCGAAGAGGAGTTGAAAAGGAATGTAACTGGAGATAACGATGGCGGGATGCCTCCAAAGAAACTAAGCGAACATCGTCGTAAGCACCTCCACTTGTACTCCAACAAACCAGGAAGTGAACAATCCTCTCAGGGTACAGCGGTAACCCGCAACAGAAGCGAGTCACCTCATGGTATCGAACTTCAAAGTGCACGTACTCGCCAAAACAATGCCAATAGAGTAGGACAGAGAGCTTCCGAAAACGAATAGGTGGAGGGTTAGCAACGTCAAATCATTGCTGAAAAGCACATAACAAAAACCTATCGGTACGGGAGCGGCCAGAATGTCGAAGTTGAGGAGATCGAGGAAATCGACTATAAGGTAGTGGGTGGGAAGCACAACACCAAC
>ERZ724508.290-NODE-290-length-36321-cov-6.196189_pt1 | contig 36321 bp, 56 predicted proteins | sample MGYA00376041_ERZ724508 | MGnify/ENA primary metagenome ERZ724508 (study PRJEB28724, sample SAMN07190887) | wastewater metagenome | isolation source: effluent of sewage treatment plant in Hong Hong | place: USA: Christiansburg, Virginia | collected 2016-03-01 ...
TTCGCGTTGTTCTGTATTTGCGGGCTCCAGATAGTAGAAGCCATTTTGCAGTTCCTACGATTTGTCGCTATGAGACCTGAACTACCACTTCACATTGGCTGGTTGTACAAACATCTTTCGATGACCGCCTGGCAGCAAAAGGCTCTTCGGCAGTCCCTTCACAAAGTTTTCGAATGAAAGTCCGAGCGTATCCAATTCCTCCTCAATGTATTTTCTCACAATGCAGTCTGCTGGAAGCTCTGTGGTTGAACCAACCATTGGCACAACGACATCTCGAAGGGTGAACTGCCCAAGATTATCAGCTGTTACCACCGTGACCTCATAGCTCTACAAAGCAGCTTCCTCCTACACTTACTCAGGGACCTGATCTTCAAGTGCAACTTCTGCCTATTCAGGCAGCTTTTCAGGTTTGACTGGTCTGACTGCCACAAGATCGCCAATGCAAAGACCTGGCCCATGTTCCTTGACCCTTCTTGATACAGCCTTGTTCCATATGTAGCTCTGAAGAGCATGCCCATAGATCATCCTCGAATTCCGAGGCAGGCTCTCGAAGACAGAGCAGAAATTGGTTCCAAGCCTCGCCAATCCAGCGAATAAATTCTTTTGGATCATATGCTTGTTTCCGAGCAAACGCTAAGCCTTCCTATACTCTCCCTGTTAATAAAGCTCCTTCTTCTGCTTATTGATGCTCTCATCATAGGTGTCTTCGAGCAAGAGAGTCTCTACGACTCCTCGCCAATTCTTCTTGAGTACTTCGATGCCGATAGTATGCGTTCTTATGTTGCCACGTCCGAACCTTTGCATGCCGAAGTAGTTCAAAAATCCCTTTTCGCGAATAACCGAGAGGTTCTGTTCCAGCTGTTCAATCACTTCATTCTTAGGCTTGACAAATCGAATGACGATCGAGAATCGGTTGCCCTGAAGCTGCCCAAGAGCAACAGGCTCTGTCTGTCCTGTAACAATATCACCGACCCACAGTTCTCGATTTCTGAATGCGACTTTATAGAATTTTTCGAAAACGTTTGGCTGACAGTTGTACAAAGAGACCTTCTGGGTAGTAATGCCCCTTTTATCCTTCAGTCCGGCAACACTAAGGAGCTTCTGGTTGCATCCGATGATCTTGCTTAGCCTGAAAAGAGCCCCCATCGTATCGATGTTACTCTTGAAAAGTTTGAAGTGAAGATAGTCGTTGGTGCGTTTGACTCGTTTGAAGTTGCGGCTGTAAAACAACGAAATGAACTCTTGGTCTGTCTTGCTGTCGATGTTGTGAAGCCTCTCCCTGACGAATTCATGTAGCTTACCTCTTGATTCTTTTGAGGCGGGACTTGCCACCTTAACTGACCATTCGAGCACTTTCTCTCCAGCATCTAACTTTTCGTAGAGCTTGCGGATCTCCTCCAGTGCAGCTTCTCCCAACAAGTCGCTGATTTCTTTCGCCAACAACTCATCGATCTTGAAGACGATAGAAGGAGCCTCTTCCTACTTGTCCTGCTCTTTTTTATTTGAAGGTTGTGGTTGTTTGCCATGCTCCGGCTTCGAGGCGAACAGCACAACGTTGCCTTGTTGGTCAATTTCATTGACGATGAAGTCACTCACCAAGTATTTTTGGATACCTGGCAGTTGGGGACCCCTGCGGATATATTCGGTGATGCCCACAGACTGCTCCTCGGAATCACAGATTGGTTCAGGCTCCATTGGATATTCGGATTAAATAATAGGCAGTCGTGCGTTGCACAGCTCATTCCGCACTTAATAATAACGCAAGTCAATGAACATCGACTTCCTGTTGTACAACCCGCCCAAAGTATCATTCGACCCTCTCACGCTATGGGGTTAGGTCATATTCATCCCCAAGGCTGAAGAACCAACCAAAGAAAAGTGGCCGTTAGCTTCCTTTCTAAACTGTTACAAGGGTCAACAGGAATTCGAAGTGGAGCTGAGCTTGGAGGCAGCCAGGCTAGAAACCTATGGAATTCCTCCTGCGGAGGTGGCAGATTCGATTTCAACGACGAGCACTACTGATTACGGAGGCGTGGAAGCCAAGTCGAGCATTCCTTGCTTGTTCCTCAACAGCCTTGTAAGCAGTAGATACCTAATTCTGTATTTCCACTCTTCGGGAGAAGACATCAAGCTAAGTCATGGGTTAGCCAATCACCTTCGCAACCTTTACCAAGTATGGAATTAGACCATTTAGATCAACGTGGTGGTTGTGGAGTACCCAGGTTACAGCATCTACAAAGGCTCTGCTAAAGTTGAGCGGGTTCGTGAGGACGCCTTCACAGTCTACGACTACCTGACCGCTAAAGCTGGGTTCAAACCGGAGAACATCATTGTCATGGGAAGGTCAATAGGCACCGGAACGGTACTCTTACGTCTAAATAAGGCCATTGAAGTCGCCAAGAGAAAGACTCCAGGCGCACTTGTTCTGATAAGTGCTTTCACTAGCATCAAGGACCTCGCAAAACAGCTCGTTGGTAGTTGGTCGACTTACCTCATCAAGGATCTCTTCAATAATGCCGAGGAGATTGCTGATGTGAAGTGTCCTATCTTTCTGCTGCACGGGAAAAGCGATAACTTCATCCCCCATCACCATAGCGTCGAACTCGCAAGTAACTCATGAGCCTACTCAGAAATTTGTAAAAGCAAAGGAAACTTCAACGTCAAGGTTGAACTACCTTCCAAAATGACTCATGCCTCGTTCGATTACTACACTGATCTTTCAAGCCCACTCAGGGACTTTCTGCTGGCCCTTCGAATCAATCTATACGACCAGAACATGAACGGTCCAGAGATGCCAAGCTACCTGTTCAAAAATCCGCTGGCTGCTTGAACCACTTAGACTTCACTTGTGATATTGCTTCGACTTAATAACTCAAATGACAGAAGAGAGCCTGTCAAACAACTTCATCAACGGTGTCCAGTCTCTTGACTACTACCTGAAGAAGGGAAAAGTTACGCAGGCTGAGTACACTGCGGTGCAGTAGGTGATGAAGAACATGTATAACGTGGTCACCAGTTCCGTCAAGAATACAAACCGCATAAATCAAATCAGCAGCGTCCTCAAGAACTAACTCAATGCAGCGAAGTATGAACTCGGTGAAGCAACCAGCCGCCATAGCGAAGCCTCTCAGGCTGCTGAAAAGCTATCGAGACTGCTCAAGACTGCTGAAGTTGCATTTTAATCTCAGAAGACCTCTTACGACAACCTGGTATTCGAGTCGGAGGAGCTGTAAAAGGAGATTCAGAACAAGAACATTAAGAATAAGGAGGAGATGCGGGACGCTGAGGAGGCCATGCGCCCCCGCCGCGAAAGGTACCTCGCTGACATAAACGAAACCAAGGCAATGAACGAAAAGACGGTGTCGATGATCGAAAACCTTCAGGTAGTGCTGGAAAGCAACATGGCAAAAATCAACGCACTCAAGCGAAAGAATTAATAAGCGGATTCAGAGGAGAAGAAACTCATCGAGCTGAAGCTGAAGATCATCGATTCACCGGAACACTATTTCAAGAGTGCGGACAATTTGAACATTGAGATCATTGGAATGGAGGCAGAGCTGAAAGAGACCCTCGATGAGATTGAGAGGAAGGATAAGATATGCAAGGTGAACGATGAAAAACGGCTAAACCAGGTGAGGCAGCAGCAGTAGATAGAGAAGCAGAAGCTCGAAGAAGTAAGCTTGTGCGAAGTCGTGGAAACCGACATCGAGAAGCTAAAAAACCTAAACTACGGGCTGGAGTACGAGCGGAGCAACGATAAAATCGAGATGATGAATCTGGAGCAGACACACGACCAACTGAACCGCAACCTGAAATCTTAGCAGGAGCGTACAAACAAGCTCAGGAAAGAAATCGAGCGGTTTAAGAAGGAGTACAAAAAGGAGGATGTACAGAAGAAGCAGCATGAAGATCAGATACTCGAATACGAAATGATGATTCAAAAGCTGCGCAAGTAGCAGGAGGACATCCACTCAGAGATGAGGTCCCACGACGGTAAGGAAAAGGATTTACAAAACGAGCTGATTATTATAGAGAACAAAACGGATCTCGTGAAGAAGAAAGTTGAGGATAGTGGCGAAGAACAGAAGGGTATTCAAGACGAAATTGCGAAGGCGTAGGCATAACTCAATGTTCTGAAGAAGAATGTCGCGTTGACACAGAAGGAAGTCAAAGATCTTACGGCCATTCGGTAGTCGATGGCGAGGAAGGCTTCATCAGCGATGTCCGAAGTTCGTGAAACTCGCGAAGAGCTGAAGGTGAAGGAGCTGCTCATAAAGGACCTTTCGAAGAAGCATGAGTAGACAGAGAACAAATTAGAGCATTTCAAAGCGCTTTACGAAGAAGTAAAGTCAGCCAGAAACAAATACGTGAATCTGATACAGAACAGCTCTCAGGATTTGGCTGAGTTTAAGGAAAGGATCAAGATGCTTCAGAGCGAGCTGGAGATTCTCAAAAACGAATCAGCAGAAAAGAACCGGACGATCTTGGAATATAACCGCCAGTTCCAGCTAGAGAAGCATAAACGAGACCAGACCAAGGCTAAGCTCAATAAGTATGAGTTCGAGAATAAGGAGAAGCAAGCGCTGGTGGACCAGAATATCAAGGAAATTGAGAAGCTAAACACCATAATGCAGTCACTCCAGAAGGATATGGAGGAGCTCCGCTCCAGCTACGAAGTAGTTTGTGAGAACCGTAACTACACAGGTATCCAGTTGATCGACCGTAACGACGAGTTATGCATTCTTTATGAGAAGTCCAACATGCAGGAAATTATTCTAAGAAAGGAAGAGCTCGCAGTCAAGTCCCTAGAAGACGAAATTCGCATGATTAGCATTGAAGTGGGCGAAACCGAACGCAAGATAAAGGTTGCTCGTGATAAGATTCTCGTGGTGCCCAAGCTGGCCTAAAAAGTGCTTGAGATTCAGGAGCTCATCAAGAGATAAAATTTACGAGAACGTGAGCTTTCGTCGGAATTGGAGAACCCCAACAACAAAGACAGGTGGAGAGACCTAGGTGGTGAGGACCCCGATGAGTAAGCTCTGGACGCTAAGATCAGCGTGCTGGAGGAAAGGCTAAACAGCAAAAAAGAGCAGCTCTTGGAAAAATAACTAGTCTTGGATTAGGTCACTAACTTAACTGATAAACTGAAGCACGAAGCCTTTGACAATCGGCAGAGCACGTTGGAGGTTTCAGAGAAACTCAATGAATTCCAGTCCCGGTTGAAGGACCTCACTCGAAAAATGAAAGCGACTATTTCAGAACTATCTATGTGCCAGGCGAATGCTATTAAGTATCAGCAGTAACGTGAGGGTTTGTAGCAGCTGGTGGAGAACGCCAAGAAACGCATGGAAGAAGGTCTACCGCCAACCCCAGAAACAGAAATCGAATATTTGAAGATGATGCGAGACAAGAAGCGTTACCAGGAATAGAAAGAAATCCGCGAGCGAAACGACCTTATTGAACGCAGCTACCCACCGTTTGCGACCAAGACCACAGCCGAGCATCGAGTGAACGCTTATATTCCCGATGAAATTGGCCTTCCAAAGCCATACGGTCGGTTGGCTCCATTCAAGCCTAACGATAAGAGCAACAACCTCAGACACTTCAAGAAGCCAGTTAACAAGGAAATCGAAATCTGATTCAGCAGGCATCATCGGCATATAATCCTTTGAGTTGAAGTCATGTTAGAGAGGTTGTTGGGACTGCCGGCGAAACCTACAGGATAACTATTTGAGTATCTGCCAGTTTCCACGTCCCTGTAACGAGAGCTGGAGCAGACAGCCCAGAAGATCTACGAGAAGCACTACCAGGAAGAGCAGAAAGTCAAGCCCATTAGTCGCCCATGGTCTGAGTTGGTTCCAAATGAAGAAGCAGATAATGTGAAGCAGGAATTAGTGATGCTCAAGCTTAGGAACCTCGTTGACCACACCAAGTTTACTCGAGGAGAGGAATCGAGAAAGATTCCGTCGAAAGTACAGAAGGGAGTGGTGGTGGAGGGTGACGGCTTTGAACTAAAGCGATTGAAACGCGGGCGAAGGCATAACAATGTAGTGGACTATTTCCTGGAGTTGGATCAGCAGATGGGCTATTCGACTCGGAAGTTTAGCGAAGTTCAACGGGCAAAACAGAAGCGACATAGAATTAAGAAATCAGACGTCAGAAACAAAAAGAGGTTTGTGGCTAGCTGAGTAGCAACGTCGGCGACCCAGCTCCTTCTATGTGACGTGCTTTGTTGGGAATGAACAATTAACGAGCAAACAAGATGAATTTAAATTTTGCCTCCAAAGTGACCGGCTGGCTATATTTCTGTACGACCTCCAGTGCATTTCCAAAGTCTGGTCATTTGAGATGAAAAACAGAAGGTGGCACTGGTCAAATGGCTCACGCTGACGAAATCTCGAATTTCCCGACTTACCACAAGTTGATCGTCTGGATGCTCTCCTGACTTCATTAAGAGAGAGCCTTACGGTAGAAGTCTCATAAATGGACGCCTGATACTATTTGGACGTCCGCTTTCAAACGCTTAACCGTATAAAGGCTCCGCTGAAAGGAAATCCATAAACAAATTATTAAGATTTTCATGAAGCCGGGAACCGCCTGCTTACTTCTCCTGCTGCTGACAGCTTGCGTTGTTCGTGCGCAAGACGCCACGCCAACTGAGCCAGCTCCAGCTGCCAGCACTACCGTTGCTGCCGATAGCACAGCCACTACAGTCACCACTACAACTGTAGCTACTCAGACTGAAACCGCAAGCACTACCCCTGTTGCTACACCAGCAGCTGTTGCAGTTGTCGCTGATGTGCCAACTGTTCCCGCCGCCCCCGTTGTTATAGCAGCTCCTCCCACCGCCACAGCATCCGTTGCTGCTGTTGCTTCAACCCCAGCCCCTTCAGTCTTAGTCGCTGCTCAAGAAATCAAGAAGGCAGTGGTTGCTCAATGCGTCAGTTTCAAGCCTGGATTCTGCCCGAGAGATTATTCTCCAGTTTGCGGATTCTTAACCAACGGAACTTCAATTACCTTCGCCAACAACTGCACTGCCTGTAGCTTCACTGATTTGGTTGCCTTCGTCGAAGGAGTTTGCCAAAGCAGCAAGACAACGGTCCCTACAGTTATTCCTACTTCACCTGCTCCCTCAACTCCTGACGACAGTCAACCTACAGTAGAAAGGTTCAGTTTGGTTCCTCCTCCTTCTCCTGGAACCCCCTACGTTGGGACCAGCACCGAGGCCGCTGCCAATGGTGTTTCTCCTTCTGTTTTTGTTCCACTTACTGTTACATGCCCTGATAACCAATCCAGATATTTGGCCGTCTGCACCCGTGAGTATCGACCAGTCTGCGCTGTTCATCTTAACCTCACCAAGAAAACATACTCTAGCCCCTGCTCTGCTTGCCTCTATGGAAGCGTTGCTTACTATCGCACCACTCCTTGTACTGCGACTGAGGTTAAAGAGAGCAGCGCCCCTGCAACCACCTGCCAGCGCGATATTCTTCCATTCTGTAGGCTAAATTATAGCCCAGTATGCGCATATGCCATTGATGGAAGCAAACGAACTCAGTCCAACGGGTGTTTGGCCTGCATCGACAAGAAAATCATCGCTTACAGAAATGGAGAGTGCTCAACATCCGGTGGTCGGGCTAAGAACCGCGTTTAGCTCTGCGGAAAGAATGCCAATGAAGCTCTTCTCTGTCTACTTGAGTGGCAACAAGTCTGTGTTAATTTGTCCAACTCCCTCACCAAGCAGTATGATACTGGATGCGCTGCTTGCCAGGTCCGAGACTGGGCTACTTACCGCCCTGGAAAATGCCAGACCCTCATTAACTGATGGCCATTTATAGCATAAATTGTTAACTTTCTCCAGTATAAATCAGATTTGCAAGAGGGCTTGGAAGAGATGCCCGGTGCTGGGTGAACAGAAGAGCAATGTTTCAGGTTAGAAAAACTAAGGGAAGTTCGGTTGTCCGACGAGAATGACGGTGTTTGCCATGCATTCGTTCATAATCGATTGAATGTGGGTGGCCTAAGTTAACAAACCGCTACCTCAAGAGCACGAGAAATACAGAGGCACTGCGCACTCCGGTGAAATTTCAAGGCTTTTAGCTGGGGTTTTTTGCGGAGCTCCGCCTAAACACAGTCCAAAATCGCATCTGAAAGCCGAATGCTCTTGGCAGTGAGAAGAATATAACCTTAGTCTTGGACGATCACATCCAACACATCTTCCAAACGCAGTTTCTCAAGGCTTCGCCTCACATCTTTCAGTAAATCTGCTGCAAGTTTCTAGATTCTTTCACTCATTTTTTGGCAATCTGACCTTACGTATCGACCCTGGTTGGCTATGATGCTCGTTCTCTCGATTGGCCCCGAGTTGTGTGAGATTGGGGAATTGCCACCGAATACTAATATATTGTGTCGGAACTTGTTCGATGCTCGAAGTGCCAGCTATAGTTCCTGCTCTGTCAGTTAAGTGTATACTGGAACCACATCGCAGAGGTTACTTGTGCGGAGGTGTCTCGGAAAGACACGATAGATACATCGCTGATGGGCCTCTTATTCACACAATAGGATTGATCGACTGCATTGGTAGAATAGATTGATCTGATATTCTGGATTGTTGAGTTATAGCTTGTTGATGCTATTCAGGAGGAGCACTTGGATGTTTTACCTGCCCAACACAACCTTAGATTCATAGATGTTGAGGACCCGGCAATTTCGTTAAGCCAAGAGTCCAAGATAAGATTTTAAAGCCTTGGTCTTGCTGAAGATTATGGATTTGAGCTGCACTGCCCTATCCGACAGCCCTAAGTAATCTTCTGTGCATAAGTAGCAAACTTTGCTTAGTTAAGCTCGAGCTATCTGTTCGAGCGCATGCCAACTGGAAACATACACTAATGAACTTCTCTCGAGAAGCCCGCGCAACTTCTATTGACCCTCCACGATAACAGTTCGGTGTCTTTCACCCACAATCATATCACACTGCTTGCATTAGGGATCCGAAAAATGAAGCACTTTCCCGATATTTTATTCTGGCATTTCGCCGAAATAGTGCTCATAGTCTGCCTAGTGTCCCGACAGTAGCAGCTCAGCCGATTTCTTTCGTTAGTTTTCTGATGCTTTGCGGTCTTGGAGGACTTCGGTTACAATATCGGTCTTCTCCCAATAGCACATCAAGGTAACCGGTTCTGTCACCCGCAGGCGACGATTCTCACCTTTCTCCCATCTCAAGCTCCCTTCCTGCCCAACTACTACCAGCTTGAATTCAATTTCAGCTGAATTAAATCCAGGGTACCTTCTGTTGGCAAGTCAACTTCACTGGTAGACGCCCAATATGGGTAGAGCAGATCAGAGGTCTACAACAGATGCCCAAACTCCGCTGACCATTCTCCGAGACTGAGGGTTGACCCAACGACCTTGACGGTTTCCAAGAAGGCAGTGGGAACCTCAACAAGAAATCTCACTTTGTTGAGCTGTTACATTGCAAAATAAAACTCGACTGCCGAGGAAGGTCATTACTATGTTTTAAAATAAGGGTGCTCAGGGAAAGAGGAAGGAAAAAGGTTATCTGTGGTGGTTCATGTCTGTCAAGAACAACTATAAGCAATTCGATGTTGAGTGGAACGATTCATTGACTGGGATGCAGCTTCAGTCTCCAAGACTTTTGTAGGGGTGTGTAAGCCTACCACCGTGCATATTCAACGAAGGCACTCTTGGTAAAATCATAATGAAGAATGGGAGGTGCCCTATCTGCAAAGGAACAGTCTCATCGGTGATCGATGACCTTGTTGTGAGTGACATAACGGAGAGATTATGGATTGAGCCACAATAATCTGCTTCCTGCCTTGTTGTGAGATTTCGAGATGGGAAATGGGCAAAGTTAGAAGCTCAGATGGTATATCAAAGATTTGAGTGGAGCATGATAGTTGAGGCAGTTGGTTCTTGCAGTCTCCTGGAGCAGCAGATAAGTAAGACTGTCCAAGACCATGAGAAGAGAGTTGGCCGAATCGAATTCGGGGGATTAGAATCTTACTTCGTAATGCATGATGGTCGAGTGTGTATGGGGAGCTACGACAGCTTACCACAATTTGTATCCTTTCGGTCGGAGAGCGGCACAATCGAGAAATGGGGACGAGTTGCAATATAGAAAGATTTGCTGGTCGGCTACTTCGGTGGAACACTGTACCTGTGTGAAATGCGCTACTACAAGACATCTGAATCAAGATGTTTTTCTCTCACTAAGCTATTGAGTTGCGAGTTACCTTTTCATCTGGTCCTCTCCGAAGGCAATTTACTTTTTATCAGCAAGTAAAGGCAAATACTCTATCGAAATATAGTATACGGCTTGGAAGACGTCCTATACTATAAACTAGCAGTTCCGGAAGAGGCTGTTGTCCTTCCAGGTAAGCGGAGTTTACCTGTGATTGTCTGGATGGCGCATAATAGCATAATCATCTCTTCAGAGGGCAACGAGTTTTAGATTGAATTGGACTCCCGACCAACCTCCCGCAGCTACGGAATGTGCCTAACAAGCTCAAATAGGCTGCTGATGCTTAGTCAGGAGTCGGCACTACCGAGTCTCCGATTTGACATCGAACACAAAAATGCCAGCAAACTTCGCTAGACGATTTCAAACATTCAATCCGAGCTGAAGCACCAGGATGGCATCTGCCAATACATTGACGGGTCTGGAAAGCTTCGTGAATTGATCATCCTTGAGTGATGTTCGTAGACTCTGATGGCTATTGGTATAGTATAAAGAATGGAAAAGGACAGCGTTGCCTAGATTTTGAAATTAGGCGAGCAGCTTGCAAGGGAAGGGCATGTTTCAACCGATCTCCTCGACCAGTTGGCAGAGGATATACAAGTTCCAGGCCGCTTGGAGGTGATTCAGAAGCTGCTCTCAGATCGATCTGTGAAGCAGCTCCTACGGATGCACATGCTCAGCACCTATAGCATTGAGCTAGGTGATACTGTGATGGAAAACCGAAATGCCTAACTCACTTACGAATAACTGAAGAGGGCGGCAGACATGAGCCCAAGAGGCCTTTCGAAGTTCGTCTCTTCAAGGCAGAACCTGATGGCAAACTTCGTTGACTCATCGTTAGATGCCCTTAAAGTAACCCAGTGCCGATTCAGACAAAATTCTAAACATTGAGTCGCTTTCTATCACTTATGCTCTGCAGTCGCAAGGAAAAGACCATTCAGAACTACTTTGGAAGGTTGATTGAACTGCTCCTAGGAACAGCAGACTATGCCTATGCGAGGTGGAACTCCGAGGATCCACATTCCAAGATTGAATACTATAATTCCAGCCTCAGTTACCTCACTGTATACCTCAAGGATGAGCCCAACTATCGTATCCTCAAGGAACTCTTTAGTAAAATTGGTCGTGGAGTCACCAAACTCGAGGATAACGATACAAGGCTCAAGCAAGCCTTCCAGCTTAATCTACCGACAGATTATTTGTGCCAGGTGATCGATCAAAACGGGGAATGCCTCATCTTTTTGTTCAAGACAAGCAATACCGAACTATGCGGTCAGCTAGCCGTGGATAGTCAATTGGCAACATTCTACGAACTGCTTTTAAGCGAAGCTGCAGAAACCCTCCATGCTTCTAAGTTCGAAGTTCTCAAGTAATTTCCGAATGAACTCAGCACTCAGTACGCGCTTAAGTCCATCCTGAATCTGCTGGAGTTCTGCATGAAGGTGGATGCAAGGGTGCTACAGCTGATCATCGAAGAGCATTATAAACCGAGGATCAAGTTCTCTTCGATTTCGGAGCTGAGTCAGCAGCTTGGGGCAGGTTCAAAGGATATGCAAGAAGTACAACAGGCCTACGAGCAGTATTGCAGTCGCATTTTTGTGCTGGAGTCCGAAGTAAACAGGTTCAAGGCACAAACCCTAGACACTAGGTACATCTACTTCAATTTTAACAAACGAGGCGAACTGGGCTTTGTCAGCAACAAACTTCCATCTTCTCTGGCAAGAAGACTTCTGTAGAAGGGTAATTAATTCGAGGAAGTCACTGTATTCGATCTCTTTTCCAGAAAGACAGAACTTCTTTCGAGGATCAAGGCTGCAAGTGAGGGAAGGCAGGTCGATGACAGCTGTAAGTTCATGCAGGACGGGAGGATAGTTGAAGCAGTACTTTTCGTCGACTAGAAGCATCGACTGGACAGCTTCTACTGCAAGGTTAACATGAAAAAGCGAAAAGAGTTTGCCCAGCGCAGCGACACCAGCTTCAAGAACCTATCATCGAACAGCATTCATTCGACGGACTCAGAAAAGGAAATCACCACAAAGGTTCGAGAAGGAACAGGCATCAATCGCGATGCGCAGCGGCTTTTGGTGGAGCAGGAACAGGCAAACCCAGGAGTCTCCAAAACAGGATGGCTGGAAGCTTTTATGAAGAATGATGTTCTGGAAAAGTACAAACGGAGCCCCTTTTCGAGCAAAAAGAATGTCAATGAGGGTGTCAAACCCAGCTCAAAGAAGAGGATGAGCGTGACCATCCTATATGAACCTTCGTCAGCAGTCGCTCAGACCCTGATGCTGATCGACAGGTTCGATTTGAACCTGCTGGAAGTGGATAAGGACCATCTTATCCCCTTGGCTAAGACTATGCTGCTTAAACTCAGGTTTTCGAAGTAGACCAAGTTCGAAGACGAACTTCTCGACAATTTCCTGCGTGAGTTGGCGGCAAAATACGGCAAGTACGGCAACCCCTTCCACAACTTCATCCACGGAGTGAATGGTACCATAAGGCTTATACAGTCATGCATATGTGCTATTTGCTTTCCAACCTCGATCGGAACAGGGAGTATCTCAGCGACATCAACATCTTTGCACTCGTCTTCAGTGGGCTATGTCATGATGTTGGTCATCCCGGCCGCACCAACCAATTCGAGATAAACTCCCAGTCCAAGAAAGCACTGCGCTACAATGACCGCTCGGTAATGAGCTTGTAATACAGCCTCTTGAGAACTACCATGCCTCCACTTCCTTCAAGATTCTCCTTAAACCCGAGAATAACTTTTTATAAGTGCTCAAGAAGGAACAGCTCACACAAATTCGCAAGGAATTTGTCGCTAATATTCTGGCAACGGATATCAAGGAGCATTTCCCGATGGTCAATAACTTTGAAGCCAAGATGAAGTCTCCGAAGGGCTTTGAGAAGATTCCAGCAGACGTCGAACTCACCACTACATTTCTCATCCACACCAGCGACTTTGCAGGTGCTTGCATGACATTCAATACTTCACGGAAGTGGGCCGAGCTAGTCAACCAAGAGTTCTCAGCCCAGTATGCCGAGGAGGGAGAACTCGGAATTGCACAAACCCCCTATATGAAGAACCTCGAGAAGGAGGAGGTGATGGCCCAAAATGAAGCTGGCTTCCTGAAGGTAACTAACTTGATAATTCAGGTGATTGTGCGACCTCTGTTCAAGCTGCTGAACGACCTGCATGACAAGGAGTAGTAGGTGCGGCGACTGCTGAAGAACATTGATGAGAACATGCTGACGTAAGGAGGTGTGCTAATGCAGTTGGGAGAAGATCGTTGCGGACTACAAGTCACGAACTTAGTCGAAGAATTGATCTGCGAGCAGCTTTAAATAGGGATTCCATCACTTCTTCTCAGCAGTCTTATTCTTCTTCTGCACCTTCTTGCCCTTGACTTCGCGGTTCTCAATCTTGTTGGTGTTGAGAGCTTCGGTGAGCCTCTTCGCGACATCCTTCTTGTCGGTCTTGAAGGTGTACAGGTATCTGCTATAGCGGAGCTTGAATTTGGTGATGGTCTTGCCAGCCTTGGGCTTCTTAATGAGCACGACTGCGATAAGATGTTGGGGTACCGTGCTTCTTCTCACTCTTGTCCTTTCCACTTTGCTTGGCGTACTGGATGAAGGTCTTGGTGTCGGTGAGCTCCTTGGGCTACGATAAGGACTGTTCTTACCATGTGATTTATGGTGGAAAATAATATCGATTTAATTAATATCGAATATACAAAGTATTAGTGCTGCAGGCATCACCCATGAACGCTGTCCAGAACGATGACCAGAAGGAACGAGAAATCACCATACGCTTTGTATCAGACGATAAGAGGCCGGAGAAGCCGTTCCGCATGCCGTTGCGCCACAAGTTCGAAGAGTATAAGTACATGCTCGAGGACATCTTTAAGTTTTAAACGTTCGCACGCAGGCTCAACTTCCGGCACAATGGCAGGCTGGTGGAGAGTCTTGAAGACATCAAGCCCAGCGAGATGGCCAACGGAATAGTTATCGAGATGTTTACCGAGGAAATCGGAGCCTGATTGTAACACGCACCTAATCATTCGCAGCTCGGCAGGGAGGGTTGCTGTTCACCTCCGAACGTGGAATACTCGTAGTAGTCGATATGCAGGAAGTGGTCTTTACCGGCATACTTCTCGTAGATCTCATCCATTGTTTGCCCGGCCTGCAGGAGATTGTTATCCACAAAGAGGTAGAGTGCCTCTGTCTTGTTGAGCTCTATCTTCTTCTTCACCACCATAATGAGCTTGTAGACATTGAACGATTTGAGGATCAGTATTCTGTATTGGTACAGCGCTACTTGTTATTGCTGACATCCTTCAGCTTGGAGCGAGGCGCCTTCCTGATGATGATGGGCACCTTATCGGAGTGGAACTTCTTGATCATCTCCGCCTCCTTTATCAGGTCTTCCTCGGTTTATTCTTGCCTCTTCATCAAATTATTATTACTCAGTGGTGCTTGCCACTACGACTCGTTTAGCATAATCATCCGACGAGAAGCTGCAACTACTCGCAGTGCCATTATCAGACTCATTTCTTTGGCCGAGGCTTGAATTTGTTTGGACGGTTGCCTTTTCGATCGTTCTTGTGACCGTTTTCAGGCTTCTGCTTCCTTGGTGCTTTTGATATCTTCTTCGGTCCACGAGATGCAGCTGAACCGTTCTGTTTTGCTTTCTGTTTACGTGCTCGAACCTCCTCCTGCTCAACCTTAAGCTCCTGCTCATTCTTGATATCCTCTTGCGTCTTTTCCATTGGAGTTGACTGAGACTTCGAGCCTACGAGTTTTCGATTCTTCTGAATTTCCTTTTCGATGAGGGAAGCCTTCACTTTTTTGACTTCCACCGGTTGGTAGGTACGGTACTGCTGCGGGAGAGTCTTCGTGAAGAAACGGAGTTCCTGTAGAAAAGTGGGTTCGGGTGCCTTTGTTGTTGATGACATTTTATAATTATAGCAAGCAACGATCACTCCCTGTTGAGCTGTTCGTATAGTTCGTAGTCAAGGCGTGACCGGCTAATGTCGCTAATCCCTTGGTTCAGCCGTTGAGAGGTCCTATCGAACTCGGCACTGAACTGATGTTTGCTCCTCCGTAGAGATTACAGGTAGTGTTGGCGATTTTTATGACGCTGGGATTGTTACAGTCGAAGGGCCTGTAGATACTCCATGATTCCTGCATCGTCGATAAACGGTTATGGTAACTCCTCCACCTTCATCGGCTCTTGTTCTGTAGAGTTCTGCTCGGTACGGGAGCTACCGTTAAACCTCTCAGTATTGGAGTTGTCGCTGATGTCTCGAAGGATCTTCTTCACTGAAGAAGGGTTGTCAGCATGCTCGCGGTCTTTATGAACCGTCGAAAGGGAAGGTTGTTGAAAACTTACATGATGGGTTGCACTTCTCATTTGTGGCACATGCTCACTTGGAAGTGCCCTTCTCAATTGAGAGACGACTTCTTTCAACTTTTAGTAGTCCCTATGAAGCACACAATCGTTAAGATAGAGGTATCTCTTGAGTTCACTGGATGGGTCAAAATTGGATATCATCTGAAGATAGGCGGCGTGAACAGCAGCAGAATGCTGGAGAGCGGGACTGTTGCCTTGCAGTTTATTGGGAAAGAACAGTGCTTTGACGCAATTAGCTACTGCCAGATACTCCTTTGGGTGGAAGTGCATTTTATCGTAGGTCACTTTGAACTGAGGGTTAAGCAGAAAACGGTTGAGAAGGAGCAGTTTAATCAGTTCAGTCGCCTCAACCTGCGACCGCTTTTTGGATATGACCGAACACACACCGTGCAGGAAATTACTAAACTTGGAACCTGATAGTCCCTTGATAAAGTCGACAAGAACAGGCAACTTGCCCCGATTGGTCTGGTAGAACTGAGATTCGGTCGTTTCGTGTTTGAGTTGGTTGAATACCTTGCAAAAATCGTGGTAGATTGGCAAGAATCGAAACACCAGGTAGTGATCGATGAAGCAGTATTCGGCAGTTTGGGAGTGGCTTTCCGAAAATACTATTTCTTAATGGGAACGGCCTACCAGCTCCTCTAAGAGCACCGCCATCGACTGTTGTCCATTGTTCGAGCATCCCACGAACAGCTTCCGTTCTTTCTTGTTGGTGCACCAATGCGCTTCCATTAGTCGGAAAAGACTAAAATACTGCTACTTCGATATGCTGCCCTTGCGAATGAGATTTGCGAGCCTAACTAAAGCTTATTCGCTGAACACCATCTTGTTGCAGGCCTCCACCTCTTTCGAACTTGGCTCCTAGATATCTTCAAGAAGATGGATAATTGCTTGACGAGCCTCAGTATAGTTCTTAGCTCTTATCGAATACCGCTCTACGAGGTAGTCACACGTCTGCACCAACATACTGAGCTATGTTAACTTCATTGAACCATCCTTTGAAAATAGCAGTAGTGCAGCTCGCAGTTCAGGACTATTCACCAACCTCTCCACCAACTATTGAGTTCTACTGTCAAATGCTTACAGTGTAGCATGCATCTTCTTCGGTTCGAACTCTCCACTCCCCGTGGATTCCACCATCGCGTCTTCTGCAATTCTGCGGACTCTTTCCAGATTCGATGCCACGTTGAACAGCAAGGCATCCATCATCAGATATAGAGGCACTGCCAGCACTATCTTTCCCTTTAGCGATGGCAGCACCTTTGCGACAAACTCATCGAATTCCTCCACAAATCGATGTACAGGTTGACTTCCGCTGGCAATAATCTTGGCAAGCGACTCACACCACGATTCAACTCCTAGGTAAACGAGCTGTTACCTGCATGGCTGTAGCTGTGCCGGACTACTAGAGTTTGAATTTATCCCAACAGCATGAAGTTGTATTACTTACTTTATAGTGGTGGGTTGGGCACACTCTCATCGGAATACGATCGGTATTGTCCTTGAAAGATCAGCAACGTAACCTTGCAGGTTATAATTCAATTATCGATGGGTGGCACTTTTGGCAAGGGTGGTAGTGGTAAGATCAACGACGGCACTGGGGAATGCGATGTGGAGTTCAACGCGAAGGACATGATAAAGATCCAAAAACGTAGCATATATGAGGACTATGTGCTGCATGAAATGAAAGGCAAGGGAGCATCGGCATAGGTCTATCGAGCAGTTCTTAAAGCGGGAAAGCTATAGCGCGCGGTAAAGGTGGTACGACGGTCGAAGGAGAGTGAGGGCCTATCAGCTGAGTACATGAACGAGTACACCATCCTGAAGAAGCTGGTATGAGATGTGTGACATCAAGGACCACCCTAACATCCTCAAGGTGTTCGAGATATTTGAAGACAGCAACCGGTTCTACATTGTGACTGAGATGTGCGATGGAGGTGAGCTGCTCGACCGTATCCTGCAAAAGAAGATGTTCACATAAGCCGATGCCTGCTCATACTTCACTCAGATCATGCAAACAGTCAGCTATCTTCACGAAAAACACTATATGCACAGGTGCTATGGTGGTTAACGTTAGGGACATCAAACCTGAAAACCTTCTGTTCGTGGACAAAAGCGAGAAGGCAGGACTAAAGCTGATCGATTTCGGAGCGGCTTGCTACTTCGAGAACTCCGAGATTTGTGAAAGGAAAAGAGTCGGAACAGTACTTGACAAGCCTAATATAGTCTTACTACATTGCTCCTGAAGTGCTGCAGCGCAGATACAATGAGAAATGTGATATCTGGTCATGTGGTGTCATCCTCTTTGTGCTGTTGTCGGGGGAGACACCCTTCAACGGTAAAGACGATACCGAAATTCTCAAGAATGTAGCCAGCGGTCAGTACTCATTAACCAACAAAATTTGGAAAACTTTGAGCCCAGAATCGCGGGACCTCATCGACAGGATGCTGGAATTAGATCCACGTAAGCGGTTGAGTGCCAAGGAGGTCCTAAAGCACCCGTGGATTGCGATGTTCAACAAGGAGACCAAAGTCGGTTCCGTGATGCTTGACGATTGTCTGAGCAACATGCGCAAATTCGGAGTATTTTCCCCAATAATATAGTCCCTGAAAAAGATTCAATAAGGAGTGATGATGTTCATGGTGAACTTCCTTACCTCGAATCAAGAGCGGGAAAGAGTGAGGAAAATGTTTCGACAAATTGATGTCAACGGGGATGGAATGATCAGCAGGTAGGAAATGCGCAAAGCATTTGAAAAATCAGATAATCGTGACTTCATCCAAGATCTGAGTAAGTTCAACCAGCTCTTCGACAGCATTGATAAAGACAAGTCTGGCTACATCGACTACTCCGAGTTTCTTCTCGCCAGCACCAACACGGAAACAAGCACCAGTGAGGAGAAGCTTGAATGTGCCTTTCAGATGCTGGATAACGATGGAAGTGGGAAGATAAGCACTGCCGAACTCAAAAACAGGCTAGGGCAGAGCATTCCAGAGGATGTTTACCAGGTCTTGCTGAAATAGTTCGATAAGAACAACGACGGACAGGTAACACCTCGGCTGAACGTAGATTTCGAAGCAGGAGTTTATTACCATGATGAAAAGGGTCACCCTCAAGAGTCTTTGATCCATTTACAATGCATCTACTTTGCTGATTTATCACTTTAGCAGCTAAACCAGTGCCTCATCAGACAACGCTCCCATTCTCTTGGCAACTTCCTTTCCGTTTTTCATCAGCACCAATGTTGGGACGGCTGCCACTTTGAATTCCTCACACACCTTTTCATTGTTCGGGTTATCGATATCCACCTTCAGGAGGATCCACTTCCCAGCATCGGCCTCGACCTTCTTCGTTAAACGCGGCGTCAAAGCTTTGCATGGTCCACACCAGTTGGCATAGAAATCTACGAGAACTGGTTGTGGGGATGCGGCTATTTTCTTTCTGAAGTCGTCTGTAGATGTCACTTCGTGCACGAGCTTACTGCTTGCGAAACTCCTTGCTATTCCCAGCAGACGAACTCCTCCTCGTTGCAATATCATATCAATTAAGTGTGGTGCCGATCAGACTTTATAACTGTTTGCGAAGACCATGGACGACGTGCCAGAACTGGAAGACCTTGAGGAGGAGATCAAAAAGGTCTCGGTTGCCACCAAAAAACCCTAGCCAAACACAAATGATTCGGCCGACTATACAGTGCCCAACATTAGACACGTCGAAAACGAGGAACAACGAAAGCAAATGCTGCAAGAAGTCGAAAAAGAGGTACAGAAAGTGGAGCAGAAGGTCAAGGCCAAGTAGTAGTCATTCGGTGGCTTCAAAAAAGGTTTCTTTGGAGCTCCATCAAAGCCAAAGTAGAAGGCTCCCCAGACGGAGTAGATAAAAAAGCCTGATAAGAAGCAGAACCCACTGGAGATAAAGTAGGTGCAGGACGCAATGAAGATGAACGACTACTTAGGCCGCACACGGAACTAATGGATGACAAATGATTTTTTGAACAACGTGACAGCCAACGAGAAGATCAACCGACTGTTTAGCAACCCGGAGTACATGAAGGCTATTGACATGTTTCAGAAGCAACCAAAGGAAGCGTTGTAGCGCTACGGAAAGAACAAATAGTTCATGGAAAGCTTCCAGGAATTCTGTAAGATGATGGGTGGGCAGTTCACCAAGCTTGCCCAGAAGTAGAAGGAGCCACCAAGTAAATGAAGATTCTCCTGTATATGCTAGTGTGAGTAATTTTTGATGAAGGATTGGCGGGAAATCGCCTTGAAATGTCAGTCCCGCCCGAGTGATATAATGCTTAGCCATGTTTGAAGCCAAAATCTCCGACGCCACCAACTTCAAGAAGCTCATTGACTCGATCAAGGACCTCGTTAAGAATGCCAACATCGATGTCAGTCCCCAGGGCATGTCCATCCAGGCTATGGATTCCAGTCATGTCGCGCTCGTGTCTCTCAACATGAAGCAGAATGGTTTTGACTCCTACCGTTGTGACAAGTCGCTCACTCTTGGCCTCTCCATCGAGAACATCGCTAAGATTCTCAAGTGTGCTGGCAACGACGATGTCATCACCCTCCATTGTGATGATGAACCCTCAACCTTGGGCTTCAACTTCGAGTCGAAAGGTACACCTTCGCTTAGATGTAGATTCTGGAAAGGTGTCTGATTTCTCGCTCACTTTGATGCGCATGGACACCGAGCAGCTCGGAATCCCCGATGACAGCTTCACTTCTGAATGCACCATGCCAGCTTCAGAGTTCTCTCGCATCTGCAAGGAGTTCGGTGGCATTGGCGACTCCAGTAACAACTCCGTCTCAACTTAGTTCGCATCGAAACTACTAAGGAGTACATCAAGTTTTCCGTTGTCGGAGAACTCGGTAGTGGAAGCACCCTCCTTCGAGCAAAGGACTCAGAAAAAGAGGAGCAGAGGGTCACCTTGGATGTGCAGGAACCAGTCAACCTGTCATTCTCCGGACGCTACCTGAATCAGTTCAGCAAGGCCTCCACCGTGGCAACCCAAGTAGTGCTGAGCATGTCAGCCGACCGACCTCTGTTGTTGTAGTACAAGCTTCCGAAGGGACTGGGTGAACTGAAGTTCTACCTGGCTCCAAAGATCACAGAGGAATAGTGATTGATAAGTGTTTTGAATTGCTGCCAGAGTTTCAGCGAAGGATCACTTACGAAGGTATTAAGTGCGATTGTGGTTGTGGTCGTAAGTCTTTGTGTATGGCGCGTAAGGACGGCAAATCTTATCGTTGTATAGCTCATTTCGATTGGCAAACTACGGAATCTGTGGCTGGTGGTTCTTTTCGTAGGCGATGCCACTGTGGAACTACTTCGCTGTCTTTGTTAGGTCAGGTTTGAAGAACGAGTTGATCTGGGTCTGTGGCTTTATGCTTTGGTTATAGCTCAAGTCGTAAGTAGTACCAAACTCTCTTCCGTGGAACTGAGTAAAGAAATATCGTACTTGATCTATCTCAAGCCCGTGTCCAAACAGGATATCTCGTTGTTCACCACCTTCATGTGGTAACACCAACTTCGTGTATTCCACATCCTCCAGTTTCTTTACCTAAGGTCTCACAAGAGTGTGTGTAGAGTATGGATTTACCGATTTTGCCCTAACTTGTGGAATACGACCAGTGCTCTTGAGAATATTCGCAACTTGAGCACTTGACTGATCTGCTCCACTATCCTTGGGAATATGTCCAGCAACTGCTCCGGTGAGAGCCATTCCGAGGTTAAGTACTGCATCTGGGTGGCTGATTGAACTGGTTGCTCCTGCAGTGCCGTTGGGTAAAGCATTGATCGTCACACCTGCGGGATCATTGACGATAACGGAATTGGCACTATGAGGCCATCTAAGGTTGGTATCAGCGAGCTTGGACTTTGTAACTTCGAAGAGCCTCTGCTCACGCTGATGTCCTAACTAAGCAATGGCTTACTCTCTTCCTTTTTCGGATTGTTTTCGACGATGGGCACTCGGTTCTGCACTTGCTTCCGGTAGAAGATGTTATATGTGGATTATGTTTCTGGTTGGATGAAGCCTTCTCGTTCGACATGCTCTGACAGCTTATAAAGGTTGTCAGTCTGCTGAGGTTGGGCTGCTATGATCGGGTGAAACTGATGAAGAGAATTCTCGAGGGCGTGTTTTCCCTTCATCGTTGTTATCGGTAGTGGCTTATGTGCGAATTCCTGAGTCTTGGGGAGCAGCTTACCTTATTAGCATGATCCTGGCCAAAGGCTTCTTCAGCGAAGTTACCTATCAGCACCCCGTAGCGATACTTGTTGACCCTATCAGGGACAGTTTGAGAGGACATCATGATTTCAGTTATATTTTAATGATGGAGTTAATCGCTTGGCACGCTTTTCGTACGAGCTGGAATTGTATTTAGCCGATCCACTAGCCGAGTTGAGGATAGTGATTAATTTAAATGGAATCTCAGGAGGCAGGCCCTACCATCAAGAAACAGTGGTGTATTCGGTCCAAGTCGGCGAATATTGACGACTACTACGAAATCAACTACAAGACGGTACTCGTTCGTACTTAGTTAGCCCCTTGGAACCGGAGCATTCGGGACCGTGTTGAAGGGTCGTCTAAAAGGAACGGGAGAGAGCGGGTGGCGAGCCATCAAGAAGATTCCCAAGAGGAAGGTCAAAGATCCAAACGAGTTCGCCAACGAGATTGAGATCCTGCAACGTATGGATCACCCTAACATCATCAAGCTTTACGAAACATTTGAGGATGCACGAAACGTCTATATGGTCACTGAGTATGTTCCTAATCAATGTAGGCTCTGTACCGGAGGTGAACTGTTCGACAAAATCATCCAAAAGGGATTTTTTTCAGAAGAAGAAGCACGTACTGTTTTTAACCAGATCATGCTGGCACTTAACTACTGTCATTCCCAAAACGTTGCGCATCGAGATCTCAAGCCCGAGAACTTTTTGTTGCTAGATGATAGTCCCGGATGGCCACTTAAGCTCATTGACTTTGGACTTTCCTTCGTGTACAATACCGGCAAGAGCACCAGCAAGGGAATGGGCACCCTCGTCGGAACTGTAATTGACTTTTTAAGACAGTCCTACTATATGGCCCCAGAAGTCATGCAAGGGCGTTACGATCAGACTTGTGACATTTGGTCTGCGGGTGTGATTCTCTACATCCTAGTTTCGAGTGTGCCACCCTTCAACGGCGAAACAGACGAGGATATCTTAGAAAAGGTGAAGCTCATGAAATACAGTTTCGACAGTAATTCATTAGTAATGCAGTACCTGAAATGAAAAGCATCAGCGCCCAGCTCAAGGATCTCATTGCCAAAATTCTGGTCGAACCAGACAAAAGGCCCACTGCCTCTCAGATTCTGGAGCATCCGTGGCTCAAGTGGAAGAGTTCCGTGGAACCTCTCAAAATTAATTACGGGTCGCTCAAGACATTCTGTTCCTACTCCAAGATCAAGAAGTTGGCTGTCACCCTCGTCGCCACCCAACTCCAGGAGAAAGATATCGTTGAACTTGGAAACATCTTCAAGCAGATCGATAAGAACGGAGATGGTATGATAAGTCTAGAGGAGCTTAAAATCGCTTTGGAGACCCAAAAGGAGAAGGCCACTCTCACTGAGCTCAAGAAGCTGATGGACTGCATCGACAGCGACCATAGTGGTTCCATTAACTATACAGAGTTCATCGCTGGGTGCCTTTAACAATCAACAATTGCTCGAGAGGACAACATGATGATGGCTTTCCGCATGCTCGACATCAACAGCGACGGTAAGGTGAGCCGTGATGAGCTGCGCCACCTCCTCGAACGTACTGCTTCAGCCTAGCTTAGGATAGGAGTTCAAAATGAGTGCGAAGGAACTGGATGACTTGATTAATTCCTGCGACAAGAACAATGACGGTGAGATTGACTACAAGGAGTTCATCAGCATGATGACTCAGAAGTGATTCAGTTCAGTGTATCAGCCGCCAGAAATGTTGTAGACGCCGAAGTTCTTGGTTATGCACTCCACTTAGATTATGACTTTTCCAGACGACTGGCTGAACAGTCTTTTACGCTTTTCCAGGTCGGTTGAGATGACGTTTAAGTTGTTCAGCCGTGCTTGTGTACCCAGGTAAAACGATAAAGTCTGGTACTTCCAGTCTCCGTATGGTGTCCAAGTCTCACACTCCACTTTGGAATAGCCTGGATGCTTAGGGAGGTGGGCCATCCCATACGCAAGAAGGTCGTTGGTGCTCGAGGAATCATTGAAGCGCCATACTTTGATGATCATTTTTGGCCTATATTATGAACCCCTTACCATCCAGATAGTTCATTTGTCTTGAAATGCAAGTCGAACGGATGTGCCCATACGAACATCTCACCTCGCTCTGCATATGTTGTTTGGGTTTGGTATGTCTTGTCCTTGTTTGGGTAAATCAGCTCCCAATCCGAACCTGTCTCCACAGTCATTTCACACAGCAGTGCATCGGAGGACTAGAAGTCAACTCCCCCAGTGATCTGCCCGAAGAAATGCACTTCGGGAAGCAGATCTGCTTTGGATTTGAGATGATCCAAGGGGCTCAAGGCAGTCAGTCTTCTCGTCATTTAAATAATAATCAGGATGAGCACACGCTACGTAGAGAAAAAGAGCTCAAAGGAATAATAATTCGTGGAGGCGTTCAACTTACAAGTGCTGCAGAAGCAAAACAAGACCATCAGAAGAGTTGAGAAAACGATATCGTTCGGAGTACTTCACGTTTACGACCTGATCAATAAATAATGGACCAGAACCGAATGCTAAGGACCTCTTTTCCTGGCAAGAAAGGATAATATGGGAATGCTGATCATCTTTATGAACCAGCTCGGTCGCGACAACAAACAAATTGACATTGGAGATCATATGGAGTTCGAGCTGAAGAAAAAGTAGAGGGATGGGAGAATTGACTACTTTTTGAACATTAAGCGTCCTGACAGCCTTCTGAAGACTGAGATCCTTGGGATTTGGTCTGAAGATTCGCAACTGTAACAGTTGTTTCAGGTCCTGCGCCAGCGCGACTGACTTATTTGTACAATCAACTTCTGTCAAAAGTCAGATGTCACGTGCATCATTCCTCTCTGGAAGCTTGCTTATGGCATAGCTACCAGAGAGACTATAGCGAAAGAGTTTCGAGTATTCCTGGTATAGTTCTTCCTTGGAGGCTTGCTGGATAAGTCCTCCCCTTTATACTCCGAACTGTGTTGAGGGCTGCTTCAGCAAGAGTGTCGGGGTTATTCGACACTTGCCCTCCTTTCTCATGGTCTTCGAGTCCTCTTTGATTTCATTGCTCAGGTCGTTATAGTGAACGCTTTCGTTGCCTACGTTTCTTGCGGACAGTTGGCTTGCACTCGTCCAGTAGGGCCGATCGGTAGTACCGTTGCCGACTGTTTGCTGGCTGGTGAGTCGATCAAGCTGTGAGCAATCTAGTCGCTATGCTATCAACGTTGCGTACTCCTGTTGTACTCGAGTATAAACTCCTTGAACAGTTTGAGTGTCTCTTGAAACTCAGCCTCGTTAATCTTGCTCGATTGGCGGCGCTTTAGCTTTTTGACCTGCCGATTAGAGCTCAAGGCCTCCGAGTGGTCGTTGGGAGAGGGTTGATGCTGCTCGGGCTACATTTCAGTTCGATATTATAACCTGTTGGTGTTTGTAAGTTCATTGTGCCTAAGGTTTAAACAGACGCGTAATTAAGTTAACGACTTCTCACGATGGCACTTCAGCTGCGAGTGGAAATCGGTATTCAAAACTGTGCTTAACTCGATCGGTTTGGTGATAGCAGCAGCAAATTTACGATGATGCTGAGGAATGCAAACAAGTGTAAGACTGTACCCCACAAAGGAAGTCCAATAAACAAAAGGATAAGTCCCTACTCGATCAGCAAAGCAATAGAGTCAGCAAAGGACAGAAGCTTTTCTTTGAGCTACAATGAAGGGGCCATTGTCAGCGAGGAGATCCGCGCCGATCGCTTACCTGTGGAAGTGGAGTGTAAAATGGACCTCAGAAAGCAACCTAATAATTGCCCTCCAATATGGTCCGCCAGGTTCAAGATTAAAGTAGAACATGCCGAGAAGACAACTCTTCGGGTCCCACTGACTGTCTAAGGCAGTACCACACACATAATTCTTATCGTTTACGCATATTTCACTCATTACGAAAGCAGTGAACAGTCAAACTTCCAGAATCAATAAGACTACGGGGTCAAGCTACTGAGGAGCTCTCTGCGATTTCTTGAGGAATAGCTCGCTTCCTGCCTGTTGCTTTCTCCAGCCAAACGAATACGAAAATACATCAGAATATCGACATCCCGCAAAAAACAAAGCAACAAGTTGTAAGTGACTCTGCAACCTCCCTTGGGAGTCCTCGAAAAGAAGATTTTGGAAACAAGTGAGAAGTTGAGTAGAATACCATTTAACAAGAGATTTCTCACGCCAAATTGTGAAGACAGTACCAAAGCTTTATGGCCTTTCTGCGACTTTACGACGAGTGAATGCAATGATACCGAGAGCTATACAGTCGAAACAACTTGGAAAGCACCTTCGAAGTGGAAAGACAACAGGCCGGGAAATAGCCATTTGGTGATACTAGTACATGGGCTCAACGGGAGTAGCTTAGACTTCAGACCCATGAAACTGCAACTAACCCACGCACTTCCAAGCAACTATCTGTTTTACTGTAGTCAGTCCAATGACTGTCGTGGGGATCTCACTATTCGGCAGCAAGGAATCAACCTTGCTGAGGAGATCCTCGCACACCTGCAATTCAGACTGTCGGATGTTGCTAAGATCAGCTTTATCGCTCATTCTCTTGGAGGGCTTATTGTAAGGGCTGCGCTACCTTACCTAGTTCACTATGCTCATCAGTTGCACAGCTACATAACTTTATCGACCCCTCACACGGGATACCTTGACAGTAACAGACTCACCTAACTTGGTGTGCGTCTGGTCTTATAAACCAAAGGGCATGGATGCTGCAAAGAACTTTTAATGGAAGATCGATAGACTTTACAATAGTGCTTCCTTTCCCGACTTGCAGAAATGGAGGGTCTGAATTGGTTCAACAATATTGCGTTCTTCGCTTCGCCTCAGGATAGCTATATTCCTCTCTAAAGTGCATTGGCTAGCAGTGCAGGCGGAGATTCAAGTGTACTCTGCTCAAAGATGCAAAGTGGGCTGACTTGCAGCACCCTGAGAAGATACAGCATGACCTTCCAAAGTGAAGAGTCATCTCTTGACACACTATTGGGTCGAACAGCACACCTGAATTTTCTGAAGGACTCCCGAATAATCAGACTTGTTGCAAACCAACTGCAAATCTCAGAGATGATTCCACAATGAGTATCAATCAATTTTGGTTCATCAGAATGTACTATCGCACATACCGTTTGAGCGAGTCCTGTTCGGAAGTTGTATCTATAGTCTGCTGAAACTGAAGTCTCGAATGTGGATTGGGTTCCGACCTTAACACTTTTGCGCAAAGTCTCAACTCCAACATTCTTTCAATATCGTTTTGCATGCAGAAGACAGGCTAGGCTGATATCGATTTGCATGGAGTTGCCGCTGTTGATTCCACCGTTGTCTGTTCCAGCTTTGGTTCTGAGAAGCTATCGCTCTCAACCTCTGAGTATTTCTTGGGCTGCTTTTTTAGGTCCTGAAGTTATTGACTTTTCAGGTATCCTCTCCTTATTAGAACATCAAAGGCTTCTTCAATATGTGGGAACTCGCTTTGCTCTGGTTGTTCCTCCTTACTCTTTCTGTAGACCTGGTCAATATGCACTCGAACCACTTCAAGTGCATGCTTGAACTGTTCAGAAAAAGCTTGACGGGAACTGTCATCAGACATGGTAGTTTGATTGGCTGTATCCCATTCGTGCAGATACGTACACTCCTTGATGTTTGTACAGTCCTCGTTGCGGGTGAAGTATGAACAGTACTTCGTTGTGCCGTATGAGACCTTGAGACACCTGTCACCGACTCGATGATCGTCTAACACCTAGCCATAGCAACCGTCGTACCACAATGGCTATAGAGGCTTCCAACTCTGTTTCGTAGGTGATGTAAGCATTATAGGTTGCGTTCCTCGAGTGTTTCCCCGTAGTTGGGACTGTCTTGCTAAGCACAACTTTCTTGATTTCCCCGAACCGTCCGAAGTATCTTTGCTCGGTGAGTAGCTGAATTAGTGATGAGCTACCTGTTCGTCGGCAAGATACTCCGGAATACCAATGGCACTGACAAGCGTTCTGCGAACTATCCTGACTCTGCTGAAGTCGGTAACAATCTCCCCAGAGTTAGAAGCCTCGTCAAGATCGTCTTGGTAGCGCTGCTCCTTGACTGGACCTGAATGCTGACAGAATGAAGAATAATAAAAAGTTTGAGGGAACTGCTACCTCTAAGACTCTTGCTGTGGCTGCTATGCTTCTCCTTCTTCCTACTCATTGCGTACCGATATAATAGCAGAAGTGGCTGATATGGGGTTATAATAATTAAGTTCATAAGGAAGAGAAGTCTATGGGAGGCAGTCAACCTATCGTCAAGCCTATCTCGAAGCTACAAATCGAAATTGCAGCGATGAAAGTGCGCGAGTACTTGCTGCTGCAGAAGGAACGGAAGAGCAATGAGGCCATCAAGGATGAGAAACAGCTGCTGAATCTTATGAACGGGGAAGTTCGTAACCGGCAGGAGGAGTATATGCTGATGGAGAAGATTGTTGGAGTGCTCAAGTACCTCAACGGTAAGTCAAAAGTAATTCAGCTTGCCGAATACTGGTCAGCTACGCTGAGATTCTAAAGAGCAGTTCGGGGCTCATCTCGACCTCCTTTGGCAGTCTGCAAAAGATTGAGCACCTCGTGCCATATGTTCAGGGAATAATCTATGCTAGTAAGCCGATGGGACTCAACAGCTTGGTAGATTTTAAGAATCTTCTGCTTCAGCTGTTCGGCAAGGAGATGATCGATACGAAGGTACATTCGCTAATAATTGTAGGATAGGAGTCTTCCAATCGATAAAGTCGAAAGTGAACTTAAGATGTGCTTCGAAAAGATAAAGCCGAGCTTCAACGAGGTAAATCGTTACGCCCTGGAAATGATCAAACGGCATGAGCTCTCTTTGGAAACTCTTAATAAGGTTGGGCACAACTTCGCAGAGTGGGTCATGACCCCCGAAGAGGAGGCCAAAGGGTTCAGTCCTATTGCTGGTCAAGGGTTTATGAACAAAGCTGCCCAGCTAGGTGCTAACCTCGCTGGTGGAAATGGTGGAAATAGTGGAAATGGTCCTAATGTGCCTCCTGGAGGGTTCCAGAGCCCACCGCCATCTGGATTCCAGGGACCTCCTCCTGGATTCCAAGGACCACCTTCTGGTGGATACGGAGGAGGATTCGGAGGAAACGGTGGTTGGGGACAAGGCGGCCAAGGGGGAGGCTACAACCCACAGCCCTACAACTCTAACAATCAGTTCAATCCTGACAACTATTTGCCCATATACCAGCCAAATAACTTCGGACCAAACGGAAACGTTCCCATGAATCCTAATTTCCAGGGAATGCACTTACCGAAGACAGCACTCAAGTACGCTCCTGACTACCCCGAACAGAGCAAAGTCGTGGACGATGATCTGGACAGGACACTTGAGGAACGACTAAAGAGGATTTGATTAGTGCCCAGCATATTCTTATAAATTACCTATGAAGAGGGCTGTACCTCCCGCTCCTCCAGCAATAAGAAAGGGACCTCAACCACCCAGACCAGTGCCACAAAAAGCAACTGTCCCCGAAACAGCAGAAGTACAATCGATCGTCAAGGAAGAAATTTTGTTGCCTGCAATCAACGTGGAAGAGAAAAAACGGTAACCATAAAAGCCGATCCCATCTCCTATTAAAAAAGAATAGCCTGTGCGGGCACCTCCAGTCAGATCCTCAGTAGAGCCACCTAAATCAGTCCCTGCTTCAAAACCTGTTCCTTAAGTATCAGCTCCGACATTGAATGCAAGCCATAATAGCCTATAAGATCGGCTCAGGCAAGTGCAAGAAGAAAGGCTTAGATTGCAAAGCTCATTGCTCTAAAGTGATGAAGACCAATCATCATCGGAAGCTTAATAGATATCTATTCCAAACCAACCTCAACTAGCGAGCGAGGTCATCAGCTAAACACAAGAGCAGAGGGGAAGCCAAGATGTTATCCAAGCAGTGGAGAGTTCACAATAGAGTCAACCCAAACTAAGATAAATGTCATCGGAAGAGGGCAGAGAAGAGGCTGCTGAGCCTTTAAGCAAACAACAGATAGGGAGGAGTGTTGGAGAGCCATAGTTATCGGAATTGCCGATGGAGAAGTAACAGATAATTCAAGTTGAGTAGCTTGCTGCGGATCCCTATCAACCATAATAGATCGAACTACCCATTGAACCAGTACCATAGGAGAGCACATTGAAGTAGAAGATGCTACCCCCAGTCGAAGAGGATGTGGTTCCTCCACCACCAGTCGAGGAGGAACCGAAGTAGACTGAGAAACCAATAGAGGTTATTGAGAACATTATTAGATCATAGGTTGTTACTATTGAGCAGAGAGTTGGGACAATCGAGATAACTGGTACGATAGTTACGGAGGAAGTTACATTTTCTCAAGGGATTTCTATTCCAGAGGCTCCTATCGTTGATATCAGGAAGCACTCCACTGATATCGATCCAATGCTACATTTGTCTCATTCTTCAGAGATTTCGCAGCGTCCTTGGGTCGAACCCGAAACTAAGATCATCCTGACCTCCCTGCGAGAACAGTATGAAAGACTAAAGTAGCTATCTTCTGCTGGCTTGGATCAGCTGTAGATTAGAGAGAGAGCTTATCTCCAACGCATTGGAGACCTTCGCCAGAAGCTCGAACGGCAAGAGGAGCTGATCAGCAAGTTAGTTCGCTCCGAATGATGGCTGTTGCGATGATTTAAATGATATAGGAAATCAGGAACCGCTTCCCATACACCTTCGTCGTTCTCATCCTGCTCATCCTTGTGTTTGAATACTTTGTCAACGTGAAGCTTGTGTGGATAGACCACTCACCGTCTAGTACCCTTAGGTGTAAGCAAGACATCGTCGGGACAGTCATCTACCTTGGAGTGTATCATCTCAGCTTGTTCATGCTGTTGTGGAGTCTCGGCAAATCTATGTTCAGCGAACCCGGGAAGGTACCCACGTACTGGGTAAGTTGCTTACCACTCAGGGCTATTTCATGAACGACCCATAAAACAGAAGGAAGATCTACTGCATCATGTGTCACATCTTCAAGCCCGAGCGTACCCACCACTGCCGGACCTGCAAGAAATGCGTACTCAACATGGACCATCATTGGTACCTTCGGTCTTATATAGCCCTTGGATAAATAACTGTATTGGCTTCTACAACCGAAAGTTCTTCATACTGATGCTGTTCTATACCGCCCTGACATGCGTACTTCAGGCGATTGGCATTCTCGTCGCTATTCCGGCGATTGTCAGGGATCTGAATGTACTTATTGCTTGATTCAGAACGAAGCCAGGGCCATCAAGTATCTCAGCGACCTGTTCATTGTGGTTGCACTGGTGCTCAACATGGTCATTCTCATCACCATTCTGATCTTCATGAAGTTCCACATCGAGCTCATTCTCTCGAACACGACAACAATAGAAACACTGCAACTGAAGGCAGGCAAACAAACTGCCGAACCCGTGAACGTAGCTTAGTAAGTAACGCAGTATGATATCGGCAAGTACTACAACTGGCTGCAGGTCTTTGGAAAGAACTACTGGCACTGGCCTCTACCGTTCTACTTTGATAATTAAGGCCCAGCAGGCGATGGAGTCATTTGGCCGAAGAAGATCGAAGCCAGTGAGCTCTGAGGAACTTTTTTGATACGCTCGCATCTGGAAATGCGTGAAACTTATTATTAAAATGATAAACCTCATTGAGCGTAAGTACTTCACGAACATCTCGGAGTTCGAGTTCAAGCTCGGAGGGGAGAAGCGACTTGTGGGTACTGGATCCTTTGGCGTGGTCAGGCTAGCACTGCACCGCGGCACGAACAGAGTTTACGCCATCAAAATCGTAGCTATTCTGAGACGCAGATGGACATGGAAGCCGTGACTGACAAGACTTAACTGAAGATTATGTAGCGGTAGATCCAGATACACGGCCAGCTGGATCACCCACACATCGTCAAGCTTTGGAACACGCTGCAGCACGAAGGGAAGGTGTACATGATCATGGAATATGCGCCCAATGGAAATTTGTTCTACTACCAGAACATCAAAGTGCGTTTCAGCGAACCTGAAGCCTTCAAATTTTTCTACCAGTGCGCCAAGGCTATCGAATACCTCCACCTCAACGACATCATCCATCGCGACATCAAAGTACTTTTCACGAGACGCAGCCAGAAAACATACTTCTCGACGAGGCCTACAATGTTAAGCTGTGCGACTTCGGCTGGAGTGCGTATGATGCTCAAGCTCGTCGATCAACATTCTGCGGAACCTACGAATATATGGCCCCGGAAATGCTCATTGACAAGTCCTATGACTATCGCATCGATATCTGGGGGCTTGGCATACTCTTGTACTAGCTGCTCCATGGGAGGGCTCCATTTCGTGGAGAAAGTGTGGAGGAAATACAGGTGGAAATGAAGAATGGATTCGAAATTAAGCCTTCTCTTTCGAATAGCCTGAAAGAACTCATATCGAGATTACTGACAATCGACCCAGAGGAAAGAATAACTCTGCAGGAAGTGATGGGCCACAGTTGGGTGGTTGAAATGACGGATCTGCTCAACAACTCTTTACGGAAGGCGGACGTATCCTCTGCTGAGGCTCTGAATGTTCGTATAAGCGAATTGAATGCATTGAGCAAACCAAAGAAAAGACATCAGAAAACTGAATCAGCTAGCCAAATTCACATTCCGAAGGATAAAAGCATCAACATCAATTTTCTCATCAATAACTATTCGATGCTCAAGAAGACCTAAAACGAAACAAGATGCTAACCTGAAAGCTCTAAGCACGCTGACGAGCAGATGAACGAGCTCAAACCGGTGAAGATCTTCCAAAAGTTCAAGACTACAACCGAAGAATCGGACTGCGACTACCACGCACTCAAGCAAGAGCTAACCAGTGCGAAGAAACGTCGACTTCGCCAAAATTTGAGACCAGAGCTCGAGACAGCCGATAAGCAGGTCGGAAAGATTTTCCGCCGAAAGTCTCAAGATAACATCAAACCGACACACTTCAAGCATGAGTCGGTAGCTCGGATCGTCACTGAGGCCCAATAGTCGAAGCAACAGTCCAAAAAGAAACGTAGCCCACTCTTCGCTGAGGAGATGGTAAAGAAAAAGTATTCTTCGACTGCAAACCTTAAGAAGTTGCACCCTCGCCCACTCTGACCTACTTGTTATAATAATAATTCAAATGGCGACCCCCATCAGATAGCTCCTCCACAATTCTAACTGTCAGTTGGCCTACCTGCTCTTTGCAGTCGTCTTTCTGGGGATACTGTACATCAACAAGGACTATAGCATGCCCGACTACCTTCTCTATGCTATGCTTGCCATACACATCGTCTGTCTCATCATCAGGGTAGTTAAACCAACTTTCCTTCAAAGCATGCTCGTTCAGGTCGCTCAGAAGAAGAATGGCACGCATGAAAACTTCGGCCGCCGGACTATGGCGAGGCTTTTCCGCGATTCATCCCATTAGCAAATACATCGACTCAATGTGGCGGAATCCAATCTCTATGAAATCGAGAAGATACTCGTCAATGGCTCTCGGGTGTCTAATTCACGGCAGTTCAACAGCAACTATCGAGTGCCCAACAGATAGAGCTATCCTATGGACGAGCAGAGGAATGTCGAAGTGTCTGAGTTTACTGTGGGAGAGAGATACTACGATTTTCTGGATAACAGAAGAAGCTTCGACAATGGTTTTCCTCGAGGCAATGTTGGTATACCCGAGCGCGGTTACCTATCTCAGAGATAAACGTATGAGGATAACAATTCAGTGGATTTGGAATACATGTATCAACAGCTCGTCGATACCTCACCTGATGCTGCCTACGCTGCTGCTGGTATTAAGCTCTCCAGGAAAATGAGTTTACTCAAAATTATGAGGACCTACCTTATGCGCCTCCAATCTTTCTCCAAAGATCATGACAAGAAAATAGATGATAAACTTAAGCTTATCTTTGGTCAGAGGTTGGAAGGGTCTTCAGGCATCAACACCTTGACAATCCAGGAGGTGGAGAAGATAGTTCGTTCCTATAGAGTTCGTGAAACTCTCCCAAGGGAACTTTTCAAAACCTCCAAGGACTCTCTGACACCCTAAGCTCTTGTTGCCCAGATGGAGCAGCTTGTAAGCCTTGTTTAAAACAGGCCTCCTTCATTTGACATACGCAATAGGAGCAGCTTGTTCAAGTTTGTCATGTGGCATGTCCGAAAAATGTATAACCCTGAGACGATCGATGTGGTGCCCTATAAAGGAAAGATCGAGCCCTCGCGAAGGCAAAACCTGGTTATCTACGAGGACAGCCAACAGCATGCCTACTACTTTTTGCCTGGGCAAGTGAACTGCCAATACAACATCGAGTAGACCTTTTTATTTCTGTTTCGGAAGTGTCAACCAAAGACACGCTACGACATCATCGACAGCATCGAAGGCGGCCTCACAGAGTCAAGTCGCCTGGCTTACTGATTCTGTTAAATTAGAGTTTCTTCACATTTAAATCAAGTATCCATTGTTAGGACGAGCAATTCCCTGCCTTCTGTTGCGATAGAGAGTTATGCAGAGAACAACTGAAGCTACGAAGAGAATGCCAGCCAGCGCCGTCATCACTATTTCTCCGATATAGAAGTATTCGGTTCCTTACTAACCGACAAGATAGATTATCCCGAGTTCGCTGGGTTAGCCAAACTGAGTACCCTTTGAATCCGACCTGAGAGTTGCCTTTGTCGAAGGTAACGATATAGTTTCGCATGAAGGTGTCGCCGAGGAGAATGCCACCAAGATCGGATATTGGGCCAAACATAGCACTGCAACCAATTGTATAGTTGGTGTTGTAAATGTATGTCTTCGCGCCTTGGAAGTAAAAGGTGAAGTTGGGGAAGCTCGATGTCATACTGCAGGGGCATTGGATTGAGCTCGAATAGATATTGCATCCTTGAAAGTACTGGTTGGTAATCTGGTCGTAGAGATATTGGTTTAGAAAGAACAGACTCGTTCCAGAGTCGACAATGGCGTAGCTTGCAGAGTAGCCTGTCATATCTACTCCGTTGACGTTGAAACCAATTAACTGTACTTGCTGAGTTACACAAGCCTTACCCAATGCCCAGTTAGATACTGGGGAACGAATATACTGGAACTTACTACTTCTGTCGGAAGGCCATTAAAGTAAAGAAGCGAGTTTAGGGCCGATGCTTGTAATTGTATGGCGAAGACTGGGCTAGAGATCTGTCCGGCAGCGTATGCACTGTCAAAGAAGTTCGGAGTTGTTGTGAATCCAAGCCCAACCAATCCATTTGCCTAGAATGTATCGGGTTGATACTCCTGGCTAACCCACAGAATGCCAGTCGTCACGTTAATAGTGGTATTTGCAAACCGAACCACATCAGTTCCGAAGTAACCAGATACTGAAGCGTTGTCACCATACGCTATTGACATGTTTTGACTTCCCTGGTTGTATGTCGGTGAGGCTGCAGGATTAAAAAGCTTGCTTCCGCAACTGCCTTGGCATCCTGTCACCGGAATCCAGAGGATGTTGCTGCCAGAGTCAAAGAGGAGGGTAAAGGACTGCCCACCTGTACCGATGAAGACGGTACCGATGTATTGCTCTTGCTGGCAGTTCTGTATCCCTATTTGAGTCGCGTTGTTGTTAGCAGCCGCTAAGCAAGCAGCCCCCACGGCTTTCTCCCTCTTGGTTAGGAGGATGGTATCACCAGCTCTGCCGATGCAGCAGAGCATCAAAAATACTGTCAAATTGACACGCACCATAATATAAATTAACATTAAAGAAACCGACCAGAGCCATGAGCAAGGAATAGTTCGGAGAACTCGAGAAAAAGGTTCGCTAGGCTAGTGACGAATACATGCTGATGTTCAAACGATCGAAATTCTTGCTGCAATAGAACAAATCTATTCTCAGTCAAATTGGAGGACATCAGGCAGCGTCACGGCAGTCTAAATTCACAACTCCGTCAGTGACACCGAGAACCAGAGGACCATCGTCATCAGCGAGGAATGACCTTGCAGCAGATATGAATACCATGAGCAAAGTTGAGCAGGTGAAGCAAATAGTTACTATCTTAAAGGTCTTGGAAGGGAAGACGGAGTAGTAGAGTGTGTAGACCGACGAATAGTCATCTCGCTACCACTACAACGTGAGCAAATACGACGAGAGAGCTTACCAGGAGTAACTGTTTGGGGAGGGCAATGGCAAAGGGAGTTTGGGGAAGAGATAATTCTAAGTAACAGTGGATAGAAAAGTACCTCAAAACAAGCAAGGCAAACCAAACTTCCAAAGGCCAAGAGGCGTTCGTAAAGACAAATAATATTGAGGAGTGTTTCGCTGCTGATGTACTTTGCAGTAACAGTCAGGATGTATTAGCACCCTTAATTTGCATTGGTGGGGTTGGGGTTGG
>ERZ724508.292-NODE-292-length-36246-cov-6.142024_pt1 | contig 36246 bp, 54 predicted proteins | sample MGYA00376041_ERZ724508 | MGnify/ENA primary metagenome ERZ724508 (study PRJEB28724, sample SAMN07190887) | wastewater metagenome | isolation source: effluent of sewage treatment plant in Hong Hong | place: USA: Christiansburg, Virginia | collected 2016-03-01 ...
CCTTGTACAACCAATTGTTGTGCCATCAAACTTAAGGGGTGCATGCTCATTCCATGAAGATAGAGATTAGGGTGTAGCTGCACGACCTTACAGATCGTATCCTATGCCTCCGACGCCGTGATTGCAATAAAGTCAGAGATAGAGTATACCGTACTATTTTAGCAGCAAGAAACACTCAACAGCTTCTTGGCTCCCTTGACTGCAAATAGGTCGATATGTCCAGGATAAGCGCATATCAGGTGATCCTCTTCTGCTAGGGTTGGGTGAATTCGAATTCTCACACACTTTTGTTCCTCAGAGGCAGGCGCGAACAGCTCAGAGCGATGACCAGTCTGCAAGTCTAGTTGACTGACACTGCCATCATCAGACAGCACATACAGACACTTTGGTGCGATAGCAACATCTTTAATACACACTGAGCATTCATGCTTCCTCCGATTCAGACAGTGTTCTGTATCGAACTGTATGACTTCAAGCTGATTGCGCCCACTACCGATAACGAGCATACTGTTCTGAAGCCACAGTCCAGACAGAAATTTCTTGCGCACAGCCAAGCACCGGTTAATCTGCACTTGCTCTCCGATCTCTAGCCTGAGCACTTCGACTTCGTTGCAGACTGTCGCGACCACGATATAGCAACACTAGCTACTAATCACGTCGGTGAGCTAACTCTGGTAGCTGATAATTATGTCCATTGGTGTGCCCCGCAGTTCCTTTATTCGAAGCACATTCGGAGATGTTGTCTAGGTAAAGGCTATGAACTGGCTTGTGGTTGAGATCAACTGTGGAGAGTTTGGTAGTTTGGTGCTTCGGTGGACAGCCAATGACTGCATCCCTTCAGACATCGGACGATATTGTGATTATATTGGACAATCGAATGGCACTATATATGAATGTGATAGCTGCACTCTCCAATACATGATTTGGAACTTGCGTCACGAACTAGGCGGAGGTCACCACCCAGTGTTGTTAGTCGCTGCTTTAGTCGATCGTTACAGTTCGTCGCGTTGGTGGGGTTCGTCCTGTTGGTGCTGCTCGTTGCTGCATTAACACAATCTTTACCGTTGCCTCCAGTCGCTATAGCTAGGGTTTCAATGTACGGTTTGTGCGGTCTAACCTATCACATAGCACGTTTACTGTCGGTACGGTTGGTGCGGTTGTAGTCGTCTTCGTTAGGCTGATTGTACATGCGTCGGTATTGACTGCCGGATTACAGATGCTGCCCATTAGATACTTTATAAATTATATTCGTAAATGGGCAACAGCACCCACCAAGAAGCCAGTCTCGAATACTATTCCGAGGCGCTGGATCGCAACGTGGGAGCATGCTCCATCTATACTGCCAAGCATCTGCCACTTTGTTTCGTCATGAAGTTGCGCCGTTTGCATCAGAGTGTCTATTAAACCATGGCAAGGGTTGAAGATCGGCAAAATCGACACCTTATTAGCCTCTGCGGCTACGTAAAGGTCAAGAACTGCGACTGCTAGCGATTCGAACTCCAGGACGCAATGGTGTCATACTGGGAGTACTACAATTATTATCTGGAGGACCTTCTGAAGGACCGGGGCCTACGATAAACGGCTTTCCGGGAGGAAGAGGTATGGCACTTGGTGAAGGTGTGTTGCGAGGGGTATGCATCATTGCTCGAAGAGGGTGTGCTGTTTGATTTTAGGAGCAGCCACATCGTCGTAACCACATAGGGCAAACTCAAGCTTTGCTGGACAATGATTAAAGACGGCAACTTTCACCTACCGTTTTTGAGGAGCATGGCTGGAAAGGAGTCACTGGGCTACTACTCTCCTGAGTAGCTTCCACTGTTGAAGAGCAGGTAGCAAGTGTCGTGATGGTTTAGGGAGCGTAGCCTGAACCTCGATCTACAGAAGTGCAATGTATTTTCCTTCGGGATGTTGCTAGCCCATGTGCTGACCATGGTCGACCCACAGATCTTCTACAATGGATACACGCTGGACCTCCAAGCTGTCCAGAAACTTATCGGCAAGAAACTTTCTGGAAAGTACTCAAAGAAGCTGTTGGAGCTTGCTTTTACTTGTTTACAGGTGCAGCCGAACCAGCGTCCGAGCTTCAAAGAAATCGAACAGCACTGGGGCAGCTACTTCAACGATAAGTACTGCGTAATGCTGCTGAACCGGGAGCATGAGATGCTTGAGGACTCCAGAAAATATTTTGGACGCCATAAAATATCGTTGCGCAAGCAATGGAGCTGATTTTGCGATGCAAGCATATGCCGAAGGTCAGTCAGGGTTGTATTGAGGGTAGCTTGGCTTACTCATCGGGGTTATTCGGTGTTTTGACACTTTCTACGCCAGGAACAGGCTCTTGCTCTTGGGTTTAGCAAGTGATTTCACAATTTGACGATCCAGTACGACCGGCTCTTGTTGCGGTCCCAGATACAGCCGATTGCTGAGTTGCGTCTCTTTGCCTTGCTGTTCTGGTGAAACAATGCTCGCCATACTGGAGTGTCTTTCTCTCGAAACTTCTGCCACCTGACCACCACCGAACGTCGGTTGCCCTCCCCTACAATTATTGGAATGGTCGGTCGAGTTGATGAGCTCTCCTGCCTCACCCTCAATCATTTGCTCAAGCATTTTTATGTAATCTTCCTTCTCGTTGAGCTGCTTCTGGAATGATGCTGAGAGCAGTTTTATTTCTTCTTCGTATTTCTATGTTAGATAGGTAGGTACCTCCTGGAGACTCTTCAGTTCTTGCTCATGCTCGCTCGCCAAATCCTTCAGCTGTTTGGCTGCATCCCTCCGGAGTCGCATAACCATCTGACTATCCTGCTCTTGACGACGAAGATTCGAGCTATCCTTGTTCTCCTTGTCGTCGACTGCGGGTGTTGATTGATTAATCAGCGGTTCCTTGGGCTGTTCGGTTGGTACTGGGTCCCTTCTGCGTGACCTTCTGAATTCGGACTGCATTCTAACGGTGGTGGTTTATAAATTAAATCAGGCGAGACTGTTCTCCTTCCGCACGTTCAGACTATTCACGTACTCTTCGAAGTTGGGCAGCTTTTACTTAACTTCCTGCCGAATCAGTTTGGAGGCCCATCTACGCTCGGCGTCTAAATTATTAAAAAAGTGTACGTTTGCATACATCGCTGATGTTGCGACCAGAAAACCCATTGGTGATGGCTGCCAGGCTTTACCGTTACTTATCGCTAAGATGCTTGGCATAACGCTGGAATATTGCTGCCCGTGACTGACTGTCAGGTAGATCGAACTTGATGCTGAGATCGATGCGACTGAGCATAGCTGGATCCAGGTCATTCTTGCGGTTAGTTGCGCAGATGAGAAGCACATCAGTCGTACTCTCAAAGCTATCAATTTTCCTTAAGAGAGTAGAGAGAACTCTTCTGCTGGCTTCATGCATATCCGAGGATCTGCTGCCAGCGAGTGCATCGATTTCGTCGATGAAGATTATTACTCGACCGAGGCTTCGACAGGCCTACCAAACTTCTGCAAGTTGCTTTTCGCTTTCACCATAGAACTTGCTCATAATGGCTTCCAATGGAAGGTAGATAAGAGGTATTTTAACCTGCTTGGCGATGATCTTGGCTGAAGTTGTCTTGCCTGTCCCGGGCGGTCCCTAAAAAAGAACTGCCTTGGGGGCATTTGGCTATTTTTTCATACGGGTTCCTTCAGTGATATCTTCGTACACTTGTGGGTAGTTCAGCGCCAGCAAGATGGTGTCCTCAATATCTCGCTTCTGCTTTTCATAACCTGCCAAGAAGTCCCAATCGAGGTCGTTGATTTTGTCCTCAGGGTTGAATACTGTTATGCCCAATTCCTGGAGCTTCTTCAAGACTTCGCTGTTTTCCTTGGCATTTTTGGTAGGTTGCCCACCTCTTCGAACGATGTTGGAGCCACCACTCCCAACCTGCTGTGAAGTTGGTTCCCGATATGCTTTGGGTTTGATAGATTCTCTATAACAGGATAGGAGAGCACTCGTGTCCTTCTTTGTGACCACATCGCTCTTCTCGAAGATCAATCTGAAGGAAGGTCGATCGCCTCCAGTGACTCCCGTTAGCGTTAATCTTCCCTTATTGGGAGCTATCTTACCCCATCAGTACTTCTAGTCCTCGGATCGTTCTATTCGAAGTCGATCTGCATCGTAAGCAAGGTGTCCTGCTTGACTGTGTTGTTGCTGATGAGCCTGAAATCGTTTGCATCCTGGAAACATGCGAGAAAACTGGCGAGTACTGCAAGTGTGTCGCACTTTCTCGGATCGAGTTCGAACTCGACGATGTAAGTGTTCCCTCGGGTGTTGATTCTCACCTCAGGATAGATAGCCATCTGGCCGAACTCCTGCTGGAGCTTACGAATCTCATAGTCAAATGCCTTTCTTGTTTCGATGGTGGTTTTGTCCTCGATGCACCAAATGTTTGTGTGAAAACTTTGCTGAAGTCCGTAGGAGAAGAGCAGGGCAACGGCGGTATACCTGGCTAACTTTCGCCATTGAAACCTATTGCGAGCCAGCCTGGTGAGGGACAGCAGAGGTCTTAGCATATTAATTTTAGCCACAGTTAAGTTTAAGGCGGTGTAGTCGATGAAGATCATCACCAGTCGATGAAGGGGTCTTCTGTAGGCTTGAGTGCGGGTGGGAGTGTATCTGAATCAGGGTAGTTATTGAAATTGGAGGTATCGCCGGCATTCCTAAGTTCGAACATTACGTACTTCACGTTCGGCTTATAGAAAACTTGAAGTTTCTTGGCGAGTAGGTTCTTCCAATCAACCTTGCTGAACCAGCGATGTTGCTTGATGTCCTCCACACCTCCCTTGAGGTTTCCGTAGCGCTTGCTGAGGTCAGCCACCAGCAAATGCTTCACTAGCGACTTTGCGTCTCTGCATCAAGCATAATCGTACTTATCAAACTCCCGCGGGTACTTAATCTTGCCCTTTAGGATATTCTGGTAGATGTTCATTGGGTCGTCGTCAGTGAAGGGATCGATTCCGGCATTCATTTCGTAGACGAGGATTCCCAGAGTCCACCAATCAACGGCTTTGCCGTGTCCCTGGTTAAGTAAAATTTCAGGTGCAAGGTATTCAGGAGTACCGCAGAGAGTGAACGTACGGCTCTCAACGACCTTAGCGAACCCGAAGTCAGTGAGCTTGAGGTAGCCGTCTTCGCTGATCAGAAGGTTTTCGGGCTTAAGATCTCGATAGACGATATTCTTGGAATGGAGGTACTCGAAGACGAGAGTAACCTGCGCAGCATATAACCTATATTAGAGGGTGGAGGTACGCAGCATGTTCGTTGCTAAGGTTGCCAACGCTGCGCAGGTATGTAAAGAGTTCTCCGCCTGAGACAAATTCCAAGACGAAGTACAGGTAGCGTTGGTCCTGACAGAAGCCCTCCATATTGACCTATGTGAGTGATTTCGTACGATGAAGGGATGGTTGATCATACTCAGAATCTGATTCTCGTTCATGACGTGATCGACCTGTTTCGATTTGACGATGTCGCTCTTCTTCAGCATTTTGAGGGCGTAGAAGCGGCCTGACTGTTTGTGCTTGGCCAGCTTGACCCTTCCGAAGGAGCCTGTACCCAAAGTGCTCAGCACATCATAGTCCGTCAGCTTCATCTTCTTTGGAATCCCTTTCTCCATTTTAAATCCACCAATGATTATCGATTGCTACGCAGAACTTATTGCTCCGCGGTGGAAGCTTCGGAAATTTCGGAAAAAATCTCCCGCGATCCGCCACTTATCAGGGCTCGCTCGCCAGAAACAAAAAAGATATCAGGTCATCCGTGTCTTTGCTCCTCAATATCCGCTACTTCAGCTAGTCGATAGCTATCTTCCCCAAGTTCTGTGGGTCCAACTGCTTGAAGATCATCTGCATGAAGTACTACTTCATCTCTGCAAAACCTTGTTAGTCAGCGCGACCCAGAAACTTGGCGAGACTTGTGCTTACGAGAACGTCAACCTGCAATCTTGTGAGGAAGTCTGATTGTGAGTCTTTGACGTATTTGAGGATGGCATTCAGTTTCTCTTAAGGCGTCTTGCTTGCCGATATGCTCACGATCTTCAGAAATTGCGGCCAGTTGACAAAGTCATCGAAGTGGCAAATGTTCTTCAGTACTTCTTCTGCGACGTTGATTCCCAGTCCTGCGATCCCCTCGTCGAAGGTCTTTCGATCTATACCGTTCTTGAGCACATCACTCATACGTTTTACAAGTCGGTTGGCACTGACTTGCTCGAGGCACTTGTACAGGCAGTAGAGGTCATGAGCATCTGCTCGGCTGATATTGTACTTTTCCAGCATATATGGTATGTTCTGGGTGAACAGCTCCTTATTCTTATGAAGGATATGTTGATAAATAGTACGCGGATTGTGCGAAACCTTCTCAATGTTTCTCTGCAACCGAGTTTTGAACTACTTCTGTGGCTGCTCATGCCTCACAGTATCCAGCAGCAGGTTCACTGGGTCTGTTTTGTACTTGTGGGGGTTGTTTACCGTCGATGACTGTTCAAGTCGCATCCGAGCCAGTCTCAGCAGCTTTTTGTCTGCACGCTCGTCCACTGCTGACTTCAGCTCCTCGTAGTTTCGATTGGGAGGGTTGTTCTTGCTCAGCTGCTTCATGCCCTCGTCGTACCAGTTGTTGATTTGTTTCAGTTCGGGATCTTCATTCGTGCTAGAAGGCACGAAGTTGCACTTCCCACTGTCTGGGTAATCTATGAGACGATCCACATACTCCTCCACGTTGATTTTGAATTATGATGTGATTGGTTAATCCTCAGGATCTTCAATACCCAGTTCCCTTTCGGCCATCTTAATACTGGTCTCCAACACCTTAATTTGTTGACTCAGGTAGAAAAATACCTCAACAGACAAATTCAGTTTTGGGAGGCGATGCACAAAGATCGAATATTCTCTCCGGTGCAAGCTGGCCAGGTTGCATATAGGCTATTGGTTGAGGTGGAACAGATACATGTTCTTGTAGGAGTAGCGCAAACCTCGCTTGATTTCCTTGATCGTCTCCCGAAGTTGGAGTTGGTCATCACTTCCCTGCACAATATCCACAAAACAGTTAGTAAGCTTCCAGCGGATCCCATCATTGATTAGTTGAATGATGTTGACCACCCTCCTCTTCTGGAGGTTGGCTCCGGCAACTCTCGCTTTCAGCTCATTGAGGCCGACGTTAGTGGGTCGGTAGGTATCCTCGCTAGGTGCTCTAAACTTCTGTTCTGATTGAACTCGTCTTCGCTTCGAAAACGACGTGAAGATTCGTTACTAGCTATCGCTATCGACAGACTTTTTGGCGGTCATCGCGATGTTTTGGTTCAGCGTAAAACCCTTTGAATCGTTGACAAATTGAAATGATCCGACTGGCTTGCGAGCTTATCCCCAGTTACTGTCCTAGTATTGGCTGAGAATGGAATGAGTCCGCATACCCCGATCGGTGCGTCCCATCTGTGAACTAACGATCCTTTGTTTGTCAAGGAAGGCATTCGGAACGATGTTTGCGGTCAGCTTGCGGCTGAGTGTGAGCTTATCCAGTCTTGAGTTTATCCACTAATCTTTCCGTGCTGGCTCATCAAACCTTACTGGCACGAAACAGCTCGAGGGTTGCATAATTATATTAGGTGTCAGCTATCGAAAATCAGCTCAAAGCGGTTGTTGCGAGCCAGTCCTGCTGTTGGAGGCTTCTTGGAGCTCATTAGGAACGGGTCAAGTGCGATTTTGAAGGCATTATCGAGCATCTCTGGGATAATCCTACTCAGCAACGAAGAGGAAAGTTACAGGCAGGGATTTGTGTTGACTTCTATCAGCCACGGTTTGAGTTCCTCATCGAGCATAAAATCCAATCCGTATACCTCAAATGCGTCCTCGGATCGGTCACCTCCAAGCTTGCCTTGCGTTGATAAAAACACGTCCCTGCAAAGGTCTCGCATCTGAGGAACCACTTCCTTCTCGAAGTCCCTGTTAATGTTGATGTTAGTATACTTGCTAAGTTCTTGGTAACTGAGTTTGTTGCCGGGCTCGTAACGACCGTAGTTCTACCCGTGCTTTTGGACTGCATCGTTGGTTAGATGAATCATTTTGTCTGTCTTTTTGAGGCTAAATGGTTCTGATGCCGTGCGGATATAGCCTTCTTCGTACCAGTATCCACGAATCCTACGGTTGATCATCACGAACAATGCGTAGCACCTAATATCGAACTTCCTTTCGCAGTACAGATATGGACGGATATAGCTTTGGATGATGTACGTATGCTTTGTGTGGATCGATTCCAGCTGGGCCTTGACATCGGCAGATCCCCGTTGGACTGTGATACCGTTGCCTCGATTTGTGTTCTCTCCAGGCTTCACCACCCAAAGGCTCTTCTTCTTGGGCTGTGCCGCAGCGTATTCCATGAACTGCCGAAACTCTTCGTCATCGGTGCTGTTGACATGAAACGTTACTGGAATTCGCTCGAAAGGGTCAACACTCTGTGAGGTATACCAGGCATGCAGATTTCTAAACAAAGCTTTTTTATTGGTGATGAGCTGGTTGTCGGGTATGTGGTTGGTGAGTTGCAGCTTCCGCGGTTCCAGTACGAACCTGGTTTCTTCGTTAATTCGCTTGAGCATCTTAATCACTTCGGTTATGCTTATGCTTCCATCGTACTGCGGAATCAGTAGTTTCAGGGCTGGCTGACAAGACTCCAACCAGCAAACTTGCTGTTTGGTAAACTGCAGCTTATTCTCAGTCGGCATGCGAATGTCAGCGACGCTAGTTAGTTTCTTCTGACGAAACTATGTCCATGATAGGCTCACGTCCTTCTCCTCCTCGCCCATCACTACGTTCCACCAAGGTCGGTTCTTTAGGATCTGCTTTACCAGCACACTATTGTTGCCACGGTCTACAAAAGCTCGAAATGATTAAAGTGACGCCTAGCAGATAACCCCGAAACTCCCAGCGATAAGTTTATTGAGGATGCGAGCAACTTCTTCCTGGTTGATCTCCTTTCGGTCTCGTGAGGGTTCCCTTCTAAGTGATATTGGTTGTGCTTTGGGAGGCAGGTCTGCTCTTGTCAGTATCTTGGTATCATCATTGACTGCAATCTGCCTGAAGACTTTCTGCTGGCTCACCACGCGATGCTTCCTTTCCACCGAATTAACCTGCTTTAGTTCCTTGTCAGCCGGTTATTCATCCGGTGAGCAGTTCTTATTCACCTTGATCGTGCAGATATTGATGAGACCCTCGTTCGGCTGGTGCATGTACTTCAACTGCGATTGCTATTCTGTTTCCTGCTGTGATAGTGGGTTGTGTGTCTGTTTCTTCCTCACAACCAGCTGGTTGATCTCGAGGCCGGCCATGGAAAGTGTCTTGGTCTTGCGAGCCCTTTCTATCTCGCCTTAGAACTCCAAGCGAGTGATGTTGGGAAACCGGATGTGCTGCTGTGCATCAAATCTAGAATTCGGAGCTGGTCGCATTATCGAAAGTTATGTTACAATCTAACCCTGATTAATGTCAACTGGAAGTAGACTCGAAAACATCACATCAGAGCCTACTCGTCTGGCTTGGATTTCTTCGTGTGTTGCCTCATCTTCTTAGTCACTTCCTTCTGGCCCAACTACACCCTCTCTTGGAAGATCAGGGCATCTTGCTCCACTATTTGGTACTCCGTCAGCTTTTCATTGATGCAGCTCTCGATTCGCTGATACTACTCCACATCGTACTGGGTTACGATGGTCAAAGCGAGTCCTTCCTTGCCCATTCTTGCTGTTCGACCAACCCTATGAATGTAGTCCTTCGGTGGCGGGACATCGTAGTTTATCACAAGTTAGACATCATTTACATCTATTCCTCTTGATGACACATCGGTGGAGACGAGTATGTTGCGCTCTCCACTTCGAAATTTAAGCAAATTGGCTTATCTGCTGGCTTGTGTCAGATCCCCATGTAAACAGGTAACCTTGAAGTTGAGGTCTTTGAGTAGCATTGCCAGTCTGACCGCAGTTAGGCAGGTCTTGACGTAGACAATAGTAATAAGTTTCTTCATGCTGTAGAGCAGGTAGACCAAGTAGCAGTCTTTGTGCTTGGCTGGGATGAATATGTAGTGTTGATCCAGTTTAGCCACTGTTTGGTACTTGTGCGCCAGCTCGATCTTCACGGGGTTCTTTAGCGACATTCGTTGTAACTTGTTTACCTTGGACGTGAGAGTTGCAGAGTATAAGCTCGTTGTTCGCTACTTCGGAATCAGTGCAATGATGTCGTTAATCTGCTTCTCAAAGTCCATATTCAGCAGTTTGTCTGCCTCGTCCAACACCAGATATCTCAGACCGTTCAGGTTAAAACCCTTGGTGTTTTCCAGATGATGGAGGACGCGACCTGGTGTCCCGATTATGATTGCTGGCAGGCGTGCAAGTTCGATGACTTGCTTCATTGGGTCTGTGCCGCCATATATGGCAGTTGTTCCCCACCCACTCACGCCGTTTTGCTCAAAACGATCAAAATACTCTTTTGTCTGGAGAGACAGCTCTCGCGTGGGTGACAATATCAGGGCAAAGCTCTGCGTTTCCTTCCTGCTGATGCCTTCCTGTTGGAGCTTCACAAGCGCATTCACAATTGGCAAAACGAACGAAAGTGTCTTTCCACTGCCTGTTTCCGACAAACAGAGCATGTCCTTGCCTTGCAGACTTGAGGGCAATGATGCACTTTGAATTGCAGTTGCTTCTGTGTATCCCATTCCGCTGAGACCATTGATGATGACAGGTTCGAGGCCTAACTCCGAAAACTTAATTCTTTCCGGTTAGGGGATCAGCTACTAAGCCTATTGTTGCTTCTTGGCTGGTTTTGGAGGCTTGGGTGCTTCTGCCTCCTCATCGAATAGCTTCAACTTTTTCATCGCGTATAATAAAATCAACAAGAGTTATGCACCTCCGATACTACCTCGACGCCAACGGCAAGCGAGTCTATACTCTGAAGCTGACACTTCCCGACGGTTCATACACTCTGAATGCTCACCCAGGTAATGCCGTTAATTGATGCAGCCCGATTCAGCCCCGACGACCGCTTCAGCAAAGAAAGAATTGAATGCAAGAAGCGCTTCAACCTGCTGATGACTCAACATCCCGAACCAGAGTTCTGATAGTCAGTTGCAGTATAATATGGTCACGTGCGACGAAGAGAGGGTGTGTGGTCTGATTGGCGCTGATCAGTTGGTTTCGATTGTGCGGTAGACGCCTGAACCCAAGGCAATCTTGACCTTAGGGAGAATGAGGCTGTCCTGCCGCTTTTGCCTGCCCAACCTCCTCATCGGCTTGAATATATTCTCATCAGTGAGGTCTTTCCAAGCCTCTGGGTTGCGAATTTACTTGGGACTTTTGCTGATGATCTGGGGCATGACTATGCGAGAAGCCCTCTAAAAACGGACAGGGCGTCTCTCCAGCATTTAACTTTCGATCACACTGCTATCCAGCTTGCTAAAACTAGGTTCATGATGTAATTCGCTTTGCCGATGGTGCTTTCTACGTATTAATCGCTCCTTCGAAAGCTCGATTGACTTATTGTTCCCACGTAGTAGCGGAGGCTGATCGGCTGCACCAAGAGGTTTGTTGGGCGTCAGTGACATTGTCGCGTTGTTCAGCTGCGGTTTCTTAACAAGCAGGTGTTGGTTATTTACTGGCAGGTTCTGCATGGGCTGCTTCTTCAGGATGTTCTTGAGCGACTTGATATTGCCCTGACTCAGAAGCTTGGATTGCCGGGCCATCTCCAACGTGTTGAACTCTGCGTTGGACCAAGGGGTAATTTCGTCCTCCAGCATAAATATAATACGCTCCAGGCAGAACTTACCTATTCACTACTTGCACCCACCTACAACCTGCAGCCGATGTAAGAATAATACCGACACTATAGCCTTTAAGCACAAGACTTGGATTTGAAATTAAATATGGAGAGGGAGTAGAACGAAGTCAATCTCGAAAGGCGGCGTCAGTTCGAGAAGTACGTGCAAGACCAAGGTACCAAACAACCACTACGTCAGACCGAGCGAGAGAATAAACTCTACAGCAAAAGAAGCTGAAGCAAGAGGGTGAGCAGAACCAGCAGGAAAAAATGTTGGTGATTCAGAAGCAGTTTCGCGATAAGACAGTGGGTACTTGGTGGCTAAGCTGTAGAAGTTTAGAAGGCCCTAACTGGTTACAAGGAAAAGAGTCAGAACTATGCTTCGGTGATGGTGCCCTTCAACGAGCTCAAGAAGTACTACCTGGAAGTGAACTACGCTATGAATACGTTCGACAGGCAGAACTACAAAGAGTCGCTAGAAAGGCTGTTGCTAAACCTCACCGAAGCGAAGAAGAAGCTTGAGCCGCGTAAGAAGTTCAAGTTTTCTCGAAGGGATGAGGATTTCGGAGTGGCTATCCAGCAGAAAGAAAAGCCTCAGGAAACGCACAAGGAGGGTTACGAAAAGACCATTGCAGGGTTGGATAGCCTCACAGGCTCTACTCATACGTTTGAGACTACCCAGCTGGGCATGCCGTTTAAGGTAACAAACTGCTCAGATTTGACAGTGGAACTACGCGGCTTCACTGATATTCTGTTCTTAAAGAACCTGAAGAACTGTTCGGTGAAGGCTGGCCCGACTAAGTCAACAGTGTTCGTCGATCACTGCGAGAACTGTACCTTCGAAATCGCATGCCACCAGCTCCGCATCCACAACACTACTGCCACGAAATTCGGAATCTTCACGACCAGCAAAGCCATCATAGAGGACACCACTGGCGTCCAATTCCGACCGTACAGTTTCTCCTACCCGTCGAATGAAGCTGACTGGCAGACCTGCTCCCTCCAGGGAAAAGAGAATCTCTGGAGATAAATTCAAGACTTTAATTGGCTCAAACAATAAGCATCCCCGAACTTCCAGCTGCTGGAACAATGATGGCTTAGCAACAATACACACAATGTCAGTTTTGGTGGGTCTTCGACTTGGACTTGCTCTCCAGCCGGGCATTTTCGGTTCGGTCTTTGCGCTTGCTGATTTCGATGGTTTTGAGCAGCTTGCGATTCTTGCTGGACATAATATCCTTCGCCATCTCTGCGAGGTCCTTTTGCTCACGCTTCTTTTCTTTTTTCTTATGCTTCTGCTCAGCCAAGATGTCGTAGGGATCTTCCCCTACTTCTTCCTCCTTCTGCTATTCAACTTCGATGACAGTCTATCCACGAAGCTTGGCCAACTCTTTTTCTCGAGCGGGAACATAGCGTTCGGGATCGCTGTTATCCACGAACGGTGACAAATGTGGAGGAAGTTTCTAAATAAGAGAGGGTTGTACCTTTCCAACGGCATAATCCTTGACACTCAGTAATAGCCCATTATTCAGGCAATCGTAGACCCACTGAGGTTGGATGTATTCTTTGGTCTTCTTTTGCTTGACAGTCTCACGATCAGTCACGACATGCGTAATCACTGCACTGTCGATGTTGATGTTATTGTCGAGTCCGTCCCAGTAAACCTCACCACCCTGCGATCGGATGATGAATTCAAGGGATGGTCGAGGAACCTCACTGTTCAAGAAGAATACCAGTCCTTCGAATAGGCACTTCGACTCGGTTTGGTTCAGGTTGGCAAACTCTTCATCGATCTGGTAACGCTCGTCTTTTTCTGTGGGGATATCCTCAAGCTGCAGCTGGTTATAGCTGAAAAAGGATTGGCCATCATCTTCTTTGGGCTCTTCCGAAACTGGTGGGTACTTCTTTCCAACCATGTTGTATAGCTTGAACATCACGAACCTCAACAGAACTTCGTAGAACTCGAGGAATGTGGACATCACTCGGTAATCGACGTCAGCAGGGAGGTTGGGTGGGTACTCGTAGGGACACAGGTAAGTTATCTTCTGGCCGAGCACTTCGCATTGGTAATAGATTCCCTTGATGCTTAAGAAGGCCTTCTTCAGAGAGTGCGTGTGGATTACGTAGAGGTTGAAGTGTCGGAGGAGTTCTGTGCACTTCACTATACGTTGCCTGTTAAGATGGAACTCCTTGTGGCTTGGGAAGATGCTAAACAGAGAAATTAGCGAGAGTGGGTCATCCAGATCGCGGAGGGCATCAGAAAACTCGGGGTAACGCTCTCGGATGAGGTGTGTAAGAGTGTATTTGGGCTTGCGATGTTTCATGTACTTGATCTGACCAACGAGTCCTTTGGCACGAGCGTGTTTGTACTTCCTTAGCCAAACCTTCTGCAGTCGGAACCTCTCGATCATGGTGTCAGCTGCCAAAAAATTGATGTCCTTGGAGTGGTAGTAGGTTTTGTTCAGCTTCTTAAGCTTCTGTGGAGGTTCACGGGGATATATTCCCTTGAGGATGCAAAGCCGGCGGAAGTCCTTGAGACTAAGCTGCAGCTTGCGGATCGCCTTGGAGCGAGAAATGTACTTGGTGACTAGACCTCGCTTGCCTGCCTTGAGCTTTCGCATGTTGTTGTTGAAATATAATATTAAAGTGCGCGATTATGTTGGTGCTTCGGCTGTAAGTGGAAGAGGAAGCTTGATTTGCGTGGTGGCTTCGACCAATGATAACTTATAATATGTTTGCAAAATAATTGCCGAGTAGGGCTGAAGATGCCCTTGCTTGGATGGCAGCCAACCGGACGTCGACTTTTCAGTCAATGAGACACAGTCAGCAAAATACTTTCAAAGGGTGGGGGTCGACCAAGCACAATTTCCTCATCCCCAATCAGAACAAATCGGTCTCGACATAAAAAGTCCTCCAACTTTCACCTGGAAGGCGCAATGCACTACAAGAAAAGAGGAGCGCGTCAGTATCCAATGAGCTCCCCTTCGATAGAATTCACTTCCCGACGATTAAACGATCCCTATAAAGGTACCTCAGAGAAAAGCCAACTAAATAAATACCCAATAGACGGCTAAGAACCCTCGAGGAAAGCTGCAAAGTCGAAACCAACATGATCCGCCAATCACAAAACATTCCTCTCAACGCCTTGGTCCGATATCGGAAGACTCCCATAAATATTGCTTGCGTAAATATCCTGACTGTAGCACTCGAGGAAAGCCGAAGGCGCTAACATGCTACTCCGAGCATCCTGAGAAGCCGTAAGCATTCTCTCTTCTCCAAACTCATCAGATACCGCCACAAAAGTTAGTAGTGACAAACTGGTGATGATATTTTCTTGACGCATTTGCCCTCTTTACATCGGCGAATCTTTTAAAGGTCGATATTAAATCATGAAGAAGTCTGAAGCGGTAAAGGTAGTGATTAGGATTCGTCCCCCCAATAAGCGAGAAACAGAATTGAACAGTCCCTCCTGTGTTGAAAAGAAGGACACAGTCGTGACTATCGCTCTCAATAAGGATTCGAAGGAGTTCTGCTTTGACCAAGTGTTTGATGGCCAGTCCAAACAGGAGGAGGTCTATGAAACTACTGCTTTTAGCTTGGTCGAGAGTGTTGCTGAGGGTTACAACGGCACTATCTTCGCCTATGGGCAGACCGGCGCTGGAAAGACATGGACAATGGTGGGAATGCCTCAAGACGAGCAACTAAAGGGTATCATTCCACGCACATTCACTCATCTGTTCAACATTACCCAGTCGGGAGATGCACAACAGTACTTGCTCCGAGCAAGCTTCATCGAGATCTACAATGAATAGATCCGCGACCTGCTGGTTGATAAAAAGAAGGTCAAGGATAATTCCAGAGAAATCAAGGAATCTCCCGATAAGGGAGTCTACATTAAGGACCTGATCATGGCTCCAGCTAAGAACGTCGAAGAAATGGAAAAGCTGTTGGCCTTCGGAAATGTCAATCGAACAGTTCACGCAACCGATATGAACGCTGTTTCTTCGAGATCCCATGCTGTCTTTACACTTTACCTGGATACCCTGAACGAAGTAGCTGGTAAACAGACAGTTAAGGCCGGCAAGTTAAATCTGGTAGACTTAGCTGGGTCTGAAAGGCAGAACAAAACAAATGCGACTGGAGATCGGCTGAAAGAAGGAGCAAAAATTAATCTTTCTCTGAGTGCATTGGGAAATGTTATCAACGTGCTTGCTGAAGGTAAGAAGGGAGTGCACATTCCCTATCGAGATTCCAAACTTACCCGTATTCTTCAAGATTCTCTTGGAGGCAACACCAAGACTATCATGATTGCCAGTATCTCACCTGCCGCCGACAATTTCGATGAGACACTCGGAACTTTACGATATGCAAGTCGGGCAAAAAACATTAAAAATGCTCCAAAAGTGAATGAGGACCCAAAAGATGCTCTGATTAAGGAGTATGCTGACTAAATCAGAAGATTGAAGGCAGAGCTATCTGGGCAATCACCCCTTCAACTTATGCCGACTGACGAAAAGATCAAATAGGTGGAAGGCCAGCTCAGAAAACAGATTGAAGGGGAGCGCGAGGCACTCTAAAAAGAGAAACAGAGGCTGCTTCAGGAGAAGGACCAGTAGAAAGAATAGCTGATGAAAAGGTTAAAGGATATGGAAGAGACTCTGCTGAAGAAGGACGAAGTCCAAGCCCAGGAAAAGAGTACCCAAAGAAAGAACAAAAAGAGAAAGATTATGAAGCAGGAGGAAATCATCTCCGAAAGAATCCAGGAGTATGTACTGGAAAATGAGAACATTCTCAAGGGCGAGCTGCAGACTTTCAAGAATGAGAAAGAGTAGATTGGCTATCTGCGAGACCTTGTTGGTAAACTCCGAACTAAATGCAACAACTCCATCAAGGAGACAGAGGACCTCCAGAGGGAATTTGAGGAGGAGCGTGAGGTCTGGGCTTCCACCCTCCGGGAGGTGGAGAGTTAGGTTTCCTTCTTCCGGGAGGTCACCAAGATATTGCTTTCAGAAGAAGAAATTCTAAAGCTCAAGGACAGCTCCAAGTATGATGCAGAGAAGCGTGAGTATACTGTGCCTTTGTTTGTTCTGAAGGACGAAATGGTGAGGTTTCCTAAGAGTTTGACAAACGAGCAGATCACCGATCTTATTAACGAGAAGAAAGCCAAACGATCCCTTGAAGTAGTGAAGCTCGAACCTGTGAAGGGGGCCGGAGAGGAATCTCCAGTAAGCTCCCCCAGCTTCCGTACGAAAAAGTATGTGTACAAGGTTCCAGATTTTACTCCATACGAGGAAAAGAACTATCAAGAGGTTGCTGACTCTCTATTCCAAGACGACCGCCCGTTCAACCGTACAAATATGATCTTCCGAAAGCTGGACAGGTAGCGAAGCTCTTCAGCCAAGCGTTCTCTTTCGAAAGGACAAAAACTCGAGCCGCTTACTGTCGTACCCACCAAGAAGTTTGAGGAGCCGCCATCCCCAGAAAAGAGACCCAACTCGCGTAGCAAGCAGCTCAACCCGTTGTCGCTCAGTAAATGATAGTTTGAGGGTAGATATTTGGTTGATGGTGGTGAATCACTTCTTCTTCTCAGTTTTAACCTTCTTGGGCTTGTCGGCCTTCTTGGGTTTCTCAGGCTCCTTGACTTCCTCTTCCTCCACCACGACTGGCTCTTCGACTTCAGCGGGCTTTTCTTCCTCCTCCACTTCAACGGGCTTCTCAGCTGCGTCGTCAGCAGTATCCTCATCGTCGCTGTCGTCCAGCTTGTATAGCAGGGTTACCTCCACGTCAGTGTCGGAAGACTCGTCTTAGTCGTCCTCCTCATCGCTAAGATCATCGATCTCAACTGTGTCCAAATCTCCGAGTTCAACACCAATAGCCTTAGCGTAGGTCTTGGCTTTCTCCTCAGCATCCTTATAGGCATCAGCGACAAGCTTCGTCTTAAGATCCTCCTCAGCAGACTACATTATTCAAACATGTTACCTCGTCGACCTCGTATTCTACGTCTGATAACTGACCGAACTTGCTACCCTCCTCGATAGCCTTTGCGAGATCCTTCTGATCATTCAGATCAAGCTCCACTTCGATGGTGGCTTTGAATCCAGTGACCTTTCCGTCGGCACCAACGACAGCATCGATGTTGTTTTCGCTGGCAACAACACCGTCTTCACCAGCGAACTTCTTCAAAGCCTTGACCAGCTTATCGGATTGCTTGAGAGCTCCAGCGAGAGCATTTGTAGCTGACTTATCCTCGAAGCTAACAACGAACTCAAGATCGACTTAAGTCTTGGGAACGTGTCCTTCAGCCCTGCCAGTCACGATGAAGCCGGCAGCCGCAGCCATGAGGCAAGCAACTAAAACGACGGATACGTATTTCATATCTAATAATTACAATGGATGGGATACCGAGTCTGACTGCCAATATAATTATTAAGCCGTTGCGACCGCGAAATGAAGTCGCATACCTCCAGCATCGGAGATTATTAGGTCGGCCGAACGCTGGGAGAGGGTACCTTTGGCAAGGTCAAGCTCGCGCACCATCGAAAAGTTCGCTAAGCCGTAGCAGTAAAAGTGCTCTACAAACAACGCATCACTTAATCATCAGATGTGGAACGTATTACTCGAGAGATAGCCATTCTCAAAGCAGTTAGTCACCCGAACATCGTGCGACTGTTTTAAATCATTGAGACGCAAGATGAAATCTACCTGGTGATGGAGTACGCGCAGCGTGGAGATTTGATAAGCTACATTCGCTCGAAAGAGCGATTGGAAGAGGAAGAGGCGGCAAGGCTGTTCTATGAAGTGATATCAGCTGTCGAGTACATCCATTCCATCGGGGTGGCCCATCGCGATCTTAAACCCAGCAACATCCTGCTAACAAACGAGCTCAAGATAAAATTAGCAGACTTCGGTTTGTCAAACATGTATAGGGAAGGGACCAAACTTACATCACCTTGTGGATCGCCATGTTATGCTGCTCCTGAGGTAATTGAGGGTAGAGCCTATGAGCCCCTCCTTGCAGATATCTGGTCGATGGGAGTGGTGCTCTATATGATGTTGACTGGGTATCTGCCCTACCAGCACAAGAATACTCACTCCCTCTATAAGCTCATACTTAACGCCCGGTACGAGATTCCCAGTGGAGTGTCAAAACTTGCTGCAGACCTCATTGACTCAATCTTTAAAACGAACCCAGCGAAACGGATTCGGTTGAGATAGATAAAGAACCATCCTTGGCTAAAGCTACACTTAGGAAAGAACGATATTCCACAGCCACTTCCCAATAAGCTACCAATCAATGACAAGGTTTTGCAGGTGCTGGACCACGAAGGGTACCGGATAGAGTGCGTGCTTGGCGAACTCAAGAAGAACAAGCATGGAGGTCTCAGCACATTATATCACCTCTACTGCCTGAAATCTGATGAGCAGCTAAACAATTTGGTACGTTCTTTCCAGCGAACTGAAACCGGACGGAATCCACAGCGAATGATGTCGATAGAGGTTCGTAATCCTGCCGAGGCCAGTCACAGTGCGAGAAAGCTGCTTCGAAGGACGCCTCGTAATTAGATCGTAAAGAAATCGACTTCTCGTGACCAGAAGAGCACCGTTTTAAAGGGAACCTACATGAAGATCGCAAAGAACAACAGCAGCAACACCGTGAGTCTGAACAGCACAATGTCATTCTGCAGTTCAGTGCATAACCGGACCATGTAATCAACTCAGCAGTCCAAGTTGGGGTGGAATGATAATAAGAGCTTTCTCCAGGAAAAGAAGTCAGTGCCAACCACTACGTACACCTCGAACCCAAGCACTAGCATCGAGCGTAGAGTATCCATCTAGAGCAAGCGCTCCATCAAAAGCAGAAGATTTTCGTTCATTCGCAAGGAAACTGGAGAAAATCAATTGGATGTCTACAGCGGCCCCTTTAGTCTGGAGTGTGTCTTCACAGTCGACCCAGCTGACCTAAAGCAGCGAATTAGCAACTATGCCAAGCTGCACCGGCTGGGTTATCGCGAGATCGATCGCTGGCTCTTCGAGATCCGCCTGTCAGAATAGGAGCAGTACACATTGCTGCTTAACAGGCTCGCCAATACGGAGGAAGCAGTGCTGTTGCGTTTCTGTGCATAAGGGTCAAGCGTGTTTCCCAGGAAGCTGCTGGCCCACTTGCACACTACCCTTATGTGAATCTACCGTATTATTAATTCAATCGCGTCACTACGATGGATATTAAGGTTCAGAAGCGTCTGCAACAGTTTGTTACGCTCCTCGCCAAGACCACCGGTCGGGATCAGGTAGGTGGTGACTGATGCAGCTACTGCGCATTGTGCAGTATTTCTCCATGCTTATGGTGGAGCGCAAGTTGGCTGACGGAACCGTCGAGTCCGCACTCAACGGCAAAAAGTGGATTAGCCTGAGGGAGTCGATGAGATCGACTCGCAAGGTACTCAGGCTCTTGCGAACACTGGAATACAGTCGGAAGGTCATTGGCAACATCAAGAAAATAAAGAATGGGGAATGCAAAACTACGACAGAGCTGGTGTTGGCCATAGCTGAAGCATTGGGATCAGCCTGCACCTTCTTGTTCTTCATGTTCGATCACCGAGTCCTCTTCGCTGAGGTAACATCAATTGGCATCATAGATTGGTGTTATCTCCAAAGACAACTGGGCGACCAACTACCAGAAAAGCATGAAATACAGGGTGTTTGATCACCTGTTCAACCTTCTGAAAGACATTGTGGAGATCGTTGATCTAAAGTCCAGGCCTGCACCAAGAGAGGAACCCGACAATCGCGAAGGTCGAATCAGTCAGCTGTCGATCAACATAATCAAGAACCTGTTTGATGCACTCATCAGCTACTCGTTCCTCCACCCGGGTACACTCAGCGAAGGAAAGATGGGACTCATTGGAACGGTCACCTCATTGATCGGCGTCTACCAACTGTGGGAGTGATAAGGTTTACGATTTGATCCGAAGCGGTTTCTGATCGCTATACCAATAATAGATTTGACAAACTTATGTTCAGAAGGTTTGTAGTTCCTGCAGGTCTTTTTCTCAGAGGCTTCAAGACAGCTAAGCCGTCGATCAGTGTTGACGCATTGGTAGAGCCAACTAAACGCAAACTGGTTGGTGGATGGCTCTTATTGACAGCTTTTGGAGTGTTCTCAATGGTGGTCGTGGGAGGCTATACTCGTCTAACACATTCTGGCTTGTCCATTGTCGATTGGTCTCCCTACACAAAGAAGTATCCCAAAACCCCATAGGATTGGGATGTGGAATTCGGTAAGTATAAGGACTCAGTGGAGTACAAGGTAGTCAACAATCGGATGACCGTCGAGCAGTTCAAGAAGATCTACACAGTGGAATACGTACACCGAAAGATAGGTGTGTATCTTGGCTACACGTTTGGTCTACCTTTTGGTTACTTTGTCTACCGAGGCTACCTCAAACCGCCAATGATAAAGAGGATGGGAGCATTGCTCTTGCTTGGTGGTTTACAAGGAGCAATTGGGTACTGGATGGTCAAAAGCGGTGTGAATAAGCATGAGGCCTACCAATCTCGACCTCGAGTGAGCCCTTACCGTCTGTCCGTACACCTGATGATGGCAACAGGAATCTACATGGGGCTCTTCTACCAAGGAGTGAAGCTATTGGTAACAAACTGTACTCCCCCTCCAGAGGCAGGCATCAAGAACGTCAGAAACATTCGGTTCTTGGGAATTCTGTTGATCAAGTGCATTTTGCTAAACATCTTTTCAGGAGCTCTTGTGGCTGGCATCGATGCTGGTAAGGTATACAACACCTGGCCGTTGATGAACGGTGAGGTTGTGCCTGCTGAAGCCAAGCAGGTTGAATCTTGGAGAAGCTTTTTCGAGAACAAAGCACTGGTTCAGTTCAACCACCGAAATATGGCTTACATAACCCAAACTGTATCGTTGTTACTGGGCTACAAACTGTACAAATCGTGGATTCTGCTTCCGCCGATGGTCAAGCTTGCAGGGGGCTTGACCTTCCTGATGATCAACTATCAGGTACCGACTGGAGTAATTGAAGGCATTAAGCGGAATCCTGACCTTGCTGAACCTCGTACCACCGGAACGCGCCAACCTCCATCAAATGACAGCAATTATGACCTTGAGTTCTGGAATGCTGTTGACACATGCCTGCGGGCTGGGGCTATCGGCTGCTGCACTGGCCACCTTGTGATGTATACATGTTAGACTATCCAAAGGAACCTTCAAAACATCATAAAGTCTTTAATTTTGAACAGGCGACTTCCCTTGCGCGACCGTGAAGTATGACTGCTGCTGGTTGCTACTGTCCGGCTCACCTTCTACTGCGGCAAGTCGTACATATCATTGAAGAAACTAATTGGCCGCTCATCAAGGGATGGTAACCGCTATCTGGTTTGGTTGCTGGCATTGCTGATGCGGGTGTGGCACGTTCTTCTCTGGAGGTTCAGTGTCTCTCCGTCATCCCACAACCTCTCCCGAGCGCGTTATTTGCACTTGAGCATACGCTATGAGATCTGCTTATTTGTGCGGTATGACTCCTCAAGCCGCGAGCGGTCGTAGGCTGTCTTTTGCGTGTAGATCTTCTCGAAGATGAGTTTATTTTCTTTACAGATGCTCAGCAACTTTTGCTTACGGTTGAGGAACATGGAGTCAAGCTGGTTCTCCCTAGCGTCGTGATGAACCTTATTGAAGTCTATGTCGCATGCAGCACATACTCCTGGTGGTTAGCATAGCCTTCGTTGACTCAATTTTGTCTGCAAGGCGACGGTTGAGTTAACACAAAGGTCGTTCGAACCTGACCTATCGACTGTTTCTGGACATGGAATAAAATATAACAATAGTGCACAGCTTATAACTTATTGAAGTCAGCAGCAACCGTTTTGCATGATTTCGCTGGATGTCTGCTGTAGCAGAGGTGGCGGCAGTTGTTGCATGCTTTGCAGCTTGCGGGTTCGCTTCAGCCACTTCACGGCTTCCACAAAGACAGTGGGTTTACGGTCCTAGTCGTGGGTGTCAAAGATCTCGAGAGTTTACTTGTTGCCTTCGTAGCTATTGTAGAATTCGAAAACATCTGTGGGGGGAACGATACGGTCGAAGGTGCTGAACAGGAACAGTATTGACATTCGTGGTGGGATCTTGCGAAATATGTCGAGGTAGTCCAGGCTAAACACCGAGAACTCCAAGTTTAGTTCAGCGTCGACCTTTCTGCGAACGAAGTATAAAAAGGCTTGTATTACTGGCTTGGGTAAGGGACTGGCTTCACAAGAGGCTCTCTCCACTATGGTTGCTAAATTCCGGAAAGGGCCGTCGAGCACCAACCCGTCGACCCTGTCGCTATACCGCTAGGCAAACATGATTGCGGTGACTGCTCCCATACTGCGACCCCATATTGTTAAACTACGTGATCTGATGGTCTTGCGGATAACGTTGAGAAAGAGGCTGAGGTCGTTGCATTCGTTGATTCCATACGTAAGGTATTCATCTTAGCTGTTTCCACAACCTGCAAAGTCAAAGGCTGCCACTGCGACTTCATACTTTCCAACAGTGCGGATGAGATCCACTGCATCTGTCTTACAGCCACCATTTCCATGCAGGTATACTATCAAGTCATGCTCAGCGAGTTCTGGACTGTACGACAGAAACCCAGCAAGCTTCTTGCCACTGATGCTGAGAAACTCGATGTCAATACGAATGACCATCCTTCCTTCAAGCTTCTGTTCGGAGGGTCCCAATGGAGTGAGTTTGTGCCTTGCTCTGAAAGGGCAGATGATGGTCTTCCAAGCTTTTTCGTAGAGCTCACCCACAGACATACTTCAGGGAGTTATATAGTTAGTTATAGGATCGGCGGCATCAGTTGTCTGGCTGGGCAGGCTTGTTCTTCTTCGGCTTCACTTTGTGTGGGTGTTTTGAAGGGACTTGATGTGTGCCCTCTTTGAGTTTATGGATCTTCTTCTTCCTATGGACTTCAGTGGGCTAAGGCTTAGTCTCAACGTTCTTATTCTTCTTTGTCTTTTTAACTGGCTCGTCAGCCACTTCCGTATTTGCTATCGGTTCTATTTTCTTTTGTTGTGGTTCTTTGCTGGGTAGTGCTCCGGCAATCATGCAGATAATGCGCTGACCGACCTCGAACTTGCCTATGGGCTTAAGCGACTCTAACGAATAGTCTTGCGTGATCGAGTCTATTTCCTTCAGGAGAGTCAGCACATCCCACATGCAAAGCTGTCCATTGGAGCTAGCCGTAAACAGAATGTCCTGCTCCTCAAGCTTGACAACAGCCAAACATTTGACTCGGCTATCACATGCTTGGAACTTTAGGCAATTCTGGAACTTATCGATTGGCCAAATGTTTACGGAACCCGTCTCGCCTCCAACGATGAGATACTTGTCCAAGTAGATAACACAGTCCTGTAGTTTTTATTTGGACTGAAAGCGACTCACTTCGGTGTTGGACTCTGTCTCCACAACTCTAATCTCACGCTCCCCAAGCAACACCAATCTTTGCCTATCCTCAGTCAGCAGAACCTTGGCAACATCGAATTAGAGCTTTCTATCGAATATCCTCACAGCCTTTAGCAGGTTCCACATTATCAATTTACGGTCTTTGCCCACTGAGAACATGATGCGGCCCGAACTGTCCACCGTCAAGTGTTCAATCTGTCCTTTGTGCTCTTTGAGTTGATGAAGGAATTCAAAGCTGCCGACCCTCCACATCTTGATGGTCCCCTGACCACCAGCACTGATGAGTATTTTCCCGTCAGATACCAATTGGGTGATTGGGCCTTGTTCTGGGTCGACCTACCCTTCCTCTCGGTTGCGTAAAACATCGTAGATATGAAGAGTTTCATCGAAGCCACCTGCAATGAGGTACTTGCCTGTTCGGTGAAGTGCTCTGATGGAATTCTAAGTTAGGTTGCATGGCTACCTCGCTTGCCTGGAAGTTGTTGGTTGGCCGGAGAGATTCAGGCAGTCCCTCAAACGAAATAATTCCACCATCGTAGGTGCCGAGGTGCACGTACATTGTTGCTGTTGAAATAATAAGCGAGTTGCTGAAATTCAACCAATCGGACATAACAAAGATAATATCGACTTCACGGCTGTAAACTGCAGCTATTAGAGCGTCCCTGCCAATCGATTCGCTCGATGATTATGGTGGGAGCTCCTGGCTGGACTTTGGTTGAAGAGTTCTCAGCTGTTGGTTGTGGAGGTGCACATCCTGGTACTGTGGCTCCACCAGTGATTCTACACGAGCCGGCCTTGCCGTTTTCTTGTGCGGAATCGATAGGGTTCGAAGCTTTCGAGCATATTTACGCTATTTTTACCGGTCTTGGGCCGAAACGAAGTTTAGATTGCCCAGCTGCAGCCCACATGTACTACTCATATCGACAACTCCATTTGGCTTTAGTTCTATGGTGTTAGAGCCGTGACCAAGCGGACACCTCGACGGTATGTGCCGTTGACTTGGTTAAAGAATCAGCTGTTCGTACTCTCGAAACTTCTGCTGTGACTCGGCTTAAGGTATCTGGCTACTATTGCGTGAATTTCGGTTCCGAACTATAAGCGGAAGTGTAAGTTTGCTTGGATGAACAACCCCTTCAATATCCTCTGTATTTGAATCAGCAAGCAGATGGTTCTCCAGCGCAGTGACACCCAGTAAGTTCTCTTTATTTTGATGGGTCTTGCAGCTGCCTCTGCCTGGAGCAACCCTACTAATAATCTGTTTGTCTTCGCTCTAGTTTCTGGATGAGTCCGACCGATCGATCTTCGACAGAAACTTGATGAGGGCAAGTTGTTCGTCAATTCTGTACTGCTGTTTCATGGTTGTCGAGACCATCTGGGTTACGCAATCGTTACATTTAACATTTAGTCAAGTGTAGGTTTTCCAAGAGGCTCCACCCGTTGGCGGTCTTGCTGGTGTTGTGGACTATTGAAGTATTTCGGTCGAAGGGCGCTTTGCATAGCTCTGGTTATTTTTAATATTAATTTCTACTTACTGTTGACACCGATTAATTAATATAAGGGATACAATATGCCAGGCTGTTCTGTTCATCTACGTGGTCTAGCGCCCATGCAACTGCTGAGAATAGCGCATATTAGGACTGCAACGAGCAGTAGGTGGAGTGGGCTGGCCATAAGTTAGGCTAGCAGCCTCCGGAACTTGGCTACGATGCCTCTTTGCTTGCGGACCACTGCCATTCTCATCCGGCCAAAGCCATCAATGTAGTTAACGACCTAAAACTCTTCTTAGTCTATTTGCTGATTGTTGAAGGACTCTCGTCTGCGTGCGTGCTATTCCTTTTGCTGTTGAAACCTTTATCGCTGTTGCTATTGGTGCTGTCGCATTTGCTATTGGAATTGGCGCATGACATCTCCCATGTCAAAGAAGCCGTGTTATTATCGTATGCGCGAGGGTTGCTAGCCTAAGCTTCAACTCACTGTACTCGTGGAACCAGTTAGGTCGTACTGTCTCTTGCGCTGAGGATTCTTCAACAGCTCGTAGGCGTTTACGATCTTTGCGTATTTGTCTGCAGCTTCCTCTCCGCCGCGATCGGGATGGTATTTCAGCGACAACTTCTTAAAGGCGCTGCGGATCTCATTCTCAGTTGCATGTCGAGACACACCAAGTACCCTGTAAGGGTTCCAGTCTTCGGTTGCAAACGCTGTTACCGCCAAAAGCAGCAGCAACCAGATGTTCATAGCAGGCGCAGAATATATCACATTTAAAACTCGTTTTAGTAGAAGGACTGCCGTAGCTTGCTCTCGGCGGGGTCGGGGCCGCCCATCACTGAAAGTATCAGGATGTCAGTAGGTTGGGTGGTGACCCCGCTGCGCAGAGCTGTCAGCAATGCACGAAGTTGCTCCTGCTTGAATCGTAGTTGGGCGGAATACACTTTCCGGAAAGTATTGACGTTCTGGATGTACTGTACACGAACGAGTGCTTTTCCGATGGGATCGAGCACCCCACGGGCCTTAATGTTGAGTGCCTCGACAACTAGCAACCTATTTTATACTTCATTGAGGTCGATGGTGGAGTAGCATTCACCCAACTGCAGCTTAATCTTCCCTTTTTCTTTCAGGACCCACTCAACAAGTACATTCGGCTCGGCTTTGTAGTTCTTGACCAATACCTACTTACTGCAGACTTGTGTCGCATCTGTCCCTTGGAGTGTTAATGTCATTGTTTTGTTCTTCTCCCTCACCAATTCTATTCGTTGCAGCTCAAACAGCAAGTATCCCCAGTCTGGTTGCTCGAGCATTGTTTCGATGCGTTCTAGTTTCCTACTAGTATCTGAGTCTGGTCTTTCGAGGCTAGCTAGCTCTCCACCCAACTGTTCAAGGCAGCTATCCAGCCTAATGAGTTCCGGCTCGGTACATTGCCTCGGATGTTAGAGGAGAGATCTCATGAGAATGTTCAGCTCAGGCAGTGGATGAAACCATACAAACTTCTCATCGTAGCTGGATTCAGAGGCAATGAATGAGCTGTTGCTGCTCACGATGCTCTCGTAGTTGTGCTCTACAGTTGCTCTCTCCACACAGCAGGTTCCCATATAAATTATTCATGATTTGGAGTAGTGCTCGGGAGCTAGATCGGACAAAACAGAGATCTCGCTTGCCGGAACTAGGAACGGTCAGTCTCGAGGCTATATAAACCACTACAAGTTCGGCACTGTTAAAGCAGAATTGTTCTTCCCAAAGCAGAATACATCTCACAAGCGATAGACCCTCTAAGAGAAGCTAATTCAAGTTGCGTCATAGATGCGGCTACCGAGCAAAAATGGTCGCAATCACAAAATCGCGCAAATATTTGTCGGTGTGCTCGCCAATCCTGGGTTAATGGGAACGGTGAAGAAGATGGAACTTCCAACAGCCAAGGACAGCGAGAAGCCCAGACGAATCCTGAACGACAGCATCCATAACGACAGAGCTATCAGCATCTATCAACAGGCCAGACCCGGTCGAACCAATCGTGAGAAGAGCAGAGAAAAGAGCAGCAATATGTACCCTCAGCGGCATCCGACAATCGATGTGCTACCGAGCCTCACTCATGACACAATCTTCAACGAATTCTGCTTTGCAGTGAACCTATCCAACCAAGTGGTTGTGGCAAATAAACGTGCATTTCCATTTCGAGCTTACATTGAAAAAGGCAACAATGGACTGCTCCTCAGAAGTGTGCTCAATAAGCGTTGGTGGTGGCATTCGGTGGAGGAAACCGAGGGATGTAACTTGCTTTGGTCGGAATGGCATCGAACAGATTTCACCGAGACGCTCCCAACTTTGACACATGCAACGAAGCCGATGGATGAGAGCATATAGGTTTAGCGAGTGAGGGAATCGGCAAGAGTAGAGTCGAAAATTGTTCCATCTGTAAAGATTGATAACGTTCAAGAGAAACGTGACAAAATAACCAAAGTCCTCCCGATCAACAACTTCCCGACAATCAACCGAAAGATTATGAAAGAGCACGATAACTATTTCACCTTCCACCGCAAACTTCGATAAGGTTGCTCGAAGGAATCTCTAAAGGGACTTGGAGTCGACGATAGGGAAACCAGATTCATGGACTGCCACTACAACACTAAGATTCACAATCACGTGGAAGGTGGGCTCAACCTTCATTCTAAGAAATTACTGCTGGCCAACCTCAAGGCCTTCTATGAAAGGTATTTTTAGCTTATTACACAGCCATAACATGGATCCATTTGCGAACGTGCCAGTTACCTATCATCTCCGTGATGCTGAAGACGGTCAGCTTGCCAAACTGTTGGAGCACTTTGATGCTAATGAGGTTCCCTCTGGCAGTTCACAATCAAGCCGAAGAAGGAAGCGTTGCCGCAACTTATGGATCTGCAAGCCTGGAGAGAACTCCAATCGTGGCTACGGTATTACGATAGTAAACAATCGCAACCAACTTGTCGATATGGCCAACGGGCTCATTAGCAATCGGCACACCCTAATTGTGCAGAAGTATATTGAGGACCCGTTTCTGTAAGTGACTCATTAACAGTAGCATTGACAGCAGGAAATTTGATATTCGCTGTTACATCCTACTGACAGCGTGTAACAATAACGTCAAGGGCTATTTTTATGAGGAGGGGTATATTCGCACTGCATCGGAGCCATTCACCTTGGACAACATCGACGACCAGATGATCCATCTTACCAACGATGCAGTGCAGAAGAAGGGCCATTCCTACGGCAAGTTTGAAGATCACAATAAGCTGAGCTACTCAGATTTTGAAAACTATCTTGAGAGGAGATCCAACTTTCCCAAGAGCAAGTTCAAGAAAAGTTTGCGTCGAATCAAGTAACTCTCAAAGACACTGATCGAATCTGTGGCAGGGAAGATCAACCCCATGAAAAAGGAGTTCTGCTTCGAGGTACATTTTCTGGCTAACAAAGTTATTTGGGCTTGACTATATGCTTGACTCAAACCTAAAACCGTGGTTGATCGAGGCCAATAGCAACCCATGTTTGTAGACTGCTGGTCCACTACTTGGATTGCTAATCCCCAACCTCGTCGACAATGTGTTTCGAGTGGCTATCGACCCTATTTTCCCTCCCCCATCGTACAGCTTATCTGATTCAGTGACATCGCAAAGACTCGTATGAACGCAAGATTAGACTATTTCGAGCGCAACAAGTTCTAGCTGGTATTTGACAGAAACTCCAACGACTTCGTCAGCCTTGACAATTTAGAGGAAAATAGAGTCACCGAATTCAGGAGTGAGTGCCAATCACAACTGAAGATGGCGGAAACGGATACTTGAAGGTCACCTGACTAACGTGACGTATTTTTAGTTTAAACCTACAGCTCATCAAGAAACTCTGTTCTGATTGTCTGAAACTATCGGTACCAGGTTGTCGATGGAATGGCGATCAGTTGTTGCCTGTCCGCCACTGAACTTTTAAACCTGACAGCAGTCCACCCATAATTATCAATTTCCAAACATCATAATTCATATGGGAAATCGAAACGACAGTGCCCTGGCAGCTGCTGATGCCAACTTCCCCATGCAAAAGTACATCAACAGCGGGCTCTCGCCTGCGGCAGTTCTCAAGATCAAAGAGGCCTTCGATGCGCATGATCCTGTCAACGGCTACATCAGTGTCGAGAAAGTCAAGGAGTTATCGAAGGATAGTGGTGACAAGAAGGAGATAGATCGGAAACTACAAGGGTTAGACATGATAGACTTCGACCAGTTCTTCGCATTCTCTGCCGACATCCTGCGAGAAAAGCTACGCAGCAACCCCAATATTGAAATCGATTCCAAGGAGGTGCAGGCTACTTGCCTTTTCTGTCCGTATGCGCAGGACGAACGCAGGTGAATGATACTAGCACCCATTGATCATTGGTAGTTTGGTTTCGGCAACCACCGCCGTTATCAAGGTTATACCCTCAGAAATCACTTCGGAAGACTAGGCGGGCGTAGTACTCACTCTTCCGGCGTAGCTCGTCCTCGGTAGCGGCGATTTCTCGTTGTAACTGCGCTAGCCGTTCGGCTTATGGACCCAATTTATGGACCTTCTGTTGGTCAATGTGCTCCAGAATCTTGGTGAGCTTGTGTTAGTCGAGGTTGGCGGATAGTACCTTCCTGGGTTTCTTGCCCTCAAGCTCCTTCAGGGATTTGTTTAAGATTTAGTTCATTTGGTTATCGATTTGGCTCTTTTCGAAGAGTTTCTGGAGCTTGAGGATGGACTATTTTTGCTTGCAGACAATTTAGGTGTAGAATGGTACCTTGGCAATCCTCTCTGACATCTCCTGGATAAGCGGTCGGTTACGTGAGTACTCTTATTAGAATTTCGTAGTATTGAGCTCCGGTTGGTCGACTGCATCTGCTGCCTACAACCGAACCATTGCTTATTCGTTGCTCGCTATCAGCTGTTGTAGCTGCTCAGCGGTACTTATGAGAGAGCTGTGCAGATCGTGAATATTAACTTTCTCGTCTGAAGCGGACACTCGAATTGACTGCTCTTCCTCCCACTTCCGCTGAAGAAAGCGATGGCGGGCTGACAAATTGTGCTAGGCTCTTCTCAAAGCCTCTATTCCATCCCCTTTCTTGGTGATGTTGCTTGTCCGTTACTCAATTTCTTTGCGCATCGAGTGGATCAACTGCTGTTTGAGCTTAGCATCGTTCGAGAGGACTTTCCAGCGCTGGTATGTTGGGTCGGTGACCTTCAGGGGTTGATGAACCATCTCGGTGGATTGGTTGGGCGCTGCTTCACTCCCAAATTCCACCAAGCACTTCAACTCTCCTAACGTCTTTTTGCCGAGTTCAGTGGGTTCAAGTAAAACAGCCTATCTCTCCTCTTAGCTGCATTAGATGCACAGCTTACTAGAAGACCTGCCGGAGAATGGAAGTGCAGTTAGCTGATGCCATTACTGGGGAAACTATCGAGGAAGGCATTTTCTGTTTGGTTGGTAACTCAAACAGTACCAGGAAGTTCTGTCGAAGTAGGCTCGATTTGAGTAGATGCAGCCTACATACCGTTTCTGCTCCTTCTGGCTCACTGACAGGTTGAATTGGGCTCACGAGTACAGGCGATAGAAAGAAATTTTGGCAGTTCTTTCTACAGTGCTCAACTAAGTTGGATTCAGACAATCCGTCCTTACTAACCACCAATTTGCTGAAGGTCAAACTGAATCAACTACTTGTGTACCTTTGGTCGGGAGTGCTGGAGAGTCCCAGCACAAACCGTTTGTTTGCCTGCACTTCGGGAAGCATTTCGACACCTGTCACTGCAAGTTGGCAAATTTCCTCAGTTAAGTTCTTCTCTGGGATCGTTTCCATCACTAATGAAAAAAACACCCTTGGATGGGCATGCTTGACTTAGCTGCTTGCGACAAGCTCAACATGGTAGTGGAAAAAGGGTTGTAGTTTGACCACTTCAAACGAAACCTGTTCCAAAATGCTGTTATCCTTGTCTCGAAGCAGGAGCACTAGGAACCCTGTTCGCATACTTTTGGTTAGTGGTAGCACTAGCTGTTCACGCCACAAAGGGTTGATATCGTGCTGGACCATCCTCGACGTCTGCAGGTACTTGGGATTGGCTGACCTATACTTCTCGCTCCAGCCTACTTGCAAAAAAAAACCTGAGTCGCCTGGGAAGTCAGTGCCGCAGTGCAGATCAATACGCACTTTTGGTTCAGTGGAGTACTTATCGGAGACCTTTGAAGATTCCTCAGGTGCCTCTTCCATCCTGAATTCTTGAATATCTTCCACATATTCAGACACTTTGTCGTCCTTGCGTTGGTTTATTGTTGCCTTGAAGTGACCTTGATTACACTTACACGGTACCAACTACTAAGCGACCTGCCTTAGTCTCCTGAACGAACTCCTTTTGTCGCTGGTAGATGCCACCAGCTTCAATCTCCAGCATGTACTCTTCTTTGGGGATATCACAACGCCCGAAGACTAGAGTCTGCCCCGTTTGGTCTAACCTCCCGGTATAGTCAAGCACAATGCATGCTGACACCTGCACACTATCTGGCTGCCCCAGCAGTATTGTTTTATTTGCGAAGTTGGGTGTCTCACTGTACTATGCTATTTCGGTTCGTTTCTGGCTAGGCAAGCGAATGTACAGTAGCGTTGGGCGTCTTGACAAGCAGAAAGAAACGGTATGGTTTGAGAAACTCGACCCTGTCGATTGTAATTTAAACCTGCATGAATAAATTTTCATTATAATTTTATCCTTAGATCTCGCTCCAAATGAACGTGGGAAGGTCGCATCCTCTTAGCAAGCTTTCAGCACTCTTTCCCCATGTGATGGTTCCCTTGGGAGAACACGAAAATATGCGCGACTACATCGATGTAAGCCAACCAATAACGCAGAAAGTAGTGAGGGAGCTACCCAAACCAACACCCTACGAAGTACACGACGCACTCTACAACATGAAGAATATCGTGGACTCGCAGGAGTTGCAGATCCAGCGAAACATGATGGAAGAGGAAGATGGACCTACTGTCATGCAGGACGAAAACCAACAACACCCGCAGGAATAGCCTATCAAGGCCACTTTCACACCTAAGTAAGAGGAAAACAAGACCTCCGACATGTGGTGGAGCGAGCATGAGGACTCCGAAAACAAGGACTACTTACACTTCCTCAACTGAGTTTCTTTGGTGATATTCCAACACTCCGAAGTTATAGCACAATCACCAGAGCTCCTTGATGATTCGACCGGAGCGTTACAGCTCGGTCACCCGCTCCTTGGCTGCCGGCTTATCCACCTTATCAGCTTCCTCGATGATGGTAGCGATGACTTAATTGATGCTGTTTCCCATTGGCAGCGACCCACAGGCGTACATTTTCGTACGGTCTGAGGCTAACAGTTGCAGCACTTCTTATCGGTTTTCAAGCAGGAGATCTTGCACATAGATTTTTCGTTCCTGAATCAACCTATTAATTACGGAATCGCGTGAGAAGGCAGGGTAGAACTTATTGATAACACCGTTGTTCACCCACTGCTTAATCTGATCCTTGAAAATAAAGTCTCCTTCTTCGTGCCGACAGCCGAAGAAGAGGGATACCATCGGCACGGGTTTGCCTTGCTGCTGCAGTAGTTCTTTTTCCTCGAGATATCCCTTGAACGGTGCAAAACCTGTTCCTGCACTGACGAGAACAATCTTTTCGTTGAGCATGGCATCATCAAAGCTGGAGTCTTTGATCTCGACACGAACTTCTTTGGGTTTCGTCTTGAAATACTTCGAACAAAGTCCCTCATCCTCAAGACTGTCGACAATGAAGATGCTGTGAGGGTACTTCACAGCCGAAGAGGCTATTGTGAACAGTCGAGGAGCAATAGGATCCGACAGCTTCACGAATGTTTCGAAGTTCATTTAGACCTGATAATGCTCGATGAATTTGAAGAGGTAGTGCATGGTGGATGTGAGACGACTGTACTCCTTGGTGGTCTTAGGCGATGAGTTGTCCTGGAAGTATTTTGGATCGCGAGAAGGTAGCTTTCCAAGATTTTTGAGGAGGCTTTTACTAACTGGATGCTGCAGGTCAATGCAGCTAGTCAGCAAAGTTCGCATAGTCACTGGAGTGCAGAACGGAAGTTTGCACTTCTTATCAAACTACACGTCGAAGATGGCATCCATATCGAGATTGAAGTGTTTTGCGACTTTCTCAACGATTTCGGGGTCATTCTCGGGGTAAACTGCCAAGTTTCCAGCTGTCTTGTACTTTTGGTCCTTCAGTGGCTCGATCTCAATCAGAATAGATGAACCATCGCTGTTGTTCTGCCTCACCTCGTTAATGCTTCTGATTAAGGCTGGCTGCGAACGCAGATAACCCCGTGTAAGGAACTCCAGATCGTATTCCCCAGTGAATTCCTCGTTTAGATTGAATGCCTTTTTATCAGTCTTGACGAATCTCCAACTGGCGAGATTTGGTGCATCAGCTTCAGTCGGGAGTCGCTCTTCTGAGTGGATCACTGGGGATGGTTGGTAAACAAGCACCTCTTGAGATATCTTTTTTATCTGTGGCCAAAGATCGTTCCTCCATTCCACATAATCATCTTCTAGACTGGCATTGTTGTCTCCAAGCCCCAACTTGTATACTCGGGTTGCCTTAAGCTTTTCAAGCAGTTCGTCCACTACCTTGGCAGTCTTGTTGTAGAATTGGTACTGTGTATTGCCGAGCCCGAACACGGTAAACCTGACTCGGCTGTAATCTATTTCCCGATCGGCCTTTCCTTTGAGTGATTCGATGAACTCTACCGAGTTATCTGGAGGGTCTCCTTCTCCTGTGTTCGACAAGAGAAACACGCAAATATTTTTTTCTGTAAAGTGTTCTTGTTGGAAGTCCTTGAGATCAATAACTGACGGAACGAACCCCTACTCTTCAGCTTCCTTTGCGAACTGGTCGGCAAGCTTTGCAGCTGTTCCTGTCTGTGAAGCAAAGAAGATATTGAGTGTGCCGTAACTAATTGACTGCTTTCGAGGAGGTGGTGCAGTCACAACTACTTCCTCCTTTACAGGAACACTAACTGTCTTCTTCTTGCCGAATAAGTAGGCCAACAGTGCGAGCACAGCCAGCCCAACTACTATCCACGACAGCATCGTATTATAAATGTTGATCGCGTCACGCAAGTGTATAATTTGCAAACTAATCGAAACGATACGGTATCGTCACTCGCAAGTAGTTATCAGCCCTTAAACGACAGAATTTTGAAGGTCTCATAGTTGATGGAGTAAAGTTCCGGGTGCGACCGAATCTCCTTGAGATGGGCTGGATCGCTAATGTCCAATTCGAGTTCCCTGATGATGGTGTCTTGCATGTTGATGAGCCAGCGCTGTTTGAACCTTCCGAAGAACTCCTCGAAGGTACGATAGACTTCACCAATGGAAAGCTGGATTTAAAAGACAAGTTACCTTCGAACGGTAGAAGTACTGGGATACGAAGGCTCGAACGATTTCGTACTACATTTCATGTTCGTCTTTGAGGTAGTTCTACGATAGCAAGGGTGGATACGGGCACCTTCTGCTCCAACCTCTCCAGCAGACTGGTTTGGTGGTAGGACTCGTGGGAATCTAGGCGTGACAAGAACGTGCTGTAGGACACCGGTTAGCTGAGTACCAGGCTAACCAGTAGCAGAGTCAGCAACCAGCGAGTCGCTTTCATAGTGCTTCTAATTATTATCGTTAACTGCCGCTCCCCTTCAGTTATAATGTACGTAGAGCAGGAGCCTCGAGATTTCAAGGAATATGCCGCAAGCTACGGTAGCTATACCCCTGTCTTTCACTGTCTACAAGGCTAACCACTGTTTACTCTCGGTCCAGGATGTACCCATCATGCTAGACAGATCTTTGCTCACTGTTGCTAATGTTACTAGTTGATGTGCTGACCCTACCATTGTTACTAATATTAGCAAGGAAAGGGGACGGCTATCGTGCATACTACATAGTACAACTGGCAACGTTGTTGATCTTGAACATTTGCTATGTATTGTCTGCCTTCATCAACCCTGGAATCATTCGGGTGCACCCAAACAACCGTACGAACCAATTCTGCGACTAATGCCAAATGTTCAAGGAGGTGGGCCAAAAGCATTGTGAGATATGTCGCATTTGTATTCGGAAGGCAGCGCATCACTGCCCGCTGCTGGGAACGCACATTGGCGAAAATAATCAGATAGTGTTCTTTCTATACGTTCTCGGGGTGTTCTTGTGGGCCATCAGCATCACGGTCAGCCTTTCAGTATGCTTAAGCAAGTGACAGTAGATACAGACGATGGACATCAGAACGGTATGTTGTACTGTTCGGGCAGTTCCGCCTTCTGGTCTGCCTTTAGAGTTAGGAGCTTGCGCTTCTTCTTGCGCTCGATCTTCTCCAATTTGACCATGAACAGCTCCTATGGTGTCAGCAGCTGTTGTGTAATTGGGACACTTTGCTATGGGATGACTTGCTGTGGAATCTCAACACTATTCGGTTGGGTC
>ERZ724508.293-NODE-293-length-36233-cov-6.414589_pt1 | contig 36233 bp, 56 predicted proteins | sample MGYA00376041_ERZ724508 | MGnify/ENA primary metagenome ERZ724508 (study PRJEB28724, sample SAMN07190887) | wastewater metagenome | isolation source: effluent of sewage treatment plant in Hong Hong | place: USA: Christiansburg, Virginia | collected 2016-03-01 ...
CCCCAAAACCCCAACCCCCAACCCCCCGTATGGCCTTACCGATATCTCCATTCTATCACATACTCCCCAACTCCAAGATCTGTTACAAATAGGAATTGACAGAATGAATCAAGGAAAACTCAAAGTATATTGCAATCACTCCAGCAGCCTTGCGCCGAAGTCGCCTTCTTTCCTGACTATCTTTTCCTACCATGCCGATTTCATGTTCTCTTTCACTCGTTCCACGAATATCTCGATTATCTAAATAACTTGCAATGGTACCTCCTCATCGTCCCGCTTCAGGCTCTCGCTTTCGCAGGCAAGCTTGCTCCAGTGTGAGTTTAAGCTAGAGAAGAATATCTTTGTTGGCTCAATGTAACTGAATTAAATGGGATGGTACTTTTCGCGCCAGGCAGTTCCAAAGGTGGCCTTGACTCTCTCCAAATATTCCTTGAATTTGATGCGGTAGTCGCTATCCCCGCGGAACAGTAGCCACACGACCATTAGGTTGTGGTAGAAATCGTTGGCAGGTTTAAGCACCCTTACGTTGATCTATTCCTCACCGGCGGCTTTGGTTTCAGCCTTACCAGCAATGGTCTCAGTCATCTTGTTGTAGTTTATCTCCAATATGCTGGTGACGAACCCACGAGCGACCTGCCACTTATCCTTGGTACTGATGATGCTCTGGATGTATTGGTAGGCAGTTTGTAGAATACTTTGGTTAATGGGGTTGATCTCCGGAATCTTCTCGAAGACCACCGAGGATGTTTCAGACTTTTCCTTTGGAATACTCGGCTAACTACCCTCCTCTATCTTAATCTGCTGCATCCGCTTTTCCATCTCTTCTTGGTCTTCGAGGTTTTGCTTGAATTTATTGAAACTAGTGTGATTAATCTACTCGTCCTCAGTCTTCACGCGCTTGTTGAAAAAGGTGAAGATTCGCTGTTTGACTCGCATCAACGGTCGGAAGAACTGATTTCGTTGTCTTTCGAGGGTTTGCGAGAGAAGAGAGAACATTCCTGACTTCTTGGGTGTGTCATGCCGATCGACTATAGTACTTTGCCATATCTGGCCGGCAGAGAAGAAGAACCCCATGGCTAGTGTCGACAATGCCTGTGGATCTAAACTAAGCTATGAAGCATACCGAAGTGGCAGATGGCGGAAAGCCGCTGTTGCAGCTTCTTCAGGAATAGCTCGTAGTAGACGTTTTCGTAGTTGATGTTGGGGTCCTCTTCCTTAATCTCCTTGGATTTTTGCATACGGTTGATTTCAAGCCATACCTCCAACGAAGTGTCGAAGATGCATTTGAACCCTGAACCGAAGGTAGGACTCATAGCTATGAGATTGGCTTCCACTCGCCAGTCATCGCCAAGGTCAAGCAGCAGCTTATCCAGGAACACTCGGTAGTGACCGTAGGCAGAACTGTGGTCTACCTCCTCGAACAACTCGAATTTCGAGTAGTAATAGGTCTGCCGCTCTGTGACCTGTTGGTTGCTGGCTTGAGAAGTTGAGCTCGAGCTATCGGCAGTCAAGGCTGACGGACAGCGCGTCCGGCCATCGTTCTCTTCGCACTGCATGTATAATATTTATAGGATTACGTCATGACCTTCCTTCGTGATATAGCCTGGAACGGTCGATGTTATTCCGAATTTTCAATGATTTGGCTCCGGAGGGATAGTTGCCTCGCTCGAAACAACGGGAGAGGTACCCGCATTACTCTCACCAGGGGAACCAAGGAATACCCTCCTGGATATGTTTTTGGTGGTTCGCGGAATGTTGTGCTAAACCGAACCACCTTCATGGTTCCAAAAGATAGAGTCCATTTTACGAATGCATACCTTTGCACTGCGTTCCAAAGGGTTCGATCTCTCTTGCGAACCAACAGTGACAGTAATACTCTTCATGCCCAAATATCTTTCGATTAATTAAACCTGCCAGCAGAGATTATCTCGATTGATCAACCGTTGTAGACCTCGATTAAATACACTGAGCGGCAGCAACGAGCTATATAATAATTCAACACAGGCAGCATGGACATTAAAAAACTTTTGAAGAAGACAGAGAAGGAAGCCAAGACCAAGAAGGACGACAAAAAGGATCAGGTAAACAGCGGTATAAGGTAGACTCCAAAGCCCGCCAAGAAGAAGGACGACGAGGATGAATAATCCAATGTTGTGCTGGTCAACATCGAGGAGTAAGGCATTAGTGTTATGCAGGACGAAGGAGAGCGACAAACCCAAACAGCAGAAGATCGTTATCAACAAGATCCAAGAGGAGGAGATAACTTATGAAGTCCCTAAACCAAAGGACCAGCCATCGAAACCCGTACGATCGTCATGGGTGCCTGCCGAAGGAGGAGTGGTTAAATTCTTTGATCTTGAGAAGGACAAGGAACACTTCGTTGCCATCGGAGAGGACTATAAGCCTCCTCCTGAACAGCGCCACATCAACTACACCCCATCAACGGTGGATCCGGTAACAAATTCGATTTACTCAGAGCAAAGCAGTGGGAACCCAACAGACACTTGTGAAGGATGAGTTGTTCAAGCCTCGGTTTACTAACCAAGCTATCGCTAATAATGGGCCAGTTACAATGGCCAAGACACCTCAGCAGCTCCGTGAGGAAGAGCTCGAGGCTAAACTGGAGGCAACCAAGTCAAAGACACTTACCAAAGAGGAACGGTAGGCTCGTGATGCTGAAAGGAAGAAACGAGAGGAAGAAGCTTCCCAATCCCTTGGTTTGCAGGTACCTACTACAACCGCCACCACGGGTACAGAAGAACGCAAGATTCCCCAATTCAGAAAGGCAGAGAATACGAACCCACCAGTTCGCGCTATCGAAAAGACAGCGCAGCAGCTCAAGGAAGAATAGATGGAAGCAAAGGCCAAAGCTTCCGGACTAAACTCCACAGCCCTCACCAAGGAATAAATTGAACAACGAAAGCTGCGAGCAATCGAACGCGAGCAGAAGCAGAAACAGGAGGAGCAAGCAGCCATCTAACGGAAGCGCCAAGAAGCCGAAGTACCCGAAACCCAGAAGCCACGTTTCACAAACAGTAAGAAACCAGCCAGCGACCCCATTGCTCCCACAACCAACTGATCTTTCATAGCACAGGCAAAAATGTACGCAAAGGTCACCCTCAACGTTTACGTTAGGAACGGGGCTATGGTAGCCGCGCCATGCTTAGCTTCTTCTTTGAGAAGTCTCGTTGTACCCAAAGGGCGTTGAGCTCGCGGAAGGTTGAGCAGTATCTACAGCTAGTGCAGGCTTAGTGTTTGTGCTCTTTGCGCATTTACTAGCGGTTGGAGGCATGCCGCTTGTGCTTGGTCTAGTCATACTTTGGCTTTTGTTCACCCAGCTGCGGTGTGTTGTTCATCAAGCTTATCTCGTTGATTTCGATGTTGTTACTCAGCAGTGGTACCTTGATGAACGTAGATTTCTTGCGGGAGAGCTGCTCGCTTGTCATCTTTGACTTAGTCTTGAAGATGTAGATATACTGTTTGCTCTCTATCTGTTCCGACTGGGCGTAGCTTGACACTTTGCCGGTCGCAACCGATTGGGTGCTTCTCCTCCGTGCCGTTTCCGCACCATCATCAACATTGACCAACGGTACTGGCATCAGAATTTTGCTCTTTTGCCGATCTGCAAACATGGTTATGCGCTGATAGAAGTCTTCAATAGTTCTACGGGTGAGTTGCTGGAACACCTTTTCAATAGTAGTCGTCAAGAGAGTAAGCCTATGGATTTGTTCCAGCGATGGATTGCTTTCGTAGTGTGTTGAGCAGTTTTTTCCTGCGGACCGTACACGGATATACTCGAATGCCATCACCTTTGCCTTTTGGTTCTGACTAGCAAGTAAATCCTCGAGAGCCTCACACCCCTACTGTACAGTCTCCCTCAGGTAGCGGTAGTTACTATGCAACGACGACTACGATTCGCTAAACAGAAAGTACTGCTTGATTAGCTGCAAGCCGAAACGAACCTTCTTCACATATAGTTGTTGCAGCAGTTCCGGTAGGTCTCGCCGACGAAGTACAGGCGATTGCCTTGGCGGTCTATAAAAATTGAGGCGCCTTGCTCGGACTGATTCATTGCTTGCCTGCTCGTCGATCTAGAGGATCTCAATCGATTCTTGGATGCGGGTGCGACTATCATAAACTTCCCTATGGCGGATTGGGGACAGTCCGTCAAACGGCCCCAGCTGCCTCTTCATTATTAGTAATAAAATTTATTGTGGTTGAAGGGCTAACGGTCAGCTCCGCTCCTTTCGGTAACTACGGTACCCATCCGAAGGTCCTTTTGTCAAATTTTATTTCCGGTTCAACCTTAGCAAACGAATAAGTTATAATCGATAGTAGATTGCCAGTGTAGGTATGAATAACCCTTATGCCGACGGTCGGCTGTAGTCCTATCGGCAACAGCGTATGAAGACCCCGATAAACCGCAAGTACTCACCAGCTTAGTCAGCACCACCAAGGAGGATAACCTCAAAGCCTTTCAAGAACTGGAACAGCTCATGGAGAATAGGAGCCCGAGCAGTCAGGCTAAACTACAGAGCAAGGCAGTGCTGCTGAAGGGGCTAATAAGTAAGAATGGCAAGTCAATTGGAATGCAATTTAGGACGGAGCCGTGCATAGAAAACGGTCAGAAGTTAGAGCGAGAGCGAACGGGATTGGATAAGACTACAGATACGCAAGAACCGATGAAAGAGTTGAGTCAAATCGCAAGTCGTCAGGAACTGCCAACCTCCAGGGTTTCGGAGGTCGGTAGCTAGTCACCATCCATTAACAAAAACGGAAGGCAAGGCAAGAAAGCTGAGCTCCTGAAGAAGTTTGATGTTACCGAAAAGAGAACTCCCAACCACTTGGCCGGTTGTATCTCACCGAAGCGAGAAGACCGTAGCCGGAGTGTGGCAGCGAAGCACAATTAAAGCTCGACAAAAAACTTTGGAATGCAACGTTCGAATAGCAAAATCTTCGAAAGGAAGCCCTAACTCGCGAAGTACATTACCCGCCTTCAAGAGTTGAAACTGGATCTGCAGAAGTCATCATTGCTGCGGAACTCCACACAAGTGCTGGAAGCCTTCAACCACCTAGCGGATCTGCTACGCCGCGAGCAGCTGTGATACTACTAATGATGAAAACCAGTTGTGCTTTTGGAGGTCAATATTCCCATATAATATCTTCTCATGGAGCCAGACTCAGAAGAGTATCAACACAAGAACAGCGGTGACCACGTGAACATGATGGAGGGCACTCCGATGTACACGGAGGGTCATGGTAATTCTACCGGCAACACTGACTACGAAGGCGATGAACATGAGCATCAGACGCGGCCCACCTATCCTACCCTCACTAGTGCCACCAGTTCTGAATATCGTAAGGGGGAAGTGATAGATGTGCATCGGGATCTTGAGAGCTTCGCGAACGATACTCTTGAGGTGGATGAGGGAATAGCCACGGAGGTAGCTCCACACTTACACTCAGATCAATATTACAGTATGTGGACATCTTCAAAAGGGGAGTGGACTCAACAAATACACAGTATACCTGATCAAGGGTGAAGACCGAAATGGAATTATTGAGGTGTACCGCCGCTTCAATGAGTTCTACTAATTGCGTGAGGCGATGAAACAACGATGGCCTGGTTGCTTCATCCCTGCAGTGCCCGACAAAAATGTTATGAAGAACGACGAGCAGCTCGTGCTGAACCGTTAGCGATTCCTGAACGATTTCGTAAGGAAGATGGCCAAGCTGCCAAACCTCTATTATGGCGAAGAGTTCCAAGCCCTTATTCGTTCAAAGGATATGGACATCAGTGTGGTAACTCTATGCATCGACGCAGTTGTTCGGAAAGTGGCCCAAGCCCAAGTATGAGGACATCATTGTGAAGTACCAAAGCTGTTTCCGAGAGTTGGAAGGCAAGGAGATCAATAAAAACACAGCCACTAAAATCATCAGCTTCGCCACGTTCCTGCGAGCTAGCCAAGCCAAGTTGCCCACTTACAAGGAAATGGCGAAATCACTTGCCGTTGCTAGGCAAGGCTATGATCAACGATTAGGTACAGGTTAGCCGTTAACGCAGCTGGGCTATACTGTCGCATCCTCCCTGAATATGAGAAGACATGCTTATTCGAGTATGTCGATGGTAAGGAGCAGCTTATGATCTACGCTAACAGTAGCAACGCAAAGCTTCAGGAACACGGTAACATCGCCAAGATCATCACCAAGAAGAACCCATACTGGTTGGTCTACGATCTCATTAAGCTGGAGGAGCGTGATGGGCTGGTAAACCAATAGTCGATATAGGCCTTCCTCGAATCCATCCAATCACGTGAGAACCTCGAGCTGAAGAAGCAGGAAATCGACATTAAGATCGGCGAGAACGAACGGTAAATCAGTGAAATATCCATGGGCAAGTCTACCTTCAAGTCAATAACTTCTCGAGGTTCCCGCGATTAAATTAAATACCGCCTCGAACAATAAACCAAGGATCTTGTGAAGGATCGTGACAACTTGATTGTGTTGACGGACATCGTTTCGGCACTGCAAGCCTACATTACGATCGACCAATACAAGATGGCCAAGAAGAGGTTCTACGTGAACACCCTAAAGAAGATTTCAGGCTATGAAATCAACTTCGTCCAGAATATGGTGGACATATGGACCAACTGCTAGGATGTTTCGGAGGGACTTATGCGAGAATCGGAAGCCCGTAATGAGTCGGCCAAATGATCCTTGGGTATTGCGAATTCTTAGCCTCAACGCCGGTGCAGTTATAATTCGCAATCTAACGATATCATCAGATGGGCGGCAGTCACAGCGAGGCACAGGATGGGCACATCCGCTAGCTGTTCCGAGTGGTCAAGGTCGACCGTAGCACTGGTTGTAGTTTCCTTGAGGAAAAGTCGAGCGGGAGGGAGTTCATGCTCAAGGAGTACAGCACCAACGACGAGAAGTAGTTCGTAAAGCTGCAGACCGCACTGAAGCACCGCCAGCTTAATTCTCATCCACAGGTGCTAGCAGTGTTCGACGTGTACGCTCGCAGCGAGGATACTCTCTGTTCGCACGCACACAAAATCTTTTTGATTGTGGAGCATCCATTTCGCACTCTGTTTGAATAGGTGGAGGAACGAAGACGAACGCAGGACCACTTCACAGAGAATGAGGTCTGGAGTGTGGTGTACAGTTGTTGTCTGGGACTCTCGCATCTATACGGGAAGGGATACCAACATCAGGCACTCAGCAGCAACCGCATCTACATCGAAAGCTAAGGCCTAATCAAAATTAGCGACCCAGAGCTGATGAAGCAGCTAAACAACATGACAGCCAAGCATAACAGTTCAAGTGAACAGCACATTTATCTGAGCCCGTAGCAGATCGAGGCTATGGAGTACGGTGGTGGACAGCCACAGAAGTATTCAGCTGAGCTGTCAGATGTCTTTACGTTGGGCATGATTGCGCTCGAATCGATGCATCTAAACTGGATGGATAGTCTGTATGAAAACGGATATGTGAGTTCAGGCAAGTTGCAGCAGATGCTGGCACAACTCAAGTAGCACTACAGTCCACAGCTCAGGGAAGTTGTTGCAAGGATGGTTCGGCTTGACACCAAGGAGAGGATTACTCTTGGCGAAATTGAAAAAATCGTGGAAGATTCCAACTTTGAGGAGGAAGCTGAGAACGCTTCGTCTGAAAGGAGGGTGTATAATACGCAGTCCGCAACTTCTGTACACCAAGTGGCACCTTACGACAACCATCTAGACGGGGAAAACACAAAAAAGATTAATGGGCTGGCTACAGGCGGCGACCAGGAACAGTCGCCGAGTTCAGCAGCAAGGACAGTCCGACAGAATAGATCTGCGCAGTAAAATGAGAAGAACACATCTCCGAACCGAACAGACATCACCAGAAATATCGAGGCAGTTCCCTCAGTTCTCCAATCCCAAGCGACGACGGTTATGAAACCATTGCAATCGACCAAGACTGGATCCAATATTGCTGGCAGGGGGCTTCGTCTGTAGAGCAACCAGTTCCCAAAGCCTTCAGCCTCGTCAGGAATCACCTCACCTACAGGAGGTGCAATGCCAGCATCCAAACCAGATTTGAAAATTGGGCAGAGCAGCTTGCCGTCACTGTTACTTCCCAGTACAATGGAGCCAGCAAACTATACTCCCTCCTCATCGTACACCCCATCTTCCCAATCCCTCAATTTCGGAAAAGACTCTAAACAATCTTTCCTGAACAATAAAGTCCTGGAGAGAAATCTAGCCACAGCTTCATACGAGACCAGTTCGATAATTGGTGATAGCAGTTCGATGTGGGCACCCGAACATCGCAACTTTATGAAGGAAAATATCGGAGGATATAACTACCAGCCAAATGTGCAAAATGTGCAGTACATGCTGCCGCCAAGGCCTTATGGTGCTCCCACCTCTACCATGATGTATAGGAATCCCTCAGATCCCAACGACATCTACGGAAGGACTAACTTCAACGACTATGCTTATACTGGCTCGTTTGTTCAACCATCACTACCTCCCCTCAGTCCTGGATATGCGATACCAACATCTTACCTCAACAACAGCTTTATGTCTCCTTCGCTGATGGTTGGGCAGTTTACCTTCAACACACCAACAAGTATCTCCCAATCTTCATCCAGCATGAACCCAGCTAATCCACAACCTCAGTATACCCAACCAGTGACCCACACGGTCACTTTCGGCGATGATAAGGATAGGCAATCCCCCCACTACGATGAACTCGAAGCCAAGATGAAGCAGCTCAACAAGTTCGCCTTAGAGCCTGTCGATATCGGGAAAGGACAGATCTCAGCTGCAAGCCTATCTACAAACTTGGCACCCCCACCAAAGACTTTACCAGCGCCGAAGCCATCAACCACTGATAAACCCCTCTCCGACAATACCAATAGGAAGAGTGCTGAAGGCGATAAGAAGACAACTGCTGCTCCCACAAAAGTCTTAACTGAAGAATTGCCGAAATAGTCGTCAAACAAGAAAGCACTCCCTTCTAAAAAGCCAGTTGCTAACAGCCTAAAGACTGCTTCTGTACACGAAGAGCAGGAGAGCAACCAACACGACCAGGCCATTCAGGATTTGCTCAAAGCCATCGATAACCCGACTATCCCCAAGTACCATCAATCAGGACTGACAAACGATAGCGCCATTTACGTGAAGAGCCAAAGTAAGGCAAACATTGCTTTGGATGTTGTCGAGGAAAAGGTGTAAGATGATGTTAATGAATCTCAAAAGCCTGCTTCACCTGTTTCAGAGTTACAGTAATTCGCTGCTCAACCAGCCCTCCAATCAAAGGAATCTGGAAAATAACCGGTGAGGATTTCTCGAGGAGAGTCGCACCAACAATCCCAATCAGTGGCAGAACAGAAAGCAGAGAAAGTTGGGAATAAGCCGACCGTTAGTGTGACTATTGCAGCTGTCAACGGTAAGTCTAAAACACTCAAAGAAAGTTCCAATAGCAGCCTCTCATAGCCAGACAACAAGACATTCAAGACATCAAAACAATCAGGGAAAGAATCAGCCTCTTAACAATCAGCAAACGTTGATAAACCATTTGCGAAATCTTCCAATAAGGGTAAGCTGGGGGAACCAACCATTCCTCCCAGTAAGCCAAAATCCAAACTAAGTTCGAACATGCTGCAGATACCACTATCAAAGTACCATCGGGACGGATCAATCAGCTTCGGAGAGGACAGTGATTCCAAAGAAGGAAGTCAACCACCTTCCTCATCGCGGAAACAACCTCGTGCCGAGTACGACTCAGAAAGTGCAAATGCTGATGATAGCCTTGAAGTCCCTTCCAAAGAATCTGTTCACCTATCTCTCTCTAACTTTAGTAAAGGAGCGTCGAAGATGGCCCAGTACTTTCACGAAGAGTATGAGCAGGGAGGTTGGTATGAAGGGTACAAACTCAACGGGATGCGACACGGTTTCGGTAAGCTCCACTATCGTGATGGCGGGTTCTACGAAGGAGAATGGAAATAGAACAAAATGGATGGATTTGCGAAACTCTACTACCAGAATGGGGAGATCGCCTACGAAGGTTACTGGCGTGATGATCAGTTCCACGGCAGAGGAAAGGTCTTCAACGACAGTCCGCAATAACTAACATCTCCTTTCAACTACAAGGATTTCCTCGAACTGGGCAACTGCTGGCTATACTATGATGGTATGTTCGACCATGACACTAGAACAGGTATGGGTACATTAAAACTCTCCAACGGTGAGATTTTTGAGGGTTGCTTCAAGGACGACTACATTGATGGCCCAGGAAAGTTTTACAGCATAGACGGCATCGTTGTTGATGGAGTGTGGCGGCAGAGCAAACTCTCCTGATTTATGTTGCATGCCAATGGCTTAATGTTCAACGATCAGGCAAAGTACTCCTGCTTATTGAAACCCTCGAACAGTTGCTCCTTGTCGACTTCCTGCAGGTTGTTATAGATGAGATGCGCATAGTGGCCGATCTCAGCCTTTACCTTGTCCTGCCATTCAGGGTATTCCTCCAGGTTGTTCACCAGCTGGATATAGCGATGAATAATTTCTTTGATGTCCTGCTCCATGATCTGCGGTAATATTGTGAGTACATCAGTGACCTCAGTCTTTCTACTCAGCAAGTTGTTGTTGGTAATGTTACGTTGAGTGTCTTCATAGATGGTCTTGATGTTCCAGGTAAAGTCGTGCAGGGACTTCACCAGATCATCGACCTCACGGAATCTGACAAGCTTCTTCACCGACTTTTCGTAGAGTTCTCGTTCGTACTCATTCGCGAATGTGAAGGGGGTGTACTTCTTTGCGAGACGTGAATAGAACACGCATTCCTACATAAGCTATGCTCCTTACGAAGTATTTCCGAGGGTCCTCTTCTACGAAGTAGTTGCGGTACTCTTCAAACGGCTCCTTGATCACCTCCATAGCCATTTTGTCGGCCCAAAAGGAAAGCGGAATTATCCTGCTTTTGAGGAAGTAGTTGGCGTATCGAGTGATCATCCTGCAAACAACTTATAATATAGTGGGAATGAGATCTCAGAACATGACAGAAATCGCGGAGAGATTGTCGTAACTATCCTTGGTCATCGCTTCGCGAAGGCACTCTTCCACCATATCACCGGCCAGTTGATGCAAGCTTCGGTCTGTACGGTCAAGACGTTCAGGCGAAAAGATCTTCGCTACATCTTCGTTGGTGAGTCTATCGTAGATGCCATCACATGCCAGGATAAGAACACTTCCAGGAATAGCCTTGAATGAACGGATATCTGGCTCATAAGAGACGACACCTTCAATACCGCCCATGCTTGAATCTTTGGCTTCGATATCACCAATCGTTCGTGAGACAGACAGACGACCGGGCCAGACCCTACACGGTCCCAGCTCCGACTGCCCAGTCGTAGAGAGAGAGAATTTAGTCTGGTAGAGTTTTCCACCGCATCGTTCGATACGTTCCTTCTCGCAGGGCAATGAGGGTTTGTGATCCTGCGTAAGCTGCACGGGGCGGCCATGATCAATCAGCACAGCCCTTGAGTCCCCGAGGTTGCAGACATAAACAGTATCAGCGACAACGACTGCAATGATTGCGCATGAACCGCTCTTGTCGACAGGATTGTGAGAACGAGCAAGTTAGAGGAATCGTTTTTCGGTATCTTTGAAAGCTTCCATGAGAGAACGCTCTACGTCGTTGAGCTGGCGATCCTTTTCCATGAACTAACAATAAGTACATTTATTACTAAATCGAAGAGATTGTTGCTGAGGTACTCAGCACAACTTGCTCCACCATGTCCATCGTACACGCCAAAACAGTGGATGGATCGTTACTTCTCAATGTTAAGTGAAATGCTTATGCGATCCTCGTTGTACTTGCGGTACAGTCCGCAATGAGTGTTGGCGGCGTAGGCTTTGACCGTTCCGTAGTTTTTTGTGCTTATCTTTGAAATCTGTGTTTCCAATAGGGGTACGTTCACTGGCGGAAGTTGGGAGGGACGACGTACTGGTGCTATCTTTTGAACTGCGAAGTTTGTCTGTGCTCTAATCACAAACATTCTGTTTAGCTTGTCGGAGGATTTATCTTTAGGGTCTTCCTCAAACTGTTTTAGCGTCTTTATGTCGGTGCTATCTCGTTAGACTTCACTCCGGTTTCTGGAGGGCTCGGTTTTCATTCGGACTTGCTTCCTTGTTGGCAGTGCTTTCTGATCAGAGGCGGAGTAGCCCTTACGGCTATTGTTCAACTCAGAGAACTCTCGCTTCTACTTTTTCCCAGATAGCATGGAGCCCTTCATGGTCCGCCGCATTTTTAAGTGACTGCTGGCAAGGGTTTCGGCAAGCGGCTGATTCTTACCGAGCTTGTACGAACGCTGATACTGCATTTCAACCAATATTTATTCTATCTGGGCCAACATAAATAATGCCACTCGGCCACCGTTCAATTGTGTTTGTGATGGGTCAGTTCTACTTAGAGCCGTTGCAACCAAGCTGGTTAAAAAGAACAGCTTAAACGGTCTCGTGGAAGTGTGAGCTGCCCAAAGCTGTACATTACTAGTCGATCGAAGTCCTCTTCGGTGATCGGTTGCTGCATTTGTGATGGTTCGGGCTGCTACTGCTACGCCACAGCATTTTTCTTTTTGCTCTTGCGTTTTTTTGACTTTCTGGCAGGTGAAGCCTCACAGGGATCCACCGCCGAAACGGTAGTGCTCAAGGTGCTACCGCATTCCTACTCAGTAGAGTTTTCGGAGTCAACAGGTAGGCTCTCATCCTACCAGTCGTCTTACTAATTCGATGTCTTCTTGAGTTGGATATTCTGGAGGAGCTATCGCAACTGTTTCTGGTATTCTACCTCGGATCCTTCAAGCTTCTCTCCATGCTCACCGAAGAAAGTCTGCAGCTGCTAGACTACGAACTGTATAGCCTACGAATGTACCGTTAGAAAGGTGTTGCAGTTGACCAGATGATTCAGTGTATTTCTGCTCAAGTTATACTGCTGGTCGTCAAGCTTGACCTTTGGGCAGTAGCCCCTCACATAGAGGTCAATGAGACTCTACACCTCTCGACTGCAGCTCTTAATCTGTTCGTGTGTATAGCACAGTTCTTCTATAAGCAGTGTGAAGAATTCCGGTGAGTCCTCGAAATGTTCGTACTGTTGGATAAAGTTCTCGAGATGGTAAGGTCCGGTAAATTGTGTGAGGTGGTCCCAAATGCCTTCAGCAAGGTCCTAAGGTAAGCCGACGGTTACCTCGATGTAGTTGGTTATGGACTCGTTGAGGATTTCAAAAAAGACCTACTGATCGTGGATGCCAGCTACCACCGCCGGAAGGTCTCGTTCAACGTCAGCGAAGAGCGCTCGCCCTTCATAGATGCGCCCCAGGATTATCTTCAACTTATCGCTACTCTCGTAGTCTGCAATAGCCGCCGATGGTACGCTGTAGGAACTTCTTTAGCTTGTTCTTCTTCTTGCGCTCCTTCTTTCGGCGGTACTTCTACCGGAGGCGCTGTTGGTCAGCCATGGCTTCTGGTGCTACCGGCGGTTTCGGGCGACTACGTGACTACCTCCGGTCATGCTGACAAGCATTCTACCGACACTCGAGCTAAAAATCATCTGTCATGGTGGAAAGGCTTATGCTTGTCAGTCGCGCCGAAACCATCGCTGGGGTGTTATGCTGCTGTAGGCTCGTCGTCATTATTGATTGGATTATATTATAGGCGTGTCGCATACAGTTCAATCCTAAGGGGACTGCTGATATCCGATGCTCATTCTCCCCAGGTTGGTCTCTACCACAACCGGATTTATTTTCTCCAAGTGTATCCATTCGGAGCTCCACAACAAATTCTGTTCGGATAGAAGTGTTTCATGCACAAGATGTGATCAGTAAGGTGGACGGGGTGCACCGTTCGTGGGGATCGTAAGCTGGGGAGGTGGGTCGAATGCATGTATAGGACTTCCCACTGAGTTTCTTATTGGCTCGTTAATATTCGGTTGAAGACTTGATAGGGCGGGTGGATCTGGAAAGCCTCCGGAAGTGCCACTTAAGGGAGGTTGAATCTTACTGAAATTCACATTTCCGAAAGACTCCCCATTGAATGTGGGTTGACTTGGATTTGGGCGTCCTTGATACCCAATTCGACCACTCCCTTGCGTTAATTGAGGAGGTGGGGGATCATCCATATTTCCAGAGGTACCACTTAGTTGTTGGTTTGGCTATGGATGCACTAATTGAGGGGGTGGGTAGGGATTCGATGCCGCTCGAACCCAGTTGGGGGATTGGAAACTGTTTGCATTCATTATGCTGCCTGGTGGTTGAGGTTGTACTGCTCCGGTTGTGTAACCGGCGATCTAAACATTTCTTCGTTGCACGTAAATTGGTGGAACATCTACAGGCCCAAGTGATCGGCCGAAATCCGGTAGTCCTTCTTCCTTACTATTGAGTGCGCAACAGCAGCAAGCCAGTAACGAGATGCATAACAGCACAATGCACCCAAGTACGATCAAGTAGGCGTTGGGGCCAAGCCCTATCATCATTGGCACCACCTCTCTACCAACCTCTTTGTAGAAGTGATAGCACTCCATCCCAGAGAATTGCGGACACTCCCCAAGCCTATCACAGCAGAGCTCGAGGCACTGCTGAGCATACCAGCTGCAGTAGCTGCTCATAGCCGTCGGTTTAAAATTATAACCCCTAACCACTCTATTGACTATCGTAGATGTCCGCTATGCCTGCCGCAATAAAACCAATAATTAATAACTCCGGTGGTTCGGCGTCAATGCGTACGGAAAGTCACAAGGACTACGATGATAACCAACCACCAGCCCTTCCAATAATCAGACTCAACGAGGAGGAACCGACCCGCTCAGAAATGTTTCTGGACAAGCTCACAAAAGACGAGACTAGTGTTGATGGTGGCAGCACCACGGTAACTCCAGCAAAACTTCGAACTCACACACTATACAAAGGTAGCATTGCATACTCTTACCTGTTTGAAGGAGAGGAAGCAGAGCCTAAGCTTGATGCCTTTCTGAACAAGTACCCATCGGTTAAGGCTTAGTTAGATACGAACCATACAATCGCAAACTCATCAACGAGCATCGCAAGAACTTTGCGGTGATGCAGGTCGCTTCTGACAAGATGTACTTCGGGGAGGTATACAACGGCAAGTGCCATGGTGTCGGAATCGTGGTGTTTAAAGATGGCAGACTTTACTAAGGCTGTTTGGAAAATAATTTGAGGCAGGGTGAGGGGCTGTTCGTCTCTAGTGACCGCAGTTGGTACTATGGAGAGTATATGAACGATCGCAAGGACGGTACTGGATTGGAAGTGCATAAGTTCGGCAATTATTATGGTGGGTATGTGAACGGGCTGAAGCACGGAAATGGTATGCTTGTGACTCGCGACCTTACCTATTCTGGCGAATGGAGATTGGGAATCATCAATGGGTTTGGTACTTTAGAATCTGATGAATCGAGGTATGAAGGAAACTTTAGCAACTATCTCAAACATGGTCATGGAAGAGAGAACTTTAAGAATGGCGATGAGTATGTCGGCCACTACGTAAACGGCAAACCCGAAGGGTAAGGACAGTATCGTTGGGCGCAACAAAGCTGTTTCTTCAAGGGAAACTTTAAAAATGGGCAGCGGTCGGGTAAGGGGATGTGGACAAGCACAAACGGAGACAAGTATGTCGGTCATTATGAGGACGATTTAAAGTCTGGATATGGTGAGTTTCATTGGAGAAGTGGTAATTTCTATAAAGGCAATTTCCTAGAAGATTTCAGGGAAGGCTATGGTGAAATGTTTTGGAGTGACGGGTGTGTGTATAAAGGTCAATGGCACAGAGGGGTACAACATGGAAAGGGAGAGTTGTATATTGTTGGTCAGGACACCTTTGTCGGAATCTTCGAGAACAACATGCTTGTCAGCCGGTTTTCCTCACCAGAAAAGATGAAGAACCGTTCGATGCTGCAGCTCACAACTGAGCGGAAAGAATCCTTAGATCTGGCCCGAACCGCACTTGGAAGGGAAAGAGTTGGCTCGCTCAAAGATATGGAAAGGAGCAGGTTCAAGAAGATGCCTGTCCACCCCATTGGTGGCATGACAGCTATGAAGAGCCGAAGCAAGTCAAAGAGCAAGAGTAAAGGTATGCTAAGCGGAGAGCGCTCGCCAAAACATAATGACCACTCCCCAGGTGGCCACCATCGGTTCTGCAAGGCCTGCCTAGCTAAAGAGGCTCGGAACCGTACAAAAAACATTCTTCCAGTAACGAACTCAAAGAAACTTATCAGCCGGACATATAATATTCGCCGAAACGACAACAAGCGAGAGGCATTGAATCATTTTATGCGAAACCATGCCAGCCAGTACGAACCACAACCATATTGACTGCTTAATAATAATAATGGAAAAAATTTAGCAAAGCTATAAGGCTTATCGGGACCTGCCCGAAAAAGAAAAAATGCGTCGCCTCAAGGATGCAAAGCAGTCAGAAGTGCACCGAAGGGAGAACCCTCAAGGCAATGCAAAGTTCGATTAGGAAAACTGGCTGCCCTTTGAGGTTTATCAGGGTAAGGAGAAGATTCGGTTGACGACATATCGTATGAACAAGTTGAAAGACTCTTCCGACGCGAAAGCAGTGCTTGTAATGTTTCACGGGCTCAATTCACATATCGGTCATGGCGCTCATATTGCCGAAGCGTTGGCGGAAGTTGGCGTCATTACGGTCGGGTTCGACCATAGAGGCTTCGGAAAATCTGAAGGTAAGAGTGGCTATGTCGAGTCGCTGGAATCTCATTTGTACGATGCCAAGGTCTTCGTGGAGAAGATTAAGGCCGTATATCCCAACCTACCAATGTTCGCTACTGGGTTATCTATGGGAGGAATGACTACCTACTTCCTTGCATTGCGAGACAAGGCTATGTTCAAGGGAGTCGTGTTAATGGCGCCCTCACTGAAAAACATTCACGGAGGGACTTTAGTTGGGATGGTTATTGGAATTGCGAGCTTGCTGCCAAAGTCTTTTAGGTTAATAACCCCTCCGCGTGGTATGGCCGCCCGCAACCCAAAGATCACTGAGGATATCATAAACGATAAGTATGCTTTCAGTGATCGAGCAAGCCTTAAAACAGTCGAGACTCTCGTACATACCATGGATATCGCACCAATGACCTTTGATAAGTTTGATGTGCCCTTTGTCATTGTCCAAGGCGATCTTGACAAGCTGGTGAATCCTATCGGTGCATTTGACCTCTACGACAAGTCTTCTTCAAAGGACAAACAGGTACATTCTTAAGGCAAACTTAGATATGGTTCTACGAAGGCATGTGGCACGATATTTGGCACGAAGAGGAGATCCACGACATAATCAAGAAAATGAAGCAGTGGTTATTAGATCGTATTCCGGAGCAACAGCCCCACTGAATAATTTTTTAAATGAACTATCTAGAGAGCATAGCCGATTACCTCAAGAAGAAGCTTGGCTTTGGCGAAAAGCGGCGCTCTGCACCACCGATGATGTTCCGGGAACCCCACCAATCCCTAACAACGATCAAACCTGCTCGGCGATCAATAAGGAGGGTTACTCAATATAGTGTATCCTGCCAAACTGACGAAATGGAACCAGAATCGTTTAAACTCAATGCTTCGGAGTTGCTATTCGATAACTCGAACATCAGCGAGGATCCGAACAACACAGCACCGCAAATCGACACCGACAAGTTAGCGACTCAGAGTAAGCAACAGCCGGACGAAGTTTTGAAAGAACACAACCGATTCGAGAGGTTGTGCACTTTGAACAACGGGTGCGAGAATAGCTAAGTGCTCAAAGAGGAGGTCAATCAGCAAATAGACCGTCTAGAGCATATCAACTTACCGCTGAAGAACGAAGATAGTTTGGCAGTTTCGGCGGGCGAAGTGGAGCCGTCACAGGAGTTAAGTTTAATCGATGAGCAGGCTAGCTACGATCGATTGGTGAGTAACTACACCCTCACCAAGCTACCCTACGAACTATTTGTCCCGTTGTTGACCTTTGAGGAATATTGCAAGATCCGTGAGGTGTGGGAGGCTCCAAGTTTCCGCAGCGAAGAGCTTGCAGTCAACCACCCTTCGATGCAAGAGAGGCTAACTTACAGGTCGCTACAAACCCTCTCCCGCACACATTGGGTGAATGATGAGGTAGTCAACGCTTACATTCGGATGCTCAACACCAAACTTGAAAAGACTTCAGTGCGTATCGTCAACAGCTTCTACGTCAGCCAGATCTGCCAAAAGGACAGCAAGGGGGTGCAGCGTATCTTTACTAAGAACAACTTCACACACGAAACCAAACTGATTGTTCCCATCAATCGAAACAACCAACACTGGTGCTTCCTAAAGGTTGAAGCCGGGGCTGTTCTGGTGTACGATTCCATGCAGGGTGCTGCTTGCCCTGTCCCATAGGCTTTCCGCGATTACCTCCGAGATTACCACGGTGTTCGGGAACAGTTCAAGAGGGTCACAGACTTCCCGCAACAGTCCAACGGCAACGATTGCGGTGTATTCATGCTTTTGGGCATTAAGAACCAAGCTCTTGGTTATCCGACCTGGGCGTTCCAGCAATGGGACATCCGCTACTGCCGGATGATGATAGCTAGCGAGCTGATGCGCTGCGATCTCACTCGCCGCAATGTTCATGAGCATCCCCAGCTGTGATATTTTACATGCTTCAACTGTATCGCCACCACATAATAATATCCCATGAGCGACAACGACTACCCGAAGCGCATCAGCACCATGCTCGAAGCCGGTCAGGACCCGAAGGACTTCATGATCGAAGTATGCCGACCAGGCTGTAAGAAGTATGAAGACAAGCTGCGCCGCTGCGAGCATGCCCTGAAGACTATGGTGCACGTCGACCCCGAAATGACTTGGTACCTGAAGTGGCTATGGTAGCATGTACCCACTGCGTGATTGGGTGACTTGCGTCGACGGATGCGTACTCTTCCAATGTGATTTAGGTCCAGCCCAAGATCCACTCGAGGCTTGTAGGCAGCCAGCACGGCTTCATCAGCTGATACACACCCATACAATGGATAGACACAACAACCGCCATGTCTTATTCATGAGCTGAGTAATATCCCAGCAAAAGAAACCGTTGCACGGATGTTTGGATGTCGGGATGTTCTGATGGTCTGGCACCAAAATCACTGCGAGCGGCATTTGAACCACTAAAATTTACTGCAACAACTCTCGATGACACACTATTGCCGTAACGCGTGGAAGATGGTGCGCAAACAGCCGAATACCTTCCAATGTGCTCGACGAGTGAAAACGAGTGTCTGAGGCTCATTTTGAAGGTCTTGGCTCTGCAATGTTGCTGGCAGGCTCGCTTACAGTTTCAACCGGCGGAATATGTGGGGGTGCTGATATTTGTTTGGGGTTGCTATAGAGGCGTTATCAGTAGGCTATGTCCTCATAGATGGGGGTAAGCTTACTGGTCAGAGCATTGCGGGCTGCTCGTTTTCTAAATTTTCTATTCGCGATCTTCGCCTTTTCGTATGATTCCGTGCTTGCAAAGTAGTAGAATTTGTTAACGGTGCGATTGACAGCCTTCAGTTCGCGCAGCCCGATGCTTACGGTACGGATTTCATCACGGGTAAGCCCTACAATGGCTCGGGAATGGCCAGCTGTCACAGATTTCTTCGAAGGTGCTCTGCGAAACGGGTGGCTGATGATCACTGCCTGCCGTACTGGCTGTGGGCGGTGTAGTTTAACCGATTGGGGAGATGCCAATGATCCAACATCACAGGTGAGGTTCTGCCCAATGTGATCGAGACTGACTTCTTCAGAGTGATCTTGCTTTAAATGACTGTAGAGAAGCCAAAGGAGGGTGGCAACTATAGAAAGTGTTGTGAGGGTGACATTTGAGTCTTGCTGCAGTCCTTCCCCTTTCATTTGGTAAGAAATATATTATAACTATTCTTAAAGCGCGTACCAATCAATCCCGGAAGAGGTCTAATAATAGTGGCCGATCCAGCGGGATTCGTCTTAAGCACTACTATTTCTCCATTGACTCGGCCTCCCGTAGGAGAGTTTCGCGATTGAGGGTCTCTGTCGTGCCGGTTAGGCTTTCTTGTAGTAACCGGTTCTCAAGTAGCGCCGACTTGCTAAACGACTCTAGCATAGTCAGGTTGTGGTGGAGACGCTAGAGGCCTTCAGTTAGGTGTCTACTCAGCAGTGTAACCTGCTCGTAAGCTAATAGGCCCTGTTGTTGAGGCGGGTCAGCCGGCTTGGATATTACCGCCCTCGCTGCTAGGTTGGAAGTGGCAAGGAACACTAGTAATAGGCTAGCCAGCACCAGCACACTGTAAAGTAGTAGCCTTGAAGTATTAAGGCGAGTTCGCATGGCCTGGCAGGCTGCACAGCAAGCGTCAGAGGGTTCGTTGTCGTGGGTCATGTTATCGTTGGCGGTTGGTTTTAATAATAACTAACGGCTGACGGCCATTGATTTGATCCCGCCAATGCTTCTAACACCAGTTTAGCATCCAGAGTGGTGACTTGACAATTAAGTGTCGTATTTGTATGCCAGCCGCCCCTCCCAAAATATTGACGCAGCTATGCATATTCACACAGTCGTTGGGTACTATTGACAAGTCAAAAAACATCAGCTAGAGATTCAAGCGATATCTTTTGACGTACTGATTCGGAAGCTACCGTTTATAGATCGAGATTTTTATGGAGTCCTAGCACTTCTTGGCAGTAGCCTCGGCTTGGCCTCTTGCCTGGGAGTATTTGACCGACTTGGACTTCCTATTGCCTTTCCGATCTGATCTCGAGCGTTAATATTGAATGTTTGGCTGAGGTCTATTCCCTGTTTGTCAATTGTAATGACGTCTGGGAACCGATTAGTTTAGAGCTTATCAATCATGTAGCTCTCGAGGTCCTTAAATACTTCACTCCGACTCTGTGGGTAATCGAAAAACTCGATCGATTTGACATTGATCTCTTGGTAGCGAGCACTCTCAATCAATGTACTGAGCATGTTCCGGCTATATACCTTACCGTCTTCATCGTCAGGCTGCGTCTCCGGTGGATCCCTTTCGATGTAGTAACAGATGAGTTTGTTGTATTACTCAATTACAACCAGATGGTTGCTGCGGAGTCGTTCAGTTTGCAGGAATAGTTCTCTGAGTTGCTCCAGTTCCTTCTGTTTCAGCCTTTCATATAAGCCCCGGAAGTTCATTTCAATTTGTGCGCATAATTCCGGATAGATTCTTTAGATTTTCACAAGGTTTTCAGTGCTCACTCGGATGACGTCTTCAATACGTTAGATGCGTTTTTGTAACTTGTTACGATAGTTCTGTGTATCGGTTGTTAGAAGCTTTGTGGCGTTCTTCAGCGGTACCACCTTATGCCCTTTATGCTCACTGCTGTGGTACATGCAGCTGACACATAATGGAGACCTCTCGGTCTCGCAGTAGAGGCTGAGGATGTTGTTGTGTCGCATACAGCGCTGTGGCATGCTGTTCTTGAACAGCATATCATACACGGCTACGTTCTTGTTTACGTTTTGTAGGTATCCCTCCACCGACTATATGAGAGCTGTTTCCAGTTCGTCGTTGGCTAACGGAGTCGGAAGGAGCATCGGCTCCATGGAGGATTTTTTAGGTTTTCCTGCCTGCTTCATAATTAAATTTCAACTGCCAATCTGGTAGACGTCATGGGATTCAATTGAGGTTCAATTATACCGAGCTTTCACATACCACTGCGTTGGCGGCCTATGATATTTGATAATATAACTTATGGAAGAGGGCGAAGCAGAGCAGCAACCCAACAGCAATGCCAACATCTAAGAACCACAAGAAGAGGAGAGCCCTCAGAAAGAACTCGGTGAGCCAGAACCATCAATTCACAGAGGTTCAGTACCTGCAGAAGTCTCGTTGGTGGAATCGCAGGTCACTCATCAGCCCAGTAAGAAGGCAGGGAAAGACGAGTAGCTTTGGAAGCCATATGACTTCTTGTTTCCAGGTGGCAAGCTGGCCAAGCTCATAAAGGTGCACAACGTGTACAAGAAGAACCTACCGATTGCAGAGATGATAGCAAAATTCAAGTACAGCGATGCTTATCCGGTGGTCAACATCGTGGGTGGTATGGAAAACAGCCGTGGTAAGTTTTACGCTGGCATTGCGAGGGCAGCCTTCAACACTGATGCAGTGATCCTCACTAATGGAATTGCAACGGGCATTGAGAAGTTCGTCCTCCGTAGGGGAGTCAAAATGATTGGAGTCGCTCCCGAGAGATAGGTGAAGTTTCCGAAGATCAACCCGACCTTCGTGGAGAAGATGGAACTCGCCAACGGGCATACCCATCTGTTCCTGCTCAGTACGATCCATAGTAACTGTAGACAATCCAGACAAGGACCTGAGCTGGGGAGGCGAGGTTACTTTCAAGATCAATCTTGCACTGAAGTACCAGCTGGTTTAATATAGACTCGCAGAAGGGAAGAAGCGAGGTCAACCTAATTGCAAGATTGTCTGCGTGTTGATTGCAGATGCTCCTTTCGAAGTCCTGGACGAGCTGAAATAGGCGGTGGACCATGAACTGCCGATTATAGTGGTACCAGGTTCTCCACTTTGCGACGAACTGATCAAGAACTCCACAGCCGAATAGTAGCCTAGCTACTCGAACGAGGAGATGCACTAGCTCATCAAGCGTGGCCACTTCTTCTTCTGCAACAGCACGAATTCCTAGGATATCGCCCAGCTGGTGCACCTGCTACTGACAATCACGCCATGGTGATTACCTCGACCAGCTATAATTAATACGGATTGCATATCCACCATGACCATCCTCCGCACGAACCTGTATCGCTTGCTCTTCAAAGACAGCATCTTCAAGTACAGCCTTCGATTGGTGACAGCTGCCAGTCGATAGCCCGCCATGCTCGATGCCGATTAGAAGATTGAACTCGAGAATTTCTTGCTGGAGATCGAGGCATTTGCTCTCACAGACCTTAACTACCTCTACCTACCGTACGAGTGGCCTCACCAACCTGACTTGACAATGATGTTACTGAAGGGAGAAGAAATCCGCATTACTGTGCTGCCCAGTCGTATCGATAGCCACTAAGTTGAACGCAGGCAAGTCATGAGCCACATTGTGCAACGCTGCATGAAAAACACAAAGTTTTTGCAATGCCAGCAACTCCGTGCCTGCTTCAACCCTTTCGACGAGAGACAGATGTCGCCAACAGTGTCTGAAATGCCAGGCTTTTCTATCGATATGCATGAGGAAGGCAACAACTTTGCTTGGTTCATCAAGCCTATACTACTCGAAGTCGATCTAGCAACCAGCATTTCCTAGGAAGGTGAGGTATTCATCGATGTCACCACCGGCCGATTCGTGGAGAAAGTTGATGTGGTGAGGGTCGAAAGGAAAGATGAACAGACCATGTTAATGCACTTCCGCAACCGGCAGGTCATCTAGAAGCGCAACCTCAAGTTATGCACAGTGCGCAACTGCGTGGGTGTTCATCTTGCTCATTACCTGAAGAAGACGATTGATAGAATTGAGCTCACGAGCAAGGAGTTCCTTGCTCGGTGGGGAATACAATTGGACAACCGGCCAGTCGACATGCAACTAAGCTTCGTCGATCCAGGGATGCTTTTGCTTGGAAAGGTGGAGAAATCTCTCAACGACATAATCTTTCCGCTTGCTCGCAACGCCTATAACACCTACTACCGACAGGTATTTGATGTTTCATTCGACTCGTTTCCCGAACTGGAGTTGGTAGTGGTCTTTGCTGAAAGAAACGACAAAGTAGAGAAACTACGTGCATGCTTGGAGATGTTCCGGCAGAGCATGAACCTTAAAATCAGTTTGAGCGAGCTTTGCCTGCCAAACAACCGTCCTGAATCATGGGCTGAACTCTTCTCCGGGCAACTATCCCGTTCACCACTCTATCTATTTGTTCTACAGGAGCCGCTACCGGCAGCCTCGTTATTGGAGCCGCTTGTGCGTCAAGGTGTGCTATTCGATTTGGTGCGGTAGAGGGAGCTGAGCAGCAACGATCAGCCTCAGAACGAAGTAACCGCTTTACGCCATTTAGGTGTGATCTGCTCGAAACTGAGAGCGGCACCGTGGAAGCTCAAGAGCATTCCGTTTGGCGAGATGCCCCTATCAGTGGCTTCACTTAGCCTTTAACGCAAAAAGAATGGCGCTGTATCAATCGCAATAGTATTCTCACTCAACGCCTACTTATCAAAGTTTATGAGCGAAATTGCAGAGGGACAGTAGGATGAGGTGGAGCAGATCGTAGCGAGGATGCTGATCAACTGTCTGGACAGGTTCCGGTAACTGCATAGAATCTATCCTGTCCGGTTCATTATGTATGCGTTGGGAAAGCTGCCTCACAGTGTGCAGACCATGCATGCGTCACTCCGCGATCGCATTCAGACTCACTTCCAGCAAGTGGGTTACTCCAAGCTGAGTACTTTAACTCTTGTGAGAGTGGGTCCTAGTGAAAACATCCAGTTCTATTCGCAGAGCAACAACGCATTCATTTCGTAGGATTCAGTCAAAGAGCCAGGACTGTTGTCGTACCTTGTACTATCGTATATTATCGCAGCAATACAACAAGAAGATGTACGTTCAGCTGATGCAACACGAACCCATCACTGAGCTGGAGGTTGCTGGCGAGGAGGTGGATCCAACCTTCCAGAAGAAGCTTTCGGAGTTGACAGTACGGCTTGCCTTCGGCAGTGTGGGAGGGAAGTACGGCGGAGGTTATGGCTTCCTTAGCTTTGCGAAGAGGCTGAACAGCTTCCGGTAGTATTAACCAGCCATGTACTGGAAGCAGTTCCTGCACGAAGGTAACATGATATACCTATGATTTCTTGCCGCTAATGGCAATGATTGGTAATCAGTATATATCGGCATTCAGCTTGCAATATAAACACCTTGAACGCCACTACCCATAATAGATTTGTAAACAGATGGAGAAGAACAAAGTCAAAGACGAGCTCACCAGGATTCTGCTGATCCCTGACCAAGAAGAGATGAGAAAGCAACTTGCGCTCTACCTGGCAACCCAGAATTTAAAGCCCAAGAACGATTTGGTGGTCAATGCAGTCGAGAAGGGCGTTGAGCTGGTGCTCGAACTTATCGGACTTGGTGGCATTAGCAAGACTGTGAGGTTCGTGTTTCACCATCACGACAAGGTCAGCAAGGTCATGCAGTACGTCAAGGCTTTTTACCAACAAAACAAGGACAAGGAAGGCATCTACTTCGTCAACCTTCTCGGCGGAAAACTAATGGGAGCAGGAGATACCCTCACCGATGCCTTCCAGTCCTTCAAAAATGGTAGCGCACAGATAAGAGTCATGGCTTCGAATACGTTCGGTGGTTGGTGCTGAGAACAAATGTGGAATCCTCACAACCACTCACTTACGCAGCCTGATATTTCTCAGATTGTTCTATAATGGAATTGATGCTCGATAGACCCATAAGCGAAGAACGGCTGGCAGTGGGGACCCGTGTAACGCCTCCAGACAGCTCTGCACAGTCCTCTCGCAAGTCAACTGTGATGCTTCCCAAGCGGTTCAGCAAGCTCAGCGAACTTATGTTGTGCAGAGACGTGGAGATCAATGTCAATGCTGAGACAGTCGATATCGGTCGGTCCAAATTCATGTTTTTTTTGCCTGGGTCGAACAGCACCAGCCGAAGGGAAAGTCGAGTCCTACAGCGCAATGGCTCGCAGAGTTCACTGGCGACGGGAAGTTTGGTGAGGTTAACCGGTACCAATAACAAACAACTTTCGATGGATAACAGGGTGTCCGTGCAGGCTCGACTATCTGCTCTTCGATTACATCGAAACAGCAAGGAACCCCAACGAATTACAACTGCTGAAAGCAAATAATAATAGTCGCGTAAAGCACCTAAGACTTACTAATCAAACCGCAATCGTTATCTACCGGCTCTTGGTGGGGAGGATGAACAGGTGACGAAATCCATTGAGAAGAGCACCTTCAGAAATAAACAGGCGGCTTCGGTTAACAGAAAAGGAGCCGATAATGCCAAAGGGCCGTTCACAAAGTAACCGAATCAACGGCGCAGCGAACAGGTGCAGACACTCATCCACAAATTTAAACACCCGAGGAATGGCAGCGACTAAACTAAGAGCAAACCAGAGGGGAAGGAAAACCAACCCAAGGTGGTGGTAAGAAGGATTAAGAAGCCATAGAAATAACAGAAAGGGCTTGCTGGTAAGAGAGTGGTTACGGATGCATATCCACGACAAGACTTGGTGGATGAAGTACCAGAACTGGAGCATTCGTTTGAGATGGAGAGAATATCAACGATTCAAGGGACTATGCCTGATGAAGAGGACAGTGCTCGACAGAAGTAGTAGCCAACTGAGTTAATCAGTTAGAGACCGAAGCTGGAGAGTCCAGTCGAGACAGTAAAGCGAGTGGATGAGGGGGAACATGAAAGGATAGTAAATTAACTGGCACCTGAGAAGTTAGTCGTGGAAGGTGTTGAACCTCGGCTGGAAGCGCTGAAAATGTCAAAGGTTGTTGAGGCCAAGAATACAAAGGCGATGATATCACTGTACGACGATTTGTTTCTTTCAGGAGATTTTCGAGAGATGTCTTCTTTGCTCTAGCTGAATGACGAAGGATAATACTACTCGCAGATGACGTCGTACGATGAGTTGCCACTGCAGCTACCTGTCCGGCAGACCTCTCCCCATAAATAGCTGCGCGATGCCATGATGGAGACTGAGGATCATGATCCCCAACCAACACATCTTGTGGCCCCTGCAAATAAAGAGGACAGCAACTACGAACTACTCAAGTCTCAGATCCAAGAGACACAGATCGCCCTATCCAAACTCATGGAGCAGTCTGCTTCTCGAATTTAACCAGATAAACCCAAAGAACACACTCGTGCTGGCATCCTCCAATACGCCCACATCGATGAACAGCTGAAGGATCTGTATATATCGTTGAAACCGCGCAGTAACACTTTCTTTGACTCTGAATTTTCAATCAACAGTCAGACAACGGGTAAGACGTCAGTTGTTGGACTGCTTATCGAGGAGATTCCCAGAGCTAGCAATGCCACGCCTGTGCTATTCGCCAAGGATCTTGGTGAGGTCCGCTCAAATGACCTCGCAAGTAGCAGCCTATGCACAGTGCTTAATCTATTGGCTCTCAACAGCCCAGAAATGATAACGAGACTATTTGAGCCAGCTCCTCCGCAGCTTGAAGGGAATCCAATGTTTTGTGTCTGGCTCAATGTGGATGGACAGTTCAATCCCTTGTTTTTAGACGCGTATCTGCCTTATAACTCTGAGACTCTTGAGCCCCTATTCTGCTACAGCCGAACTGGTGGCCAGGTTTGGCCAGAACTTATCGAAAAGGCACTCGCAAAGGCCTTAGAAGGCTATGAGTAGATTCAATTACTGTGCTACGAGGAGCTGCTACACATCCTCACAGGTATGCACACCCATAAACTGCACCTTTCGTCCAAACCGGAACAGGCTTGGAAATCGCTGATCGCTGCAATCGATAACGGTTGTTTCATCTTTGCTGAAGACGATGAAAGGCTCGTCTACATCGAGAACTATGCTTCTGTTGACGAGCGATCTCTCTATCTCAAAATTGACAACAAACGAAAGTTGATTCCATTTGCGGAACTGTGTGAACAGTATCCACGCATTTTGATCGCCAACCTAAACCCAAACTACCACTTTAACTACCACCAGCTCGAGCTGACGACGAATAGAACTGTCGTCGTGGAGTTGAATTCACGTGAGAGATCGCATGTGTATCTTTCACTCAAGCACAACGGTCTAACCGTCACACAAAGCTCGAAGACTAACCTGTCCGTGTGCGTCTACAGAGCCGAGGAGGAGCTCCTTCGATTGGTCGCTGAGAAGTCTTCCGAAACTCTCGGTGGACTTTGGATGGAGCTTATTCTCAAAAAGGGGCTCTACAAGATATTCGTTTCATCACAGCCTTTAAGATTGGCGGCAGTTGATCCACTTTCAGCCAACATAACTCCCCAGTCCGAGCCAGTGAAAACAGACCGTTCAATGCACTGTCTGAGTACCATTCTGACTGTCACGAGCAGAGATAATCTTAGATGCTAGAATTCTGTTGATACTCTAAAGAAGCAGGGAGATTCCAAACTGGGAAATCAATCAATCAGCTACCAAGCAGTGAAGGCCTCCTCATCACTTAGTCAAAAACCAAGCATTGTTGGTAATAGTAAACCCTCCACTGAGCATCACTCAGCTAAAAAACGCAAATTGGAGAGGTCAGTTCGCCAGCCGATGAAGATTCCCCCAGCGCGGAGTTAGCAAACCTTCCTGACAAGCCGCAACTTTCAGGAACACTGACATGCTCAGCTAGTAATAGTTCCTTATTGCTCATTCACATCCTTGTGCATTATAGTTTATTCGCTTGTTTGATGCGAGGAGGGGACTGCCACGAAAACCGTCATCTTAATCCGTCGAGGAGAAAGACAAACTTTATGACGCTACGCAAACAGCCATTCACCGTACCGCAGACGAGTGAGGACAAAAGCGGAAGGCTGCAACCTTCCAATTCGCTGATCCTTCTGCATGAGACAGGCAGCCAATAGCAAGTCGTGATGACTGAAGAGAACAAGCACCTCCGTGAGCATTTAGATTCCTTAAAGCGGAACAACCGAGAACTTATGCGAAGGCTGACTGAGAAGGAGCAATAGATAGTCAAGACAGATAAGTAATACAAAGAACTGCTAGCCAAGTACCGCACCGAGTTACAACGAGCCAACTATCAGACTCGTGTGATGTTCACAGAAGTGCAGGAATCCGATATACAGCGTACTAACACGGCGAGAGAGTATCTCAGAGGCAGCAACCCTAGACACAGTCGGTAGCGATCGGAAGAATCGCAGAACTCTCGAAGTCGTTCTTCACGATAACGATTGCTGCAACTCAAGGAGTCGATAGAATGCATGAACTTCCGGGAGGTGGAGAAGATCCTGAGAAACACTCCGAAGTGATAATATAGTTTGCTTGCACTTCAGTCAATCAATTGCGTGGGAAGCTGAAGCCAATCGGCTGGGTTTGGGTTTTCTTAATACGGCGAGGCTCTTCCTTCTCGGTAAGTGGCAAATCTGCACTTTTCTTGGCTTGCTTTTCGGTACGACGGACCACCTGGTTGGTGTTCGGATCGATTTCGTAGTTGATCTCGTTGAAGAAGTAGGTCTACGGGATCAGCTTGATGATGGTGTGAAGGTTTATGGGTATGTGTGGGATGTCCTGCTTGTCGCTCTTAAAGAAGTAAGCGTAGATGCAGCGGAGGACAGCTTGATGAGAAACAACGATGATTGGATGGGTCTGTCTCTCGATCCAGTGGATGATAGGCTCGAGCCTGCTAATGAGGTCGAGGTAACTCTCCCCACTGGGGTAGCGATACTTGAGTTTATCCTGCAGCCGACCTAGATGAGCTTAGGGATATTTCTTTTCGATTTCTGAGTTGGTAAGGGTCTAGCAGATGCCGCCATTGATCTCATCCAACACTTTCAGACTAATGGGAGTTACACCTGGAATGCGGATACAGGCAGCTGTTTGGGTAGTTCTCTTCAGTGTCGAGGTCAGTATCTTAACTTCGGAGCCCTCTTGGAACTAGTCCTTAAAGAAGGGATGCAAGGACTCAGCAAAGCGTCTTCCCTTTTCTGTGAGATCTGCATTACCACCAACTCGATCCTCGACGTTGAACTGACTCTCTCCGTGCCTGACGAGATAGATAATACGGGAAGGCGATATCGTTAGGTTCATGACGTAGGTTACTATTTTTTCCTGGAGATATCCTCTGACCTTGTAGATGTAGAACTACGTTTAGTAAAGACTTTTACCTCCTGACCGATGTTGATGGTCTTCATGAAGTCGATGCCTTCAGTGTTATCGAGCATCTCGTAGGATCTGTTGTAATGTTCAATGCGCTTAAAGAACTCGCGACTCGCTTCTTCAGGCTTCATGCCCTCAAAATCGGGGTTGTGCACCTTAACCTTCGTCACGTTCTCTTCGATGATATTGGGGTCGTTGCAGACGCTTTCCACCATGAACAGGTAGTACTTCTCCTTCATGTTGTCTTCCAGGAATCTCTTGAATCGTTGTCGGCGGGACTTCGTAGAGTTAGTTCCGTCGAGCACAGCAACGCATCCTTCCCTTTCGTTGAGAAAACGTAGTAAGTCACGCATGGCCAGTCCCGCAATTTCCTATCTCTGAACGCTGTTATGCTGATCCTCATTGTTGAAGTACTCCGCATTGAGTGGAATCTGCCTCACCTTCATATACTCTCTGCGGTAGTTGCCGATGTTGAAGACTGCGGCTGAATATCCAAGCCAGTTGACAAACCTGACAATTTTCTTGGCGATGTAGGACTTGCCGCGCGCCGGCACTACATCAAACCTTCAGCTTACATCCCACCATCGCGATTATGATCTTGCGGGGGTCGGCTAGATGTACCTCTTGCATTCGACCGAGCCAAATAATACGGGCTAAAAAATATTATCGTTTAGTGGGTGGGCAGGGGGAGCAACAGCGAGGTTGGAACCTCCTCACCATCAAATATTAAAATGCTGGAAATATATAATGGACACTTCGGATGACGAACGGATATACGTCAGGTATATGCGGGTGCACAACCGTCTGTCGATCGTCTTCCTGGCTCTTGTAGTCTTCAGCCTCATCAGTACTGCGCTGGTCATGCAGACATGCTGGTCTTCGTCGTCGACCTACTCGATCACCACTCCAAGATTCTCACGCTTTATGGACTGCTCGCAGTTGCCAGCTGCTACTGCTGTATACTCGTCAGCAAGGAGGCATTCCTCAGGTTACGCTACCCTCAGGATAATAACCTAGTTCGCCTTGTGAGGATATATGCGCTGGCCGATGTTGCCAGAATAGTACTCAACCAGCCCGAAGAAAGGAACAATACCGTGTAGCTACTGTTGCTGCTATTGCTCCTTGTAGTCAACACCGTGCTCAGCCACTATTAGAACCTTCTGACGGAAGTAGTAAACCAAATGGTCCGGCAGAAGGATTATCGTTGTGACTGATCTTGTATATTAAGCCCTCCACAACCGAGGATGCTTTCGCTGTAGCTGAGAATGTTCCCGCGAAGCTCGGAATGCGTGCCTGGCGGAGTTATTCTTTTACGGATTACAATTAGAAACATTTAATCTTGGTAGCGTGAGTGCCTCTTGGCTATGAGCTACCTCTTTGGTGATGACGAAACTAACCCCAGTGAACGATCCAGCAAGCAACCGAGCAGACGGTCGGCGAGACCTAGCAACAGGCTGAAGAAGAATTCAAATGGTACAACGAGGACTACCCCATAGAGACCAAGGAGCCACCGAAAACGGCCACAGTCATTCCTAATATCATTAAATGCGTAAAGCACGACACGAAGTGCGAGTAGGACGCGAATCTTGACGATTTCATCGAGGAGGTATTCCAGATCGAGTAGGCTCCCATCATTGAAACCTTCACACCGGAGGACGACGAAGGTAGAGGTTAGGTGAGAGGTAGGCAATGTTGAATACAAGCTCAAGCTCATCAGGCCGACGCCCGAAAGGGTTGAACAGCTGACCACGCAGATGAAATATCGAGTGCATGAGGGATTGGGCGAAGCCTACTATAGGGTGGGATTAGAGGATAGCGGAAAACCGACAGGTCTGTGCAAACAGGACATGTTGGAGAGTCTGAATACCATCTGCAAGGTAGCCCAAAAGATCAAAGCCGATGTGATCATACTTCGGGTAAGCCAGGGTATCAAGGGCAAGATCGCAGAATTGATGATAAGAAAAACGAACATTCAAGGCGCTCAGCTTGAAATCCGTGCTTTACTGTTCGGCGAAAGCTCCTCAGGTAAGAGCACACTGCTGGGTGTCCTCAAATCGGGCGAGATGGATGATGGCAAAGGTATTCATGGCATTGATTCAGGCCGTGCAAGCAGGCAAGTTTCGACGAGAGCATAAGAACTCATAACTGGGACAACCCAGACAGTTCGCCACGAGGTGATTGGGTTCGACTCGAACGGAAAGATCTCAAACCAGACAATGATGTCATCCTGGTAGGCTTTGGTGACCATTAGCACAAAGATCGTGACAATGATCGATGTGGGTGGTCACAAAAAAGCCGAGAAGCAGGTGGTTTCCAGCCTCTGCTCGTTCTTTCCGGAGTATGCTATCCTCGTATTGTCTGCAGTCACTGCCAAGCTAAACCCTGAGCCTATTCATCTAGCCAAGGTATTCAACCTGCCAATCATCGTGGTGATAACCCACATCGATGTATGTTCGTCTGAGCAATTGCGCGAGTTCACTTACAGCGTCAAAAGCCTGCTCCGATAGCTTTGTTAGGACAAGATTTCGACACTGGTGAAGTCTCCTGAGGACGCTGTGCTTCAATCTGTACCCGTTCAACTTAACTCAGCAAATGATAGCTAACGAGGCAGTCATTCCAATCTTTCCGTTATCGAACGTGACAGGTGAAAACCTGGGTGTATTTGTTTCTTTCCTTAACCTACTCCCGTCGATGAGTGACCTTAGAAACAATGTGGATATGCCAACTGAATTCCTCGTGAGTGAGAAGTTCGTGGTGAACGGCAGCAAACTTATCCTGGCTGGCACTGTTATCAAGGGGAACATCAACAAGGGTCAGATTCTACAGCTCGGCCCAGACGGCAAAGGTAACTTCAGAGCCATTGAAATCCTTGATATCCATTGCGTGCATGTCCAAGTCAAGTATGCGAAGTGCGGCCAGACCTGTACCCTTCACATCAAACCGCTGAACTACTGTAAGGAATGGCTAGAGAAAGAGCCAAACGGAATTCGGAGAGGGATGGTTCTAGTATAGTCCAAGACTAACCCACGAGCAGCTTATGAATTCGAGTGTGAAATTGAGTTGTACCATAAGTCGAGTGAAGTGACCATCAGCCGAAAGTATCAACCAGTGATCAACACACTCACGACTCGCCAGATTTGTAAGATTGTGCAGATAAAGAATAACAAGGAGGATTAGTTTGAGTAGTTTCCCGAACTAAACATGAAGAAGGAGAAGTCGAGATCCATCTGTGGTCGTACTAACACGACCAACAACAAGAATGAGGTGTTCAAGCTGAAGAGTCCAAGCAGCATCCGGCACTAACCCAAGCGTTCCCATGACTTCTCCGCTGACAAACAATACGAAGAGGTCGAAAAGCCTACATCGAAGAAGCCATTGGAACGGATACAGTAGGAGGGCTTTGGCCACCGCAAGCGCCGGTAAAAGGAATAGATAACGTTGGATCCCACCAAACCACAGTCCTTCCGATTTCGGTTCAAGTACTACCCCGAGTACATATCGGTTGGACAGAAGCTCATTATCAATGACGGGTTGCTAAAGGCCATCGGCCGCATCACTGATATATATTATTGATTGGTGGGGTTATGAAGTACGTAGAGAAGAGCGTATCGGATCGGGAAAGTTGCTGCTCCAGACGCAATCTCAAGCTCGAACTCAAGAGTGAAAGCATCACTAACATTACGCATACCAGCCAGCGCAACCATAAGTATAAGGTGTAGCCACTCATCAAGGTAGTATCGGTGCCACTCAGCATATCAGCTTTGAGGAAATCAAGACGAAGCCTTGCCTCAATGAAGTACCGCATAACCACAAGACATGCGTCGACTATCACAACAGAGAGGATCGCAGAAGAACTGGTGGATTCTACTCAGAAAATTGGTGTGAACTCGTAAAGTGCGGCCAGTAGTGCCCTGAGTCCGATGCCTGTCCCAACAGCCATTCCCTTTCAGAAGTACCAGCTTTGAGCCATACAGCAACTCTACAGGTACGATCGCTACAAAACACGCTTTTGCAGGGAGCGTAGCAATAATGGTGTGGAATGTTAGTACGCCGAGTTATGTCCACATGCCCATAGTGAGCAGGAAATAAATCTACCGCTGATTCATCACTACGAATTCGATGAGGACTTTTACATGTAACTGTCGGTGAATAATCATAGGTTCTACTACAAGACAGTAATGTGTCCGTTCCAGTTAACGGAGGAGCACGATCAGGACAGTTGTGTATACGCCCACGACTGGAGAGACTTCCGAAGAAATCCCCATCACTACTCTTACGATTCATTGGTACCAGAGATCACTAATGCAGCACTGTCCACACTTTAGCCGGAAGAGTTTAACTGTGGGTGATTCCAGTTCGGAATGCCCGAATGGCGGGATGTGCTCACTGTGCCATGGGACTGAGGAATTTGAGTATCACCCTCTCCGATATAAAACCTTAGAATGTCAATCAGTGAACTGCCAGAGGCAGTAATGTCCTCACTTCCATTGTGAGTAGGATCGCAGAATCATATCCCCTGAGGTGTACAATAAGATGTTTCGGTTAGTGCCACGCAACCGACTTGTAGAAGGTACATACAAAAACGATTTGTAATTTGTAATCTGACTTAGCAATACTGGATTCACTGCCAAGAAGATCATGAGTGCGAATTCATCAGGCAGCAAGGAACCACCTCAGATAGCTGCTCGGGACAGCACTGTTATTTTACTAAAACATCAGAAGGAAGACGATGAGGAGGACCGAAGGTTCAAGTCCATGATGAACCCGAAGTCTCGATACGTGGCTGCGGAATTCACACCAAAGAAGTGGCTGCAAGAGAGCCAGCTCATTGAATCAGACGATGAGGAAGAGCCCGGGGAGGGTGAGTAGGTCAACACCAAAAAGTGATGCCTCTGTAACAAATGGACTGCTTTTAATGAGTACTTACGCGGTGAATTTGAGAGCACATTATCTATCAAGCAGGTGGTTCGGTGGCTGCCGGGACCGTTGGTTCGCGCAAGCTTGTATTGTTCATAACTGGGCTAATGTTGGGCAATGCTTCTTCCTCTTAGTCAGGTTCACTTCTTGCGGTCTCAACGTTCTGCAAAGAGGCCGGGATATCTGGGTTTCTGCTCAGCACTGCTTCTTGTTTTTTATCATCGAGAGTCAACACTTCTAGCGAACTTTTTTCCTTTTCGGGGAGCTGAGTAACTCTCTCATCGGTCTCTTGAAGCTGCGCATTGGATGACTCTTCATGAAGTTCATCTGCTTCTGCCTCTCCTTCCCCGAATTTTTTGTCGATGATAGCACCGGTGCCGTCAGCTAGGCTCTTACCTACATCTCCGACCGCCGTCGATAACCCGTAGAAAGCGTTTTGAAGTGCTGCGTTGGAAGTGCTTGTGAGGTCTAAATAGGCGCTTCTGTACCTTTCAAATACTTCAATGTCTTGTTTTCAGAACGATTAATCTTCTCGCACAGTTTGCCATTCAACTGTTTGACTTTGTTGATGGCGGGGTCAACCACTGCAGACACTACTTTGCACGAAACTTCGAACGCTTTCCCAGCACCCGACTTGACTTTCTCAAAGATGCTCTTAGCCTTGCCGATATCTACCTTGCTTTTATTCTCGATCTTGCTTTCCAGGTAGGTCGCAGCTTTCTGGACACCACCCTTTAGGATCTCTCCTGTCTTGATAAAGCCCTTTTCGAGAATCTTCCCACCAGAATTTATGGTTACGGTCACACGGTCGGCAGCATACACCGGTTCACCGATGGATAGGTCAGGCCAGTGCTCCTCCAGCTTGTTCTTCTGCTCCTCAACTGTGATGTATTCCTCATAGCTAACCAATTTGCACAGAATTCTAAGTTAACAGGAAAGCATACTTGAGGTAGCCGTCAAGATTGTCCAACTGTCCTGGTTCCTTGTCGAAGGAGATGGTGTAGTAGCCTCCGCCGATGTACTCAAAGAAGTAGCTGACAGTCTTTTCGAATTCAGCCCGCATGACGACGGTATCAGCAATGGCGCAGTAGGTAAACTTGTTGATGGTGATGAAGGTGATGTTGGTGTCTGAGGGAAGTCGGATCATCCGAAAAGGCCCGAACTCAACCATCTGCTTGCCCGCGTTCTGTAGGTGATGCAAGCAGCAACGGTCGATTTCCAAAACGATGCTATTCGGCTCCATTTAAGATTATAAGTGAACTCGACACCCCACAAGCAAGCAGTTGGTTGGAGAGCACGAGTATATTATTGGCAGGCAATAAATATTAAGTTCAACACTGGAATGTTCAAGACGCGGTGTTGGCTGTTGGACAAGCCGTGCAACTCACAAGCTATGGCTTAGCTGATGGGCTTGATAGGATATATGATATAACGGGTATAGTCCTT